>Ga0210406_10005239_pt1 | contig 13644 bp, 17 predicted proteins | sample IncBWC30MmetaG_FD_155454 | JGI IMG/M metagenome (GOLD analysis project Ga0210406, IMG submission 155454) | Forest soil microbial communities from Barre Woods Harvard Forest LTER site, Petersham, Massachusetts, United States - Inc-BW-C-30-M | ecosystem: Environmental > Terrestrial > Soil >... | reverse complement strand
TTACACCGTCGACGATCCGTCGGGCGCATATCCGAACCCGACGTTGGGCGCGTCGAGCCCGACGGTCTTCTCCAGCATGAACGGTTCCTCGACCGCGACCTATGCGACCTTCTCGACACCCGTCGCTGCGATCCGCCTGACCATGAATGCGTTGTCGAGCGCAGGCGGCAAGGTGACGGCGAGCATCCTCCAGGCGGGCATCGGATGATCGACGCGCTCGACACGGTCGCCGAAGGCCGCCTCGCATGGCAGCGCATCCGGGAGCACGGCCGCCGGAACTTCGATGATTGGATTTGTGTCGCGCGCGCCCTGGCGATCGGCAGGACGGCGGCGTTGAAGGCCGCCAAGACCAACAAATGCGTTGGTAGCCGATACAATCGCGAGATGGGAATTTGGCTTACGGATCGAGGGCTGGACGGCGTTGTCGCCCAAGAAAGGTATCGAGCCCTCCTCGTCCTGGAACACCTCGACGCGATCTCCGCCTTTCGCGCCGGTCTCGACGAGGCGCAGCGCCGCAGGCTCAACCACCCGAACAGCGTATGGTTTGCGTGGAAGCGTTCGATACGAACCGGACCTCCGCGCCGGGAGCACGCCAAGAAAAGCTCGGCGCAGCACCGGCCAGGCCGCCCGGTCTTCTGGCCGCAAGATTTCATCCGGCGCGGCGCGGAGGCGTTGCGCAAGTGCCGCAGCCCGGACCTCTACGCTCAGGTGCGCGCCGTGCTCGAAGGCGCGGTTCCGACAGCGGGCGATATCGCCGCGCTTCTCGAAACCAAACCAACGCCACAACCGGCGCTATCTAGTGATCACTTCGGCGGCGGAACCCGTTTACCGGGCTGAAGCGCGCCTACCGTGCATCCGTAAACAAATTGGTTATGACCAGAATCGCATTTCAAAGCGCAGTAAGCTGCTGAAACACCTTCGCACACCCAGTATACGGTGCCTTGACGAGGATCATCTCGGCAAGCGCCTCGACATGATGCGCTACCTTCCCTGTCAACTATTCCCGGCATGACCTGCATCCAGCCAACATCCCGTCCATCCTGTTCTTGGGCTGTCGCTGACGAGATTGCGGTCAATGAAAATAGTCCGAATAAGAGAATTCGCATGACGTTTCCCCGTTTCGATTAAGTCTCAACCATAGAATAAGAAAAGCCTACCGAATACTACCCGACCGCGAAGCATACGACCACCCGGCGATAGAAGCTGCGCGAGAGCCTGCGCCAGCCCCGCCCATGCGTTGAAATGGACCGGGTGTCCAAAGACAACGGCCGAGCCGCGCGCCCCTGAGCCGGGTCCCTCACGGCAAAATTTCAAAATTTAAAATGCGGGTCCCAACCGGGGCAACAGCGCGCGGAAATCCGGGTCCCTCTTGAGACGAGGGCGGGTCCCGATAAAAACGAGGGCCAGCTTTCATTAGAGGCCCGTCGGCGAGGTTAAAGGGTCCGTTAGAAATCGAGCGCGGCGATCGGTGCGCTCTCGCCGGCGCCGGCGGGGCGCGGCGGTGCCGACCAGGTCAGTGCAGCGCCCGCCAGATCGTCGCCTCGCCACACTCGTATGCCTTCGCCAGGGCCGCCATCGTCTCGCCCTTGGCATGACGCTCGGCGATGACGCGGCGCTCGCTGGCGCCGAGCACGAACTTGCGGCCGAAATTCGTGCCCTTGGCCCTGGCGCGCTCGATGCCCTCGTCGCACCTCGACCTGATCAGCTCGCGTTCGAACTGCGCGACCCCGGACATGACCGTCACCATCAAGCGCCCGGCCGGTGTCGAGGTGTCGCACCACGACTCGCGCAGGCTCATGAAGCCGCAACCCTTCTGTTCGAGGTCGTGAATGATGTTCGCCAGGTCGCGCGTCGACCTCGCCAACCGGTCGAGCTTGGCGACGTAGACGACGTCGCCCGGCAATAGCGCCTTCATGAGCCTGTCGAACTCCCTGCGGCCCTCGGTGCTCTTGCCCGACTCTTCTCGCTGTAGATCTTCTCGCAGCCTGCGGCCTTCAGGGCCTCGACCTGGCCCTGGTAGTCCTGAGTCTTTGACGAGACCCGCGCGTATCCGTATCGCATCGCCCTTGCTCCTATTTCGGAATGATCAATTACGGAATCCTGAACCCGTTGGTAATCGGGGTCAAGAAAATCATTCCGAAGAGGCTGCTTTATGAAAGATCAGCGGGAGCTGCTGTTGCGGCGGACGTGTTACCTGGTGACGCGATTAATGAGCGCGGCCGTTCCTGCGCGATACCGCCAGCGATGCCGCCAGCTCGTCGACCTTGGGTGGGGCAGGCAAGACGATCGCGGCGTGCGTGGCGGCGTGCACCTCGATTGCCTGGCGCAGCTCGTCGCAGATCGCCAGGGCCTCCGCAGGCGATTCGTTGGCCAGGAGCGCCTCGACCAGCTCGGGCATCGTCTGGCAGTTGTCGAACGCGCCAACGCCGCCGACCTCAAGACGATCGCGCATGAACCCGAGCAACTTGCTCTTCGCAGCCGCCGCCGCGCCGGCCGCACCGAACTGCGCGTTGGACATCGCGCCGTCGAAAACCGCGTCGAATTGCTGCGCCAATGTGTCGACCGTTGCCCGCGTTTTCTTCGTCGCCGGCGCCGTAAGCTCGGCCAGGCGCATGCGTATGCTGTCCTTTGCTAGCAGCCTCGATGCGTTAGCGCGCGCGGTCGCGTCATCGGCTTTGTAACCGGATCGGATATAGGCCTGGCTTGCGGGCCAACCGTGCTTGGCGCCTTCGATGAGGTTACGGACGAACAATTCCCATCGTTGATTTTTCAGCGGTGCCATGCCGCCGCTTTTATCACGAGCGTGATCGGTTCGACAACGATGGCGCGGGTCTAGAGCATCCATCACAGCGCATCGAGATCGTCGGCAGCGTCAGGACCTGTTCCGGAGCCTTCGCGCCCGTTCGATGCATACGACATTCGGCGCCAGGAACCAACGATAGCCGTCGGATGGGTGAGGTGTGAGCCGTGCCCAGTCTTCTACCGGCAGCACGTATTGGCGCAGCTCTTCGTGCTCGGCGTCATCCTGCGCCAGAAGTTCCGCCAGCGGGACCGGTGCGTTAAGTGCCATGGTTACCTCCATATATACATAAGAAAAACAAGATAGATAAGAAAACAAACAAGAGAGACTAGGCATCGGGTGCACGTTACCGAGACAAAACGTCTCGGTAGCGTGCATCGGCTGTTTTGATACCATGCACCCACCCGCACGATATCGTGCAGGGCTGAGGATGCGTCATGGCCGATGATGTCGTCTATTTCCCGCCTGAGTATCCGATCGAAACGCCGTTCGGTCTCCAGATCCGAATCCGACATCTGTTTCACCAGGGCGAGCAGCTCCACGGCCTCGCGGCCGCGCGAAAGTACTTCCGGGAGGCAGTGCCGAGCCCGCGTCAAGAGAAGCTGTGGCGCGAATACGCGATCCTGGCCCGCCTCGACAGGATGGAGCCCAAGCCGATGGCCTGGACGCTGGCTGGCTTCATGCTCGAAGAGGCCGGGCTTGATCGGTACGGACCGAACGACGAGGACCGTCAAAACAGCCAATATCGCTACATCCGCCGGCTGGAGGAAAAGCGCGACAAGGCCTTGAAGGCCGGCAGATGGCACGGACCGGGCGCGCCGATCGCGGGCGGCTACGTGATCATCACCGTGCGCTGAAAACTGGACATTTTAAATTTCGTTTGTCCAGATGTGCGCGCCTCGCTGTCGTGGTTTCGTTTGTTCATCGACATGATGAAACGACGAGAACGCCACATGAAGAAGCCCGACGACGAGATCGCCGTCTTGACCCGGCTTAGGCCACCACTCTCGACCGCGTTCCTGGAGTGGAGGCGGCGGCAGCCTGCGATTCCTCAGATCGCCGATGCGGCGCGCCAGCTCCTGCGCAAGGGGCTTGCGGCCGACGACATCGAGCAAAGCTCAAAGAAATCAGCCTGAAACGAACGAGGGCCGCCGTTAAGGCGACCCCCGAACATCCCATCGCGTTCGCGCGCGACAAGAAAGCACAAGCAAGATGACGAATAATACAACTCCCCAAAAATCTCAACCCGCCCGCCCGACCAGGTCTCGGCTGTCGAACGGCTTTTGGCTCGTCGTCAGCGGCGGGATGTGGTGCCAGTGGTGCGGAGAAGATATCCGCGCCTGCGACGCCGAGGCGCTCACCGACGGCGGCCTGCAACATATCTGCACCTGCGGCCATGTCATTTTGGAGCTTCGCCCATGAAGCTCACCGCGCGCGCCGGCAGCCTCGATGCCGCCCTCGACCTCGCCATGACGTCGACCCGCAAGGGCAAGATCGCGCCCACCATTCACGTCACCGCCGCCGGGACCTCAGTCTCGTTCACATGCGCGGCGCCTGGCATCTCGGTTCGGGTTTCGGCCGACGCCAAGGCCGACGCGCCCGGTTCGATCGCGGTGGGTGATCGTCTCGCCGCTCTTGTCGCTGGCTTCGACCCGAAGGCCGACATCACCATCGCGGCCGACGACACCACGGCGACGATCTCCTGCGGGCGCGGCATATATCGGTTGCCAGTTATCCCCGATCCGCCCTCCGCTCTCGCTCTGAAGGATGAGACCGCGCGCGTCGAGATAAGCGGCGAGGATCTGCTCGCGCTGCTCGCGGTCCTCCCTGGCGCCGACACGGAGCAGACGAGGTCCTATCTGGGCGGCGTCCACATGCACAACATCGACGACCAGCTCATTTCCGTCGCCACCAATGGCGCAAGGTTGCTGCGCGCCTCCGTCGCCGCTGGGACGCTGTCGACCGACGGGCGCTTGATCGTGCCGGCGAAGGTCGCGCATGCGCTGGCCAGGCTGGTGCAGCAGACCAAGACCTCGGCCGTGACGTTGCGGCGATCGCGGACGCTATTCTCCGTCACCGCACCGGCGTTCGAACTCACGACAACGCTGATCGATGCGATATTTCCGGCCTACCAGTGCGTGATCCCTGCGGCATCGAGCAACAGCGCGAGCTGCGTTCGCTCGGAGTTGGCCGACGCCCTGGCACGGCTTGGGGCCATCGCTGTGGACATCGACGGCGGACCGCTTGTCGCGCTGTCCTGGACCGAAGGCGGCCCGCTGCGGCTATTCCTACCGAGGCAGCCGCTCGATGCCGACGACGCCATCAACGCCGAGGTCCACGGCAACGCACAGGTGGCGGTGTCGCTCGGCCAGCTCCGGATCATGGTCGACAACTTCGACGATGATCGCCTGCAGATCGAGTCGGCCAATTCCATGGCGCCGATCGCGATGCGAGGCGCGCACGACAAGCTCGGCGTTCTGTCTGCCTGTCGCTGGAGATTCGAGACCGCAGAAGACCATCATCACCAAAGAGGAGCCAACCATGGCCAAAGACGCAAAGCAGTATGACGACAGCAACAAAGGCGCGTTGTTCAAGAACGACAAGAAGGAAGGCGACAACGATCCCGATTACACCGGGACCATCAATGTCGAGGGCTCGGAGTTCTGGATCTCCGCATGGGTCAACACGGCGAAGAGCGGCATGAAGTACATGGCGCTGAAGATCCGGGCGAAGGACGCTCCGAACGACCGCGCCAAGAGCAAGCCCGCCGACAAGGTCGACCAGTCCAACGAAGTCTTCGGGCTCGGCTAAAGGAGGCACAAATGGCCGAAACCAAACTCAGCGTTATTACCGCATCGACAGCCGCACCTGATCCGTTCGACCTGGACAGCCTGCGGCTCAGCCAGTCCTTCACTGAGACCGCCGGGGTGAAGAAGTTGTTGCGCACCGTCCCCGTACACAAGCCAAGCCCACAGGATTTTGTTCGCGTTCAGCCGAGCGAAGAGTATCGCGGCGACTTTCCAATGATCGAGTTGAAGGACGAGCGCGAGGAATACATCGTCGCTCGCCCTCGGGTTGGTGAATTGGCCGGCGAGCTTGTCGTCAAGACGTTGTTCACGGCAATCAACCGGCAGGGCGTCGTGTTTCTCTGGCCTGTCCGCCTTCCTGATCCTGACGGCCGGCAGATGGAATGGCACCGGTCGATGAGGGAAGCCGCCGAGATCAGCATGGACCGATGGACACGGGTGAAGGCCAACAAGTCCCTTGGCGCCTACGAGATGACCGTCGCCGAAGGCGTCATGTCCGATCCGGTCTGGCCGGAGGTTTCGTTCCAGGAATTGATCAAGCTCGCCTTCCGCGATCGCCTGATCACCACCACCGACCATCCCGTTATCAAACGCCTGCGAGGGCTGGGCTGATGCGCGAAATTGTCCTCGCCGACTTTGAGTTTGAGATCGGTCAGGGCGAACGGCCAGTGCCGGTCTGTGTTGTAGCCCATGAGCTGCGATCAGGCCGGCGCTTCCGCCTTATGCGAGACTGCCTCGGCCCAACACCGCCTTACGCCACCGGCCCCGACACCCTGTTCGTGGCCTACTATGCCAGCGCCGAGCTTACCTGCTATCGCGCCCTCGGCTGGCCGACGCCCGAGCGTATCCTTGACCTGTTCTGCGAATTTCGTGACCGCACTAATGGCCTACCGACACCTGCCGGTGCATCCTTGCTCGGGGCACTGGCCTATTTCGGGCTGGACGGCATCGGCGCCAGCGAGAAGCGGGAGCTGCAGCAGGCTATAGGCTCGGGCACATGGCGCGACCGGTATACACCGGAAGAGATCCTGAACTACTGCGAGTCTGACGTCACCGCGCTGGAGCGGCTGTTGCTGGCGATGTGGCCGGACATCGACCTGCCTCGGGCGCTGCTGCGGGGGCGCTACATGGCCGCAGCCGCAGCCATCGAGCACACCGGCGTGCCGATCGATAAGCCCGCGCTGGACCGGCTGCGCGACGGCTGGACCAACATTCAGGACCAACTGATCACCGACATCGACGCCGGCTATGGCGTCTTCGACGGACGCACCTTCAAGCATGATCGCTTTGCCGTCTGGCTCAGCCACCAGGGTATTCCTTGGCCGCGCCTCGACAGTGGCAAGCTGGATCTTGGGGACGGCACCTTTCGTCAAATGGCGAAGGCGTACCCGCAGATCGCGCCGCTGCGCGAGCTTCGAAGTTCGCTATCCGAACTGCGGCTCAACGATCTGGCAGGTGGGCATGACGGCCGCAACAGGGCGCTGTTGTCGGCGTTCCGATCAAGGACCGGCCGCAACCAGCCGAGCAATTCGAAATTCATCTTCGGGCCGAGCGTCTGGCTGCGCGGATTGATCAAGCCACCACCGGGCCACGCTGTCGCCTACATCGACTGGTCGCAACAGGAATTTGGGATCGCCGCCGCCTTGTCCGGCGACACCGCCATGCAGGCGGCCTACCAGTCAGGCGATCCCTATCTCGCTTTCGGCAAGCAGGCCGGCGCCATCCCGGTCGATGCCACCAAGACCAGTCACCAGCCCGAGCGCGAGCTGTTCAAGCAGTGCGTGTTGGCTGTTCAGTACGGCATGGAGGCAGACGGGCTCGCGGCACGAATTGGACAGCCGCCCATTGTAGCCCGAGATCTGCTGCGGGCTCACCGCGAGACCTACCGGACGTTCTGGCGCTGGTCGGACGCCGCCGTCGATCAGGCCATGCTTACCGGCTCGCTGCATACCGTCTTCGGCTGGCATGTCCATGTCGGCGAGCAGTCCAACCCGCGCTCCCTGCGAAACTTCCCGATGCAGGCCAACGGCGCCGAGATGCTGCGTCTAGCGTGCTGCCTCGCTACCGAACGCGGCGTCGAAGTCTGTGCGCCGATACATGATGCAATCCTGATCTGCGCCCCGTTCGATCGGCTCGACGCCGATGTTGCTACAGCACGCAACGCCATGGCCGAAGCCTCGCGCGCCATACTGTCCGGGTTCGAGCTGGCTACCGACGTCAAGGTCGTGCGCTGGCCCGATAGGTACATGGACCCGCGAGGCGTCGTGATGTGGGACCGGGTTGAACAGTTGCTGGACCACCAGGCAATTCAGGCTGAAAGGCAAATAGCGTGACCAGTGACGGCGACCCATACGACTTGGATAATCTCAAAGTGACCGGCGGAGGTAGCACGCCGAAGCGGATCAGAAGACGGCAGCCGCAGTTCGTCAAAATCCCGCGTGCATGGGTTGATGCCATCACACCCAAAAGCCGCGACAAGACGCTGGCCGTCATCTGGCACCTACTGCACGAAGACTGGAAACAGGGCGGCGGCCGTCCGATCAAGATGCCGAACGGCATGCTGGCGATCGACGGTGTCGGACGTATGGCCAAATGGCGCGTCCTCAACATGCTGGAGGGGCTCGGGCTGATCGCCATCGAGCGCAGGCCCAACAAGTCCCCGATCGTAATCATCAACACGGAGAAGCCATGACAGCCGCGCGCAAGGCGCGCTGGTGCGGAATTTGCGGGAAGACGATGCCGAGGTGCCGGAGATGGATGGCCGTCAGGAAGGCGTCCTACGGCCCCGACACCGGGCAGGTGCAACAGGTGACGCCAAAGGCCGATGGCTTTTCGTAGGGTTTTGGTTAGTGTCAAGGTGGTAGCGTAGTGCGTAGCAGTACCCGATTCGGCAAGGGGATCGTTCGTCCTCTCGACCCGAATGATCCGCGTAATCCGGATCATCCCTCCCACGATGAGCAGTGGCTCGAACTCGCGCGGGCACTGGGGCGAGCTGCGGCGGACATGGACTGGGATCGCCTACACACTGACCAGGGGCAGAGAAATGACCAAACAGAAAACAGCAGTGGCATACGCCAGGTTCTCAAGCGACCTCCAAAGGGACCGCTCGATCGATGATCAGATCGGGCTGTGCGAGCAGATCGCGCGCCGTGAGGGCTATAAGATCGTCAAGGTCTATTCGGATCGGGCGAAGTCAGGTGCCAGCATGTTTGAGCGCGATGGGTTGCTCGCGATGATGCAGGCGGCGAAGGCGCGGAGCTTCGATGCGATCATTGTTGAAGGACAAGATCGGCTCTCTCGCGACGAAGAGGACATGGCCGGGATTTTTAAGCGGCTCGTCTTCAGCGACATCGAACTCGTCACCAACGAGGGCAAGGCAACCAACCTTAGCGTCGGCCTGCGCGGTATCGTGGCCGCTCTATTTCGCAAGGACCTCGGCGACAAGGTGCGCCGTCATCACAGCGGTCGCGCTCGTGAAGGCAAGTTCGCGGGAGCCGTGACGTATGGTTATCGTCTGATCCCTGGCAAGCCGGGCGAGCGCGAGATCGAACCGAAGCAGGCGAAGATCGTGATACGAATTTTCACGGAGTTCGTCAGCGGCAAGAGCACGCGGAAGATCGCCGCCGATTTAAATGGAGAAGGTATCCCTTCGCCGAGCGGCAACCACTGGAATCATCAGACGCTCGTCGGCGGAATGTTGGGCCGCCGGGGCATGCTCGGCAACCAGCTCTATATCGGCAAGCTGGTTTGGAATGCAAACCGCACCACGCTGCATCCGGAAACCCGCAAGAGGACTCAACAACGAGGCAGGCCCGATGACTTGATCGTCGCGGATGTTCCGCACCTGCGCATCGTGCCGCAGCCATTGTGGGATCGGGTGCACAGCCTGTGCGATGATCGGGCGACGAAGTTCGGCCACCGCAAGGGTGCCCGGCGCATGCACAAAGAACATCTACTGTCGGGGATGCTTTGCTGCGCCGCCTGCGGTGGCTACATGAGAACCTATCAAACCACTCCCGAAGGCGGCGCGCGGGTCGCATGTGCGGCGGCCATGCAGAAGGGGACCTGCACTCACCGAAAGAGCTACTACCTGACCGGCCTGCAGGACGCGATCCTTGATGGCATGAAACAGAACCTGACCAAGCCCAAGGCCCTGATCGAGTATACCCGAAACTACCACGCGCGGTGGGCCGAGCGACAGAAGGAGTTATCCTCAGATCGCCAGGTGACGGAGAAGGCGCTTACCCGGACCACGGTCCAGATCGACCGCTACATCACCGCCATCGGCGAGAGCGACGAGCCGGTCAAGGCGATGGTGGAGCGGCTCAACAAGCTGGAGGCCGAGCGCGCCACCTTGGCGGAGAAACTGCGGCTGATCGAATCCGAGGGCAACGTGATCACCCTGCATCCGGCCGCGATCGACAAGTTCGCATCCGGCATCGAGGCAATGCACGCTGGGTTGAGCCAAGCAGACGGAGACCCGGCCGCCATAGCTCAATGGCGCGCCGCTTTCCGCAACGTGTTCGAGCGGTTCTTGGTGCATCCAACCGCGAAGCGACAGCCCTATGCGGTAACGCCATACGCCCGGCTTTCGGCGATCATGGGCATCGAGCTGTTCCCGAAGACGCGAAGCGCCGAGGAAATGCTTGCAGAACAGGGGCTTTCCGCTATGTCATTATCGGCAAATGTGACAACCCCCACCTATTAGCCCTATCCTGCCGGAAACGCACGGGATCATTACCATGGCAATCGACGACACAACCAAAACGGAGCTTGAAGCGGCGGTCTTCCGCCGCCTGGTCGAGCATCTGCGCGAGCGGACCGACGTGCAAAACATCGACCTGATGAATCTGGCAGGCTTCTGTCGCAATTGCCTGTCCAACTGGCTCAAGGATGCGGCGGACGCCAAGGGCGTGGGCTTAAGCAAGGACGAGAGCCGCGAGGCCATTTACGGCATGCCCTATGAGACCTGGAAGGCGGCCCATCAGGGCACCGCAAGCGTCGAGCAGCTCGCCGCGATGAAGAAGGCCCAGAGCGGCCACTGATTCTTTTTCGCCGTCCTGTCCTGCCACATTCGCCGTCATGGCCGGGCTTGTCCCGGCCATCCACGTCCTGCTTCCTGTTTGCGTTAGAACGTGGATGCCCGGGACAAGCCCGGGCATGACGAGTTTCAATCATGCAATCGGATCGCCCGGCTTTCTCCTGTGGGCGCGCTGTGGATGAGCGCGATGTCGCCTTGACGCAAGGCGCGGCAAACTTGAGGGTCGTTTTGAAGAGCGCTGCGCGGCGACGTGCGGCGCTTCTTCGCCTCAATCGTCCGTTCCAATCAGGAGTACAAGATGGCCACCTCCGCCGCCGTCAAGGAAGCGCCCGCGACACGATTTGCAAAGGACCAGCTCAAGGCCATCATCGAGCGCATCGAACGGCTGGAAGAAGAGAAGAAGACGATTTCCGATGACATTCGCGAGGTCTATGCCGAGGGCAAGGGCAACGGCTTCGACGTCAAGGCGCTGCGCGCCATCGTGCGGCTACGCAAGCAGGATCCCAACGATCGGGCCGAACAGGAGACCATCCTGGAAACCTACATGCAGGCGCTGGGGATGTTGTGAGGCCGGCAGGTCGTTTCCGGCGCGCGCAAGCTTGGGCAAAAGCCGCCCATCTGCTAGATTGCTCGGCGAAGGAACCGAGAGATGGACGTGCCTGGACCAGAGCGCAGGCTCGCAGCGGTTCTCGCCGCCGACATGGTCGGCTATAGTCGACTGATGGAGGTCGACGAGACCGGGACACTCGCGCGTCTCAAGACCCACCGGATCGAGCTCTTCGATCCAGTCATCGCGAAGAACCGTGGCCGCATTATCAAGACCACCGGTGACGGCATGCTGGTCGAGTTCCACAGCGTCGCCGACGCGGTGCTGTGCGCTGTCGAGGTTCAGCGCCGGATGGCGCGACGCAACACCGACGTTTCGCCAGCGCGCTGGATCCAGTTCCGGATCGGTATCAATCTGGGCGACGTGATCGTTGAGGAAAACGACATCTTTGGCGACGGCGTCAACGTCGCGGCGCGCCTCGAAATGCTCGCCGAGCCGGGCGGCATCTGCGTCTCGGGCGCGGTGCGCGATCAGGTCGGCGACCGGCTGGACGGCATCGTATTCGAGGATCTCGGCGACCAGAACGTCAAGAACATCGCCCGTCCGATCCGCGTCTTTCGGATCCGGCTTGAGTCAGACCCGGAACCAGCGGACGCGCAGAAACCTGCGGTGGCGGCAACGGTTTCCAAGAAGCCGTCCATCGCCGTGCTGCCGCTCGTTAACATGAGCGGCGATCCCGAGCAGGAGTTCTTCGCGGACGGGCTCACCGAGGATATCATTACCGAGCTGTCGCGCTTCCACGACCTGCTCGTCATCTCGCGCAACTCGACCTTCGTGCACAAGGGCAAGGCGGTCAAGGTGCAGGAGGTCGCGCGCGAATTCGGCGTCGATTACGTGCTCGAGGGCAGCGTGCGCAAGGCGGGTGGTCGCATCCGCGTCACCGTGCAACTGATCGACGCAGAAACCGACCGGCACATTTGGGCCGAACGCTATGACCGCGAGCTCGAGGATGTCTTCGCCCTTCAGGACGAGATGACCCGCGCGATCGTCGCCACGCTCCCCGGCCGCGTCGAGGCCGCCACGCACGACCGTGCGAAGCGTAAGACCACCGACAATATGGCGGCTTATGAATGCGTGCTGGCTGCCAAGGTGCTGCACCACCGCTCCGCGAGGGACGACAACGCCGAAGCACAGCGCCTGCTCGATCGCGCCCTCGCGCTCGATCCAAACTATGGTCACGCGCACGCCTGGAAGGCATGCGTGCTGGGCCAGATGTGGGTTTATGACTGGTGCGCGGATCGCGACGCCACCCTCGGCCAGGTCGCCGCAGAGCTAGAGATCGCGCTGGCGCTCGATGACAATGACAGCGACGTGCACCGGATCCTCGCCGCGCTCAACCTGACGCGCGACGACCACGACAAGGCCGCATACCATCAGGAACGGGCCCTCGCGCTCAACCCCAACTACGACCTTGTGGTGGTGCAGCAGGGCGAGCTTCTGACCTGGCTCGGGCGGCCGGAGGAGGGCATCGACTGGATCAAGAAGGCGATGCGTCTCAACCCGTACCACCCAGAGCGCTTCTGGAGCCATCTCGGGCGTGCCTGCTATTGCGCCGAGAAATACGCCGAAGCCGCCGAGGCCTTCTCGCGGATCACGCGGCCCGACCATACGCACCACGCCTTCCTCGCCGCCACGTTTGCGCAGATGGGCAACGCGGTTGCGGCCGCCGCGCACGCGGCCGAGACCCTAAAGCGCGAGCCGAAATTCACGGTGGCCGTCTATCTCGCCACGCAGCACTACCAGCGGGAAGTCGACCGGAAGCGCCACGCGGCTGGCCTCCTCAAGGCAGGCCTCCCGGCTTGACCGGCGCAGGCCGGAAGCGACAGGGCTGCTCGCCACCCTCTCGCACAAGGAGAGAGGCAGGAAGGCATCCCGCAAGTTTTAAGAGAGCAGCGCTTAGCGCAGCGACGCGGTGCGCAGCACGAACGAGGTGGTCTCAAGCGTCGTGATGGCAGAGCCCGCGAAGCGGTCGCAGCTCATTCCCATCATCGGATCGTCCGAAAAGCTCATCGCGATCACGGACTGCGGCTTCGCGAAGAAGCCGCGCATCTGGGTCAAGTCGACATCACCCAGCATGGTCACCGACATCGTGCTCGCGCTCGGCGCCAGCATCATGATGCGCATCCAGATATTGCTGCCCTTGGCGGCCGACAATCGGGCCGACGTCGCGATGCCGGCGCCTTGCGAGCTCTTGGCGGCGACGGTGTTGATCTCGGTGGCGGCGGCGGCATTGCGTGGGGCCGGCTTGATGCTCCGCGGGATCGGCGCGCTGGCGGCCACGATGTTATTGCGGTCGACCGGCGATGACGCTGCCGGCGCGTAGGCCATCGCCTGGTAGGCGGCGGGAACGCTGGCGGTCGGCTGCGGGTCGGCGGCGGCGATAGCTTCG
>Ga0210406_10005238_pt1 | contig 13647 bp, 11 predicted proteins | sample IncBWC30MmetaG_FD_155454 | JGI IMG/M metagenome (GOLD analysis project Ga0210406, IMG submission 155454) | Forest soil microbial communities from Barre Woods Harvard Forest LTER site, Petersham, Massachusetts, United States - Inc-BW-C-30-M | ecosystem: Environmental > Terrestrial > Soil >... | reverse complement strand
CGGGTATGGCTCAGCAAAGAGGAAGAAGAAGGCTACTACTACGGCTTTGCCAATGAAGGCCTGTGGCCGCTTTGCCATATCGCTCACACGCGGCCGCTGTTCAGGTCGAGGGATTGGGAACATTATGAACAGGTGAACAGGAAGTTTGCCAAGGCAGTGCTGGAGGAGATGGCCGGCACGAAGCAGCCGGCGCTGCTCATCCAGGATTATCACTTCGCACTGCTGCCAAAACTAATCAAGAAGGAGCGGCCCGATGCTCGCGTCGCAATCTTCTGGCACATTCCCTGGCCGAATCCGGAGGCATTCAGCATCTGTCCGTGGCAACGCGAGCTTCTCGATGGACTTCTTGGAGCAGATTTGGTCGGTTTTCATATTCAGTCTCATTGCGACAATTTTCTGGAGACCGTGAATCGCGCCCTGGAATCGCGCGTGGAATGGGAGCATTTCTCGGTGAACCGTGAAGACCACGTAACCGCAGTCAAACCTTTTCCCATCAGTGTCGCGCCCAATATGGAACCGTCCAAACAACCTGTGGACTGGCGGGTAGCCAGCGCGGAGCGGGACGCCTTGCTCAAGGAATTGGGAGTCGATGCTCTTTATCTCGGCGTCGGCGTTGACCGAGTGGATTATACGAAGGGCATCTTGGAACGGTTTCTAGCGGTGGAGAGATTCCTGGAACGCTATCCACACTATGAGGGAAAATTCACATTCATCCAGATTGGAGCACCCAGCCGCACTCACATCCGACGTTACCACGAATTTCTCGCGGAGGTGGAAGCCGAGGCAGAGCGAATCAACTGGCGATTCCGCGCGGAGAGATGGAAGCCGATTGTGTTTCGCAAGCGCCACCACAGCCACGAGGAGATCTCCCGCTTCTACCGGGCAGCGGACCTCTGCCTGGTCACCTCATTGCACGACGGCATGAACCTTGTGGCCAAGGAGTTTGTGTCGTCGCGCGACGATGAGGGTGGCGTGCTCATGCTGAGCCGTTTTACCGGCGCCAGCCGCGAACTGCGCGACGCGCTGATCGTGAACCCCTACGACACCGAGGAGATGTCGGAGGCAATCCATTTTGGGCTGGAAATGGACTCCAAAGAGCGGCGCGCACGAATGCAACGCATGCGGCAGACGGTGAAAGAGCAGAACATCTACCGCTGGGCGGGCACTCTGATTGCGGAACTTTGCCAGGTACGGCTCGACACCGGAGGAGAGGGAAAAAAGGGAAAGGCCAACGCGAACAGCGCCGCATGAACCCAGTCCTTCCCATTCTGGCCCTGGCCTCCGACTATGATGCAACTTTGGCCTTCGAGGGCAAGATTGCTCCGCACACGCGCGATGCGCTCGCGCGCCTGAAGGCCTCGACCCGCAAGCTGCTCCTGGTAACTGGGCGGGAACTCGAAGACTTGCTCGCGATTGCCCCGGAAATTGCGCTCTTCGATTGCACGGTGGCTGAAAACGGTGCGGTCCTATACTGGCCTTCGCGCCGCCACATCGAATCGATTGCTCCTCCACCACCTAAGCAGTTTCTGGAAAAGCTGCGCCAACGAGGAGTACAACCCGTGTCCGTGGGCCGCTCCATTGTCTCCACAAAGCAGCCGAACGCCGGTACTGTGCAAGAGACGATTGCTGACATGGGACTGGCACTCGACATCATCTTTAACCGCGACTCGGTGATGGTGCTTCCTGCAGGCGTCAACAAAGCGACTGGTCTGACTCGCGCACTGAGGGAATTGGGAGTGCCGGCAGCGCAGGTGGTCGCCGTGGGCGATGCGGAAAACGATGAGGCTTTTCTCAGGTTATGCGGATTTTCTGTAGCCGTAGCCAATGCGATCCCGAGGATCAAGCAACTGGCGGATATGACCACAGAGCAGGAACACGGTCCCGGAGTGGTTGAGCTAGTGGAGAAAATCCTGGCTGGCGAACCACTCCGTCAGCCTTCCCCGCGCAATCCTCTTTGTGGCGTTTCGTCCACGCACTTGGAGAAGTGAATGTACCGCCCCTCCCAGGGCTCAGGATCTTAAAGACGCATACCCGGCACCGTGTGCGGGGCTCATGTCACTTTGTGCCGCGAAACGCGGCACACAAGCAAAGGCGAACAACATCAGTCACACCAGTTGGAAAACCTCGTGCCGCATTCACATCGCAGCAAGCCTCGTGCAGCGTTTCGCAGGATTCGAAATGAGCCCGGCATCCCATGCCGGGTAGGCGGCCCGCAGATCCCGAGCCCCGGAGGGGCAGCACCTATCTTCACGCGCGGGAATTCTTAATCCATGTTCGATCACACAGGGGCGGACCCATCATTTCCCCATCAATTCCAATAACTCCGTGACCTCCGTCTGGATCGCGGTCCTTAACGTCGGCTGAAAATCAGGAGCAAACAGTGCCGAGTGCAAGGACGGCAATTGCGCACCCGATTGCTGCGCATCCGCGAACTTCTGAGGATTGACGGCGCCGACGTGGAACATCGCTTCGGGAATACCGTCCTGAGCGTAGTAACTGAAATCCTCGCTTACCATTTTGGGCGACACTTCAACCACGTTGCCATCGCCCATGGAACGACGTAACGATCCCACCAGCCGCTCTGTAAGCTTGGGATCGTTATAAACCGCGATCGTGCCCTCAGTGATTTTCACTTCAGGAGCGCGGGGAGCCCCGGCGAGCTCCGCCTCGGCTTTGGCCACGCGCTCGATGCCCTTTAGCACGCGCTCGCGAACTTCCTTCTTGTAAGTGCGCACAGAGAGGCCAAGCATTACCTGATCGGGAATAATGTTGTTCTTAGTTCCACCATGAATCTGGCCCACGGTGACCACAACTGGATCAAGCGGATTGTTTTGCCGAGAGACCAGCGTTTGGAGTCCGCTAACGATGCGAGCAGCGATGACGATGGGATCGATTGTCATCTGTGGCTGCGCTCCATGTCCTCCTTTGCCAAAAACCGTGATGTCGATCGAATCGGAGTTGGCGAGCGCGTAGCCGGGGGTATAACCGACTTTCCCTGCCGGTAGATTATCGGCATCATGCACGGCCAGCGCGAAGTTCGGTTTTGGAAATCGCGTATATAAACCATCGGCTAGCATTGCGCGCGCGCCTTTGACTACCTCCTCGGCGGGCTGCGCGATCATGATGAGCGTCCCGCTCCATTGCTGCTTGTGCGAAGCCATCCACTTGGCGGTTCCGATCCATGCAGTCATATGCAGATCGTGGCCGCACGCATGCATCACCGGCGTCCCGTCCGTGCTATGCACCTTGCTGGCAAAGGGAAGCCCGGTCTTTTCTTCGACAGGAAGCGCGTCCGTGTCAGTTCGCAGCAAAACATTTGGCCCCGCGCCGTTTGGGAGCACTGCCACCACACCATATCCACCCACCCCCGGCGTAACGTCGTATCCAAGTGGCTTGAGCTCCGAGACCAGCTTTGCCGCAGTCCTTTCTTCGTGAAGCGATAATTCCGGAGCCTGATGAAGGTCAACGTAGAGCTTTTCTAGATTGGGATAGAGCTGATCGAAGTCGGTGGATGAGACTGGTGGATTGGCCGAAAACGCCGTTGGGTTACTTAGTGAAACGGCTAGCAGAAGAGCGCGCAAACGCATTAGTTGGAATCTCCCGGAGGGTGAGTATACGGGACGAAGAGGTGTGAGGCGGCGTTTAGCGTGAGTCAGTCAAATGTGGACAAGGTGAAGGAATATGTAAGTGATCAGGAGAAGCACCACCAAAGGGTGTTGTTCGCAGAAGAATGGAATGCCCCGTTGAAGAAGCACGTGAGATCGTTAAGTCGCGCGGCGTAGCATGTGCCGCACTACGAGGTTCCGGAAATGAGGATGTCATGCCTTTAACAGAAGTAACACTAATTACCGAGGCCAGCCTTGCGATCAGATTGCCTTGGGTAAAGCTCAATTACGTTGGTTCGAGGCTCCGACGGATCGGCAGCAACCTCAAATCGGTAATTTCCCAGCGTGATCAATTCAGGCCTTTGAGTAATAAGCGTTGCAGAGTCAGAACGGGAATTCGTCTCTTCATTATCGGTAGGAAAAACTTTCAATGCGAAATACGCCATGAGTAGGAAGCCGGAGAATATCCAAGCCAACTGCAACCAGAAGAGAGCGTCGACTACTCTTTCCCACAAGCTAGGATGCAATCGCGCACCTCTCTAAAAACGAGCGGAGATGATCAGGCCATCATCTCCGCCCATGTCGCCGAGGGACGACCAGGAGAGACTTTACGGAAACTTGATATTTTCGCCCCTAGAGCGTTCTTGGTTTCACCGCAGCAACCTGCGCTATCGGCCCAACCAACAAAGTCACTTCTAATAGACCACTTCGGCGCAGGAATTGACCTTAAGACGTGCAGTTCCGGTGTAAAGAAAGGTAAATCGGCAGGTTTTGGACGGCGGAAACGTGACACAATTCTGCTATCGCTCGTATTAGATTGAGATGTTGGAAAAGATCCTGATTATCGACGATGACGCCGAACTCTGCGAAATGCTGTCGGAGTATCTGCGAAAAGAAGGTTTTGAAGTCGAGACCGTTCAGCACGGCGGGAGAGGTCTGGAGCGGGCGCGCGAAGGCGGTCACCATATAATCGTCCTCGACGTGATGCTTCCTGGGATGAACGGATTCGATCTGCTGCGCGAGTTACGCACCTCCTCTGATATTCCAGTATTGCTTCTGACTGCACGTGGCGATGAACTTGATCGTATCGTCGGCCTCGAAATAGGAGCCGATGACTATCTTTCCAAGCCGTTCAATGCACGAGAGTTGCTCGCGCGTATCCGAGCGATTGGGCGGCGTAACGCGAGGGAGCAGCGTGCAAGCAGCATGCCCAAGCAGCCTGTGCAGGTAGGTGATGTGGACCTTGATCCGGGATCACGGACCATCACCCTCAATGGGAAGATTCTAGAAACGACAACGGTCGAGTTCAATTTGCTCGAAGTTCTGCTACGATCTGCCGGCAACGTCGTAAGCCGGGACGAGATTGCCTCTGTGGTACTCGGACGGGAACTTAGCCCGTTTGACCGGAGCATCGACGTACACATCAGCAAGCTTCGTAAGAAGCTGGGGAGTCTGCCGAGCGGGCGGGAACGCATTAAGACGATTCGCAATACCGGTTATATGTACGTTTCAACCGTGAACTCGCCAGTACGAGAGAAGCAGCTTAGGTAACATGCGCAGCCTTTTCTTCAAGATTTTTGCCTTCTTCTGGCTTTCCACGGCTCTCATTGTGGGTGTGTTCGTCGCCACGGCGAATCGCCCGACGGAGGACGAGATCCGAACTGCGGTTCACAGGGGACTCACTCCGGCCATCCTTACGAATGCCGAGATTCTGATCCACTCTTACGAGAGCGGTGGCTGCCAGGCAGTTCTGGAAAGCAAGAAGTCGGTTGAGCCGGGACGAATGCCACTCGATCTTTTGGATGGCAACGCAAATTTTCTTTGCGAGAACAAGCGCCGCAAGATGAATTTGGGAACTCTGCCCGTCCCAGGAGGTGTTGAGTTCCGCACCATCGACAACCAGCGCTTTGGGGTGACCGGCCTGCTACACGGCCAGTCTGCTAGTTATCTCGCGATTCTTGAATTGCGCCGCATCGAACTTCCTCTGGTTCGAGGAAATCTTTTCAAACGATTAAGTCTCTCGCTCATCATCTCCGGTTTGATTTGTGCTTTACTCGCGCGTTACCTAACACGGCCCATCACGCGCCTGCGAACTGCCGCCCAAAAGATTGCTGCGGGGGATCTCAAGGCTCGCGCGGGCACGAGCTCCATTCAGCTCGATGAAGTGGGACAGTTGGTCCAGGACTTTGACCTGATGGCTGAGCGACTTGAAGTTCTGATTGGCGCGCAGCAGCGCCTAATCAGTGACGTCTCTCACGAGCTGCGATCGCCTCTCACGCGGCTAAAGCTGGCTCTAGACCTTGCTCGCAGCGACTCCGGAATAGAGCACTCCCCCGCGCTCGATCGAATTGAACGCGAAGCAGAAAGACTCAGCGGTCTGGTGGGCATGTTACTCACGCTCTCGCGACTGGAATCAGGCGACTCGGTGCCGACGAGCACCATGGTTCACATTCCCGATCTATTGGCAGAGATCGCCGCGGATGTTGAGATTGAGGCGCTGTCGCGAGGATGTTCAGTCACGCTGGACCGGATGCAGGAATGCTGGATCGAAGGAGATCAAGAATTACTGCGCAGTGCCTTTGAAAACGTGGTCCGGAACGCGATCCGTTATACCGAGCCTGGTACGGCCGTTCAGATCAGTATCAAATGTGAAACTAGCGATGTGAGGATTCTTGTCCGTGACCACGGACCTGGAGTGCCTGAATCCGAACTGGACAACGTATTCAAGCCCTTTTATCGAGTGGATACTTCGCGTGAGCGTCGAACCGGTGGCGCGGGACTTGGTCTCGCGATTGCAGAGCGGGCGATAAAACTTCACAACGGCAAAATTGGCGCCGGCAATCTCAAAGAGGGCGGATTCCAGATCGAAATCTCTCTCCCGATGGCCGTGGTAACCGTCTAATCTGGGCTCGTGATTTATCATGCGAGCCCATGAAAATTCTTGCCCGGTCTATCGGTCTCCTGTGCCTTCTGGGTTGTACTTGTGTTGCGCAAACTTCTGCCTCTGCACAGCAAGCTCCACCCCAGACAACTGATCCTGATCTCGAACGGCTCGTCTCTCAACTTCAGCGTGCGAACCTAGCCCTCAACGACTGGCCGAATCTCGGCCGCTATCGTGATGCAAACGCTAACACCCCACAGCCCGCACCCGGCGAGAACCGAGTTGTGTTCATGGGTGATTCCATTACAGATGGTTGGGGCAAAGGTAAGGCCCAATTCTTTCCCGGAAAACCTTACATCAATCGCGGCATAAGCGGTCAAACAACGCCGCAAATGTTGGTCCGCTTTCGGCCCGATGTGATCAGTCTCAAACCCAAATTGGTAGTGACGCTGGCCGGCACCAATGACATTGCCGGTAACACGGGTCCAGAGACATTGCAAAATATTGAGGACAATCTCATCTCAATGTCCGAGTTGGCGAGAGCGAATGGCATCCGCGTCGTCATTGCGTCGGTAATGCCCGTTTGTGATTCACTCAAGGCTCAGAGCGGGCGGCGACCTCCGCCGCAAATCGTCGCTCTCAATGAATGGATCAAGAACTACACGGCTAAAAACGGATTTGGCTATCTCGACTACTACTCGGCGATGGTCGATGGCTCAGGCATGCTGAAGAAGGAACTCACATACGACTGTTTACATCCGAATGACTCCGGTTACGCAGTAATGCAGCCGCTAGCGGAGCAGGCGATCGCGGACGCCTTCAAGAAATAGACCAATGTCCGACGACTCATCCGTTGCGGCAACGCAGAACTTGGCCGATCGCGCTAACCAGCGCAATGCGCTCATTGCAGGATTTCTTGGCTGGACGTTGGACGCCTTCGACTTCTTCGTTCTCACGTATGTGTTGAACGACGTTGCTCGTGACTTCCATCGTACCCGGCCTGACATCGCGCTAACGCTGACTGCCAGCCTCGCCATGAGACCCGTGGGCGCGCTGATCTTTGGATTGCTCGCCGACCGCTACGGAAGACGATTGCCGCTGATGCTGGACGTTATCTTCTACTCCATCATTGAGGTTCTCTCCGGTTTTGCGACTAGTTACAACGTTTTCCTGCTCCTGCGATTGCTGTACGGCATCGGCATGGGAGGTGAGTGGGGAGTGGGAGCATCTCTCACACTTGAGTCAGTTCCCGCGCGCTGGCGCGGTCTAGTTTCAGGACTTCTGCAGGAAGGTTATGCGCTCGGCAACATACTCGCCGCCGTTGCTTATTTCACGATCTTCCCCCGGTTTGGATGGAGAGCACTTTTCTTTGTCGGCGGCCTGCCTGCGCTGCTATCGCTCTTTATTCGTGCCAAAGTGAAAGAATCGGAGGCGTGGCATTCAACGCGTACCGACTGGCAGACATATTGGACTGTCGTTCGACACAATTGGCGTCGCTTCTTGTATCTCGTGCTGCTGATGACCATGATGAGCTTCATGTCACACGGCACTCAGGACCTGTATCCGACATTTCTGAGTGTGCAACGCGGATATGCACCCCGTGCAGTTGCGGTAATCAGCATCATCGCAATGATCGGAGCTATCTGCGGTGGACTGGCATTCGGGGCTTATTCCGATCGCAAGGGTCGCAGGCGAGCCATGATCACCGCCGCGCTGCTCGGCTTGGCCGCAATCCCACTTTGGATCCTCTCGCCGACCACGGCACTGCTGATCGCCGGTGGATTTACGATGCAGTTCATGGTGCAAGGAGCATGGGGAGTGATTCCAGCGCACATCAACGAACTTTCACCAGGCGGGCTCCGCGGATTCTTTCCGGGATTCGCCTACCAGCTTGGAGTGCTCTGCGCATCGACGATCAGCTACATCGAGCCTGTGCTCGGAGAGCGATTTTCTTACACGCAGTCAATGGGGATTCTTGCCGCGGCATTCCTTAGCTTGGCTGCGCTCGTGATCTATCTCGGACCCGAGGCCAAAGGCGTGCACTTCGGTGCTCCGCAGAGCATACCTTAGTGTTGTCTGTTTAGTGGCGAGGTTATGGTTAGCAATTGATTCGATACGCCAGAATCGAGAGACTTGATGCGTGTCAACCGTCACGTCGTCACTCCAAACTCAGCGCATGACCAACTCAATTCGAACTCAGCGCTGGGCCATCTTCTTCGTCGGCTTTCTCCTTCGATTCGGATTCGTGTTATGGCGAAAGACCTATGTCCAATTACCGGGGCGACCCTATCCATTTGCTCTGGAAATATCGAGTATCGCCGCCCACCTGGCGCGAGGGCTGGGGTTCAGTTCGCCCTTTCTCATCGACACTGGGCCAACGGCTTGGGTTGCTCCGGTATATCCAATCCTGGTTGCAGCAGTCTTCAAGATCTTTGGCGTTTATTCAAACAGATCGGCGCTGGTGATTCTTGGATTGCAATGCATTATGGCAGCTGCTACCGGAATTGCCATATACGCACTGGGTAGGCGTACGTTCGGCGAGAAGATCGGAATCTGGGCTGCATGGATCTGGACGGTGAGCCCCATCTTCTTCAGATGGCCCACCTCGTGGATTTGGGATTTCGCGGCCAGCGGCCTGCTATTAACAACGACTCTGGTTCTAACCCTCGATGTCGCTGAGAAGGGAGAACGACAGCTTTGGCTTCAATTAGGTGGGTTATGGGGACTTACAGCTCTCACAAATCCCGCGTTGCTCAGCATTCTCCCCTTCAGCTTTCTCTACGCGATGCTGGCGAGCGATTACGATCGAGGTAAGCGGATTAGAAATGCTGCAATCTCAATGATCGTATGTCTGATGATCATCTCTCCATGGGCGATCAGGAATATGAAGGTGTTTGGTCATCCCATTGTTCTTCGTAGCAACTTTTGGTTTGAGTTTCATCTCGGGAACTACCATTATTCGAATGGAATGGGCTATGCCGGACTTCATCCTGGAGGGAACCCTCGGGAATTACGGAAATATGCTGAACTCGGTGAACAGGGCTACATTCAATCAGCCAAGAATGCAGCACTCAGCTTTGTTCGGAGTTACCCACGCGAGTTCATCGATCTCAGCCTTGATCGCACTCTTTGGTTTTGGGATGGTACTCCACTCCTCTATCAGGGAGAGGAATGGTGGCGACCGTGGAAATTCTGGCCTTTGTCTATTACCGCATGGGCAGGGATGATCTTTCTGCTCACTCGCAGACCCCGAGGCTGGCTACTCTATGCCGCATGCCTTGTGGCCTATCCGCTTCCCTATTATCTCGTTTACCCGATAGCGAAATACCGTTATGCGATTGAACCGGAGATGCTCTTGCTCTCGGTCTATTTGGCGAGTGTGCTCTGGTCGGAGTTTAGAATCCTTCGTCCGTCTGCGCAAAGGGAGGCTTAGAACGCGTGGACTATCTGATCGATTTCCCCATCAATAGACCATCTAGCTGCCCCGGATAATATCTCCGCAGTGTCTTCCAAACCGAGTAACCGTGCTTCTTATAGAAAGCGAGAGCCGGGCCATTGTTCACTGCTACCTCGAGAAATACTGAGCTACACCCCACGGACGCAAACTTTGCTTCAAGCGCCTTCATCAAATCCGATCCCAGACCGGCGCGACGAGCAGATGAATCTACGTCGAGAGTGATGACATGCCCGAACCCACGAGCTTCAGGATGGCCAAGGATGAATCCACATAGCCGTTTTTGTTCCCACGCTACCAGGCAGATAGCGGATTTGTGGCGCATGTAGTACGCAAGTTCCTGTCGCGAGTAAGCGATTTCCGGTGAAAAGCATTGTTGATCCAAAGCCCACAATTGCTCGAAATCTTCCGGACAGCAATTGCGCAACTCAGTCATCAAGAACTATTCGGGCTTTCCTTTTTGTATGAAAGGCAGTTTCTTCCAATCAGCAACGACGACATGCCCGTCATTGCGAAGCACATAGACCGCACCAGTGGGATCGTGCGGTATCGAATGGAGCAATCCGGAAGCGATTAGTTCTCTCCAGGACGACGGATGGTGCCCCGTGCGGCCGGCAAATTCTGAGACTACGGATTCCAGTTGGGGAATCTCCTGATCGACAACCAGAGACGCAAGATGAAGCTCAGCGTTTCTCTTGAGACCTTTGTCGGTCGATTCGTTGTAGATGTTTTGCCACATGTAACGTGCTGTCTCCAAACTGCCAGCTTCCGTGAGCATCTTCGCCGCCATCAGCTTTAGCCACGGGCGGGCGCCTGGGACCCTGGATCCTTCCTCGAACGTTTTGGCCGCCCCAAGATAGTCGTGCTGCCCGAGGTACTGTATGAATCCTAAAGTGAAATACAGATGCCACTCGTCGGGGTTGTTGCGAATACCTTTCCTGATGAGTGCTATAGCAGCGGCGTCGTCACCAGCGCCACTAGGCGGCGGTTGATCCAGAAATGTGGATCCCCACTCGTAAGCAACCACGAGATTAGGATCCAGAGTGGTCGTAATATCCAGTAAAGGTGCCAGCGCCTTGTATTCTGTCGAATCGCGCTGGTGTTGCCTGCCAAAGTACTGCACCACACGCATCCAGTAAATGTCGGCGAGCAGCCCTGAATAGCCAAGGCTGGCGCGTTTCACGAACTCCGGAGAGGACATAAACAAGACGTCTTCCATCGGCGAGAAGGGAAAAGCGTGCGCGATTCTGCCCACCAGAATGAAACTGGCTGTGATCGAAACGACGAGCACGGCCACAACCAGCATTGTCGAGCGGCGACTCATTTCAGATCCCGACGCGAAAAAATCAGTACAGCGCCGCTGATCGTCGCCGCGGCATACAGAGCCGTATACAGGGTGTTGTAACCAACAAGGCTTGCCGGTATGAGTTGATCGTGCGATACCCGTGTGATCACATTCAGCGAGGCAAGGTTAGGAACTACATAGGACGCAGCCCTCGCCAGCCAACGTTCGGGTCCATGGCCCATCGCAGCAAAGGCCCGAAGGTCTCCCGCGAAGGTACCCGCAACAAACATCGACAGAGCAAAAAGTGCCGAGAGCAATGGGGAAGAGAAAGACGAGAAAAACAATGCGAGCCCGATGATCACGACGAATTGCAGGAAAAGAAAGTAAATGGCGATGAGGATGTTGGCGTCAGCGCGACTAAAGCTTCGCGTCATTAGCAGTAATGCCAAATAGAAGCCGGTCGTCATCGCGGCAGTGTTGACGAGTAGAGTCCCGGCCAAGCCACAATACTTTCCAAAAATGAACTCGCCGCGTCCAACCGGACGAGAGAGCACCGGATACAGAGTGCGTCTTTCAATTTCTTTTGAAACGAGACTAATACCAACGAAGATCGAGATTACAATCCCGAAAATCGAAATCGCGCTCAGACTTAGATTGATAAGCAGCACGCGCTGAACGCCAATCGAGATCTCTCCCAATAATGGCGACATGGCCACGAGCAGCAAAGCAAAGAAAACCAGGTTGTAAAGCACCCGATCGCGTACCGCTTCCCTGAAGGTATTGAAGGCAATGGCTCGTATGCGGCTTGTCATCGCGGCACCTCAGCCGGCTCACCGAGCTTCTGCAGGAAATACTCTTCAAGAGATCCACCCACTGGATTCACGGAGATCAGCCTTGCAGACTGATTCTTGAGGGTCTCCAGAGCGGGCTGCAGTTGATCCTCGCTTACAGTTGAGCGTGCAACGTCTCCCGCTACGTGAGTCTCGTTCCCAAAGATCCGCATCGCAGGTATCGCCGACGTACCCTGCCAGACCACCTCGAACCGGCTACGATTCTTGGCTACAAGGTCAGGCACGACGCCAACACCGCGAAGTTCCCCCTTGTTTAGCACGGCAACCCGGTGACAGAGAGCTTCTGCGTCGGCCAAAATATGAGTGGAAAAAAAGACAGTCTTGCCTTCTCGGTTTAGCGACTGGATGAAATCTCGCATTTCCCGCCGCCCCAGCGGATCGAGTCCTGACATAGGCTCATCGAGAAACACCACTTCGGGCTCATGCAGTACTGCTTGGGCAATCCCAACGCGTTGTAGCATTCCTTTGGAGAACTTGCGTAGTTGGGTGCGCGCCTGCTCGGCCAGTCCCACTCGTTCCAAGAGTTTGGGAATCCGTGATTGCCGATCGGAAGCCGAAACACCCGAAAGCGTTCCATAGTAGTCGAGCAATTCGAGGGGAGTGAGATAATCGTAGAAGTACGGCTGCTCTGGAAGAAATCCAATCCTGGCCCGAACGGCAGGATCGCGCCACGGTTGGTTCAGGATTCGTGCTGTGCCGGCGGTCGGGAAAATCAGGCCCATCAAAAGCTTTAACGTCGTTGTCTTACCCGCACCGTTCGGTCCAAGAAAGCCGAAGACTTCCCCTTGTGGTATCTCAAGATGCAAACTCTTGAGGCCAACCTTCTGCTTCTTATGCCAAAACCCGACTTTGTAGATCTTTTCTAATCCAAGAATCTCGACGGCCAGCATATTTCCTATATTTGCAAATGTTGGAGGATAGCGTAAACCATCTTCGCTAACTCGGCGGAAGCTCTATATTGCCAGCGCAATGCGGAATATGACGATAACTACTAGAGTTCATTGGCGCCCTCAGGGATCAAGAGGTGAAGCGTTAAGGGCTCTAACAGTACTTTTTCCGCTGGGCCTCACCTGTATTTCCGAAGATTGGTTCCCTAATAAAGCAGGGGAACCCTTTGCGAGGGCTCCCCTGAACATCAGACTGAAAACAACTTACTACTGAAGCGGAGTGTCTGTGCTGGCGGCCGTTCCAGCAGGATTGAAGCGGATCACACCGCTCGCGTCTGCGTAGAAGTAGCGGTTGCCGGTTTGTCCTTGAGAAGCCGGATTGCCGTTCAGTGCGAAACTGATATTGGTGAAATTAGAGACAGCATCCGCTTGTGGCGTATACGCGAAGGTATATCCACTCTTCGGACTGCCTGTGGCAGCCCCGGCGAGAACCGCGTCAATTAGACAAGTTTGCGTCGAAGTCGGCACGTGGCACGAGTCAGTTGACCCGTTCGGGCCGAGATTGATAAGCGCGGCCGAGAAGCCGACCTGCTTCGGGGGAGTACCACCATCGGTCCAGCCCGCCGAATTGTAAGCGACTTCAGCGGTAACGATGGTGCGCATGGAACCAACAGCCGAAGCCTC
>Ga0210406_10005234_pt1 | contig 13654 bp, 28 predicted proteins | sample IncBWC30MmetaG_FD_155454 | JGI IMG/M metagenome (GOLD analysis project Ga0210406, IMG submission 155454) | Forest soil microbial communities from Barre Woods Harvard Forest LTER site, Petersham, Massachusetts, United States - Inc-BW-C-30-M | ecosystem: Environmental > Terrestrial > Soil >... | reverse complement strand
CAAGTGCGCCAATATGAAGATCATCCATATGATTTTGAATATAATCCAGTCCTCTTTTAATGTTATGAAGATGTGACACATAATCTTCATAACCATTTTCTGTGAATATTGTTTTTGGATCGTACATAATTACTCTTTTTCAAACCAATTCTTGATACTATTACAAAAGTTATCAAGCGGTTTACCATATCTCTCGATAATATACATAATAGGTTCGACTATTAATACACATATGGCCGTGAAAAATAACATAACTGGGCCGTGCAAAGCCATATACAGATATCGTTTCCACTTGTTCGTTATTCTACATTCAAATTCCGAAATAATATAGTGAAGCCATCCAAATATCGACCATATAATAAGGAACCCTACCAGATATTGACAGTATATTGTATCTTTTAATGGATACATAAATAAAATATTCCTATTAAAATAGTCATCATCGCGGCTGATATAACGAATGCTTCTGGATCACATTCTTTTCTAAAGATGGCTATTGCTCCACATATCACCCATATTAAACATGAAAAGAATACCCATGGACTTGTTAATACATAATTCATATTATTCATTAAAGCTGGTCATAAAAGTTGGACAATAAAACCCCCAATCCAGCTACAACGCTGGCACCAATTGCGAATCCCAATATGGATGGATCATGTTGATCGTATGCTAAAATGCCTGTTATAATCCATACTAGTGTTAGTAAGAATACCCACGGATTTGTCCATAATGTTTTCATAATTTATTTTAAAAACCATTTACCGATTCGATCACGTTTGTTAGCTGTGATATCAAAAAACCAAGTTATAGCTAATATGATATATACAGCAATACAAAAAAGCCACATTAACGGCCCAAATAAAAAAATAGCAAGAATTTTTTTGAACCAATTATTGATATCATCAACGAATTTATATCCATTAGTTTCAATAACGTATAATATTCCAATCATACTCCATACGACTAAAAAAATCATAAAAATTTGAAGAATCATATTAAATCCTTTTTATAAATAATATATACTTGATTGCTTAACACGCAATACATTACAGCTTTCTGTCTATAATGTTCCATAGTGATTACCACAATTTTCTTCATGTCATCATCCGTACACATAATTCTAACAGGAATTACTTTTTCTGGATATTCATCACTCTTGTAAATCCATTTACCCTTACTTGGGGACATGATAGTTATACCACCAGAAATCTTCATGACTCTCTTATCCCACTGTTTGTGGTGTCTGGTACGTATTGGCTTGACCGTATCGCCATATATCGTCGGTACTAAAATTTCATGTAATTTTTTCATTTCTCAAATCTTTCCATTATGGTACAATATATACCAGTCAATAAAAGTGCTATCAGTCCAACCCACACAATAGGGCCATGTAAAAACATAAAAAACAATAATTTGGGCTTGTTTCTTATTTTATTCTCGGAACCAAATACCATATAAAATCCCAAGCCGAAGATAGCCCATATAGCTAATATACCAGCCATGATCAATAATATAGTCATTTGTAAACCCAATTGGTTAATTTATAATAGTAGTACAAAAACGATGCAACCACAGCAATACCAATCATGAGAATCCACACTATTGGCCCATGTAATGCTATAAAAATCACCAGTTTCCATTTCTTTTTTCGTGATCCATGCCAATTATCTTCAGCAATTACTGGTGCTAAAGAGATCACTCCCAAAACTGACCACAAGAACAATGATACCATTAATATTTCCATATAACGATGATTATATAATAAAATAACAGAAAGTCAAGATAATTTTAGTCATCATTAAACTTTCTGTTACAGATGGTCAAATGGAGTCCCCAATAATTGGCATTTTCAACAACTCCACACATATTCTTCAATTTCTCAGCGAATTCGCACTTGATAGGAAGCCAGAAATTAACCTTGCTTTCATAAACATCAAGTGGATTATAAGAAAAGCTTATATCTTTTCCAATATGAGGTAAGGCTGGCTCATATGTGAATTTCTTGTGAATCTTTGGATTCAATAAGGTAATATGAGAACCATGCGCGGGCAATTGAAACTTCTTGGTATTCCAAAAAGACTTCTCAATCAACCACTTATAATACTGAATGAAATCATAACCACAGACAATACGAAGTCCGTTATTGATTTCCAGTTTTCCTGTTGAATAATAGTTCACAGGACAAATATACCATCAAAATATAAAAAGTCAAGGCTTATATTTGTTGAGCTAAATATTCAGCCAATTGTTCTTGGAATTTTATTAATCCTTCGGAAATATCGTACTCATCTATATCAACGCTAATAATTGAGTCTTCGGAGTTAACGTAATTTTTCAAGGCTAAAACATTATCACTACAATCTTGTTCAGGTTGATCGTCTGCGCCACGAAATTTGTAACGATGTGTTGAAAAACATACATTACCAATGGAGTGTAATCCACGAGGATGACCTTTACCAAAACTTATATATTGTGATATTAATCCAATAGAACTGTGAAAATTGTCACCAGTTGATCTCTCAATTTTAAAATCTTTACTATCATTCAATTCTTTGAGAGCATCCCAAACTTTATCATTATTGGATTTGATCAATAATTTATGTTTTTTATATTCATCATTTGCCTTTTTTTCTTCGATTTTCTCCAAACGTTCTTTTTCTTTTTGTTGTTTCTTAACGTTTTTAATGTTAGTTAATATACTCATAAATTCCTCCATAATTCAGGTGTTTCATATACGTTTCCTATAACTTCGTTATCTGTATGACCGACTCCCATATTATCATTATGTTTATAAAAACTCCGTGGCCCAATATGTCTGATAGCTCGCAATCCTCCCATGAACCAAACAACTTTATATGGTATATAATCAGGGGGTATGACATTACCTTCTTTATCCCACTTACCTAAGAATTTTATAAAATCACCTTCGTAGATTTCTCTATCATTCTTGTCGATCAATCCACTATATTGTTGGATAACAAATTCTTTAAATGGAATAAATCTATTTGGATTAAATCCAATTTTATTTCCATCTGATACGAATACATTATCCGCACCGAAATCATCTAAACTGAAATAGTAAAATTGATTGGAGACTGTATGCCATCCTCTAAATTTAAATCGTTCATTCATATTTTAATATCTGCTGTCTCAAAATGTATGTCAAGTAAATACATTAATGTTTCACCATTATCTCCATCACCACCACTTTTCCAACCGAAATAATCATCACCATATTTCCAATCTAAATCAGCAATTGTTTTATATAAACCCACTGATTTAGGATGATGCGGCATTCCTTTCTCCCATCTTTTGTTTATATCCGTTTCAATCATATCAATCAACACTTATCACTTCACCTTTAATGTTATCAGGATTTTGAACTATTTGTGTTAAAAATGATGATGCTGCGCCACCACACATATAGTATCCCTGTTGGGAATATTTAATAATACGTCTCAATGATGACACGCCATATTTAATCTTGTGTGGAACCAAACGTTTCCTTGTACAATCCAATACAGCATTTTCCGTTGTATGAATAGTAAATCCATCATAAGCAAATTGACAAATGGTAAAATCGAAACTGTCCAACAATTCCGAAATGTTGGGGTAATATTGGTGACAAATGGCTTGTACAGGAATAGTCCATTTATCATCAACTTTGATTTTATACATCTGATTGAATTGATTTACCTTAACAGGTTCAATTGTCCTAGCATTTAAAGCTTCACATACCAAATTATAAAACTCAATATTGGTGAAGAACAAATCAATATCACTGTCCTGTTTTAAATTATTAAACCACCTACGAATGAAACCACCAGCAACCCAACATTTTGCTCCCATAAGACCATCACTTACAATGGTAGGTAGAGCACCGATGACCTTGATTAGTGGACAATTATCTTGTGGATAAAGTCGCGCTTTTGTATTGGTGTAATCAAATTTAATCATATTATTTATCAATTCTTTGAGTTTGACCTGAACCGAATTTGCCGTGATCCCATCCAGATGTTGAAACATCGTCAATGTTCCTAATATGAATAGTATAGCTCACATATGAAGTTAAATAATCATTTAGTGTTGCGGTGTAGTCAACATACATTATTTCATTCGGCTTCACATCATCAATAATGGTATAATTACAAGTGTACAGTGTATCATCGTAAACTCTATTGAGATCAATCATTTGAATTGTTGAACCAATTGTTTTCACAGCAATTGAATAATGATTCTGTTCGTGATAATATATTGCCAATACATTTGAGTAACGTCCACATGCTGTAATGGTTGTGGTTTCTGTACCCGACCAACATCCACAACACAGTGAAACAATTAACATTACTGCTCCGAAATACCTAAAAAATGTTCTCATATTATTTATTATAACAAATACTTTTCAATTGTCAAGTGATATTATCAACACCAAACTTTGATTTTTACCTTTTCTAATTGCGTTCGTTACGGTATATCGGATTTTTTAACACGTATCACTTTGGCAAAACGCATTCTAAATTGTTCACTCATGCCTCTCCCACCCATCCAATTAATTCTAGCTTGGATACGTCTTTCAAATGTTTTGACTCCATTATATAAATGTTTTGACTCTGGATACCCTTTTCCGTAATAAAACCCATCACAGTCTTTTATAACGTAAACATAATCATCATCGGGAATTTCATTATAATCACCAACAATAACACCATTACGGGAGTTACTTGATATAGGAAAAATCCGAGAATATAACCGATTCAGTATACCCATAATATCATTCATCGTTTGTGTGCTCAATTACGCCATCTGGCCCTTCAGCCCATGTGCGCTTTTTATTTATTTCAAGCTTTTTCATAGCAAAATCAATCAGATCATTAAAAGAATGTCCTTTCCTCTCAGCCGCATCGGTGAAAAGTAAAAAACAATCCGCCCATTCCATAGGATCATCGATATTGTCAAGTAATTCTTGAACTTCTTTCTTTAAATGTCGCAGAGGATAAACACAACTGCGAGCCTCCTTTGATCCAAAGGTTTTATACGAGAACGTTCTGCGGTCTAACAAGAACGCATTAAATTTATCCAAATCTTGTTGGTTCATGATTATTTATTCTCCCTCTTTAATTGATCGGTAATATCAGCGTCATTCATACGAGCACTGATACCGTCAGATAAATGTAATAACCACGCTGTCTTTGTTTTAGGAGCAACGGGGCTTCCCCATTCGCGGTGTCCATGATGTGCTAAAATCGCATGTAACACAGTGTCATGGTATTTGTGTTCCAATACTGGATAATTTGATATAGCGTGACTCCACATAATCGCACTTCTGGATATATGATGAATCAATCGTTTATGGGGAGATGCGATATATTGTGGTTCTGGTTCCAAGGCACATCCATTTTCCAATGAATAACATGTCACTCCATATGATGGATTTTTTACATAATCAAAGGTTTTGCCAGCATCGTGATATAAACAAGCCAAGAACAACTCTATTTTATCGATATCCAATTTAAGAACCTTAGAGGATGAAAATGCAATATCAGTCACTTCCTTAGTATGTAAAGCTAAACCACCATTAAAAGCATGATGTTGTCCAGCTAAACCACCCCAACATTCTCCAAAATTGGGATTGTATAATAACACTTCAGCCACACACAACACATCAGCACCAAATCCTTCAGCCATCTTAATCAATTTATTTATATTATCATTAGTTATCATATCATTTAATTCTCTTCAAAACGCTACAAACATGCCAGATCAAAAGTATTATTATTACAATGCCAATTATGTCCTTAATTATATACATTCATTTATGGTGTCGCCGCAAAAGGTTTTTCACAAAGGAGATTTACATATTTTATTATCTTTTTATATACCGAATCATCTTTGGAGATTTTCCACCGTTTAATTCCTTCATCGTTAATGTAATCCATCAATGAAGTACCAAATTCTTCACTGCGAGCCTTGATGTCACAACAAAATTCCGCCAAATATATTTCAGGCATTTTAATTATTTCATTCCCCCAATATTCAACATGATGAGGATTTGTAGACTGATGGTGGTGAATTGCTAATCGCAATTTCATTTTCTTACTACTAACATCAGCGGATTCTTTTTTGGAAAAAAACGGTGCCATAAATTCATACTCAATGCCTTTAAATTTACTAGCATCATGTTGCAAACCATTGGCTATCAGATTCTTACCCAATTCTATTTCGCCCAATTCAATTAATTTTTCACCCAATAAAATACAATTATCTTGGACATTTTTTATATGCCTAATAATACCCCTGACATTTGACAATGTTTCTTGTATTTTACTTTTTTGTCTTTTATTCATAACATTCTTATATATTATACTTTATATAAAGTTTTTGTCAAGAAAAATCGATTCTTGACTTCTTATATGTTCTTTGATATAATACCATAATGAAGACTTTGTCTGAATTATTAGAATTTACATACGAACAGAAGAAAAAACGTAATTGGAATCATATTTATTGGGCGATTGATCTCCATGACACTGTTATCACAGGTAAATACAACAAATTCAATGAAGGTTCCATCATATATCCATATGCCAAGGAAGTATTGGATTTCCTTTATCAAAGTAATGTTCACAGAACCATCTTATGGACAAGTAGTTTTGATGATTCTGTATCGAATATCTTAGGTCGATTTGATCTAAACTTTCATTACTTTAATGAAAATCCAGAGTGTCCAAATACAGATATATGTAATTTCTCAGAGAAATTCTATTTCAATATTTTGTTGGACGATAAAAGTGGATTTGATGGCAATGACTGGAAAACTATCCGAGAATTTTTAATTACTAGTGAATTAACCATTTAGTTGCTCTTTTGGTAAAGAAAATGGTTTCTCAACTACCACAATAAAAGTTTCCACTATACCAGATTCATGGATAAATGTGCTTGGCACAATTGTCCACCCCAATTCCAATAGTCTATTTACTTCAAGATCAAATTCGTTTTGATTATTTTTTATTATCATTTTTTGCATAGTCAATGTTCTCCATTTTTAGTATTTCTCTGGCCAATGAAACTCGTCCGTCATCTATACCCATAGAATATGTATCATCGGTATTGCCACAATGATACGAGGGCACACTATTTCCATCAAAATCATCCATAGAAGTTGGTGTGATTGCCAATCCCTTTAATAACACAATGGTATATTCATTCATAGATTTTCGGTTATATATGTGGTTATTACAGATTTGTTGTCATCGGAATGACCATCGTATCCCCCTGTTGAAAAACCGAATTTATCTGATTTTAAATAGTCAGCATTTGTGGCCTCTGGTTCCCACTGATCTTCAAACCCATAACAAGAACAATGACCTCCATGGTTTTCATATATAACACCGTCTTTCTCAACCAAGAAAAATGAGCTAGAGTCACATCCATAATCCCCAACCGACTCATAGGCGACAAGAAATGTAAAACCAACAACTTCCTCTGGTTTAGCATGGTAACTGTCAATAATATGTTGTTGTAATTGTTCTTGTGTAAGACCTTCAAGATCACCCAATGTTAATAATGGTTTCATATAAGTTTTTTCCTTGCGTATTTAGCAGCATTTCTACGGGATAGTGATAAATTTGGAGCAACTACACTGTTCGCTGCTCTATTACAAAATTCATCTTTCGTGATAAATGTTTTACTAAAATGGGTATAATCACTCCAGCCCGTAGGGTTCACAATTTCAACCTTGAGAACCTTACTCCAAACATTACCAGTTTTTTTAACTTCCTTTTCCATAATATAACATTATACACTATAAATATATATTGTCAATGAAAAACAGAGTGTGGGTTAGACACTCTGTTTTTTCTGTGTATATTTTATGTTTACTTATCCGTTCCTAAATTCAACAATATTGGTGAATTATCAGGAAGAATGTTTGCTGGCATTGATCCATTCCACTTTGTGGCCATAGCCATCTTTGCTTGTGCTTCCAACAATGAGACTTGGACTTGATTTTGGAAAGCAACGGCATCCTTGACCGACTCTAATTTATTAGCAGCGTCAGCTTGGGCTTGAGCCGTAGCAATCTTGATTTGGTTATCATTATTGTTATTCAAGATCATCGTAGCATTACGAGTTTTTTGAGCATTCTGTTCCATTTCAGCAGTTTTGTTGTCTTGTTGAGCAATGAAACTTTTATTGATACTTGCTTGAATCGTTGGGTCTTTAAAGTGCCATCCTTCGGCATTACCAAGATATTGAATGGTGATGCCTTTATCCTTAAATGTCGCAGCCGCATCCTTAAACAATTGAGCATAGATTTGCGCCTGATTTTGTTGAAAATCAACCAAGTTCATAGATGATACTTGTCGATTTAATTCTGCCACGGCATAACTACGAATATTTTGGTCACATACATCAGCCAAAGTTCTTTCACCATGGTAATAAAGATACGTGGATGCATCATCTTCATCAATGCTAACAGTTACAGTTAAACCGATTGTAAGACCAATGTTGTCTTTGGTATTTACAGGAATACCTTGGTTGGCAGTTGTAGTGCCTGTATCCGTACTATCAGTCCATTCACGAGTAACCAATGAACGATCCACTGTAATAACTCGTACAGATGGAATCCATTCAATTGCCCACCACTGCCATGAATAACCAATGTTTCGCTTTACCTTATCAATCATAATTCGTTTCGCCGCGACTTTCTTTTGATTGAGATAATCAATCGAATTAAATTTGGTCTGTTGTGCTTGGGCATCACTATCCAACGGGATTACCCACACCGTTTCGTTTGGCTTAATGCTGACTGGATCAAGAACCTTTGGGGGAGCACACCCACCTAACGTTACTGCTACAATAACTAGTCCAATTGATAATACTTTATTTGTTTTCATTTCTATTTTGTTTTTTAGTTTGTTTTTGCCTTACCGAAAATTGGTTTCCACCAAATTAAAACCGCGATGAATATAAAAATCACTGTAATGATTTCATTTAATCCACCAGTCTGAACAAATTTGGCCAATGCGTAATTGTGACTGTCACCGTTTAATGTTTGAGCCGTCAATATTCCAGATATAGGGGAATAATATAGATTGATAATGTTACATATTATTATATAAATAATAGTAATGACGAACGTGAAGAAGAATCGTAATTTCATATGTTGGTATTGTATTATATTTTGGTCTACTTGTCAATATTATAATATATGAGCATAAGTTAACCCATTTTTCTTTTTTATTGCTACACCAGTACACTTACCAGCCATGACACAAAACGGTTGAGTTTTTCTATGTCTTGTTTCACAAACCGTGTGACACACAATATGATCGACAATATGACAAATTTTATTAAAGTGAACAGTCATCAAAGGTTTCTTATGTAACCTTGATGCGGGCTTATTATAATGATAAAAGAACGCTCGTTTCACAATTTCCTTAAACCGTAATACGGAGTTGAGTTAGTATCATCATCTTCAGCGGGAACATCGCCTTCTAAATATGCTTTCATTTCAGTAACTAACAAAGTCATATCAATGGTTAACTGATCATTTTTTAAATCCGATTCATCGTTGCTTCCCATCAAACTTGCGTTGGTGGCTTGTAATATTTTGTTCTGTGTGACAGTGTCATTATATTGTTTAGTGATATACAATGAATATGACAGTAGAACTGTGACAGTGAATGTTAGAGCAATAGTTAGTGCGGTTTTCATATATTAATTTTATCCAGATAAAAAACTTGTCCTGCTGGCCCTGACATTGGTTGTGTCTTAGCCATTAATCCCCGAAAACTCCATTTATATTTTCTGCGTGGCAGACATTCGATTCTACGACGATTAATCCATTTTATTGGTATTCCAGCAAAAGTATCACTATCAATATTGGAACTAGGTAATTGAGCACCAATCATGAATTGAGTATAATAATCAGACAATTCATTTTGATATCCAATCCATACACTAAACTTTGTCGGTGCTACACCACGTTCTTTAGCATATTCATCATAGGCTTGTTTCAATAGTTTATGTATTGGCGTCATTCCATCCTCTTAAATTTCTACACTCTTTGTTACCGCTATTACATCTTCCACCAAACCGACCACATTTGTAAAAAGACATACCCTTCAATTCTCCACTTTCAATGGCTTCCATCATTTTCTTTAATTTTGATAGACGTGGGAATCGTGGAAGCCATTCAGGATGTTCCTCAAATGATTCAAATTCAGTTTCTGTGAGAAAACCTTCCTTCTTACATTCACCAAATTGACAGTGAAATGGTTTTATATTGGAATGATCCATAATGATTATTATAAATTATAAATTATAATCATGGATATGTCAAGAAAAAACCGCATGTATAATTAAATACATGCGGTGAAATGATTTATATTTATTACTTTACAAACGTTAATGTGTATGCTTCCATTAAATTAGCTGAAATGTTAGCATATGGAATGTAACAGTATCCTTTATCTCCCCAACCTGTTCCCCATGAATTTGCTACTTTAACCCAAGATTTTGTGTCATCATACCCAACTATGGTCATACAATGTCCTCCAAGAATTTGCTCCGAAGGAGTTGGCACTGTAATAATTCCAGTAGCAGCAGCTTGAGATGATTCAAAACTATCAAACAATGTAATACCAATCACCACAGGAAAACCATTGGCTATACTCTGTTTGATATCGTTAATGTTAAGACATGTGTTAAATTGGATTAATGCATTATTTGCTGCTTCTGTATATGCTTCATTAATTGGTTTAACTGTAAATTGGTTGATATCATATGGCCATGTGGTTTCACTACATACACCATATGTTTTTAATGCGGATATGCCATCACCAAGACTTGCTCCACTATCTTGCGCGACAGAGTTTTCAATGGAACGTTCATTCCAGTAAATGAATAAACGAGAAGGATTTGGAACCAAAGCTGGTAAATTTTGTTTTCTTAAATCGTAATTGACTGCTCTGGAGAATCCGTTTCCTGTACATGAACCCAATGAAGATTGATCGTATATGGCATCAAAAAAACTACTGGTTGTTAAATCCAGTATTGGTGGTAATGGCAATGTTGATGGTGCCGCAACACTAAACCTAGATGGATGATTTTCGTGCCCAACTGGAGTTGGTTTCAAATTATAGATATGATTAGTACTCATACCTATAAATATAAAAAGATATTATCTTATTATAATAATTTTAAATAAAAATTAAACCCATTCTGCCACAAACCTGCCACTTGGATTGCCCAAAACATCCAATAATAGAATATCGGGGATATTTAGGTATGTTCGACCATAGCGAGACTTGATTATATCAAATGAACTGGCACGTCTAACTATAACCAAATCACTGGCGGCGATGGCTGATCTACCAAAGTAATTAGTATCCTTATCTTCCGTTAATATCAATATCTTCATATCGTTTTGTTTCCGTGTTTTGGTTTAAATTGATACATGTACTCATGTAATGGCCCGATGTCACAATTGACATCGGTTTCTTTATTTTCAGGATAATAATTATCCCAATTGTCAATATTGTATTGTTTATCGTCTTTATGTGGCATCGGTGCTATAATAAAGGCTGGCAGTGACGTGCATCCATCCAATGTGGCAAAGATAGAGTGAGCTAACCCCTCAAGTTTATCTCGAACATCGGGTTGATTTGATTCCCTTTCCCAATAATCAATTAGACTCCACACATGTCGAATAAATTTCTCACGGACTTCTTCCGTAGTATATTCTCTGGAGTCACCATGTTTAATTTCAACTTTACTCTTACGTTTGGTTTGTTTTTTTATGGCAGTCATATTATTTATCAATTTTAAAACAGTTAGCAGGATCAACATGAGCGAAATTTGGTGTCCCAAGTCCAGTTAATCCCATGAATAAAAACGTTACCTCTTTACCAATCCAACTCTTTTTATCTTTAAGAATCTTAACTCGCGTCTCATAATTACCTTTAAATGTACCATCAAATACTTTACCCTTCCATTTTAAGGTGATTACCGTGGCAGCATTAGTCCAAGGTGGCAAGCCATCGGTGATTTCCATAATAATGGCTTCGTCATCTTCTTCGGGCTTGACCTTAATTAGATTCTTACAACGTTTATGTTCATATCCCTTATCAAGATTACGAAGGATGCCACCTTCTTGACCATCATCAAGGAATTCCTTATAATGTTTATCCAAATCAGCTTGGGACTTGATCTTATAGGTAATGACTTTCTCAATATATTTGATTTTACCAACCAAATTGGCATCAATCCAATCTTTACGAATACTATATGGAGTTGATTCATCAGTATCTTCCCATCCATAACCATCATATACATAGAATTTAACGAGTTCTTCACTCTTTTTAAGGTCTTCGGGTGTGGCATTGACACTCTTGCGAACCAATTTATTCAATTCATTTAATTCCCGTCTATGATCATAATTAAACAATTCTCCATCAAGAACAGCGTAAGGATGCTTATTGAAAAAGGAAATTAATGAATTATGAATATGTGGAACACTAATATATTTTTCTCCACCGCGAGTAGTTAATCCACTTTTCGTGGCAATACAGCGATTCCCATTAAACTTACATTGAAGTCCCCAGTTTTGGGTAGCGAAATTGAGTTTTTTGACAATGCTCTTGAATTTATCCGCAAGCATCGGTTCAACGAAGGTTATAGCAGTATCAACGTCACTGAGTTTCTTTGTATAACCAGTCTTTAACTGCTTTGTGTATTTGTTATTGATATCACTGTCTGCCTGTGATTCACCAGTAGTGGCATTGGATTTGCCAACATTTTTTGGTTTGGCAATACCCCATTCAGACACAACTTGTTTGCCATCCTGTAATCCAGAAGTGGTGCGAGATTTGTTTCCATCTCGTTCCATATACCAAATTCTGATTTTGCCTTTACTGTCTCGGCTATATAAAGTATCGTATTTAATCATAATCAGTTTTTTGGAGTGAATGTAAAATTTGCTTCATAATTCTCACAATATGCTGGTTTATCATACACAACACGCCAGCCGAAATCTCCAAATACATCCTCAAAATCCAACATTCGACCTGAAAATATATCAATGCGAGAAAAAGAATCATCGATTTTTTGAATCTCTTTGATTAAATCATCTTGATAAATCTTTATTGATCCTTGTCGATAATTTCTAATCAATAGCGTGTTTACAGCTTGGATTACTACATTAGGAATTTCAAGTTTTGCTTTTTCAGCAACATCGGATGGACGCAGTGGTTTAATAGTCATACTCCAATATAATATCAGAGATTTATAAAAAGTCAAGGATCAAATCGTTTCTTTTTATAATTATATTTGATATGATCGTAAAACTCGAATATGGAAGCACATTTGATCGGTATATTAGAATTGATAATATCTAATTTTTCATTTTCTGATTTTGAACCAACCTTAGCAATATCAACCACTTCTGGAATGAAATAACGAACATAATGTTTATTTGTATGTTTATCGAGATTACGACATTCACCTTTTCTGTTGGTGCCATTGTAAAACGCATCAAAACTTATAGATTGTGTATATTTGAGACGTGGAATCAAAAAATATCCCACATGTTTCCATGAAATCCTATCAATCACTGAAATAAGATATCGATATTCATCACTGTTCATAATTC
>Ga0210406_10005233_pt1 | contig 13655 bp, 9 predicted proteins | sample IncBWC30MmetaG_FD_155454 | JGI IMG/M metagenome (GOLD analysis project Ga0210406, IMG submission 155454) | Forest soil microbial communities from Barre Woods Harvard Forest LTER site, Petersham, Massachusetts, United States - Inc-BW-C-30-M | ecosystem: Environmental > Terrestrial > Soil >... | reverse complement strand
CGTAACGTGGCCGCAGGCGTATTTGAACGTCGGTGCCCCGCAATGGCGGCTGAAAAGAAGAAATGACATCCATCCGTCGAGTATGGATGAATCCATTAGCGCGGATCGCGAACTCCGCAAAGGCAAGGGCGCAAAAAAGATCCAGCGCCACGGCAATTTCGCCTGGCGCTGGATGTTGGAGTTGGCTTATTCTCGCTGGAGTTAGAACCGGTAAATCACGCCGGCCGATGGCTGTGCCGTGTTAGTTGTCAGGCCGGAACGCAGTGCATTCACCCCGAAATCGGGACGTCCGTACACCAGGCCGCGATACTCCAGCCGGAAAGTGAAGTGTTTGGTGTAGTCATAGTCAACGCCGCCGCCATAGACAAAGGTAGCTTTCGCCTGGTTCCCTGCTCCGGTCACAGTGGCTCCCGCGGCCTGGGTCGGAGCAAAGACTAACGCGCCGGTGCCCGCGAGAACGTAAGGGTTGAATCGCGCCGTGCGCCAGGGAAGATTCACTACCGCGGCGACGGTGGTCTGGTGAACATTCGACTGCACGTTCGCGGAGCCGGACGACGAAATATTCTGCTGGGTGTCGCGATTCCAGCCGTAGCTGACATCGGCTGCGAACCAGCGATTAAAATGATAGCGATAACTTACAAGGAATCCGCCGGAATTGGTCGTGTGCTGATTTACCACGTTGCTGCTCGAGTCTTTGGTGAAAAACCCCGTGCCCTGCACGCCGATCTCCTGGGTGCTTCGTTCGTCGGCGCGAGCGCCTGCGATGAACATGAAAAACACTCCAAACACAATTGCAGCTATCGATCTGAACTTCATTCTTGCTTTCTCCCTTGTTTGGTCTTGAATCCATGCGATGAACTTCAATAAGAAATCGCATGGACTTTCTGAACTGACGAAGCGCCGCTTTTTTGTTTGCGTCACTTCATTTTTTTGAGCGGCGTTGAGTCCTGGGCTAACTCGCCGCACAAATCCCACAAAAAGCTGCTTGAATCACTGGTCCGGGCCATTTAAGGCAACTTTTAATCTACCCGGTCCTACGCACCACGCCCTTGAAGTGTCACGGGGGTTCCACGATATTTATTTGATTCGGACTTCGGTGGTTCCGCTCACCCCTGAAACAGAAGCAGGAATCCAGTTGCTGCATCCGTCCATTTGGATGGCGGATGCTGGGGGGAAGTTACTCGCGAAATGAAAACTTTTTCGAAAAGATTTCTGGCGAGAGTTTAATGGATATTTTGCCATGGCCAGTGGCAGTTTCTTGCCGATCCGACGACAAAAAATAACCTTTAGTTACGCATCGAAATACCGGGAAGGAAATGTCAGATATTACAAATTTAGGAAGAACAATCCACAAATTGGTAGAAAAACATTTTCCACAGAAGAATCAAATCAAAACTGACCGAGTGCGCCCTGTATTTGTGCGTTTCCTATCGACTCTTGCCGCATTCTTTGGATAGCTGGTTCGGCGCGGCGTTTGACGCAGGACGCGTTGTGCGCGGTCGGAATCCGAGCTAGAGTAAAGAGACCTGCAAACACCAATCGATGTTCATTGCCGGGAACCCATCCCCAAACGTGAAAGAAACGCTGCGCTATGGTTAATCGAGGCATAAACGAATGGATGGCGCGACCCGGAGTGTCGCGCGCAATGCCTTACGGAGTGGCGATCGTTTCAGTGACGGTCGCCTTGCTTTTGGAGCTGATTTTCACGCACTTTCATCTGCCCCACGCATTCGCCGCGTTCGCTTTGTCGGCGATCGCGATCACCTTCTGGTATGGCGGAACCAAACCGGGCATCGTCGCAGTCTTGCTGGCGATCATGATCCGCAGCTATTTGTTCGATATTGAGACCTCCACCGTTTCGCGGGTTCTTTACGACCTGGTGTTTGTGATTTTTGCGGTGCTGATGAGCTGGCTGAAGCGCCGACGGAGCGAACTCGAAGAAAGAGTCGCAGAGCGAACCGCGGAACTGACCGACACAAACGAAGAATTGAAGAAGGAAATTGCCGAGCGCAAAAAGGCGGACGAGAAGCTGCGGAGGAGCGAGGCCTACCTGCTGGAAGGCCAGCGATTGGTGCACATGTTCAGCTGGGCCCGTGATGCGGCAACTGGCAGGGTGACTAGCTCGCCGGAAGTACGCCGCATTTTTGGGGCTGCGCCCGAGGAAGACGTATCCACTACCGAGTTCTTTCTTGGCAGGATTCATCCCGAAGATCGGCCAGAAGCCGAACGTGAGTTCGGGGGGGCGGCTCTTTCGAAAGTCAGCTATGAATCCGACTACCGGATCATTCTGCCCGACGGTTCGGTCAAGAACATCCACACGATCGGGCATCCCGTTCTCGGCGATTCGGGCGATATCGTGGAGTTTGTCGGGACCGCCATGGATGTAACCGAGCAACGTCGCGCGAGAGCCGAGCTGGAGACCGCTTTCGAAGAGATCAAGAAACTTAAAGACCAACTTCACGACGAAAACGTGGCGCTGCGGGAGCAAATCGATCAGGCATTCATGTTTGAAGAAATTGTGGGCTCATCTCCCGCGCTGCAAACCGTGCTTTCTAAAATCCTGAAAGTGGCCCCGACAGATTCCACTGTGCTAATCACCGGCGAGACCGGTACCGGTAAGGAACTGATCGCCCGTGCCGTTCATAAGCGTTCCCAGCGCTGCAGCCGCGCTTTCGTCGCAGTGAATTGCGCTTCGATTCCCTCTTCTCTGATTGCCTCGGAACTATTTGGCCATGAAAAGGGAGCGTTCACGGGCGCGCTGCAGCGGCACCAGGGCCGATTTGAGCTCGCTCACTCGGGCACTATTTTCCTCGATGAAGTCGGGGAACTCCCTCCTGAAACCCAGATCGCCTTGCTGCGTGTCCTCCAGGAACATCAATTTGAGCGAGTCGGCGGCACCCGCGTCCTTCCAACCGACGTTCGGGTAATTGCCGCGACCAATCGCGACTTGCGGGTGGCCATCGCCTCGGGCACATTTCGCGCTGACCTTTTTTACCGCCTGAATGTGTTTCCAATCGAGGTGCCTCCACTCCGGCAGCGCAAGGAAGACATTCCCATGCTGGTGGAATATTTTGTAAAGCGTTACGCGGAAAAAGCGGGCAAACAAATTTACAAGATCGACAAAAACACGATGGACCTTTGCCAAACATATCCGTGGCCCGGCAACATCCGTGAACTGCAAAATATCATCGAGAGGTCTGTGATTCTTTGCAGCGGGGATACGCTCTGGATCGACGACGCGTGGCTGACGAGCGAGGAACTAGCTTCCCGGCCGGAATTGTCGGCACCACTTACGGAAACCCTTCAACATCAGGAAAAGGAAATTATCGAAGCCGCTTTGGCGGCGTCAGGTGGCAGAGTGGCCGGACCGAACGGGGCAGCGGCGAAGCTTGGAATTCCGCGCTCGACGTTGGATTCGAAGATCAAGCAGTTGAACATTCGGAAGCACAAATTCGCGCCTGAACCGCAGTAAGGTGTCCGCCAGACTGACGAGAATTCGGCACTTCCCGAATTCTCGTGACTAATTCCTCGCTCTACTCCTTTATTTTCAATCCTTTACAAATGGTCCATCCGTTGCATTACCTTGGTGCCAGTGCGCCGGATGCGGAAGCAAGGGCGCGCTCCCAAAACTGGAAAAGGGCCGAACAACGTACCCCATGACTTTGAAGATTGATAAATCGGTTCAGACAGGATCCACGGTTTTCGTCCTAAGCGGTCGGCTCGAGGCCGAACATATCGAGGAATTGGAAGGGCTTTTCGAGCGCCAGGAGAATTTGCCGGCCATCGTACTTGACCTGCGAGAGATCAGGCTGGCAGACCGCGCCGCCGTAAAGTTTCTGGCACGTTGTGAATCGGGCGGCTTGCGGTTGGAAAATTGCCCGGCGTATATCCGGGAGTGGATGGGAAAAGAGAAGGAGTAAGGGAACAGAAGTGTAGATGTCGAGAACAGGCACGAGGAGAAAGCGATGAGCATTGAATTGACGGCTGCATGCAGGGCGAAAGCGAACAACACAAACGTGGCTGGCAACTTTGAGGGATGGAGTGAAGGCAAACTGATTGCCGCTGCGAAAAGCGGCCACGGCGCCGCGTTCGGCGTGCTTTGCGAACGTCATGCGGAGATGATTCTCCGCGTGACCTTTCGGATTACGCGCAACCGCGAAGATGCGGAAGACGCGGTGCAGGATTCCTTCATGAGTGCTTTCGTGCACCTCACCAATTTCGATGAACGCTCGCGTTTTGCCACCTGGCTGACGCGCATCGCCATCAATTCGGCGCTGGGTCAGCTTCGAAAGAAACGCGGTATACGGGAAATTCCCATGGATGAGCCGAGCCCGGCGCCTGAGTCCCGGCCACATTTTGAGATTCCGGATCGCGCGCCTAACCCGGAAGAAAATTACCGTCTCCGCGAACGGAGAGAAATCGTCGGCGCGGCAGTCGGGCGCCTGCGGCCTCGGAGCCGAAAAGTAGTGGAGGTCCACCAACTGGGGGAATTCTCCGTAAAGGAAACCGCGCAAATATTGGGAATCTCGATATCGGCGGCTAAAGCGAGGATGTTCCACGCAAGGACCGCGCTGCGCCGAATGCCGATGCTTAGGAGTGTGCGCCAGTCAACTTGGTCGAGCGCAGGCTGAAACGAAGCTGAGGTACATCCGCAGGTACTACAAATATTCACTTACTAATTCAGGCCAACCGGTGTGGAGTGTGCAAAACCGCGCGGCAGAAAAGCAAATGGGCCATCGAACTGTAGTTTTTCCGGACGCGGAATTGCCGCCGAAGAATATTAAGGAATGGAATTATGTGGATCGTTAGACTGGCATTAAAGCAACCGCACACCATCGTCGTGATGGCAATTCTGATTCTGATTCTTGGATCACTGGCGATCGTTCGCACTCCCACGGATATTTTTCCGAACATTAATATCCCCGTCGTCAGCATTATCTGGACATTCAACGGCCTGGCGCCACAGGATATGGCCGACCGGATCATCTCAATCACCGAGCGAAATCTAACAACAGTCGTCGATGACATCAGCCATATTGAGTCGCAATCCCTCAACGGCATTGCCGTGGTCAAAGTATTTCTCCAGCCGTCCGCGAGTATCGACAAAGCCCTCGCGCAAATCACCGCGAGTTCACAAACGCAATTGAAGCAGTTGCCACAAGGGACAACACCCCCACTGATCATTACGTACAGCGCGTCCACGGTCCCCATCCTGCAACTCGGACTCTCTGGAAAAGGACTCTCCGAACAGCAACTCAACGACTACGGCTTGAATTTCATCCGCACAAGATTGGTTACCGTTCCAGGGACTGCCATTCCTTACCCGTATGGAGGAAAGCAACGGCAAGTACAAGTGGACCTGAACACCGCAGCTCTTCAGGCGAAGGGACTCTCTCCGTTGGATGTGGTCAGCGCCATATCGGCGCAAAACCTCATCCTCCCCACCGGCACGTCAAAAATTGGCTCCAAAGAGTATGACGTCGATATCACTAACGGTGCGCCGCAAACCATCGCTGAATTGAACCGCATCCCGGTCAAAACGATTGGGACAACGACCATCTATGTGAGTGATGTCGCGTACGTGCGCGATGGATTCCCCCCGCAGACCAACATTGTTCGTGTGGATGGACAGCGCTCGACGCTCGTGACGATACAGAAATCCGGCACCTATTCCACTCTCGACATCATCGCGGGGATCAAGCAATTGCTTCCCCAGGTGGAGCAGACTTTGCCCCCCGCGCTGAAGGTAAGTTTGCTGGGAGACCAGTCCATATTTGTTCGCGGGGCCATTACGGGCGTTGTGAAAGAGGCGGTGATCGCCGCGTGCCTCACTGGCCTGATGATCCTGATTTTCCTGGGAAGCTGGCGAAGCACGGTGATTGTCGCTGTCTCTATTCCACTTGCCATCCTCTGCTCGATCATCATTTTCAGCGCGCTCGGAGAGACCATCAACATCATGACTTTGGGCGGACTGGCGCTGGCCGTTGGCATCCTGGTGGATGACGCGACCGTCGAAATCGAAAACATGAACCGCAACATTGATATGGGGAAAGAGATCGAGCACGCCATTCTGGATGGAGCGGAGGAGATCGCCACTCCCGCCTTTGTTGCCACGCTTTCCATATGCATTGTGTTTGTGCCGATGTTCCTGCTTACCGGCGTGGCGCGTTATCTCTTCGTGCCTCTCGCGGAAGCGGTAGTGTTCGCGATGCTGGCGTCGTACTTTTTGTCGCGTACGTTGGTGCCCACGATGTCCAAGTACCTTCTCCAAGGGCATGAGCATGATGTGGAACATCACTCGCTCGCGAGCCGCAATCCGTTCGTCCGGTATCAAGTGCGCTTCGAACACGGATTTGAGCGCGTGCGTAACGCGTATCACGAACTACTGGAGCGCTGTCTGCATCATCGCAAAGCGTTCGTCACTGCATTTTTTGCAGCGTGTCTTTTGTCTCTCGCCGTTGTCGCGCCATGGTTGGGACAAGACTTCTTTCCCAGCGTCGACAGCGGAACATTTAAGCTCCACATGCGCGGGCCCACGGGCTTGCGCATCGAAGAGACGGCGCGCCTCTGCGATCTCGTGGAACAGTCCATCCGGCAGCAACTTCCACAGGGTACTGTGGCGAGTGTTATTGACAATATCGGCTTGCCGTACAGCGGACTTAATCTTTCTTACAGCAGTTCTGCGCCTGTGGGAACCTCTGACGCGGATATTTTGGTCGCGCTGAACGAGCACGGGCACGTCACGGCCAAGTATGTTCACGACCTTCGGATTGGCTTGGCGAAGCAGTTTCCAGGAGTCACTTTTGCTTTTCTTCCCTCCGACATCGTAAGCCAAATTCTCAATTTCGGGCTTCCGGCTCCCATCGACATTCAGATCGTGGGCAACAATCTTGCGGCAAACCGTCAATACGCGAACGCATTGCTCGAACAGGTGCGCCGCGTTCCCGGAATCGCGGATCCCCGCATCCAGCAGCCTTCGGATCAGCCGTACATGCATCTTTCCGTGGATCGCACCAAGGCGCAGGAAATTGGCTACACGGCTCACGATGTCGCGCAAAACCTGCTGGTCTCGTTGAGCGGCAGCTTCCAGACTTCGCCGACGTTCTGGGTCGATCCAAAAAATAGAGTGAGTTATCAGATCGCAACGCAGACGCCGCAGTATCGTGTGGACACTTTGCAGGATCTCGAGAATGTCCCTGTCACTGGAACGACCCCGGATTTTCCGCCGACCATTCTGGCAAACGTGGCCTCCGTACAACGCGGCACGGGTGAAGCCGTCATCTCTCACTACAACATTCAGCCGGTCCTGGATATCTTCGGCGCCATTCAGGGACGTGACCTTGGCGGCGTCTCTCGCGACATCAATCGCATTCTCGAAAAAACCAAGAACCAGGTCCCACGCGGATCACAAGTGGTGATGCGCGGGCAGGTGCAAACCATGAGTGCTTCGTTCGCCGGCCTCCTGGCAGGCCTCGTGTTTTCGATTGTTCTGGTCTACCTGCTGATCGTGGTGAATTTCCAGAGTTGGCTCGATCCGTTCATCATTATCACTGCGCTTCCCGCGGCGTTGACCGGGATTGTGTGGTTGCTCTTCGCAACGCACACGACGCTGAGCGTGCCGGCCCTGACTGGGACTATTATGTGCATGGGCGTGGCGACTTCAAACAGCATCCTGGTAGTTCAATTTGCGAAGGAAAAAATGGCGGAAGGTAAGGATCCGCTGGCCGCCGCACTGGACGCAGGGTTCACGCGTTTTCGTCCGGTTCTGATGACCGCGATGGCCATGATTATTGGAATGGTGCCGATGTCCCTGGGTCTCGGCGATGGCGGCGAACAGAACGCGCCTCTGGGTCGCGCGGTGATTGGCGGATTGCTCTTCGCCACGGTTTCGACATTATTGTTTGTACCAACGGTCTTCAGCATTCTTCACGGTATGCGCCCCCGCCCCGCGGAAGGCGTTGTCCCTGCGCAAGGCGCCTGATCGAAAGGAAGAGGCCACGAATATGGAATCGCAATCTCAAACAGCTCCTTCACCAATACCAAACGTTGGGGCGAAGACAGGTCTGCCGCGGAAGGGCTGGATAACCGGTATCGCCCTCATCCTCCTTTTTGGCGGGGTGCTTGCCTACGGCATTATTGGAAGAATGCGTGACAGCGCGACTCTGCGTACGGAGACCAACACGCTCGCAATTCCGGTCGTTTCCGTTGTCACGCCAAAGCGCTCGGCACCCACTCAGGAAATCACCCTGCCCGGCAATGTGCAGCCGTTCATCACGTCGCCGATTTTCTCGCGAACGAACGGATACCTGAAAGCGTGGCATTTCGATATCGGCGCGCATGTCAAAAAGGGGCAGTTGCTGGCGGAAATCGAGACTCCTGAAGTTGACCAGCAACTCCAGCAATCCCGAAGCAACCTTGCCACCGCGGAAGCCAATCTGAAGCTCGCGGAGATCACCAAGAATAGATATCAGGATCTCTTGAAAACGAATGCGGTTTCCCAACAGGATGTGGACAACACAATTGGCACGTTCAACGCCAATAAGGCAATCGTGGAAGCGAATCAGGCAAACGTAAAGCAACTCGAGACTTTGCAATCCTTCGAGAAAATCTATGCGCCGTTTGACGGCATCATCACTGCGCGCAACACCGACATCGGCGACCTGATCAACTCCGGTAGCAACGGAAATGCCAAGACCGACCTCTTTCATATCTCGCAACCGGGTGTTTTGCGTGTCTACGTCAACGTTCCGGAAGAATATTCTCAGCTTGCCAAACCGGGTTTGACCGCGACTCTCACGCTGGCGGAATTTCCTGGAAAGTCATTTTCGGGAAAACTCGTCCGGACGGCGGATTCCATCAACAATGCTACTCGCACGCTGTTGAGCGAGGTTGACGTTAACAATCCCACGGGCCAATTGCTTTCGGGCTCTTTTGCGGAAGTTCATTTCAAACTCCCCGCCGAAGTTTCCACGTTTATCATCCCCGTCGATACTTTGCTGTTCCGCGCAGAGGGATTGCGAGTGGCGGTGGTAAAGAACGGAAAGGCTGATCTTGTTCCGGTGACGCCGGGCCATGATTTTGGGGAGACGATAGAGATCGTTTCCGGGCTCAAAGGCGACGAAGCCATCATCGTGAGCCCTCCTGATTCGATCATCGCGGGTGAACAAGTGCAAATCGCACAGCAGACGGCTGCGAAAGGTACGCCATGAGTTGCGTCTTTCCTTCAGGGGCGTGCTTCCCTAAATCGAGCCACTCCTTGCTGCAATTTTGTCTCGCGGCAGTGGTAGCGCTAGCGGGTTGCGCAGTTGGCCCAAAATACGTTCGGCCGACCGCCGAAATCCCAGCCGAGTACAAAGAAGCGGGTGAGTGGAAAACCGCCCAGCCCAATGATCAGAACCTCGGTGGTTCGTGGTGGGAGATCTTCCAGGATCCCCAACTGAACCACCTGGAAGAGCAGATCAACGTCTCCAACCAGAACCTGAAGGCCGCGGAGGCCGTTTACACGCAGTCTCGCGCCCTTTTGCGCTACGACCGGGCCGCTTACTACCCTTCGATCAGTGGGGGCGCGTCGGCAACACGAAATAGGATTTCGAACAATCGCCCAGCGACCCTCACCACGCGCGGCGAAACCTATAACGATTTCCAGATACCGTTGGAGTTGTCCTACGAACTTGACGTCTGGGGGCGCGTGCGAAAGACCGTGGAAGCTCAACGCGGCCAGGCACAGGCGAGCGCTGCGGACCTGGCAACCGTGAACTTGAGTTTGCATGCACAACTCGCCATGTTTTACTTCCAGGCACGCAGTCTGGACGCGCAGGAGCAACTCTTGAATTCAACGGTGGAGCAATATCAGCAGGCGTTGGATTTGACCGAGAGCCGATTCAAGGGGGGCATCGCCTCGGAGGTGGAAGTCCAACAGGCGAGCACGCAGCTTGAAACAACGCGCGCGCAGGCTATCGATGTTGGCGTGCTTCGCAGTCAGTACGAACATGCAATTGCGACACTCATTGGGAAGCCGCCGGCGTCGTTCACTCTGGCACCACTGCCGCTTACTTCCCCGCCGCCGGCGATACCGGCGCAGCTTCCTTCGGATCTTCTTGAGCGGCGGCCGGACATTGCCGCGGCGGAAAGGCGCATGGCCTCGGCCAACGCGCAGGTCGGTGTCGCCAAAGCGGCCTACTATCCCACCTTCAGTTTGAATGCCGTGGGGGGATTCGAAAGTGGCGTTATAACGACTCTGCTCTCTGGGCCGAGCATCTTCTGGTCGGCCGGAGGGTCCGCAGTCGCTCCCATCTTCGACGGGGGGCGGCGGCGCGCCAATCTCGATCAGGCCATCGCAGGCTACGACGAAACCGTCGCCAATTACCGTCAGACGGTGCTGACCGGCTTCCAGCAAGTGGAAGACAATCTGGCGGCACTTCGGATCCTTGAGAAAGAAGCGGACACCCAGCAACGCGCGGTCGTCGCCTCGCACAAATATCTCGATCTCTCGCTCACCAGGTACCGGGGCGGAATTACCAGTTATCTGGAAGTGACCACGGCGCAAAGTGCGTCGCTCGTTGACGAAGTGACGGCCGTGAATATTCTCGGTCGGCGGTTGACCAGCGCAGTGCAGTTGATTCAAGCGCTTGGTGGAGGGTGGGATCGCTCCGCTCTGCCGGAACGTCCCGAGTGCTGCGGAAGACTGAGCGGTAACTCAAAATAATCACGCCGCCGGGTATTCGCTGGTAATCCAAATTACCTCGCCGCGACAGATTCACGAGGTTGCGCAACGCTGGATTTGCCGAGTGTAGCGTCCACCACGTCCAGCGCTTCCCCGACGATGTCGAGCCCCTGGCGAAGTTCTGCTTCGTTGATGACCAAAGGCGGGCAAACCCAAAGCATGTTGAATCGGCTGAATGCGTACACGTGCTTGGACTTCAAATGCGCGGCGAGCTTTCCCATCTCCGGGCTGGTGCCGTTGAACGGAGCAAGCGGCTCGCGCGTCGCCTTGTCTTTCACAAGTTCCAGGACGCTGAATAGCCCTTTATAGCGAACGTCCCCAACGCAGGCATATTTTTTCCTCATCGCTTCCAGGCGCGATGCGAGATATCGTCCCTGCTTCTCAACATTCTCAAAAATCTTCTCTTCTTCGTAGATGCGCAGGTTGGCCACCGCCGCCGCGCAGCACACCGGGTGGCCGCTGTAAGTCAGTCCGCCCCAGAGCATGTTGGTCTCGAAATATTGTGCAACTTTGTCCGAGACGATGACGGCGCCAAGAGGCATGTAACCGCTTGTCAGGCCCTTCGCGCAAGTGACGATGTCCGGCTTAATGCTAAAATGTTGTGTAGCCAGCCATTTTCCGGTTCGCCCGAATCCGGCCATCACTTCATCGTCAATCAGGAGAATTCCGTATTTATCGCACAGCGCTCGCAGCTTCGGATAATAATCGTCCGGAGGAACCAGCAAACCGTTCGATCCGGTAATGCCTTCGATCATGATCGCGGCAATCGTGTGCGGCCCCTCCATCTGAATCACTTCTTCAATGTGGCTGACGCATTCTCGATGGCATGTTTCGACCTTCTGGCCAAACGGACAACGATAGCAATACGGATCAAACACGCGAACAATGCCGGGAATGCCCGGCTCGACGGCCCAGCGCCGGGGATCACCCGAAGCGGTCATCGAACCCATCGTTGCACCATGATAGCTGCGGTAGCGGGTGATAATCTTGTCCCGGCCGGTAACTAGACGCGCCATCTTTATGGCGTTTTCATTAGCCTCGGAGCCGCCGAGAGTGAAAAACGTCTTGGCCAATCCGGTTACTTCGGAGAGTTTTTTGCCGAGTGAGCCACGCGGTTCCGTGGCAAAACTCGGCCCCGCGAAGCAAAGCTCATCCACCTGCTTCTTGATCGCTTCCAGCATTTTGGGATGCTGGTGGCCGACATTGAGATTGATCAGTTGCGAGCTGAAATCCAGCCAGCGCTGGTCATCGCCATCCCAGAACCAGACGCCCTGGCCGCGTTTCATGTGTATCGGATTCGACGCGCTCTGCACCGACCAGGAGAACATCGTGTAGTCGCGATTTTCTTGTACTACTTTCAGCGATTTGGCATCCATGCTCGATTTTCCTTCCGAAACGGAATCAGTTTGCTTTCAAAATCCAATCCACCGTCTTGGTGGCCAGCCGGTCCAGCGCGGCGACGGACATTTCCAGGTGCTCTTCCCGGGTGTCTTCAATCTTGTTGTGGCTGATGCCGCGCAAAGATTGCACAAACATCATAACCGTTGGTATGCCTGCGCGCGAGACCTCGGCCGCATCATGGAGGGGACCCGAGGGAAGCCGGTGCGAGCCGCCGGAAATTTCACGGGCGGCCTGCTCACAAAGCTCGACCATGTGCGGATGAAAGGGAATCGGTTCGATGTTCCAGATCCGCGACCATTCCACCGTGCAATTTTCCTCACTCGCGAATCGCTTGCTGGCTTCTTGAGCTTCGCGATACATCTGCGCAAGCACTTTGGCATCCAGATCGCGCTGATCAAGCGTGGCTTCGCACCGCCCGACCACCGCCGTGACAATCCCCGGAAACGTTTTTAAGCTCCCCATCGTGCAGACTGCATCTGAGTGCTTGCCCGCAATGTTCCGGATTTCCAAAGCCAGCTTCGCCGCCGCGGCGAGAGCGTCTTTTCGCTGCTTCATCGGCGTAGCGCCTGAGTGCGCCTCCTGCCCGTGAAACGTGATTGCGTGCCGCTCGACTCCCTTGGTGCCCAGGACCACGCCCAGCGGCAAGCCCAATTTTTCCAGCACTGGCCCCTGTTCAATGTGCAATTCAATGTATGCCGCGGCGTTGGCGCGTTCTTTTTTCGCTTCGGGAAAATGATCCATGTGGATACCACAACGCCGCAATGCGTCTTGCATCGTGACGCCATCTTTATCCGTTCGCACCCGGTCGGCGGCGATGCTGTGTGTTCCGGCAAACGCGGAGGAACCCAGCAGGCTGCGCCCGAATCGAGCGCCTTCCTCGTCGGCCCAGTCCACCAGACGTATGGTGACAGGTGGCTTGCCTTTGAACTCCGTTGCGAAGCGCCGGAGCACTTCCAAACCCGCAAGAACATTCAAGCTGCCGTCAAGCCAGCCGCCGTTCGGCACCGAATCCAAATGCCCGCCGATGAGCAGCGTTTTTTCAGACGCGCCGCGCAGCGTCACCCAATTGTTGCCAGCGGCGTCGTAGTGATGCTCGATAGGCAACCCCACAAGTTTCGTGGCGAACCACTTTCGTGCTTTCTGCCACACGTCGGTCCAAGCCAGCCGCTGCGCCCCATTCTCATCGGCAGTCAGCTCGCGAAGTTCTTTCAGTTCGGCAACGGTTCGTTTGGGATTCAGGCTCATGATGGGCCTCGCTTAAAAGTAGCTCGGCTCCCGTTTCAGCATACGCCCGCGGCCCCGTTCGCCCACAAATTTTCCGTCCTTCACCTGAACCTTGCCTCGTACGGTAACAACGGAAGGCCGCCCCTCAATCACCGTTCCTTCGAATCCACTGTAATCGTTGTTGACGTGATGCGTTTTCGCCGAAATCACGCCCTGGTAATCGGGATCGTAAATGACCAGGTCCGCATCGCTCCCGATGGCAATCGTTCCTTTTCGCGGGAACAAGCCGAAAAGCTTCGCGGGGCGG
>Ga0210406_10005232_pt1 | contig 13656 bp, 9 predicted proteins | sample IncBWC30MmetaG_FD_155454 | JGI IMG/M metagenome (GOLD analysis project Ga0210406, IMG submission 155454) | Forest soil microbial communities from Barre Woods Harvard Forest LTER site, Petersham, Massachusetts, United States - Inc-BW-C-30-M | ecosystem: Environmental > Terrestrial > Soil >... | reverse complement strand
GGCGGCGATTATTACGATTTCCTCGACCTCGGCGCGGGGCGGCTCGGCATCGTGCTTGCCGATATCGCCGGCAAAGGCATTGCCGCGGCGTTGCTGATGGCGAATCTGCAGGCAAATCTTCGCAGCCGGTTCATGGTTGCTCTGGAAGATCCTCACCAGTTGCTGCAATCCGTAAACCGGCTGTTCGTGGAGAACACGCCGGAGGACAGCTACGCCACGCTTTTCTACGCCGATTACGACGACGCGAATCACTGTTTACGCTACGCGAATTGCGGGCACAATCCGCCGCTGCTGCTGCGGGCGAACGGAGACATCGAGCGGCTGGAAGCGACCGCAACCGTTCTGGGCCTTTTCGCCGAGTGGACTTGCGGCGTGAAAAAAGTTTCTGTCGGCCCCGGTGACGTGCTGGTGATTTACACCGACGGCGTGACGGAAGCGCCGGATCAGGCGGGGGAAGAGTTCGGCGAGTCGCGGCTGCTCGAGATTTTGCGGGCGAACCAGCAGCGACCGGTCAAAGAGATGCTGTCGTTAATTCTCAACGAAGTGCAGCAGTTCAGCGGCGCGAGCCAGGCGGACGATCTTACTTTGGTAATCGCGCGGAGCTGCTGACAAACACGAATGTGACTACTTTTTCGCGGGCGGTTCTTCTTTGAGGAATTTGTCCAGGCGGAGAAACTTGCGGCCGAGGGCGCCGCTGTAGGCGGACCACTCCGGTTCGCCGGAATCGATCGCCAGGGCCGCGCGAACGGCTCCCATCTTGGAGTCCAGATCATCCATGTAGTGAAACGCCAGCGCTTCGCGAATCATCGGCAGCTTGGGCGAACCGAATTCATATTCGCCGTGGTGGCTGATCAGAATATGCTGCACAACGGTTTTTAACTTCTCGGGAAAGCCTTCGATCGCGTCCATCTCTTTCGAGACGGTCTCGAATTCCATCGTGATGTGGCCCAGCAACTGGCCTTCGGCGGTGTAACTGACCGCTCGCTCGTAGCACAACTCATCCAGCTTGCCGACATCATGCAGCAGCGCCGCGGTTACAAGCAAATCTTCATCCAGCTCGGAATAGTGCGCTGCAATCTGTTTCGCCAGCCCGCAGAGTCCTACAACGTGCTCGATCAAGCCGCCGATGTAGGCATGGTGCATTACTTTCGCGGCCGGCGCGCGCTTGAACCGCGCAACATTGTTTGGGTCCGTCAGAATCTTCGAGGTCAGTTTCTTCAGCCAGGGATTCTTCATCCCCTCGATGAAGCCCAATACCTGCTCGTAAAGTTTTTCCACGTCGTAAGGCGTGTGCGGCAGAAAGTCGCCCAGGTCAATCTCCTCGGGTGTCGCGACGCGGAACTGCTGCAAGGTAAGTTGCGGCTTGTTGCGGTAAAGCTCCACGCGGCCTTGCACCTTGATGAAATCGTCGCGGCTTACTTGCCTGGCCAGCGCGTCGAACTGGTCCCACATGCGCGCTTCCACGGTGCCGGTGCGGTCGCCCAGCTCCATGCGGAGATACGGCTTTCCACCGGCGGTGTTGCGAACTTCTTTTTCGTGAACGAGGAAAAACCCGGTGATGGATGGATCGGGCTCGAGATCTTTAACGAAGAGTTTTTTCACTCGGCTTACCCGCTCGTTTTCTTTCCGAACAGCAAATACTTTTTGTGTGCCTTCTTCTCTTTCGACGCTTCCGGCGTCGCGCTGACTTCCTCGATCTCGGAATTGCCGCCGCCGGCCATGTCCTGGTAGCCGGGCTTGACCACGACGTAGCTCTGTTCGCGCAGCGTCTTCAGGTATTCGCGCAAGGCGGGCTCCATCCGCTCGCTATAGAGCTGGTCCATGATTTTGTTTTCCACCTTTTCAAAGGGCTGCTCGCCCTCTTCGAAGCGCTCCAGCACCTGCAAGATCAGGAAGCCCTGCTTGGTCTCGATCACGTCGGTCAGCTGGTTCTTCTTCATCCCGAAGACCTGATCCTCCAGCTGCTTCGCCAGCTCGCCGCGCTTGTACGTTCCCAGGTAGCCGCCCTGCTGGGCGGTGCTGCCGTCGGAAAAGCGTTTGGCCAGCGTCGCGAAATCCTCGCCATCCTTTATGCGCTGCAGCAGGCCTTCCGCTTTTTTCTTCAGGTCGGGAAGGTCTGCTTCCTGCTTACCGTCGGTGCTGATTTCAATCGCGCGCAGCGCCACCTGCTCGGGCATCACGAATTCTTTTTTGTGCGCTTCGTAATACTTCATCGCGTCGTCGCGGCCGATGTTGATGTGCGAGCCGACTTCGCGGCGGATGACTTCCTGGGTCAGGAGCTTGTTGCGGATGTTGCTCTTGAAGTCGTCCCAGTTCAGGCCTTCCTTGGTGACCGCGGCTTCCAGTTTTTCCATGCTTTCCAGCTTGTTCTGGATGCGGATCGTGTCGAGTTGCTTTACGACGTCGCCCTCGACGTTGATGCTCATGTCCTTGCCGCGTTGGGCCAGCAGAGACTGGTCGATCAGGTCGCGCAGGGCAAATTTCTGGCGGTCTTCCACCGCGACTTGCAACTGTTCTGGAGTGCAACGCCCGCTGCATTCCTGCTGGGCGTCCTCCGAGGCGGCCGAACGCGCCTTCTGGAGTTCGGAGGTGGTGATAATTTCGTTGTTCACGCGGGCGACAATCTCTTCGACCACTTTTCCTTCACCCGTCACAGCGGGTTTCGCCGGCTTGGCGGCTGTTTTGGCAGGGGGAGCCGCGGGCTTCTTCGGCTGTTCCTTCTCCGGTTCCGGCGCGGCCATTTGCGGGGCTTCCAGCGAGGGCGGCTTCTGCGCGGGCGGATTCTCCTGCGGCGAGGGATTCGAGGGGGGATTGGCCGGGGGGTTCTGGGCCAGCAGCGGCAGGGCAAATAGCAAGCCGGCCAACAAAACGGTCTTCTTCATTATTTTTACCATGGAAAGAGTTTAGCCTCCTCCTTGCAAACCGAGCAATACGTTTCTGAGCGCCCCGGGAACGGATTCCCCCCGCTGGAGCTCCATCCAGAGCACGCCGCTGGGGTCGAGCTTGATGCCCTTCCGGGAGCGCACCACTTTGACCACTGCGGCGGGGTCGAGCTGCGTTTCGGGGTGGAACCTGAGCGCGACTCGCGTTCCCTGGCGCTCCACCGACGCGATGCGCAACTTCTCGCTAATGGATTTGAGCATGGCGTACTCCAAAAGGTTTTCTACGGATTTGGGCAAAGCGCCGAAGCGGTCCTCGAGCTCCTTGTGCACGTCCTGCTTTTCGGCCTCGGTGGCGATGGAGGAGACGCGTTTGTAGGTGCGCAGGCGGAGGTTTTCGCTGGGGATGTACTCCTGAGGGATGCGGACGTCCATGCCGAGGCTGAGGGTGGTGCGCAGCTCGGGCATGGTTTCTTCGCCCTTGAGCTTGGCAACGGCGCCTTCGAGCATCTGGACGTAAAGATCGAAGCCGATGGACTCGATGTGGCCGTGCTGCTGGCGGCCGAGTAGGTTGCCGGCGCCGCGGAGTTCCAGGTCGAGCGCGGCAATGCGGAAGCCGGCACCGAGTTCGCTGAACTCTTTCATGGCGGCGAGGCGTTTCCGGGCGATGTCGGAGAGGATTTTTTCCGTTGGGACGAGGAGATAGGCGTAGGCGCGGTGGTGCGAGCGGCCGACGCGTCCGCGGAGTTGGTAGAGTTCGGCTAGGCCGAGACGGTCGGCGCGATTGATGAGGATGGTGTTGGCGCGGGGGATGTCCAGGCCGTTTTCGACGATGGTGGTGGCGACTAGGACGTCGGCTTCGTCGCGGATGAATTTCAGCATCACCGCTTCCAGATCTTTTTCGCCCATTTGTCCGTGGCCGACGACGACGCGGGCCTTGGGTACAAGCTTCGAGACTAGCGAGGCGAGCGAATAGATGGATTCGACGCGGTTGTGGATGAAGTAGACCTGGCCGTCGCGGGCCATTTCGTTTTCGATTGCTCGCTGGACTAGTTCTTCGCTGAAGGGCGCGACGGAGGTCTGAATCGCCAGGCGGTCGCGCGGGGGCGTTTCGATCAGCGACATGTCGCGCAGGCCGACGAGGGACATATGCAGGGTGCGCGGAATTGGTGTAGCGGAGAGAGCGAGCGCGTGGACGTTCTTGCGCATCTCTTTCAGACGTTCCTTGTGGGCGACGCCGAAGCGCTGCTCTTCGTCGACAACGAGCAAGCCGAGGTCCTGAAATTTTATGTCTTTGGAAAGCAAGCGGTGCGTGCCGATGACGATGTCCACTTTGCCCGCTTCGAGGTCGGCGAGGATAACTTTTTGCTCGGCGGCGGTGCGGAAACGGCTGAGCATTTCGATGCGCGTGGGAAAAGCGGCAAAGCGTTTCTTGAAGGTTTCAAAGTGCTGGAAGGCGAGAACCGTCGTGGGCGTGAGCACGGCGACCTGCTTGCTGTCGGCAATCGCCTTGAATGCGGCGCGCATCGCCACTTCCGTTTTTCCGTAGCCGACGTCGCCGCAAAGCAGGCGGTCCATCGGCGTTGCTTTTTCCAAATCTTTTTTGATGTCGGCGATGGCGGTGCGCTGGTCGGCTGTTTCTTCAAACTCGAAGGCGTCTTCAAACTCGCGCTGCCAGGCGCCGTCGGGAGAAAAAGCAAAGCCTTCGGCGGTTTTGCGCTCGGCGTAAAGAGCGAGTAACTGGTCAGCCATGTCTTCGAGCGATTTCCGGACCCGCGTTTTGCGTGTTGCCCAGGCGGTGCCACCCAGTTTGTCGAGCGTGGGTTCCGTGCCCTCGACCACGCGGTAGCTTTGCACCAGATCCATGCGTTCGAGCGGAACGTAGAGGCGCGCGTCGTCGGAGTAGCGCAACAACATGAACTCACCGCGGCGGCCTTCGGACTCGATTAATCGCAAGCCCTCGAACTGGCCAATGCCGTGGTCGACGTGAACGACGTAGTCGCCGGGTTTCAACTCCGCGAAATCGGCAAAGAAGCCGCTGGTGCGGATTTTGCGGCTGGGACGTTCGACGGACGGCGTTACGTCGAACAGGTCGGCGTTGCCGTAAATGGTGACCTTCGCTTCGGGGAACGAAACGCCCTGGGCGAACGGCGCGCGGACAAGAACGAGAGCCGCGCTTTCCGTGGCGCTTTCGGCGGTGAAGCCCGCGGCGGCTTCTTCGGTTTCGCCGAGCACGTAGGGGACTTCGTATTCGCGGCAGATGTCGGCGTAGCGCTCGAGTTCGCCGAGGCTTGCGGCTGTCAGATAGACCGTGCCGCCGGACGCGAGTTGCGATTTCACGTCGCCAACGCAGGCGACAACATCGCCGTGGAAGCGAGTACTTGGCCGGGAGCTGAGCTCGAAGCGCTGGCCGCCGTTCTGCGCGAGATTCAGTTGCTCGAGTTCTGCGCGCGAAGTTTTCACCAGTGCGCGTTCCCAGTCCTGTTCGCTCCAGAAATAGTGCGAGACTTCGGGCGAATTGGCGTGGCCGTGGCGTTCGTAATTTTCGGTGGCCGCTTCCTGCAATTTTTTTGCGGCTTCGCGGAGCGCCAGCGGTTCGTCGAGGAAAACGATCGGCTTCAACGAACTTTCGGCTAGTTCAAAAAGCGCGCTGCCGCCCGCTTCCGAGGTCGCGCCCATCCAGCGGCCCGGCTCCCATTCTTCAGCTTCGTGGCTGCCGGGGGCGGGGACGCTCCATTCAGCAAGAGGAAGGATGGTAGTTTTATTTACGGGTGCGATGGAGCGCTGGGTGCGGGGATCGAATTCGCGCACGGATTCGACCGTGTCGCCGAGAAGTTCGATGCGCACGGGGCGCAAAGCTTCGGGGGAAAAGACGTCGACGATGCCACCGCGCACCGCGAACTGGCCGGGGAGGTCGACCATTTCCGTGCGGGCGTAGCCGATGCTGCCGAGATGCTTGATGAGGGCTTCGTGGGAAACTTCGGAATCTTTTGCGAGGATTTGCGAGAGCGTCAGATAGACGTAGGGATCCTGGTAGCGCCAGAGCGCGGCGGCCATCGGGGCAATTACCAGCGAGAGTTCGCCGTTGGCGAGACGATACAAGGTGGCGGCGCGGCGTTCCAGAATGTCGGCGTGCGGCGCTTGTGAATCCCAGGGCAGATTGTCGAAGGCGGGAAGGACGCCGATGCCGCCGGTGGCTCCGGGAAAAATCTGAGAGAAGAAGCGGACGCTTTCGGCGAGATCTTCGGCGCGGCGATTGCTTTCGGTAAGGAAGAAGGCGGGGCGGCGCAGTTCGTGGGTGAAATAGGCTGCCGCGAGGGCTTTCGCTACGTCTTGAAGGCCGGAAAGGCCGACGAGGCCCGCGCCCGCGCGTAGTTCTCCCAACCCGCCATCCAGGGAGGGGTGGCGCAGCAATCGATCCAATCGTTCTCTAACCGCGGGCAGTATCATGCTGCTTGCAAAACTTTTTCTCGCGTGCCAAGTTTGCCACTGACGGCGGGACGCTTGGGTTTCCGACCGAACCGACCTAAAGGTCAGCCACTACATAGATTGGATACGGCGCAGAATTTCGGTGGTTGAATAGCCTTCGACTACGTCGATCAGGGCTACTTCCCCCCCGGCTGCTTCCACTTCTTCGCGCCCCACGATCTGGTTGCCGGGCCAGTCGCCGCCTTTCACCAAAACGTCGGGCAGCAGCGCGGCCACAGTCTTTTGCGGCGTCAACTCATCGAAGACGACCACCGCGTCCACGCATTCGAAGTTCGCGAGAATTTCCGCGCGCTCCTGCTCTGGAATCACGGGGCGCCCAGCGCCTTTCAACGTACGGACGCTTTCGTCACTATTCAGGCCGACGACCAGCGCATCACCCTTGGCGCGGGCCGCTTCCAGTAGTTGGATGTGGCCGGGATGCAAAAGATCGAAGCATCCGTTGGTGAAGACCACGCGCCGCCCGTTGCGTTTCCCCGGGCCAAACCGCAGAATGAGTTGTTCGAGAGTCAAAACCGCGGAGTGCAAAGGGTCTCCATGCTCGCTTGTGACGGCGCCAACGTGAATCCGTGTGAAATTCAATTCTATCATGCCGCCCGGGGAAGCCGCTGGCGCGGCGGACGCTGCGCATGAACCGCAAACCGGTCTGGCAAGCACTGGCGGGGATTGCGTTTTTGGTTGTAGGCGCGCTTTGGACTTACGCGAGTGCGCGGGGCTACACGGAAAAACGCGTGAACGCGGTGGCGGGCGCGTGCCGCGTGGACATGACGATCATTCAGAAGCGTGAGATTCCCGCACAGGTGAACACGGGCGCCGTGGTGCTGTTTCACGGGCTGGCAGCGAACAAGTACATCATGCGGTATCTGGCGCGGAGCTTTGCGGAGTTGGGCTTGACGGTGTACGTGCCGGATTTTCCCGGGCACGGCCGCACGTCCGGGCCGTTCACTTCGGAGAAGGCCGAGGACTGCGGACGGTCTTTGCTGCGCGGACTCTCGGCGCGCGGGCTGATCGTGCCGGATCACACGATTCTGGCCGGGCATTCGATGGGAGGAGCGATTGCGCTGCGGCTTGCTCCGGAATTCCGGCCCGCGGGAGTGATTGCGCTGTCGCCCGCACCGATGAAAGCCGCGCACGGCGTGACGCCGGAAAAATTGTTGTTCCACAATCCGCCAATACTTTTGCCGAACACTTTGATCACAGCGGGGCAGTTTGAGCCGAAGGGATTGGCCGCGAACGCCGAGGATCTGGTGGCTGGAAATACTGATCCGACAATTCAGTTTCATCCTTTGCTGGGGCAATCGCATGTGAGCGTGCTGTTTTCTCCGGGCGCGGCAAAACTGTCGCAGGCGTGGGCCGCGCGAGTGTTGAATATGTCGAATCCGGCGCAGCTTCCGAGTTTGCTCTATCTCGGCGGCGGAGTGCTTGGATTTGTCGGCATTCTGCTGCTTTCCGGACCGTTTCTGCGGGAACTGGCGGCGGCAGCTCCCGAAGAGGTTGCGGGCGATTCGCAGGTGCCCGGCACGCTGCGATTTCTGGCCGAGATGGTGCTTGTGTCGTTTGTTGCGATTTTTGTTCTTCGCTACTTCGTTCCGCTTCGCGTACTCCGATTGTTTGAAGGTGATTATCTGGCCAGTTTTTTCCTGCTGGCAGGCGTTGTTCTTTTGTTGCTGCATCCCAAACTGGCGATGCGGAAGCTCGTGGCCAAACCAGGCGTATTGGTGGGCGCAGCCGTGGGGGCGGTTATCCTGCATTTGCTGGTCACGGGATGGTTCGATCTGACTGTGACAAGCGCGTGGCTGACCCTACAGAGATGGGAACGCTTTCCGCTGTTTTTCCTTGCGGCGTTTCTCTTTCTGTATGCGCTGGAAATCCTGCTTGGCCCGGTTAGTGATCCGAGCAGGAGACTCTGGATCGACTATCTGGCGATTCTGCTGGCGTGGCTGGTGCTGGTGTTCGGCACCTTTGTGCTGCACAGCGGACAGATCCTGGTGGTGCTCTTGATGCCCTACTTCGCGCTGTTTTTTCTGTTCATGCGGCTGGGTGCACGATTGGTACGCCGGCGAACCGCTTCCCCCACAGCCGCGGCAATCTTCGGTGCTATACTTTTAGCGGGCTTCAGTCTGGTGCTCTTTCCTGTTTCCTAGGAGCCACCGTCCGCCCAGTGAACGGCCCTGTCCCGCCTGAGCCGGAGACGCGAACATAGTTCACCTAGAACGAACAAATGGCTGAGATTGTCATCATCGGTGGCGGACCTTCGGGCGCCATGTGCGGGGAACAACTCGCGCGTGCGGGACACTCCGTAAACATTTTTGACGAGCGGCTGGCGTGGGAAAAGCCCTGCGGCGGCGGGTTGACCTATAAAGCCACGCAGCACTTCCCTTTCCTGCTGGACAATCCGCATCCGAAAAAACTGGTGCGCCACGTGGAGATCATCAGCGCGGAAAACCAGCGCGCGAAACTCGATTTGAAGCATCCCATCGTGATTTATTCGCGGCAGGTGCTGAACGGGTTCCTGTTGGACCGCGCGCGCGAAGCCGGCTGCGAAGTACACCAGCGCCGAGTGCAGCAGATCGACACGACGACAGAGAAACCGCGTTACTGCGTCGAGGGCGAATGGCGTACGGTGGATTTTATTGTGCTGGCTTCGGGCGCGCGCAACCAGATGCTGCCGGGCACGCGGGCGCTTACGGCCGACGAACTGGAGATGACGCAGGGTTACTTCGTGCCGGAGACGGCCGAAGAGATCATCATCAAGTTTTTGCCGGATTTTGAGGGCTATATCTGGTCGTTTCCGCGGGCGGATCACGTTTCGCTGGGGATTTGCGGGAGCATGGCTTCGCACACCAGCAGCGAGCTTCGTTCGCACCTGCAAACCTTTGCGGAGGCGGAAAAATACGCCACGGAAAACGCCAAGTTTTACAGCCACGTTTTGCCTTCGCCGCAGGTACGCACGCTTGCCGACCGCGCGGTGATTGGGAAAAATTGGGCGATGTGCGGCGATGCTGCGGCGTGGGTGGATCCGTTGACGGGCGAAGGATTGTTTTATGCGATGCGCTCTGGCGAATTGCTGGGCCGGTCGATCGCGGAGGGCTGCCCGGAACTGTATCCTTTACGGGTGCGCGCATCGTTTTCGCTGGAACTGGAATTTGCGGCGCGCATTGTTCGGCGGTTTTATCGCGGATCATTTCTCGGATGTTCGGTTACGACGCGCATGGTGCAGTTTCTGCAGCGCAACGCGGTGTTCCGGCAATTGCTCAGCGATCTTTTCTGCGGCACGCAGGACTACAGTTCGCTGAAACAGCGCGTGCTGGGACATCTAGGCGGCACGCTCAGCCAGTTTGTGAGCAGCGTTCTGAATTTCGATAAGCCTGCCCCGAAGCTGCGCCGCACAGTTCCCGCCGCCGACTGAGAAATCCCTCCCGTAGTGATTTCCCAATCCGAATCCAATCGTTAAAAGCCGGCTGCAGCTAGATCCGGCAGGGTTCCAGTATGCGACCTTCGTTGGATGGCCCACTCCGCTTATGGCAGCATGGAGTCGTGCGTGTTCGCCGCGGAGGAATTCGTGCTCAAGCGTCTTTTCAAAAACAATTTACGAGTAATGTTCAATCTCTGGCCACCGCTGCTGGGCGCGGGCATCAGGATTACGCGCATTCAAGCGGATTGGCGAGAAGTTGATGTGGAGATGAAGCTGCGGCGGTGGAATGCGAATTATGTGGGCACGCATTATGGCGGATCGCTTTATTCGATGACGGACCCGTTTTACATGGTGATGCTCATCGAGATTCTGGGAGGCGATTTTATTGTGTGGGATAAGGCGGCGTCGATCCGGTTTCGGCGGCCGGGACGCAGAACGGTCTTCGCAAAGTTTCGGATTACGGAGGAGCAGATTGCGGAGATTCGGGAGGCGTTGAAGACGGAAGAAAAGATCGATCGTGAGTTCCGGGTCGAGGTGAAGAGTGGTGATGGCGAAATCATTGCGGAAGTGAAGAAGTTATTGCAGTTTCGGAAGAAGCAAATTACGTAGCACGTTTTACGGGGATATTATCGAAAAGATGCACTGCGGATGATGGGTGATCGGAACTCAGGCTAAAGCCTGTGCCACCGGGTGGCGCCGATGCGCTATAGAGTCTGCGTGGACGGGCGAGTTGTCATAAGCTTGAATCCGGCCGGCCCGGTGGTGCGTCCATATGCTTAGTAGGGGGAATGTCATGACCAAGAGAACCTTTGCGTTGGTTTGCCTGGTGTGTTTGGGAACGATTGGTTCGGTTGCGCTGCCGAGTCATCACAATGCGAATCGCCCCGCCGATGTGGGCGCGCTGAATGTGACGATTCAGGAATGGGCTGTGCCGACGAAGGGCGCGCACCCGCACGATCCGGCCGTGGGTGCGGACGGGGCGCTGTGGTTTACCGAGCAGATGGTGAACAAGATTGGGAGATTGGATCCAAAGACGGGGGAGTTCAAGGAGTATCCGCTGGCGACGGACAAAAATTCCGGGCCGCACGGGTTGGTGGCGGACAAAGAAGGGAATATCTGGTTTACGGCGAATTTTGGCGGGTATATCGGAAAGCTGGATCCGCGCACTGGCAAGGTGACGGAATACAAAATGCCGAGCGAGAAGGCGGACGATCCGCACACGGCGGTTTTCGATGCGCGGGGGATTTTGTGGTTTACCGTGCAGGGCGGAAACATGGTGGGGCGCTTGGATCCGAAGAGCGGGAAGATCGAGTTGAAAGAAGTGCCTACGGAGACGGCGCTGCCGTATGGGATTCAGATCAACAGCAAGGGCGTGCCGGTTTTCTGCGAGTTGGGGACGAACAAGATGGCGTCGATCGATCCGCAGACCATGGCCATTGAGGAGTATCCGCTGCCGGAGGGTGTACGGCCGCGGCGGCTTGCGATTGCGGCGGATGACACGGTTTACTTCACGGATTTCAAGAGCGGGCATCTGGGCACGCTAAACACTTCGACGGGTAGCGTGAGATTGTTCGATTCACCGGGCGGGGCTGAGGCGAATCCTTATGGGATCGCGATCACGCCGGATGGGATGGTGTGGTACAGCGAGTCCGGCGTGCATCCGAACACGATTGTACAATTCAATCCGAAAACGGAGGCGTTTGCGAAGGCCAATATTCCTTCGGGAGGCGGCGTGGTGCGAAACATGGCCGCCACTTCTGACGGGCGTGTGTACATCGCGTGCAGCGGAGTGGACAAGGTTGGCGTCGTCTCGCCGGCAAAATAATCGCCGAGTTTTCAGAAAATTCGCCTGAGCGGTTCTGGTACTGCAAAACTACTCGGATTTAGGATTTATTCCCCACATGGCTGCGCTGTTTTGACTTCCAGCTCTTTAGATTCAGCAACTTAAAACCCACTGACGTGGCAAAGTCCCTGCGGTTTAAAACGGCGGGGAGGGTTTCATGATCGAAACAAAGCGAAAAATCATACTCGCCAGTGTGATTGTGTTTTTGTCCGCCGCACTTATCACCACCGCGGTGACGCTGGCAGTTCACCCGAGGAATGTTCCGGTGACGGTTCCAGAGGAGACGGCGATCCATGTGACGCTGGATCAGGGAATATCCAGCAACCAGAACCGGCCGGGGGATCACTTTGAAGCTACGATTTCCGAGCCGGTGGTTTTGAATGACAAGACGGTGATCCCGCAAGGGACGCCGGTGGAAGGCATCGTTGTGGATGCGCGGCCGTCGGGGCATTTGATGGGGCGGGCACACCTGCAGCTGGCGCTGGAATCGATGCAACTGGACGGGAAGACGTACGATTTGCGGACGTCGAGTTCGTACCGTCGTGGCGGCGACCACAAGAAGCGCAACTGGGCGCTGATTGGAGGCGGCGCGGGCGGAGGAGCGTTGATTGGAGCGGCGGCGGCCGGCGGCAAGGGAGCGCTGATTGGCGGGCCGATTGGGGCGGGAGCTGGGACAGCGGTCGCGTATTTCACCGGGAAGAAGGACATTCACTTGAGGCCGGAGACGCGGTTGGAGTTCCGGCTGAACCAGCCGGTGATTGTGGACACAAAGAGTTAAAACACTGATTCACCATGTTTGATGACTCCATGGTTGTTCCCCATTTAGGCGATTAATTCCCTTTGGTGGCCGACTCCAAGGTCGGCCACTATTTTCCTTCCTGCGTTTGCTTGAATAGATATCCACCATGACCGGCGGAATGCGGGTCCACCCTTCCTCTGTCAGGGCAAGCCTGAAGGTGGACGCTACGGCGTACATTCCGTGGCGGTTCGCGCATCGAACGGGTATCCTTCATAGCGAACAACGGGGACTAATGTCTTTACGCTCAACGTACACGCCAACAGCGGTTAAGGGAGCTTCCGGAGAACGCTCGTCTAGTCGAGCCAGTGGGGCGGAAGCTACAGAGAAGAAACCCAAGAAAAAGATTGACTGGAGTTCGCTGCCGGAGATTTGGGCGCTGATTCATCCGCGGCGGACGCTTCTACTTCTCGGGTTCGGGCTGATGGCCATCAACCGGGTGGCGGGGCTGGTCTTGCCGGGTTCGACAAAATACCTGATTGACGATGTGATCGGGAAGAAGCAGCAGGCGCTGCTGCTTCCCCTTGTGCTTACCGTGATTGCGGCGACTTTGGTTCAGGGGCTCACTTCGTTTGCGCTGACGCAACTGCTGTCGAAATCGGCGCAGCGAATGATTACCGATTTGCGGAAGCAGGTGCAGGCGCATATCGGGCGGCTGTCGGTGAGTTTTTACGACGCGAACAAGACCGGGGCGCTGGTTTCGCGGATTATGAGCGACGTGGAGGGCGTGCGGAATCTGATTGGCACGGGCCTGGTGGAATTTGTAGGCGGGCTGTTGACGGCGGTGCTGGCACTCGGCGTGCTGCTCTATATCAACGCGGTGATGACGGTTGTTGCCTTTGCGGTGCTGATCGTTTTCGGGCTGTTCCTTAACAAGGCTTTTTCGACGATTCGGCCGATTTTCCGGGCGCGGCCCAAAATTAACGCTGAGGTGACGGGGCGCTTGACCGAGTCGCTGGGTGGGGTGCGCGTGGTGAAGGGTTATCACGCGGAAGAGCATGAGGAGAACGTGTTTGGCAGCGGGGCGCAGCGGTTGCTGGATAACGTGCTGAAGACGTTGACGGCAACTTCGATCATGAGCCTTTCGGGCGCGCTGCTGATGGGGTTGGTGAGCGCGGTGGTGATGTATCTGAGCGCGCGGAAGATTCTGGCTGACCAGATGACGATCGGAATGTTTTTTTCGTACTCGATGTTTCTGGCGATGCTGATTGCGCCGGTGTTTCAGATTGTGGCGATT
>Ga0210406_10005231_pt1 | contig 13656 bp, 14 predicted proteins | sample IncBWC30MmetaG_FD_155454 | JGI IMG/M metagenome (GOLD analysis project Ga0210406, IMG submission 155454) | Forest soil microbial communities from Barre Woods Harvard Forest LTER site, Petersham, Massachusetts, United States - Inc-BW-C-30-M | ecosystem: Environmental > Terrestrial > Soil >... | reverse complement strand
TATGTGGCTCGGCGCACTTCGGTGCGCAACCCACGATACGACGGGAGGCAGACTCCTTGAATCCTGAATTTAACCGCCCCCGCCAGAACGGCGGGGGCCATGATGTCTAGGCGTGCTGCGCCAATGCCTCGAGCGCCGGTGCCGTATCGGGGCGAATGCCCCGCCAGAGCAAGAAAGACTCCGCCGCCTGTTCGACCAGCATGCCCCATCCCTTGGTGGTGCGCGCGGCATGCAGGGATTTGGCCCACAGAGTAAACGGCGTGTGTCCGCGGCCGTATGCCATGTCGTAGCAGATGCTTTCCTCGCCCACGAGGCCTACCGGCATTGCCGGCATCTCGCCTTGCAGGCTGGCGGACGTGGCGTTGATGATCAGATCGTACGGCGGACCGCGCACCTCGGAAAAGCCGCAGCCTACGATTGTGCCCAAGTCGGCGAATTCCGCCGCCAGCTTGCGAGCGCGCTCGGGCGTGCGATTGGCGATCACGACCGCGCGCAGCTCACGCTCCATGAGCGAGCCGAGCACGCCGCGAACGGCACCGCCGGCGCCGAGAATGAGCACCCGTTTATCCGCGAGCACAATGCCTAGATTTTTCTCCAGATCCGCCGTGAGCCCAAGCCCGTCCGTGTTGTCGCCCAATAGGGAGGTCTGTTCGAAAAACGCGATGGTGTTGACCGCTTTCGCGCGCTCTGCGCGCGGCGTGAGTTCATTCACGAGTTCTGCGGCTGCCTGCTTGTGCGGCAAGGTGACGTTCAGGCCCTTGAGGCCGCCTGCGAACAAGCGCAGCGCCTCGCCGCGAAAATTCTCCGGCGTGATGTCGAATAATCGATACACCAGATTCTGCGCCGTTGCCTTGGCGAACATGCCGTGAATGAACGGCGACCAGCTATGCCCGATGGGATGACCGGCAACCCCGTATTGATCAGGCGCGTCTGACCCGGCGCTGGCATTCACTCGGAGAGCCACTCCGCCGCGCGTTTTGCAAAATACGTCAAAATGCCATCCGCCCCGGCGCGCTTGATGCACACCAGAGATTCCAACGCGACGGCGCGTTCGTTCAGCCAGCCTTGGCCCGCGGCGGCCATGATCATGGAGTACTCGCCGCTGACCTGGTAAACCAGCGTCGGCATTCCAAACCGATCCTTCACCCGCCGTACGATGTCAAGATACGGCAGGCCCGGCTTGACCATGACCATGTCGGCCCCTTCGCTGATATCGAGCGCCACCTCGCGCAAGGCTTCATCGGAATTGCCGATGTCCATTTGATAGGTGTGCTTGCCGCCGCTGCCCAACTGAGCTGCGGATCCCAGGGCGTCGCGAAACGGACTGTAGAAGCTGGATGCGTACTTGGACGCATAGGCGAGAATTCTCGTGTGGATCAGGCCGGCCGATTCGAAGGCATTGCGAATCGCTCCGATGCGTCCGTCCATCATGTCCGAAGGAGCGACCATGTCGGCGCCGGCATCGGCATGCGAGCGCGCCTGGCGCACCAGCGTTTCGACCGTCAGATCATTCATCACGTAGCCCTGCTCATCGATCAGGCCGTCCTGGCCATGCGTGGTGAAGGGATCGAGCGCGACGTCGGTGATCACGCCGAGGTTGGGGAACTCTTTTTTGACGGCTCTGACCGCCGCTTGTGCGATGCCGTCCGCATTCCAGGATTCGCGCGCATCCAGGGTCTTTTTGCCCTCCGGAACGACGGGAAACAGCGCGATGGCCGGAATCTTGAGCCGGATCAGGGTTGCGCATTCGCGCAGCAATTCATCGATGGTGAGCCTCTCGATGCCGGGCATCGAGGCCACCGGTTGCCGACCGCCGCGGCCCTCCACGACGAAAATCGGGTAAATCAGCGAGTCCACGCTCAGGCGCGTCTCCCGCATCAAACGGCGCGAGAACTCGTCGCGGCGCATGCGCCGCATGCGGGTGCTCGGAAATGAATTGGCGCCAAGTCCGGTCATCTTCTCTGTGACTCCTATCATTCTCTTTGCCGCCGCAAATCCGCTGCTCGAACGCCCCATCAGAGCCTTTCCGCGCAGGCACCGCCGGCATAACGCGGTAATATCGCGGCGACGATACCTTAGGCCGGGTGCTGATTTATACATGAACGATGAGGTTGGCGGAAAGCAGAGACGCGCCCGGTTCCAGGCGCTATGCCAGTCCTTGCGCCCGGATCTGCTGCGATTCGCGTTTTGGTTGTCCCGCGACCGTGCCCTGGCCGAGGACGTGGTCCAGGAAAGCATGCTGCGGGCTTGGAAGGCGCAGGACGCGCTTTTGGACGAGAAGGCGGCCAAACCCTGGCTGTTGACCATCATTCGCCGCGAATATGCGCGCACTTTCGAGCGCAAGCGCCTGCCGACCGTGGACGTCGACGAACTGGTCGCGAAAGAGGAGCCGATGTTGGCGGCCGCCGAGGAACAGCACATCGTGGAACTGCGCGCCGCCTTGATGAAATTGCCCGACGAATACCGCGAGCCGCTCGTTCTGCAGGTCTTGATGGGCTTCTCGACCGCTGAGATCGCCCTCGAGATGGGTCTGTCGGGGCCTGCGGTACTGACGCGCTTGCACCGCGCGCGACGGCAGCTGCGTGCCGCATGCGGCGAAGATACCAGCCTGGATCCGCAGGAATGATGGATCACAACCACTATCGTTCCGCAGTCCTGGCCGATCCTCACGCTTCGGATGCTGAGCTGCGTGCGCACCTCGAGTCTTGCGCCGAGTGCCGAGCGTTCACCGAGCAGCTGTTGCGCTTTGAATCGCGGCTCGAACGTGCTTTGCGCGTGAAAATCCCAGCAACGGCCCATGTCTTGCCGTTCGAGCGCAAGGCCGCGGCTGCCGCGCAGGGCCCTTGGCGGTGGCCGGCGATGGCGGCCAGCGTGTTGCTGGGACTGGTGGTTGCAGGAGGAGTCTGGCTTACGCTGCCGCAGCGCAGTCTTGCCGCCGACGTGGTGGCGCACATGGCGGGCGAGCCGGATGCCTGGAAGCGCACAGAGGTTCCCGTGCCCGATCCTGCATTGAACGCCGTGCTGCAGCAGTCAAAAGTTCGCTTGAAACCCGGTGCCGGCGTCGTCAGCTACGCCAGCAGTTGCGATTTTAGAGGACACAAGGTGCCGCATCTCGTGGTGCAAACGCCTTCGGGGCCGGTGACGGTCATGGTGCTGGTGCACGAAGCAGTGCGCACATCGATGCGCTTCGACGAACAAGGTTATCGCGGGACCATCGTGCCCGTGCCGGGGCACGGCAGCATCGCCGTGCTCATGCGCGACTCAGAATCGACGGGCGGCGATATCAGTCGCATAGCCGCGCAAGTCGACGATGCGATCGTCTGGACGCGCTGATTTCCAGGAGGCTAGATCCCGACTTCGCCCAGCAAGTCGATGAGCTGGCGCGCACTCGCTGCCAGCCTCGGATGTACGGCCTCGAACTGCACCGCGATCCGTTCCAGGCGATCCGGAAGCGTTTTGTAGACGGCTGAGTCGGCAGCGCCCGCCGGCTGATCGACCATGCGTTTGACGTCCGGAAGAACCTCACCCAGCGATTGCCGCGTGGCAGGATTCTCTCGATGCGCGCTGGCCAGCTCGGCGTGCAGCTTGGCCAGCCGTTCGCGCAATGTTTTTTGGTCCATGGGTATCTCCTCGAGGAAGGCGTGTCCTATTGTGCCATTCGCTCAGGCGTGAGGCGGGCTACTTCGACGTAACCCGCACCCGAAGCGGCGATTCCCTGATGAATCGCTCCATAAGCGTCGCGCAGAAACCGATCTGCGCCGTACGGCGGATTTACGATCATGAGCCCGCTGCCCGCCAATCCCAAGCCCGCATCGTCGGGATGAATGGCGAGATCGGCCAACAGCATTTTCGGAATTCGCAAAGCCTCGAATCGCGCATGCACCATGCTGCGCTGGGTGGCACTGCGAATGGGGTACCACATCAAGTAGATCCCGCTCGGCCAACGCCGATAGGCGTCGGTGAAAGCCTGCAGCATCGTCTTCAGTTCATCGAGGCTCTCGTAGGGCGGGTCGATCAGCACGAGCCCGCGCCGCTCTTCCGGGGGCAGGAACGCCTTGAGCGCCGCATATCCGTCGTCGATCTGCGTTCGAACGCGTCCGTCAGATTCGATCTCGCGCTCCGCGGCGCGGGCTTCCGCGGGCATGAGCTCGACGAACAATGCGCGGTCCTGCGGACGCAACGCCTGGGCAATCAAGGCCGGCGATCCGGGATAGCGCGGCAGCCGCTTGCCGCGCCGCGCGTGTATCGCGGTGAAATAGTCCGCCAAGAATTCATCGCCGATCGCCTTGGCGATCAGGCGCTGAACGCCGCGCTCCCCTTCACCGGATTTCTGCGCTTCCGGGGCCTGCAAATCATAGAAGCCGCGGCCGGCATGGGTGTCGAGCGCAAAAAACCCCGCATCCTTGCGTTTCAATGCCTGCAGGCAGTACTGCAGGCCGACGTGTTTGGCCACGTCGGCGAAATTGCCTGCATGAAAGATGTGTCGATAATTCATGGCACATTGTGCCTGTGTTAAGCAGGCCGCGCCAAAAGCTAGGAGCCCTGGGAGACGGGGAACAGACAGGCTCCTTGCGAACCGACCTGCAAGTGGGCAGTCTTGAACGACCAAACTTTCGGGGCTCGCGCCATGAAAAGCGGAATATTCGAGATTGAGGGTGTCGAATACCCCGATGCCGGCGCCTCGGACCCCATTGCCTCGGGGTGGATGCAGGGTTCGCCGCCGCCGCCGGCAAAACAGATCCGCTTCCAAGACGATCGCTTCTTGGAGTTTCCGCAGATCCGTTGGACTCTTTCCCACATGCGCGAGCTGGCGCCGACGGTCAATGTCTGGCGCGGCAAGACCGCGCCCAGCGATCTTGGCGCGGCGCCTCACGGCCGCGAAGCGGCGATCGAAGCACTCGCGTTCGAGGATTTACGAGGCCGTCCGCTCACCTGGGCGCAGTCACTGCGAGAGACTTACACCGATGGCATCGTCGTCCTGCATCGCGGCCGGCGAATTTACGAACGCTACTTCGGAGCGCTCGAAGCGCAGCGGCCGCATGCCTGTTTCTCGATCACAAAATCATATGCGGCCACGCTTGCCGCAACGCTGATACACGAACGCGCCTTGGATGAGATGAAGACCGTGTCGCACTACTTGCCGGAAATGGCCGGCACCGCCTACGAAGACGCTACGCTGCGTCAAGTGCTCGACATGCAGATCGGCGTGCAGTACTCGGAGCTGTATTCCGATCCGAAAGCGCACATCTGGGACTATGGAAGAGCGGGCGGTCTGCGTCCGCGCACACCGGACCACGCAGGACCGGACAATTTCTACGACTATCTGCGCACACTGCGCAAGGAAGAAACCCACGGCGCCGCATTTGCCTATAAGACGGTCAACACGGAAGTACTCTGCTGGGTCATGAAACGCGCAACCGGCGTCGCTCTGGCGGACATGCTGAGCGAGAGAATATGGTCGCAAATCGGCTGCGAAGAAGATGGCTACCTGACGGTCGATACCATCGGCGTCGCCATGGGCGGCGCCGGTTTGAGCGCCAGTCTTCGCGACCTATGCCGCTTCGGAGAACTCATGCGATGCGAGGGCGCTTGGGGAAGCAAGCAGGTCATTCCCGCCGAAGTGATTGCCGATATCCGCCGCGGTTCCGATCCCGCCAAATTTGCCATGGCAGGCTACACGCTGCTGCCAGGCTATTCCTACCGCAACATGTGGTGGGTGTCGCACAACCCGCTGGGGGTGTTCGAGGGCCGCGGTATCCACGGGCAGCGGCTCTACATCGCGCCGAAAGCCGAACTGGTCATCACGCGGTTCGCTTCGCACCCGGTGGCCTCGAGCGCCGCGAACGATCCCATCACACTGCCGGCATTCGCTGCAATGAGCCGTCTGCTTATGACAGGCTGAGAAATTGCGATGCTACGGCCGCGACTGCAGCGTGGCCGGATGCGTCGACTTCCCGTTTCCAATTTGACATGTTCCACAGGCGCTGCTCGAAAACGCGCGCCAGTTCACAGTTGGCGCGGTCGTAGGCGCGCGCTATCGGCTACCATTTCACCGCTATCGTTCCGTAGGAGAATTGGATGGACACGTCCGCAGCGGAAAGCCTGGTCGAGGCGCACGAATACTATGGCGACGAGCTGATCCGGCGAGCGACGTTGGAACGCCGCAACTACGAACGCAGATCGGTGGTCATCCACGCCCAAGTCACGGTGCCGGGAATGTCGGTGCTGCCTGGACACACCGTGGATATGTCGCGCGCAGGCGCCAGCATTACGGTGCCGTTCGAACTCGCGAATGGACAGGCATGCGTGATCGATATGCGGCTGCAAGCATGCGGCGAGACCAGCGCCTTCCACATCCCTGCCGAAGTACGCTACTGCGTGCAGGTGGGCAAGGGCCGATTCCGTGCCGGCGTGCGATTCTGCGAGCTGGATGCGGCGACCAGCGCATTCATCGCGGCGATTCTAAAGATTCCTGTCTGAATCCGGCATCCTGCGTGGCCGTTTCCGCGCTGCCCCAATGCGGAAATGCGCTCAAGGCGTCCACGTAATTGTGAATGACGTCGGTGTGCGCGTCTTCCTGCCACCCTCCCGGCTGCGTGCTTTGCGGCAAATCTCGCGGCCGCCCTTGCTCATCGATTGAATACAGCGTGAAATTCAGTGCCTGACGCGCTTCGCTCGCCAAAACCTGCGAGTCCACGGCTTTTGCGTACATGGCCAAGACCGCGCCGTAAGTCGAATTGACCCCGCCCCAAGCCTGCCTGTCCTCATCCTGCTCGTGGCACACGGTCACGCCGCATTCCTGATGAGTGAAATTCGCGCGCACGAAATCAATCAAGGATCGGCAATCGGCACGCCAGTCTTGATCCACCGAGTCCTTCTTTTCGAGCAGATAGCGGGCGAGGTTCAATGGAGCCCAAGCCGTGCGATTGGTCGGCGTGTCGTGATCTTCGAAGAACTGTGCGAACAAGCTCCCATCGGCTGCGGCGCTCGGTACCTGGTGACCTTTGATCCATCGCCACAGCGATTGCCGCGGCTCGGAGAATTCTTGGTAGCCATGCTCCGTCAGCCGGTCGAAAAGCCGCAGAATGTAGGTCATGTTCCCTGAGACCGGGCCGCGCCCTTCACCGCTGCGGTAGTCGACGCGAAAGGGCCACGGCGAATGAGCGGCGTCTCCGGCCTGCTGACCGGCAGCGAGGACCCGGGCGTTGTGCAGCGCCTGCACCAAGTATTTCGAATCGCCGGTGGCTTCGAACAGCAATACCAGCGCATGGCCGGCAATGCCGCCCTTGTCGGGCTCGATCTCGTACGGCCGGTCGGATTGCGAACCGCAATCAGCGGGTTGTGGGAACTGGGCGCGTTTTCCCGTCGAGCGCGTAAAGGCGGGATATTTGCCGGCATCCGGGGTAAGCGTCTGTTCGAGCAAATAATTGCCCATGAGGCGCGCGGTCGCCAGCCAGGCGGGCTGTTGCTCGCCGCGCATTCCATAGAATTTCAAGTACGACAGAATTCCCATGCCGTTTTGGGTCGAGGGAATGATGTCGGTGCGCTCGGTACTCGGAGTCCAGTCGGCACTCAGAAAGGTTTCACACGCAAAACGCGGATACCCGTGGGTCAACGGGCACTGCTGGTAGAAATTCATTTCCCGCTCCAGCGCCGCGGTCCAAGATGTCCACGGCAGCAGTTGCCCATCTCGATCAAATCGAGCCACGTGACCTGCGATGGTGGTCGGCGCACTCATGAGTTCCTCGGCCTTCAGAGCGAGCGGTAATCGCTCAAGGCTTGGATCTCGCCGTCGCCGAGGGTCTGAAGAATACGAATCTGGGCGGTATCTGGCACGCCCTCATTACGCCGCAGCAGGCCCGATATTGTCAATTTGCAAAGCAGTTGCCCATTAGAATAGCGCCGGAGGTGGCGTCAATGTCTCTGCAGGAACTCTTTGGGGTGCAACTCCCCATCATCCAAGCACCTATGGCGGGTTGGCAAGGCAGCGAACTGGCCATCTCGGTATCCGAGGTCGGCGGTTTGGGTTCACTGCCCTGCGCCTTGCTGAGTTTGGACGCCATGCGCACGGAGTTGACGGCGATTCGGGCCAAAACCGAGAAACCATTCAATGTGAATTTCTTTTGCCACTCCCCGCCCGAACCCAATCCCACGCGAGAAGCGCTGTGGAGAAAGCTGCTGCAGCCGTACTTCGAGGAGTTGGAGATTGTCTCGAGCGACGCGCCTGTGCCTTCGCGCGCTCCCTTCAGCTCCGCGTATGCGGAAGCGTTGGAGCCCTTCGAGCCTGCAGCCGTGAGTTTCCATTTTGGTTTGCCGGCGCCTGATCTGCTGAAGCGCGTGAAAAGCTGGGGCTCGAAAGTGCTGGCATCGGCTACCACCGTCGAGGAAGCGTTGTGGCTCGAACGGCGCGGTGCCGACGCCATCATTGCGCAAGGACTCGAGGCCGGCGGCCATCGAGGCATTTTCCTGTCGGAGGATCTGACCACTCAGGCCGGCACGTTTGCGTTGTTGCCGCAGATCGTTCGAGCGGTCCGCGTGCCGGTGATCGCGGCCGGCGGCATCGCAGATGCCAGGGGCGTCGCGGCAGCCATGGCGTTGGGAGCGGCGGGCGTGCAGCCCGGAACGGCGTACCTGCTTTGCCCCGAGACGACGACGAGTCCGGTGCACCGCGCGGCGTTGCGCAGCGATGCAGCCGCGCATACGGCGCTGACCAATTTGTTTTCCGGCAGGCCGGCGCGGGGCATCATGAATCGGCTCATGGTGGACTTAAGCCCGATCAATGCGGCGGCGCCGGCGTTTCCGTTGGCGGCCGGCGCGCTTGCGGCGCTGCGCAAGAAAGCCGAGAGCCTCGGAAGAGGCGACTTCTCGCCATTGTGGTGCGGCCAAAATGTCAGCGGCTGCCGGGAAATTCCTGCGGCCGCGTTGACCCGCGCGCTGATGAAGTAATATCCCATGGCGCTCGGCGCTACCGTTTACGCATTCAAAATCGAACTCGCCGATTCCGATCGGGGCGTGTATGTGCCTCTGGATCTGCACGTGGCGCGCCACCCATCGGAAACCGAAGATCACCTGTTGACCCGCGTCGTTGCGTATTGTCTCGAATACACCGAAGGGATCAGTCTTTCGAATGGACTGTCCGAGCCGGACCAGCCGGCGATTTCAGTTCGCGATCTCACGGGTGCGCTGCGTGCCTGGATCGACGTCGGGGCGCCGGATGCGGCGCGGCTGCATCGAGCGGCCAAGCTCGCGCCGCGCGTCGCGGTATACACGCACAAGAATGCCGAGCAGCTGGCAGCACGTCTGCGCACCGAGAAAATTCACCGCGCCGAGGCGCTGGAATTGTATGTAGTGGATCGTGATTGGCTGGCGGCACTGGCATCAAGGCTCGCGCGGCGCATGGAATTTGCGCTGACGGTGGCGGACCAGCATGTTTATTTGTCGCTGGGCGCCGAAACGCTCACGTGCACGGTCGCGAGGCTCAAGATCGGTTCGGAACTTTAAGCGACTTCAACGGGCAGGCCGCAGCGCGCGACTGCGGTGTCGGGCGGCGGGTTCATTGCCGAGCGAGTTCGGTCAGATAGTCCCGCGGACGTAGAAAATCAGTGTAGAGCCTCGCCTCGGGCGATCCGGGTTTGGGGTGCCAATCATATTCCCAGCGAACCAGCGGCGGCATCGACATCAGGATGGATTCGGTGCGGCCGCGAGACTGCAGGCCGAACAGTGTGCCTCGATCGTAAACCAGATTGAATTCGACATAGCGGCCACGCCGGTAGAGTTGAAACTGCCGCTCGCGATCGCCGTACGGCTGGTCCTTGCGGCGTTCCAGAATGGGCATGAATGCCGGCAGAAAATGCTCACCTATGCTGCGCTGAAAAGCAAAGGAACGGTCAAACCCGCTTTCGTTCAGATCGTCGAAGAACAATCCGCCGACACCGCGGGTTTCGTTTCGATGCGGCAGGAAAAAGTAGCGATCGCACCACTCTTTGTATTTCTCATAAAGTCCCGCGCCGAACGGCAAGCACGCGTCCCGCGCGGTTCGATGCCAATGAAGTACATCCTCTTCGTAGGCGTAGTAAGGCGTGAGGTCGAAGCCGCCGCCGAACCACCAGACTTCCGGGCCCGCGACCGGCCGCGCCACCAGGAACCGGACATTGCAATGTGTGGTGGGGGCATGCGGATTTCGCGGGTGAAACACCAACGACAGGCCCATCGCCTCGAAGGGCGCGCCTGCGATATCCGGACGCAGGTTCGACGCGGATGGCGGCATCTTCTCGCCGAAGACATGCGAGACAGACACTCCCGCGCGCTCGAATACGGCGCCATCGCTCAATACGCGGCTTTCGCCGCCGCCGCCTTCGGGCCGATCCCACGCGTCGCGGTGAAACTTCACTGAATCGGTATTTTCCACCGCCGCGGTGATGCGATCCTGCAGATCGATCAGGTAGGTCTTTACCGCGGATGCGTCCGCCGGGTCAGTCATTAGGCTCCTAAGACTTCTTTTTTGCGGGACTCTTCTTCCTGGCCTTGGGCTTGATCTTGCCCTTAGGCTTACCCTTCGATGCCGCGGACGGCTCCACGGGCGCCTGCTTGTTGACGGCTGCCTTCTTCCCCTTTGCCGCGAGCTTCACGGGGGCGGCCGCAGCGTTCGCAGCGGCAGCGGCAGCGGCAGCGGCGGTCGCGGCGGCGCCCTGGGCAGACTTAGCGCCTTTGACGCCGCCCTTGGGAGCAAACTTCGACCCCTTTCCGCCCTTGCGTCCCCACTTGCCGCGTTCCGGCGCAGCCGCCAGCAGCGCCTGGCATTCTTCCAGCGTGAGGCTCTTCGGTTCCTTGTCCTTGGGTATTTTCGCGTTGCGCGCCTTGTCGGTGATGTAGGGACCATAGCGCCCATTCAGCACTTGGATGCCGGCATCGGGAAAGTCCAGGATCAGTCGATTGGCGTCCGCAATCTCCTTTTCGCGAATGACTTCAAGTGCGCGCTCCGGCGTGATTTCGTACGGGTCGTCGGTTTTGAGCGAAACATACTTGGCCCCGTACTTCACGTAAGGGCCGAAGCGGCCGACGTTGGTCGTAATCTCATCGCCCGCCGCGGTGGTGCCAAGCTTGCGCGGCAGCTTGAAAAGCTCCATCGCCTGCGCATGTGTGATTTGGTCCATCTTTTGGCCGGGGCGCAGGCCGGCAAATCGAGGCTTGTCCTCATCGTCCTTGGTGCCGATCTGCACGAACGGCCCGAATCTTCCCATGCGCACGCTCATCGGCTTGCCGCTCACGGGATCCACGCCTAAGTCCCTGGCCTGAGCGACTTCCTCGCGGCTGACGGAGGATTCCGTATGGTTGACGAGATCGATGAACGGCTTCCAGAATTTTTCCAGCAACGGCACCCACTCTTGCTCGCCGCTGGCAACGGCGTCCAAAGAGTCTTCCATCTTGGCGGTGAAGTCGTAGTCCACATAGGTGGTGAAATACTGGGTCAGAAACCGGCTGACGATCTTGCCGATATCCGTGGCGGTAAACCGGCGGCTTTCGATGTCGACGTACTGCCGGTCGCGCAGCGTGGAGATGATCGAGGCATAAGTCGACGGGCGGCCGATGCCATATTCTTCCAGCGCTTTGACCAATGAGGCTTCGGAGAAACGCGGCGGCGGCTCGGTGAAGTGTTGGCTCGGCAACACCCCGACCAGCTTTACCCGATCGCCCTCCTTCATCGGCGGCAACACGTGATCCGAGTCGTCTTGGACGGCATCATCCAAGCCTTCTTGATAAACCGAGATGTAGCCAGGTTTGACCAGGGTGGAGCCATTGGCGCGCAGCACGGTGCGCTGCGGGCCATCGGCGCCGGCGAGCATTTCGACGGTGACCGTGTCGAAGATGGCGGGGGCCATTTGGCAGGCAACCGTGCGCTTCCAAATCAGCGAATACAGCCGAAACTGATCGGACTCGAGCTTGCTCTCGATGTCCGCCGGTAAGACGCTGGCCGCCGTGGGACGAATGGCTTCATGCGCTTCTTGCGCGTTTTTCGACTTGGTTTTGAATATTCGCGGCTCTTCGGCCAGACCGGCTTGACCGTACACCTGCACGATCAGGTCGCGGATTTGGCCGATCGCCTCCTGGGCGAGGTTGAGCGAATCGGTGCGCATGTAGGTGATGAGACCCACTTGACCGTCGCCGATGTCGACACCTTCGTAGAGCTGCTGCGCCACGCGCATGGTCTTTTGGGCGCTGAAGCCCAATTTGCGCGCGGCCTCTTGCTGCAAGGTAGAGGTCGTGAACGGCGGGGCAGGATTGCGCTTGCGCTGCTTGCGATCCACCGTCAATACGGAGAGTTCGCCCGCGGCGGCCTCTTGCAGCGTGCGCTCGACCTCGCGGGCCCGTGCTTCGTCGGTGAAGCTGAATTGTTCGACCTTGGTGCCCTGAAACTCGACCAATTTGCCCGGGAATTTCTGTTCCGAATGTTCCAATTCGGCGTCGATGCTCCAGTATTCGCGCGGAACGAAGGCGGCGATTTCATCTTCGCGCTCGCAGATCATGCGCAACGCGGGACTTTGTACGCGGCCCGCGGACAGTCCGGGACGGACTTTCTTCCACAACAGCGGCGACAAATTGAAGCCCACCAGAAAATCCAGCGCGCGCCGGGCTTGCTGCGCATTCACCAGATCCACGGACAGCTCGCGCGGACTGGCGATCGCTTCCTGCACCGAGTTCTTGGTGATCTCGTAGAACACGACGCGGCGCACATCCTTGCCCTTCAACTCGCCTTGGGCCTTCAACAGCTCGTACAGGTGCCAGGAAATGGCTTCGCCCTCGCGATCGGGGTCGGTCGCGAGATACAGTGATTTGGCCTTCTTGAGTGCGCGCGAAATGGCGTCTATGTGTTTTTGATTGCGTTCCACGACCTGGTACTTCATGGCGAAGTGGCGGGTCGGGTCGACGGCGCCTTCCTTGGGCACCAGGTCGCGCACGTGGCCGTAGGAGGCAAGCACTTCGAAATCCTTGCCGAGGTATTTCTTGATGGACTTCACCTTGCCGGGTGATTCCACGATAACGAGGTTGCTGCTCAAAGCCGTCTAATGCAACGCGTCGGTGCGCTCTTCGAAGACCAAGTCTTCCATTTGAGCGTAGGCGGACTCTTGGCCGGGTTGGCTGAAGAGGACCATCAGCACGACCCATTTCACCTGTTCAATATCGATTTCATCGGCCTCGAGCGCCATCAAGCGGTCGATGACCAGCTCGCGTTCGGTGCCGGAGAGTATCCGCACGTTTTCCAAGTACATCAAATAACCCCTTACATCCGTGTCGAGCCGTACAAGCTCCTGACTGCTGAAAACCCGCACCGCGCGGGCAGTGGCCTCGGCGACTTTGCCGAGCTGTTCACCCGAGAGACCATCGAGCCATTCGAGCGCCCGTTCGATATCGGGCTCCGCGAAGCCGGCCTTGTCCAATTCGAGCTTCAAAGTATTTCGGTCCGGCCGCGGCTCATCGTCGGCGCTCATGTAATTCTCGAAGAGATATATGAGTAGATCGAGAACGTTATCTTTCACCTCCGGCTCCTAACGACTCGGGAGTAATGGCCCCCGGGGGCGGCCTGAACGTGGCCCTCGAGCTCGAGGATAAGCATCATCGAGGACACGGCTTCTGGTTTGAATCCGGTACGGACGACCA
>Ga0210406_10005230_pt1 | contig 13657 bp, 10 predicted proteins | sample IncBWC30MmetaG_FD_155454 | JGI IMG/M metagenome (GOLD analysis project Ga0210406, IMG submission 155454) | Forest soil microbial communities from Barre Woods Harvard Forest LTER site, Petersham, Massachusetts, United States - Inc-BW-C-30-M | ecosystem: Environmental > Terrestrial > Soil >... | reverse complement strand
GGCTTCGGCCGTCTTGGGGAAGTCTCGCTAATCACCAGGGCCATGCCCGGCACTGGTCGTGATTTGACGGTGCAACGCCGGTGCCGCACGCGGTACCACTTGGCTGATTTTTCAGCCTGGCTATCCTGGGCCTGGATAAGTCCGCTCGGAACCCTCAGCGGCCTTCGAAGGGGTAACGATCCTGGGATTGTACGGCCGCCGCTACGCGGCGGCGCAGCGCGATGGTGTCAACGGCGGGCCGCTTGCCGAAACGCTTCAGCACGGCCATTTGCGTCGTCAGCATGTCGCCTTCGTGGACGGCGGCGATGGCGCGCTTCGCTTCGTGATCCACGCGCTCCGCGGCGTCAGCGATGAAGACGCGCGCGGCGTCTATCATCACGGAAGAGGCGGCTTCCCCCTTGCTTGCCGCAGCCTTCTGGGCGCGAAGCAGAGTAGATTCCATCGCGTAAATCTCCATCACAATGTTGGCGAGCGCGCCGATCAGTTCCTGCTCGTCCGCCAGCTTTTCACGGAATTTCTGCACCGCGCCGCCGGCCGCCTGCAGGAACATTTTCTTGGAATTGGCAATGGTGCGCGCTTCTTCGGCCAGCACGCCTTCCGGAGTTTCTTCGAATGACGGCCCGGCGAGAATTTCGTCGGCCAGTTTCATCGCCGCGGGGATCAGCGCCAGTTGCCCACCCATCGCCCGCTTCATCAGCATCTGGATGATCAGCATGCGGTTGATTTCGTTGGTGCCCTCAAAAATACGGTTCACCCGTGAATCGCGGTAAGCGCGGCAAACGGGATAATCTTCGTGAAATCCGTAGCCGCCGAAAATCTGTACACCCTCGTCCACCACGAAGTCCAGCATCTCGCTGCCATAAACTTTCGAAATGGAGCTTTCGACCGCGTATTCTTCCAGCACCTTCATCGTGTTCTGCGCCTTGTCGCCGGAACCTGAAGCGGCGTGCATGGCCGCTTCGATATTGCCCGCCGTGCGATAGATCATTGATTCGACCGCGAAAATCTGGATCGCCATCTCCGCCAGCTTTTCCCGCATCAATCCGAATTCGCCAATCTGTTTGCCGAACGCCTTGCGCTCTTTCGAATATTTTGAGGCCGTCATCAGCACGTACTTCGATCCACCAACGCCCGATGCGCCGAGCGTAAACCGCCCCGCATTCAGCACGTTAAACGCGACGATGTGCCCGCGGCCGATTTCGTGCAGCACGTTTTCCTTCGGCACCATGCAGTTTTCCAGAAAAATCGGCGTCGTCGAGCTGCCGTGAATGCCCATCTTGTGCTCTTCGTTGCCAGGCTTGCAGCCGGGGAATTTTCGTTCCACGATGAAGGCAGTGAACTTTTCTCCATCCACTTTGGCAAACACCACGTACAAATCCGCGAAGCCCCCGTTGGTGATCCACATCTTTTGGCCGTTCAGGATGTAGTGCGTGCCTTCCTTGTTTAGCTCCGCGCGCGTCAGTGAATTCTGCGCGTCGCTGCCGGCCTGTGGCTCCGAAAGGCAATAGGCCCCGATCAATTCACCGCTGGCCAGTTTGGGCAAGTATTTTTTCTTCTGCTCTTCCGTTCCGAAATAAACGATGGGCAGCGTGCCGATGCCGGCGTGCGCTCCATGAGTGACGGCAAATCCGCCGTAAATGGAAATTTTCTCCGTGAGCACCGTAGTCGCGATTTTGTCCAGGCCCGCGCCGCCATACTCTTCCGGCGTCCCGCCGCTCATCAAGCCGAGCTCTGCGGCCTTGCGCACAAGTTCCGCCATCAACCCCGGCTTCTTGTTCTCCAGGTCTTTCGCCAGAGGCAGGACCTCCTTAATCACAAACTCTTCCGCGGTCTGCCCGATCAGCTTCTGATCATCCGAAAGGTCCGCCGGAGTGAAGATGTCCGAGGGCGCGGCTGATTCCAGCAGAAAGCTGCCGCCCTTGGCAGCGGGTTTGGTCAGAACGGAGGTGGCCATTGGTGATGCTCCTTGCCGGCACGGGGCCGCTTGTAAATTCAAACAGGTGTTTGAAAATTCCAGACACGAAATTTTACCCATAGCGCGGTCATTTTCGCAATAGTCCTTTGCGCCGGCGTGGAGGATTTGGCAGGGCTCTCTGCCTGGGGGCTCTCGCTTCACAAGGCGAGAAATTGGGCGACGCCCCAGGGGTCCTTGTGGCAGACTGCGGGCTGCCGCCCGAATCCGAATCGCTCAGGAGGAGGAACCATGGGACGCCCCGTCGTGCATTTCGAAATTGGCTGCCGCAACTTGCAGAAGGCGCAGGAGTTTTACTCCCAGATGTTCGATTGGAAGCCGCAGCCCATGGGTCCCGCGGCGATGATCGCGGCCGAAAGCGGTGGGATTGGCGGCCACATGACCGCACTTGGCCACGAACCGCATCACTACACGATTTTCTATGTGGAAGTGGACGACGTTGCCGCCTATCTGAAAAAGGCGGAAGCGCTTGGCGGCAAAACCCTCGTCCCGCCCGTGAAGATTCCCACCGGCACCTTCGCCTGGCTCCAAGATCCCGAAGGCAATACCGTTGGGTTGTGGAAGGCCGGCAACTGAGAAGTTAGACGCGTTCGAAGATCCCCGCCGCGCCCATGCCGCCGCCGATGCACATCGTCACCATTCCATAGCGCGCGTTGCGGCGTTCGAGTTCGCGCACAAGTGAAGCCGTAAGCTTCGCGCCGGTGCAGCCCAGCGGGTGGCCCAGCGCAATCGCGCCTCCATTCGGATTTACCCGCGCGGGATCGAGATTCGCTTGTTGAATCACGGCCAGCGATTGTGCCGCGAAGGCTTCATTCAATTCGATCACCGCCACGTCGCCGAGCGACAATCCCGCCAGCTTCAGCGCCTTCGGAATCGCATAGACCGGCCCAATGCCGAACTCCTCCGGCGGGCATCCAGCGGTGGCGTAGGAAATAAACCGCACCTGCGGCTTCAAACCAAGCTGCGCCGCCTTCGCATCGCTCATGATCACCACCGCCGCGGCGCCATCGCTCATCGGCGAACTGTTTCCCGCGGTCACCGTACCCTTCGCGTGAAACGCCGGCTTCAACCCGGCAAGCACTTCCATGGAAGTCTCCGGCCTCGGCATTTCATCCTTCTCGAAAGAAAAAGTTTGTGTAGCAGGTTTTGCCAGCCCTTTGCTCTTCGCCCCGTTGCCGTTCGGCAGGGAAGTGATCTTCACCTCCACGGCCACGGTCTCATCCTTGAATCTGCAGGCGGCCAGTGCTTCCACCGCCTTCTTATGCGAATTCACCGCGAACTGATCTGCCTGCTCCCGCGAAATCCCGAATTTCCGCGCGATGTTTTCCGTTCCCAGCCCCATATTGATGTACGCGTCCGGATAATGATCCACCAGCCACGGATTCGGGGAAACCTTGTTGCCACCCATCGGCACGAGCGACATCGATTCCGTTCCGCCCGCAATAATCACTTGCGCGCCGCCGCCGCGGATGCGTTCCGCGCCCAGGGCAATCGCTTGCAGCCCGCTGGAGCAGAAGCGGTTCACCGTCATCGCCGAAGTCTCCACGGGGAGCCCCGCGCGCAGTGCCGCGATACGCGCCACGTTCATGCCCTGTTCGCCTTCCGGCATGGCGCAGCCCAGAATCACGTCATCAATCTCTTTGGGATCAAGCCCCGGCACGCGCGCCAGCGCTTCCTTAATCACAAGCGCCGCCAGATCGTCGGGCCGCGTGGTGCGAAGCGAACCCTTGAAACCGCGCCCCACGGGAGTTCGAACGGAAGAAACGATAACGGCATCAGCCATGGCAAACCTCTTTCCTGCTCAATTCTCCCGATTGTCGGCCGCCGCGCCCAAAAAAGCAAATCGGCAAAAAAAAACAGGCGCGGATTCCCACGCCTGTTGGATGAAAAGCCGAACTGTAAAGTTATCCGCTAGAACTGCAAACGCAGGCCGAATTGCACCACGCGCGGCCCGCCGCCGCCGAGTCCCGGATTCCCCTGCGCCACGTCCGGCGTCTGCGTGACGAAACCCGCTTGGGGAAGTGGTGTGACACCTGCTCCGGGGGTGATGAAGGCGCTCGGGAGCGCGAAGTTTGGATGGTTCACGATGTTAAAGATTTCCGCGCGGAATTGCAGCATCGCGTTTTCCCAGAGCTTCGTGTTTTTCGAAACGGAAAAGTCCACGTTCCAGAATCCTGGTCCGAACACGCGATCCCGGCCCAGATTTCCAAAGCTACCCGTGGGCGTGGGCGAAGCGAAAGCTGCGGCGTTCAAGTAGCCGGTTGATGGATTCCAGTTTGGCAGAACAAACGGCTGCCCGGGCACAACATCCGGCCGCTGATTCCCGCCGAAGCTCGTGCTCCCTCCCACGATGTCAATCGGGCGGCCGCTCTGCACGGTAATAATGGAATTCAATTGCCAGCCGCTCCCGAACCGCTCGCCCACAAACGAGAGTGCCGGAATCTGGTAGTTCATTGCAGTAGTCCAACGATGGCGCGTATCAAAGCTGGATGGCCCTTTTTCCGCGCGCAAATTCGTCGAGTCCTGCGGCAAAGCGACGAAAGCAAAATCATAGTTGATGCCGTCCGAGGCTCCATCCAGCGACTTGGAATAAGCGTAAGTACTAAATCCCGACAGGCGATGCCAGTTTTGCAGTCTTGCCGTGAACTGTCCCGCGTGGTAAGTCGAACTGGTTCCCGTCGAGAGAACGTCGATGGACGAGTAGTTGGAATTGATGCCGTTCTGATTCAAATTGTACAGCCGCACCAGGCGCGTTCCCTTGCTTCCCACGTATCCTGCTTCGAATGCCAATGCGGAGCTGACTTCACGCTGGATGTTCAGATTCCAACCTTGAACATAGGGTGTTTCCAAATTGTGATCGGTTACAAAAATGCTTGGTTGCGCAGGAGGTCCTGTGACGGTTGTAAAGACTGGTCCCGTCGCCGTTCCGTTGTAAGCGTCCTGGTTGTAATTGAGTGGCACGACGGCCTGCGGCCCGATGGGGTTCGCGCCGATGCCTGCCGAATTCGTGAAGTTTGCCTGCGCCAAATGCATCGGAATATAGTCGTAATAAATCCCATAGGCAGAACGCACCACCGTCTTCGGCGATACATTCCACGCAAAACCCAGCCGCGGGCCAAAATTGTTCAGGTCCCTGTTGTAGGCGTGCGGCAAGCCCGGAGTGCCCACCATTTGCAGCGTCCCCGTAGGGCTTAAAAGGTTCGACAGGAGATTGTGAGCCTCGCTTACCGGCCCGAAGTATTCCCAACGCAGGCCTGCATTCACCGTGAGTTTGGAGTTCACGCGAATGTCATCCTGAGCAAAAAAGCTGAGGCCGTTGGTACCCAGGCTTCGAGCCGTGTTTCCTGTCAGTGCGGTTCCGCCCTCGATCCCTAGAAAGTAGTTGGCCAATGTATGCACGATGGGATCTGTCGTAGGCAGGGCGTTTGGCGGCGGGGTGGCATTGAAAGAGAAGAAGCCACGGGCGAAGTTGTCATTCGAGAAATCCACAAGTGCTCGACGATATTCGCCGCCAAACTTCCACGTGTTGCGGCCACGGTTATAGGTAACGTCGTCCAGGATTTGATACGTCTGGCTGGTGCGGCCGCGCGGAATGCCAAATGTAGTGGCGCCCAGGTTTTCAATTAAGCCCCCGAAGTCGAATTCCGGCAGACCGGTCAGTCCTGTTCCAAAATCAATGCCGTACGCTGACTGTGTGTTCAGATTGCCATCCGATGAATCAAAGTGATTGTGAAATCTCGAGTAGCCGAATCGCACTTCGTTATACAGCGTCGGGCTGAACACCGACAGCCAGCTTGCAGACACAACCTGTACCCGCGTTGGCGAAACCTGAGTAAAGGCTCCCAAACGGGAGCCGCTTCCGAATCCTCCGATGGACCCCAAAGGAAATACCTGGTCATCGTTGCCGAAGGCATAACGCACAGCAACAGAATGCACATCATTGAAGCGATGGTCCGCTTTGACAATGAAGTTGTCGTTGTCATTTTTGTCCAGGTCGGTGGCGGGCAGGGAATTGGTCGGACTGGTTGGCATGTATGTCGCCAGGATTTTCACTAGCGCAGGGTTCAAACCGTTGGGGATGATGGTCGGATTCAGCAAAGCTTCCTGCTTGGCCTGTGCGACCTCATCCACCGTCGGCACCTGCAACGCAAAGTCGGAGCCAACCCTTTCTCGCTGCCCCTCGTATGCCAGGAAAAAAAAGGTCCTGTCCTTAAAAATGGGGCCGCCTAGGGAGCCGCCAAAATTATTATTGTTGAAATGGGACTGGGGATTGGGCCCTCCCGTGGCGGGATCAATCTTCGTATTGAAATAATTTCTGGCGTCGAACGCGGAATTCCGGTTGTATTCATACGCCGAGCCATGAAATCTGTTGGTGCCGGACCGCGTTACGATGTTCACAATGGAGCCTGAATTTCTCCCGTATTCGGCACTGAACTGAGATTGCAGATTGAATTCCTGGATGGCGTCCAGCGGCAAAAGCGTCGCCGGTGCCCCGGTGATTCCCACCTGGTTCAAGGCCGAATTGTTGAACCACGGGTCGTTGTTATCCGTCCCGTCCAGCGTGTAGTTGTTGGACCGGTCGCGGTTGCCGTTGATATTGAACTGCCCGAAGCCCTTTTCCGTCCCCGCCACGCCGGAGCCTTCCACAGTCACACCGGGAGTGAGCGCAACAAGCTTCCCGAAGTCGCGCCCATTCAGCGGCAACTCCTGCACCAGTTGCCGGTCCACCACCTGCGACAGTGTGGTGCTCGAAGTCTCCACCAGCGGCACCGTCTCTACCACGGTCACGGTGTCCCGACGATCCTTCACCTGGCTCAGCGTCACGCCGATAATCGTCTCTGCCCCCACTTCCACACGCACGCGCGAAACGCGCGACTCCTGAAGCCCCGGCGCCACCGCCGAAACTTCATACTCTCCCGCGGGAAGTTCCAGAAAACGATACACGCCATCCGCGTCAGCAGTTACCTCGCGCGTTTCGCTGGTGCCCAGATTCCGCGCGATCACTTTCGCCCCCGCCACGCGCAACCCATGCGCATCCGTAATTTCTCCGCGAATCCCACCGCGGAAAGATTGCGCCGCCACATTCCCGAAATTCTCACTGAGTATGAAGACGAGTAGAAATACAAATCCCAACCGCAACCCCGAAACAACTGCGCTCCGTAAGTTCATGACCTGTTCCTTTTTCTATTGGGATCCATCCTTCGAGTGATGGAATCCCTGCACCAGCGAAAAGCCCGTGCAGCCTGATTTGACCCGTGGCAATTATCTCGCCGGCGGAAGTATCAGCCGGCCTCACCCGCGCGGCGACACCACCGCAATCCTGTACATCGCCTGGTTAGACGAACGCGCCAGTACGGCGAAAGCAAAACAAAACGACGTATCTTCCAATTCTCCCGCATCACTTCCCTCCGAGCGGCGCACCCTTTTTCGGAATAAAAATGGGCACCGGCGGCGCAATCTTGTTCACCGCCGAGAAATTCCGCTCGTTCAGTGCCAGCCCGACTCTCCCCCGCGAATCAACGTACAGCAGCGGATCGCCAACAGCCACATCCATAAACGTCTTCGTATATGGCGCGGTGAACGGTTTCTTGTTCAATAGCAGCGTCACCCGGTCACCCACTTTGTAGCCAAGATTTTTGAACTCATCGCCGGGAATATCCGTGATTAGCGAACCGAATGGATCATCCAGCGCGATCACTTCGCCTTCGATCCCCTTGTCCGTAACACTGGCGGTCTTCGGCGTCAGCCGGACGAGCTGCTGCACCTCCGGCCCAACCAGCGTGTAATCCCAACCCGCGGCAAGATGGGCCCCAACTGGCGAGAAAATGTCGCGGCCGTGGAAAGTCGAGGAGATAGCCTCCCCGATCATCCAACTGGTGTTGGTAATTTCCCGCGCGGAGTCCAGCCCATCGCGGTCAATCACCGGAGAAACCAGCCCGTTATCCGGTACCACAAAATACTGTCCCCTCTTCGATTTCACCACCACCGCCTTGCGGCTGGTGCCCACACCCGGATCAATCACCCCTACAAACACTGTCCCCCCAGGATAGTAGGGCGTCACTCCCGCCAGAAATCGCGCCCCCTCTTCGATCGAAAACGGAGTCACCTGGTGAGTTATGTCCATAATCCGAATATCGGGGGCAATCCCCACCATCACGGCTTTGCAAATGGCCACCGCATCGTTGGCCGTCCCAAAATCGGTCATAAAGACGACTAGGGGCCGAGAACTCGCTCGTTGCCCGGCCGCGGCCGGACCTTTCGCCACTGGTTCCGTTCTGGAACAGGCGACGAGCATCAAGGGCATGAATGAAAGCACGAGAATCAAAAATGTATGGATTACTCCGGAACGGCAAGACTTCATCGAAGACATCTCCGTATTTGGAATACTGCAAAGGCCGGAAAGATTCCGGACTCACTCATTCTGTTGGAGTTGGGAAGCCCGCGTTCCCCGGACGCACAAGCCAAAACGCGCAAGAAATGCGCGACCCACACTCACCCCGATACTCGCAGTAGTATAAGGGATACCCCAAACGGCTAGCCAGCATTCCTTTGCGCGCGCCTGTGGCTGCAGCTCGCCGTCGCGCTCAAGAGCATTGGGTTCTCTCCCGCACGCGAAAGAGAAGCTTGCCGATTCCGTGGGCGAAGGCCACACTGGAGCCATTATTCCCCGCTCGAAAACCAGATCATTGCTCCCTTTGGAGCCAAGGAGGTAGTTACCATGGGCTTTCTCGCGTGGATTGTGACCGGTCTGATCGCCGGCTGGTTGGCTGGCAAAGTTATGAAGGGTGGTGGCTACGGCGTCCTCATCGACATCATCCTCGGAATACTCGGTGGGGTTGTCGGTGGCTGGGTCTTCGGGCTTATTGGTGTCTGGCCGGGCGGTGGGATGATTGGTGCAATCATTGTCGCTTTTGTCGGGGCGGTGATTCTCGTTTGGATCACGCGCCTGATTAAGAGGGCCTAGTCCAAGAAAAGCCAGGCTTCGCCAGGACCCCGTCTTCTTCTTCGTATCTGGATATTTTTGCGTTGGGCCGACCTCCTCCCAACGCCAGGGAATAGGGCAAATCCCGGGGAGGCCAGCCACCTGTCCCCTGTCCCACAGGTCAGGTTTTTCCACAGGACAGTACCCGAACCTTAGGCGAAAATTAGCGGTTCTGCCTGTTGTTGTATAACACATTCAAAATCTGTAAGTTACAGTGAATCAGGTCGTGGTATGGCCGTACTAGGAGATTCGTTTACACCTAATTTTGGTGCTACTGTACCATTTCCCTTAAACCCCTTCCCCTGTCTAATGGGACAGGTACGCAGATTGGACCCTTTGGTCGAGGAAAGTCATCCAAGCTGCGAAGGTCGTTTCCAATCCGTGGTCAGATTTTCAGCGGGGGCTTCACGAAAGAGGGGCGGGTCAGGATGAACAAACAGGACAAGAGTCGCAAATGGATTTGGTGGTTTCTGGGGACAATCGCCGCGATGCAGCTTTACTTTGTGCGCGAACTGCTGGCGGCTTTCGCGATTTTCATTCTCGGTTTTGCCGTGATTGGAATTTTCATCGCGACGCTATACATGGCCCAGAAGACTTGGGAAGCGGGGGTTGCGCAATTGGCAGCCAGCCGGAACCCGGTGCTTCTCGCGGTGCGGCGCAGCGTTGCCTCGGTTGAAGATCTGGCGCGCCGGCCGATTCGGCGCCCTGATTCGCAACCGGTTTCGTAACAGATTTGTTTTTTCCTAGCCGAGCACACAGATTTGGGATCTGCGGCTGACCTTGGGCGGTTCCCAAATCTGTATCGTGAAGCAAAGGGCCAGCCGTCCTGAGAGAGCGGCTGGCCCTTCTCTTTTCCCATGTAATTCCCTCCACTTTCTCCTGCACGAATGCCCGTCTTTTTTCTCCGCTCCAATTCTGTTATCGTTGCCGCTCCCTGGAGGACTGGATGAATTCCTTTTTCGCTCGGCTTGTTCGTTTCACGCTCGTTGCATCATTCCTTTACACCCCAATCGGTCACGCTCAGCAGAAAGCCGCGCCGGCCCCCAAAAATCTGGCAATTCGCGCCGGCCGCCTGATTGACGGCAAAAGCGAAACGCCTATCGCCAACGCGCTGATCCTGGTCGAAGGTGACAAAATTGTCAGCGTGACGCCCGGCGGTTCTGCCCCCGCCGGAGTGGAGTTGATCGATCTTTCGAAAGCCACCGTGCTCCCCGGTTTCGTGGATGCCCACACCCACGTGCTATTGCAAGGCGACATCACCCAGGAAGACTACGACGCGCAGCTCCTCAAGCAGTCCATCCCCTACCGCGCCATTCTCGCCGCCCGGAACGCGCAGATCGCCCTCGGCCACGGCTTCACGGCCATGCGCGATCTCGAAACCGAAGGCGCCATGTACGCCGACGTGGACGTGAAGCATGCCATCAACAACGGTGAAGTCCCTGGCCCGCACATGCAGGTCTCCACACGCGCCATGACTCCCACCGGGATGTATGGCCCCTACGGGTATTCCTGGGAAATCAGCGTTCCCCAGGGCGTCCAGTATGTTGATGGAGTTGACGAAGCGCGCAAAGCCGTCCGCGAGCAGATCCGCTACGGCGCGGACTGGATCAAGTATTACTCCGACCACGGCTATTTCTACGGCCCCGACGGCGTCGTGCTGCACAGCCATGTGAATTTCACCGACGAAGAAGCCAGAGCCATCGTGGACGAAACCCATCGCCTCGGCCACAAAGTGGCGGCACACGCCATCGGCGGCGACGGCATCGCCGCCGCGCTGAAAGCGGGTGTGGACACGATCGAACACGGCGACGGCCTCACCGAGCCAGAGATGGAAGAAATGGCGCGCCGCGGCATCTACTGGGTGCCGACGATCATGGTCGGCGCATACGTTGCTCCCGGCCGAGCAGGGAACTGGACGAAGATGGTCGAAACCGAAAAGGCCGCTTTTCAACTCGCCCTGAAGAAAGGCGTGAAGATCGTCCTCGGCACCGACGCCGGCGGCTTTGACTGGCGCGAACTCAACCAGGCCCTGGAGTTCGACTATTACGTGAAATACGGCATGACGCCCATGCAGGCCATCCGCACCGCCACCACCACCGCCGCCGAACTATTGGGCTGGTCCGACAAAATGGGCACCATCGAACCCGGCAAGTGGGCCGACCTCGTCGCCGTCTCCGGCGACCCGCTGAAAGACATCACCGAACTCCAACGCGTCAAATTCGTAATGAAATCCGGCGCGGTCTTCAAGAACGACCTACACTAGATGCTGCATTTATCGAATACCGCCGCGGGTTTGGCCGGCGAGCGTGAGCCAATTATCGTAGGCTCGCAGGATCGTGTCTTTGGGTACCGTGAACCGCTCCGCCCATTCCTCAGGTGTCATGCGAATCCCGTGGCAGACTTCATTCATGCAATTGTTAATGGCCAGAAATTCATCTGAGTCTTCAACTCGGTCGTCAATGTCGGGCCACTGCGAAATAATTCTTCTAACCACCGGGCGTGTGATTCCAAGTCGCGTCTGAAATTCCGAATCCTTAATCGCGTCGCCATCCACAATTGCCTTCATGCACTGAAGCACTAGCGCTTGTTCCGTCTTGGGCAAATCTTTAAACGCCATTTTTACGCCAAGCTCCGTTCATGACTGATCGCCGCTTCAGAAAAACGCGGCGCCGCCGTCGACATTGATGGACTGCCCGACCATCGCGCTAGACATATCCGAGCACAGGAACAGCGCGGCTTGCGCGATTTCCATCGCGGTTTGCCCGCGGCCCTGCAAAATCGAACCTAGGAATCCCTTGAGCTGGTCCTCGGGGCTCACGTTTAATTTTTTGGCGAGAGTGTTGCCGAGCTCCTTGCTCATCACGGTTTCGGTCACAGGCCCCGGGCAGATCGCATTCACGCGCACGCCGTTGCGCGCCGCCTCCGCCGCCATGTAGCGCGTCAGCCCCAGCAGTCCGGCTTTTGCCGCCGCATAAGCCGATCCCCACGAAAACGCGGCTTTCGCCGACAAGCTGGAAATATTCAGAATCACGCCAGATTTCCGCTCGTACATTCCCGGCAGCGCCAGCTTACTCAGCAAAAATGCCGCGCGCAGATGCACGGCCATCACCTTGTCGAACTCCTCGAGCGGATACTCTTCCACGGGCACCACAGGTCCATAATGTCCGGCGTTGTTCACCAGAATGTCCACGCGGCCAAACTGTTTCACCGCCGCCGCGAACACCTGCTCGCAATCCGCCACCTGCGTCAGATCCGCAGGGGCAAACCCTGCCTTCCCGCCTTCCGCCCCGATCTCCTTCGCAACAGCCCCAAGCTCCTTCTCCGTACGCGCCGTCAGAAAAATCGCGGCACCCTCTTTCGCAAACAGCTTCGCCATCGCGCGCCCAATGCCGCGTCCCGATCCCGTAATCAACGCAACTTTATTTTCCAGGAGCATTTATCCTCAAGCACTGCAAGTAGCACAGGCTTCAGCCTGTGTCAGTGAGCCGTTCCTACACAAGTTGTCGTTTTGATCGCCGGCAATAACCTCGCAAATAGTTCCTTGTCCGCCGGCGGGTCGCCCAGAATATCCCATCCCGTAAACGTCACAATCACTCCTTCCTCCGGAAACACCATAATCCGCTGCCCACCGAATCCCCGCGCCATCCAAACGTAGCCCGCGGAATCCGTCCGCTTCAGCAGCCACCACTTGTATCCATACTTATAATCGCCCTCGGCATCGATATAGCCCTTCAGCGACTCCTTAACCCATTCCTTCGAAACAATTTGCTTGCCGTCCCAAAGTCCATCCTGCAAATACAGGTAACCGATCTTCGCCAGGTCGCTCCCCTTCAAATACAAGCCGCCTTCCGTATCAATCACTCCCATATACGTGCGCTTCCAATGATGTTTGATCCCCAGCGGCGCAAACAGATATTTCTCGCCGTAATCGTCAATGTCCTGCCCGGTCTCTTTCTTAAAAATGAAGGCCAACAGTTCGGAAACGCCGCTGCTGTAATTAAAAACCTTCCCCGGCTCCGCGGCCATCGGCTTGTCAATCACGTACTGCACCCAGTCGTCGGTCGCCTCCATCAGGCTCGAGTCACTCCGCGGGTCGTCATAGGGCACATCCTCAATCCATTCCAGTCCCGCCGTCATCGTCAGCGCATCGTGCAAGGTCATCCGCCGCTTGCGGTCGTCCACATTCTTCACCTTGGCCACATCGAAATATTTCAGCACCGGCGTATCCACACTCGCCTTGAAGTCGCCGCGGGTCATCGCCACGCCGATAATCACCGAAGTAACCGTTTTGCTGACCGACTGCATCGTTTGCATATCTGTCCCGTGATAGTAAGGGTGCCAATCGGGATCGAAGTAGTTGTAGCGGCCCGTGAGCCGCGCATTCAATGGACCTTTCTCCTTCGCCTGCTTCCCATAAATCTTTGCGTAATCGTGCGAATAAGTGCGCTCGTAAACCTTCTTCCCGCAGCGAAAGACCGTGAAGCTATCCACCAGCGAAAACTTTCCCGCAGCCAGGTCTTTGTCCAGCCCATCAAGAGCCTTTTCATCCAGGCCAACACTCGACGGCGTCGCGGTCACCCACCCTTTCGTTGGCCACAAAGTGTCCAGACCCAGCGCAGTCAACGGCTCCCCGGCCAGCAGCCCCACCATCGGCGCCAACAAAATGCATCCCACCGTTACCGCAAGTACACTCTGCCTGTTCA
>Ga0210406_10005229_pt1 | contig 13657 bp, 12 predicted proteins | sample IncBWC30MmetaG_FD_155454 | JGI IMG/M metagenome (GOLD analysis project Ga0210406, IMG submission 155454) | Forest soil microbial communities from Barre Woods Harvard Forest LTER site, Petersham, Massachusetts, United States - Inc-BW-C-30-M | ecosystem: Environmental > Terrestrial > Soil >... | reverse complement strand
GTCTCCGCTGCTAGCGCCCACGTTTCAAAAAGCGAAACGTGGGGCACCCGCTTACCTGGCCACCCGCCCCCGGACCATTCCATCCGCTGCATTTCTTGTGTCTTTTATCAGAAGCAGTGCATCTCAAAGGAAGAAATACGCCTGAGTCAGAGCGCCAGAATATCTCTGTGACGGCGCGAACTTTTTCAACGCGATATCGACGTAATTTCAGGAGAATAAAAATGAGTGGAATAGCAACACCGACAGCCGAACCTCAAACCCTCGAATCCGCAGCCTACAGCGCGAAGGGCTATGCAGCCAGGAGTGCCACATCAGGGTTGGCGCCGTTTTCGGTTCCGCGGCGCGACCTCCGCCCCGACGACGTGCAGATTGAAATCCAGTACTGCGGCGTTTGCCATTCAGACTTGCATCAGGCCCGCAATGAATGGCAGAACGTTTTGCCGACGGTGTATCCGTGCGTGCCCGGCCACGAAATCATTGGCCGGGTGGCAAAAACCGGTCGCGCCGTCAAGAAATTCAAAGAAGGCGATATTGTCGGCGTGGGCTGCATGGTCAATTCGTGCGGCGTGTGCGCGAACTGCGTGGCCGGCGATGAGCAATTCTGCGTCAATTTTCCAACCCTGACCTACAACGCCGAGGACAAGATTCTCGGTGGCGTCACTTACGGCGGATATTCAGACAGCATTGTGGTGAGAGAGGCGTTTGTGCTGCGCGTATCGGACAAACTCGACCTGGCGGGAGCAGCGCCGCTGCTGTGCGCGGGCATCACCACCTATTCACCGCTGCGCCATTGGAATGTTGGCAAAGGTCAAAAAGTAGGAATCGTGGGACTCGGCGGCCTCGGTCATATGGGCGTTAAATTTGCCAAGGCTTTCGGCGCGAATGTGGTGCTCTTCACCACCTCGCCAAAAAAGATTGCCGACGCGAAACGTTTGGGGGTTGACGACGTGGTCATTTCCACCAAGCCGGAGGAGATGCAAAAGCATGCCGCCAGTTTCGACTTCATCCTGGACACCGTTTCCGCCGACCATGACCTCAATGCCTACCTGCAACTACTGAAAAAAGATGGCACCATGACGCTGGTGGGCGCGCCTGAAAAACCTACTCCAGTCGCAGCCTTCAATCTGATACTAGGGCGACACCGTCTGGCGGGCTCTGCCATCGGAGGTATCCGCGAAACTCAGGAAATGCTGGATTTCTGCGCCGACCACGGCATCACGTCCGACATTGAACTGATAAAGATTCAGGATATTAACCAGGCCTATGAACGGCTGGCGAAGAGCGATGTGAAGTACCGCTTCGTGATTGATATCGCGTCGCTCAGGTAAGAGACTCTACGGCACCGGAGAAGAGAACGAGTGCTGGAGATGATAAGACGATCAAGCCGGGTACCGCCTAGGATGAACGCGCAGCCCGGCCCACTCGCCAGATCTGAAGTCTGAGAAATTCGAATGGTCCTCCGCCTTCACTTCACCGATGGAGGAATAAGTACATCAAAACTGCGGTTATGGACGGGTGGCCCGGCCTTTGATCCCGCTGGCACAACTAGCGGGGTGCCCCATTCTTCGCGCGGTTTTTGCGTGAAGGGTGAGAAATAGTCAGATCGCACGATCTACTTCCCCCGCAGCTTCCGCGCCGACGCCCGCGCAATCGTAATCGGATGCGTCACCAGAATGCCGATCTTTCCCAAGACGCTTGGCGGTTCGTGGAAGACGCCGAGTTGCCGCAATACTGTTCCGCGATCGTAGTAGATTTTTTCTCCGGCCAGACGGTTATTGGCGTCGAAGGTGTAGATACCGCAAAGTGGGAGCTCCACCCGTCTCCCGGTCGCCGGGAGACCGCGCCAGGCGCCGAGTTGCGTTCCGCGAATCATGACTTCGAGGATGATTGCGTCGTCGGTGACGTGGCGGCGCTGGATCTCGATTTGTAAGTCAGGCAGAGCCTTCATCAGTTGCTCGTAGAATTGGCGGACTCCGTCGCGTCCGTTGAAGTGTTCGCCCCAGGGCTCGTCGTCGTAGCGCGCGGTGTCGCCGAAGGTGCCGAGAACGCCTTCGAGATCATGCGCGTTCTCCAGCCGGACGTGTTGTTCGACAATTGCGATCCAAGCCGCTCGTCGGTCCTGTCGGTCGTTCAGAATAGATGAGGTCGCCATAAGCACCTCCTGTCGGGCTTTGCGATTCCGCGATTGGCCGGCGCTAGCCCCACCGGCACTATAATACTGGGTTCCCTATAAAGAGGGCGCTTGCCATTATGTCGACTCACACCGAACCCATTACTCTGCCCCAAATAAAGACCCGCACCGAATCCGACAGCATGGGGAAGATCGAAGTTCCGGCGAATGTTTACTGGGGAGCGCAGACCGAGCGCTCGCTGCTGCATTTCAATATTGGGCGCGACACCATGCCTCCGGAGCTGATTCACGCCTTTGGCATCCTCAAGAAGGCTTGCGCGCTGGTGAATCAGGATCTGGGCAAACTTCCGTCCGACATTGCCAAGCTCATCGTGCAAGCGGCCGACGAAGTCATTACCGGCAAGCTGGATGACCAGTTCCCGCTTCGCATTTGGCAGACCGGCAGCGGCACGCAGACCAACATGAACGTGAACGAGGTCATCTCCAATCGTGCGATTGAGATTGCTGGCGGCCAAATGGGATCGAAGAAGCCGGTGCATCCGAACGATCACGTCAACATGTCGCAGTCGTCGAACGACACGTTTCCGGCGGCGATGCACATCGCGGCGGCGGAGCGCGTGAAGACCGCGCTGATTCCGGCGATCGAGACGGTGCGCGATGCGATTGCGGCAAAGGCAAAGGAATTTGAAGGTGTGGTGAAGATTGGCCGCACCCATTTACAGGATGCTGTGCCATTAACTTTTGGACAGGAATTTGGCGGATGGGCCAGTCTTTTAGACCGCGACATCAAGCGCCTGGAGCAGGCGCTCGACGGCCTTTACGATCTGGCGATTGGAGGGACCGCGGTCGGCACAGGATTGAACGCGCATCCGGAATTTGCCGAGCGCGCCGCAAAAAAGATTGCCGAACTGACGGGACTTCCCTTCCGCTCGCATCCCAACAAGTTCGCCGCGCTTTCGGCGCACGATGAGATTGTGTTTGCGCAAGGCGCTTTGGAAACTTTGGCCGCCTCGCTGATGAAGATCTCGAACGATATTCGCTGGCTGGCTTCCGGTCCGCGGTGCGGCTTGGGCGAGCTTTCCATTCCGGAAAACGAGCCTGGATCTTCGATCATGCCCGGCAAAGTGAATCCCACGCAATGCGAAGCGATGACGATGGTCTGCGCGCAGGTGCATGGCGCGACGGCTGCGGTCGGATTCGCGGGATCGCAGGGTAACTTTGAGCTCAACGTATTCAAGCCGGTGATCATCTACAACTTCCTGCACTCGGTCACGCTGATCACCGACGCCTGCCACGGCTACGTGGAGTACATGCTCAAGGGCATTGAAGTCGATCGCGCGAAGGTGGAATGGTACGTGAAGAATTCGCTGATGCTGGTAACGGCGCTCGCTCCGAAAGTGGGATACGACAAGGCGGCGCACATCGCGCACACGGCGCACGTCGAAAAAACCAGCCTGCTCGATGCGGCATTGAAGCTGGGATATCTGACGCGTGAGGAATTTGAGTTGCTGATGAAGCCGGAGAAGATGACGCGGCCCTAGAGAAGCGGCCGGGAGTCATTCCAGTATCGCAAATAGGTTTCACTGACCAATTGCGAAATGGCGGCCCTATCCACAGTCTCGGGTAGATCGCTTTGTGACTCAGCCTTATCGAGCTCTAGAAATAAGCCATTCGCAAGCTTTAGTACTTGATCCAAAGAACCATATTGACCGGTGCGAATTGTGATGAGCAAATCTTTCTCCGGCCGCGGCAGGGTGATGGTGCCCAAGCGCATCAACTCAATTCCTTCGTTGAGCAATCGGATTATATGCATCGCGGCTTTGACGTCGTATCCGAATGCGTCAATGAATTCGTGGCGTTGCCCCTTCTTGCCTGTGCCGATCCCCTGGACCCGTCGTACCTGCGAATCAGCAAACCCTCGGAACTGCTTCGCCGCCGCCCTCGACAGCAACAGATTCTTGCGGCGCAATACTTCTTCCCATGGTTTGGACTTTGTGGAATAGTTCGGCGCAAACAGGAAGTGCAAGGCCGTCGGGTTGCCCTTGGCCGCTAGCCCCGCCCACTTCCGGAGTGAATATAGGCAAAGGTCAATGTCGTTCGGCCCATTCCTCCGCTCATTCCCAGCTGTACTCCACACGTAAAAGTCGTTCCGGTCTAGACCAATAATGAGTTCTGGCGGCTCCAGGTACGTTCCATAAATGTCGAGATCATCTGTGTCCTTCACCTTGGCACCATGGAGTTCGCTGCCACCAACGAATAGATGGATCAAGCCGGACAGGTGCGGAAACTGCGACCGCTCCACTGCCGAGAGGAGTTGCTCGGTACGAGTCATTATGCTCAAGTCTAGCGTAGGCGGACGGCAGGACGGGCGGGGCGCCCGTTTCTCCACCGAAGTTAGTTCTTAGTTAGTTCTTCTTCAGAAATCGCCGCCGGTTAAGATGCGTTGAGGCAGTGGGCTCGATGTCGTCATACTTCAGCACGCTGATGGAGCCATCCACTTCCAGCACCGCGAGCGCCGCTTCTTTGTAGGTACCGACGCCGTGCTCACGAAGAGCGCGTTGCAGTTCGTCCATGCTGACGTGCTCCTTGGCCATGTGCGCTTCAATGACCTCGCCATCGTGCACCAGCAGACTTGGCTGTCCCTGAATATATTTTCGGAAGCGTCGATTCAAGCCGGAAGCCTCGGCCACCAGATAGTTCAGAATAAGCAGCGTTGTGGCGGCAACCGCGCCTCCGGCCAGGGAGGTGTCGGGACCGGTCATGGCATTTTGCACGGAGTTCGAAAGCAATAGAAGGAGCGTGAGGTCAAACGGAGTCATCTGGCCGACTTCCCGCTTGCCGCTGATGCGAATTCCGATCAGCACGAGGCAGTAGATGACTCCGGTGCGGAGTGCGATCTCAACGAGCGTGTGCGCGTTCGATGGCAGCATCGTTGTGGTTGCTGCTGGTCCGGCTGCTACTGTGGCGAAGCCGTAATCGGCACTGGAGCATTCTTCGGCGTGCTCAGGTAGCCGGTAATCTTGTTTTTGTCCACCGTCCAAGCCACGAGTTCATACAGCATGTGATCGCGTCCGGTGTAGAACTGCACCGGCTCGCTCTGGTTCCTGTCTTTTTTCTCGATGGTCCGGTCGTCGGCGGTGACATTCAGCGTGTACTTGCCACGCTTCGGATCGGTCTTCTTGAGCTGCAAGGCCACGGTCGAGAACGCCTGAGGCTGGGCGCCCTTCAATAAGGTGAACTCGTAGTACTGGCGGTCGCCCTTATGTTTGAGGGCTTCGAGATCGGTGCGCGTGTTGGCGATCAGTCCGCTTTGCACGCCGAGATCGCCGATGGTGTGCTGCAGTTGCGCGATGGTCGACTCGAGCGACGCCTTGGTGGCGGCCACATCAGTCTTCACGCCGCCGACGTCAGTCTTTACGGATCCAACTTCTCCGGCAACGGCGTTGACATCTTTTTTCTCTTCTGCCGCCTGGGCCGCGATGCGTGCCGATGCGGCTTGTTGCTGCCGCTGCAACTCGCTGGCACGCGATGCCAACTCTTTCTTGGTCATGCCGACCTGTTGGGCCAGAGTCTCAGAATCGGCTTCGGCGGACTGCATGCGCTTGGTGAGATCGGCAATTTGTTTTTGGCTGGCGGTTTGGTCTTGCGTGACTTTTCCGAGCTTGCTGTGCTGATCGTAAATAAAAAACGCCGACGCGCCGACATAGGCAACGGCCAGCGCTATAAGAATCCATTTGCCGACATTGCTCTGCGGCTCGGGGTGGTAAACGTTCGGTTGGTCGCCTTCAGACATAAGTGGTTGATCTCCGGTTGAATGTGGATTGTAACCTATTGTTTGTGAGATGCCAGTCTCTGTCAATTGCTTCAGATTTTTCGGCGGATATGACTCGGGCGACTGACCGCCGATATGTCTCCGTTGAACTACTTCCCAAACTCAAGCGCGCGATGCAGGTTTTCCGTACGGTACAAATTAGAATATACCCGTGAAGAGCTGGGACGCGATCGTCGTTGGGGCTGGCATCATCGGGCTTTCCCTGGCGATTGAACTGAACAAGCAAGGACTGCGGGTGCTGGTGGTGGAGAAAGGCGAACCGGGGCGCGAGGCGTCCTGGGCCGCGGGCGGGATGCTGGTCGACTCTCCCGCCGAAGCGCTGCCCGGGCTGCGGGAACTGGCGACGGCGAGCGCCCGGATGTATCCGGAGTTTGTGCATGAGCTCGAGGATGAGTCGGGATGGAAGATTGATCTGCGATCGGTGGGGACACTACTTTTTGCCGGTCCCGGAACGGGGCATAGCCCCGTCACCACACAGGCTGATGCCCTGCCGCGACCGCTCGCGGAACTTGAGCCAGCGCTTGAAATTCTGAACAACCCCGAACCGCGCTTCACTGCACTGTATATAAAAGAACGCTCTGTTGACCCCCGGCATTTGGCGGCAGCCGCCATCGCCGCGGCGCGCCGTCGCGGCGTTGATTTTTCCTCCGGCGACCAGGTGCTGGCCTTGGAACTGGCGGACGGCAAGGTGTCCGGCGTCCGCACCAACAAGACGCAGTTTGCCGCGGGCATGGTAGTGAATTGCGCCGGAGCCTGGGCCGGGCAGATCGGACCGCACTCGTTCCCGACGCGGCCGGTCAAGGGACAGATGATGTACGTTGCGATGCCGCAAAAAGAAATGGTGCGTCATGTGGTGCGGACGCCGGAGGTATACCTGATCCCGCGCAGCGACGGGCGGATGCTGATTGGGACGACGGTGGAAGAAGCGGGATTCGATAAGCAGACGGTGCCGGAGACGATCCTGAAGTTGCGGCAGGCGGCGATCGGTCTGGTTCCGAAATTGGCCGACGCTCGAATTCTGGAAGCGTGGGCAGGTCTGCGTCCGGGAACACCCGACGGGTTGCCGATCCTCGGCGCAACGCCGACGCCGGGATATTTTGTAGCGACCGGGCATTTTCGAGATGGAATTCTGCTGGCGCCGGTAACGGCAAGAGTGATTGCAGAAGTAATTTTAGGGCGGGCTCCCGAGTATGACTTAGGTGCGTTTTCCTCTCTGCGGTTTTAGTAACGAGGCTAACGGACCGCGGTTTAAATCGTTCACCCCGCGACATGCACCCGCCAGATATTGCTTACGGCGATGCCTTCCCGCTCTGAATTTGTGCCGCGCGCCTACGCATAGTGGCCGCTTCCCGCGTGCGTCCGAGTTTCTCCAGGTTGAGAGCGAATTCGTTCAATATCCCGGCTACGTGGCGGTCGTTCTCTCCATAGTACTTCTCGTTGATCTCGAGGGCACGTTGACATAGTGAAAGAGCCGCGTCGACCTTGCTCTCCTCGCGATAAACCGACGCCAGCATATGTAGCGTATCGCCGAGCGAATAATCGTCGGGACCCAGATATTGTTCCTGGGTAGCGAGCGCCCGTTGATAGACCGGCTCGATCTCGCTGAGGCGCCCCTGGTCCCTCAGAAAATTTTGCAAAGGAAACATCAAACTCAAGACGCGAGCATTCCTGGCAGACTGAGGAGTAAGACTCTTCTCCTGAACATCGAACGCGAGCCGGTACAGGTCTTCGGCTTCCGCATCCCGTTTTTCAGAGTGACAAATGTCAGCCAAAGCGACCATATTCTGTGCACGGGCAAGTCCGGCAGTTGGGACCATTTCCAAATCGGCGATGGCATGGCGGTAAAACACCTCAGCCTCTCGCAAGTTTCCTTGCTCTTTGTACTGCCGGGCGCGAAGCGAATCGCTCAACGCTCGCGTGAAGTCGGGACCGGCTTGAGCTGCAGTTACCGCAGGCGGGGGTTCGGCCAAGAGGCGATCAGCTTCGTCTTCTTTACCCTCCTGACGTAAGAGTTCGACCAACCTAGTCCGGAACTGGAACAGAGCGGACCGCTGCGGCGGCAGCAGTGCGGCGGCTAATTCCAGCGCGCGCCTCAGCAACGGCTCGGCTTCTTGATATCTCTTCTGGCGCGCATAAAAGTCCGCTACCTGGCCGAGTACCATGGCCCGCTCAAAGCCCTTCATCTGTTCCGCGCCTTCGGCAATGTTCGCCGCCCGGCGGTACAATTTCTCGGCTTCGGCCACGTTGCCCGTCAAATTGGATTGCAGCGCGAGGGTTTGGAGATCAATCGCTAGTTGGGGATCGTCGGCGCCCAAGTTCTTCTCGTCGAGCGATAGCACTCGTCGGACCAAAGCGATCTGTTGCCGAGTGTCAGGGAGGTATGCCGCGGAAGCTTCGAAAAGAGCTCGCGCCTTCTGGAGATTTGAATCTGGAAGTTTGTCAGCCTCAGCGATTAGGTCGGCGGCTGCTTTCTTTCTCTCCAGCGCAGTGCCATGTTGCCAGAGTCCCCGCAACCGGATGGAGGCGCGACTGAGAGCAGCGTCTTCCTGCGCAGCGCCCCGGGCCTCGCCTTGCGGGAGTGCGTATCCCTGATCCCCAGGAAACGCTAAAGTGAGGACCAGAATAAGCGTGGTAAAAGATTCCCGATACGACAATCCCCTCAGACGCAATTGATTTCGGTATTCCACGATAGAAAGCCCATCTGGCCGGAATTTCGCAGCTAAACCGAAGAAGGCTCAGCGTCGTGCACCGGTAGTATACCCAAACCGCCTGTTCGCAGCCTTGCGCGACCGCGGGGCACTCGCGGTCCAGCAAGGCCAGTTCTTGTATACTGAATCGTTTTAGCGATTAGAAATATGCGCGCCCAGTGGGCCAGAAAGGCAACCGACCATGGCATCCCCCGCAGTCGATTTTGCCCGCAACAATCAGCCGCGTTTTCTTGACGAGCTGAAGACCCTGCTCCGCATCCCCAGCATCAGTACGCTTGATGAACATAAAAGCGACGTGCAGAAGGCGGCGGAATTTGTGGCCGCTGAGCTGCGCCGAATCGGGATGGACAATGTCGAGATTATCCCAACCAAGGGACATCCCCTGCTCTATGCCGAGTGGTTGCACGCGCCGGGCAAGCCCACCGTTTTGATGTATGCACATTATGACGTGCAGCCTCCCGATCCTCTGGACGAATGGAAGACGCCGCCGTTTGAACCGACCGAACGCAACGACAACATTTACGCGCGCGGCGCGGTTGATGACAAGGGGCAGCTCTGGATGGAGGTTAAGGCACTCGAATCTCTCAAGCAGGCCCACGGAGGCAAGCTGCCGATCAACGTCAAGATTATTTTTGAGGGCGAAGAAGAAGTGGGCGGCGAATCGATTGCCGAGTACGTCCGGAAACAGAAGGCGAAGTTGAAGGCGGATTTCGCCCTCGTCTGTGACACGGAGCTGTTCGCGCCGAACCTTCCTACTCTCTGCGTCGGCCTGCGTGGCCTGGTATACACGGAGATTGAAGCGTTTGGGGCAAAGACCGACCTGCATTCCGGCATGTACGGCGGCGCGGCGCCGAATCCGCTGTTTGCGCTGATTGAGGTCATCAGCAAGCTGAAGGATTCGAAGGGGAAGGTACTGATCCCGGGCTTTTACAAAGACGTCAAAGCCCCTAGTAAAGATGAGCTGAAGGCGTGGAAGCGTCTGCCGTTCAACGAAGAACATTATCGCAAAACGGAAGTCGGTTCCAAGGTGCTAACCGGCGAGCCCGGATATTCAGTGCTCTACCGGACATGGGCGCGTCCGACGCTCGAGGTACACGGGATGCCGGGTGGTTTTGTGGCTCCGGGGGCGAAGACGGTGATTCCGGCGAAAGCGTCGGCAAAAGTTTCCATGCGGTTGGTACCAAACCAGGATCCGGACGACATCCTTAAGCGTTACACGGCGTTCGTCAAGAAACACACGCCCAAAGGAATCGACATCAAGATCAAGACTTGGAGCAAGGGTCCCGCATGCGTGGTTGGCACCGACAACCGGTTCGTCAAGGCGGCGACTGAGGCGCTACATGACACGTTCAACAAAGAAACCGTGTTTATTCGCTCCGGCGGGTCGATTCCGATCGTGACCGATTTCCAAGACGTGCTGAAGATTCCATCGGTGATGATGGGCTTTGGGCTTCCCGACGACAACCTGCATGCTCCGAACGAGAAGTTCCACATTCCGAATTTCCATCGCGGGATTGAAACGATCTGTTTGTTCTTTGAGAAGCTGGGGTAGCCAGCATTTAGCTTGGGCTGCGGCTGGCCCCTGTGGACCCCCTGTGTCCGCTGCGTCCTCTGTGGTTAGGACTTCCGAAGCAACCACAGGGAGTACAGGGGTCCACAGGAGGAAACAAGACGGTTGCGCGTCCCGAAACCGGGCCAGTACTCCCCAATCCCGCCCCGTCAGGTAATATATAAGTTTGAGGTCGAGTGGCATGCGTACACGGGTTTTCGCGTCGGCGGTGCTGTTTTTGATGGTCACGATGGTGTCGGCGCCCTGGCTGCAATCCGAAGCTGATCAGGGAGTTCCGCATTTCAATGCTGCTCCTCCGGCCGCGGGGAGTAAACTTCCGCCGATCCTGACCAAGGACGAGCTTTGGGGCGATAACGCGCAGTTTCCGTATCAGACACATGCTTACGAACTGGCGGCGAAAATTCCGAAGGTCATCTACCAGCAGCCGTGTTACTGCTACTGTGACCGCGGCATGGGACACAACAGTCTGCACAGCTGCTTTTCGGGCACGCACGGCGCGCAGTGCGGAACCTGCCTCAAAGAGCTTTATTACGCCTACACCATGCACAAGCAGGGCAAGACGGCGCGGCAGATTCGCGCAGGAATTATCAGGGGCGACTGGAAACTGGTCGACCTGGACGCGGCAACCAGCATCAATTGAGTTTTTATTTCCTGTGTGATTCTGTGCCTATTGCAGGAGAAATCTTGAACCACAGAGGACACAGGGGCGCACAGAGGTACTCAGGGAAAGTGGCACTCGCAATGGCAAGCTTTTCGATTTCAATTCTGAACAAAATTTGAACTAGAGGCGGTTTGATGGCACTGAAAATAGCCCCCAAGAAACAGGTGACCGAAGATCCCCGACACACACAGGCGGTGCAGAGTTACGAGTCAGGGCTTCGCGCGCTGCAGGAGCATAAATTCGAGAAGGCCAAAGGCCATCTGCAGAAAGTGCTGAGCGGGCCGAACAAGTCTTTGGTTGACCGAGCACAGGTGCATATCCTCACCTGCGACAAGCACATGGAAAAGCTAACCTTGCAGTTCAAAACAACGGAAGAGCATTACGACTATGCGGTCTCGCTGATCAACGTGGGTGACTACGTGACGGCGCGCGAACACCTCGATAAGCTCTTGAAGCAGAATCCGAAGGCGGAATACGTTCTCTATGGGCTGGCCGCGTTGCATTGCCTGACCGGTCATGTCGAGGAATCGCTCAAGACGCTCAATGAGGCGGTTCAAGTGAAACCGGCGCTCCGCTTCCAGGCGCGTAATGATACCGACTTCCAAAATCTGGCGGAGGATCCACGCTTCACCGAACTGCTGTATCCGGATCCGGGCGCGGGAGAACCTGAGCCACAGGAAGAAGAAGCGAGCGCGTATTAGCGGCCGCACTAGCTGCCAGCCTAAGTTCGATTGAGTCATTGAATCATTGAGGTATTGAATCATTGAAAACCTAAGTTCGCAGCGCGTTAGCCTATGATTCGATGACTCAACGATCTAATGACTCAATGATTTAATGACTCAATGATTCAATAGTTAGGCGGTATGCTTCCCCAGTTGCGCACGAACCCATCCGACACCGGTAAGGCTGGGCCCGAATTGCGCGTGGTCGCAATCGGAGGCGGCACGGGTCTCTCCACGCTGCTGAAGGGGTTGAAGGGTTACGTCATGACGCCGACGCTGGCCACCCCCGGTCAGCCAACCATTCGCGAATTGTCTGGCGTGGTGACTGTGAGCGACGATGGCGGATCGAGCGGCCGTCTGCGCAAAGAATTCAATATGCTTCCCCCGGGCGATGTGCGCAATTGCATCGTCGCTCTCTCCGAAGACGAAGCCCTGCTCTCTAGACTGTTCCAGCACCGCTTTCAAAAGGGCTCGGGACTGGAAGGCCACAGCTTCGGAAATCTCTTTCTGGCGGCGCTGACTTCGATCACTGGAGACTTTGCGGAAGCGGTGCGCCTCTCTTCGGAAATTCTGCTCACGCGCGGGCACATCTATCCGGCCACCATGTCGAGCGTGGAGCTGGAAGCATTATTCGAAGATGGAACGCGGGTGCGCGGCGAAACACGGATCACAGCGAGCAAGGGCAAGATTCGAGAACTAGTCCTGGTGCCTCCGGACGTTGAGCCGCTTACCCAGACGCTCGAAGCGATCGCTGGCGCCGACCTGATCACGATTGGCCCCGGTTCGCTCTTCACCAGCCTGATCCCGAACTTGCTGGTGCGTGGAATCCCCGAGGCCATTCTTGCATCTCGTGCTATCAAAGTATTTGTTTGCAACTTGATGACACAGGCAAATGAAAGTCTTAGTTTAACTGTTGCCGATCACATCCGCGCGCTCGATGATCACGCTGGCGTCCGATTGTTCGACTATGCCTTGATTAATCGCAAGATGGCCACGGCAGAGATGAAGGCCAAGTACGCTCTGGAAGGGGCTTCGCAAATCGTGGTGGATCTGGAAGCGATCGAGGCGCTTGGTGTTTGCCCTGTCCTGGGAGATTATCTGGAGGAGGGTGAGACCGCGCGGCACGCTACTGATCGCGTCGCCCATGACCTGATGGCGCTGATGGCGCAGGCGCCAGATCGGCAGACTATCCGTAGTTGATTTGTGGAGCGACGGGCGTCTCGCTTGTCCACCCGTGGGCCTGTAGCAGCATCGCCGCCGGGCGGGGACGCCCGGCTCTCCATAGGCTAGAGGTTAGACGCGGCAAGCCGGCGTCTCTACGGTGGGTTTATATTGGCTGAGCATGGTAAAAACGCCAGCGACCAAGTCGAAGTCTTCCGGATCAAATCAGGCCCCGCGTATCGCCATCGCGATCATGGCGGCGGGCAAGGGTACGCGACTCAAATCGAAACATCCTAAAGTTCTGCATGAAATCGGCGGCAAGCCGATCCTGGCGCATGTCATCGCCACCGCACAAAAAGTCGTGCCCGCGCAGGACATCTTCGTGATCATCGGCTATGAGGCGGAGCGCGTCCGTGAGGCGGTCGTCGGCACAGGCGTGAACTTCGTGCTGCAAGCCGCTCAGCGCGGCACCGGGCACGCGCTTATGGTGGCGCGTGAAGCGCTCTTTGGCAGTGGAAGTGGCAATGGCAATAACAATAAATATGACCAGGTCGTCGTGCTTTCCGGTGACGCTCCGCTGATTACGGCCCAAACCATTCGGAGGCTCAGCGACTTTCACACCGCTCAGAAAGCGACCATGACTCTGCTCAGCGCCGATCTCGACGATCCTTATGGTTATGGGCGAGTGATCCGCAAGGGCGGGCGAGTCGAGGTGCAGGCGATCGTGGAAGAAAAGTCCGCCACCCCGCAGCAGAAGAAAATTCGCGAGATCAATTCTGGATTCTATGCGTTCGATGCGCCTGCCCTGTACGAACACATTGACCGTCTGTCAACCGAGAACGCGCACGGCGAATATTACCTCACCGATATGG
>Ga0210406_10005227_pt1 | contig 13660 bp, 24 predicted proteins | sample IncBWC30MmetaG_FD_155454 | JGI IMG/M metagenome (GOLD analysis project Ga0210406, IMG submission 155454) | Forest soil microbial communities from Barre Woods Harvard Forest LTER site, Petersham, Massachusetts, United States - Inc-BW-C-30-M | ecosystem: Environmental > Terrestrial > Soil >... | reverse complement strand
AGTCTGCGGCGTGAACGATCAATACGCTTACATGCAATGCAGTCACCCCGGCTGTCCTGACGGGCGCGACATTTCGGTTCGCGAAAAAGCTGACCAACATGACGCCGAGGCCACGGTGTCGCGCCCACATCAGCGGGAGGAATAAATGGCCGGCGGAATTGTCGAGACTGATCCCGTGAAACTCGCGGCGCATTGCGAGAACTTCAAGAACGGTGCCAAGCGGCTGTTCGAGCATGGCCCGATGGAGGGCGATATGTGGCTCTTTGAGCTTTTCCACCATCTGACCGATTGCCACGCCGCGCTTCAGCGCTGTCCCCAGGACAATGAGCAATGATGGACCTCCTTGAACGACAGCTCCGCGCTGAGATTGAGCGACTACAAGAGGCCAAGCGTCGCGCTCTAGCAATTGCCGACGAGCGGTCGAAAGAGAATGTCGCGCTTCGGAAGGCGCTGGAAGAGGCGCGGCTACAACTCGAATTTCTGAATGAAAAAGAGGGCCGCGGTACCACTGAGGCGATTCTAGCCCGCGTTCGCGCTGCCCTCGGTGCTGTGGGAACACCGACGTCATGAAACCACTCAAAGCTCATATCTGGGATCGTGAGATTGACGAGCATTATGTTGAACCGTTTTGGTGTTCAACGCGGCTCTTTGAAGAAGAGCTGTTTGAGGGCGAAATTTATGATCCGTGCTGCGGCTTCGGTAGGATAGTCGAAGGCGCCCGCAAGCTTGGCCTAACGGCTTACGGTAGCGATCTAGTCGACCGAGGTTATGTCGGCTCAAAATCCGGAATCGAGTTCCTAACGGCCGAGATCGAGGATGTGGACAATATCGTTTGTAATCCTCCCTTCGATATTACCCCCATGTTCGCCCTTAAAGCCCTAGAAACGGCCCGCCGCAAGGTAGCGATGATTTTCCCGATCACGCGCCTCAATGCCGCGCATTGGCTACAGGGAACGCCGCTGGTGCGGGTATGGCTGATGACACCGCGACCCTCAATGCCGCCAGGACACACGATCACGGCCGGCGAGAAGCCCGGCGGCGGCAAGATGGATTTCTGCTGGCTGGTCTGGGAAGGCGGCTATTTCGGCGATCCGCAACTGCGATGGCTACGCAGGGATGCGCCGGTGTCTCAAGCACACCAGTTACCCGAACCACCCACCACCAACCTAGAGGACTAAAATGCACATATCGACGTTCGAATACCTGAAGCCGACTGATGAACAGATCAAGCAGATGGAGGAAGCGCGCCAGCGAGCGTTTGTGTACGCCAACGCCATGAATGCGCTTTTGCCCGATGGACCGGACAAAACCTACATCATGCGTAAATTCCGCGAAGTGGCGATGTGGGCCAATGTGGCAATCTCTCGCCTGCCTGACGGCTCGCCGCGCCCATGACAATGCCGGCCGCCGAGACGTTGGACCGTGAAAAGGACAAGCTCTGGCTACTTGATTCAGAGCTGATCCGACGCCTCGGCGTGCCGGAAAAGCTGGGCTATGAGACCCTGCGAATGCTCGACGCCAAGGCGAACGGCTTCCCCAGAAAAGAGAAATTATGGGGGGATCGCCGCTATTGGCCTGCCGTAAGGGACTATTTTGATCGCCAGCACGGGCTTAAGGTTGAAGCTTCCCCACGGAGAGAACGCGCATGAGCGACCATCCTAAGGTAGACGATGCGCCGGGCATCATCTGGCGCCCGCACGGACGCGGCTGGGAGGCTCGTTGGCAATGCCGCACCGATCTAGCCGCCAAAGGTTTCAAGCCCAAGAGCACCCAGCTATGGGCTGGCATAGAGCCATCCGCGAAGGACGCTGCTTTCATTTCCGATAGCTGCCGGCGCCTGCAGGACGAGATGCTGCTATTCGGCCGCGGCGGACTGCCAACACCAGTCAGTCCTTTCGACGGTACCCTGCGCTCGCTAATCAACTGCTACCAAACGGACCCGGATTCGCCCTACCAGGCCAACCGCTTTCACACCCGCAAATGGCGCGACAGCCTGCTTAAACGCCTCGTGGCGGCCTATGGCACCGAAGAGCTCAGCGAGATCAAGGCCCGCGTCCTCAAAGCTTGGCACAAGGACTGGAGCTCGGACGGGGCAATGAGCGCTACCGGATCGGCCTTTATCGGCCAGCTCCGAGCTCTATTTAGTTTCGGCGCGACCATGCTGGAAGATCCCGAGTGTGACCGGCTTTGCAGCGCCATGCACAAGATGCGCTTTCCTGGGACCAAAGCTCGTCAGGTCAGCATTACCGCGGCGCAGGCCAACGCCATCCGTGCCAAGGCGCGCGAGCAGTTCGGCTGGGCGTCGATCGCGCTCGGGCAGGCTTTCCAGTTTGAAGGCACCCTGCGGCAAAAGGACGTGATCGGCGAGTGGGTACCGATATCCGAGCCTGGCGTGTCGGCTGCCATCTGGGGCGAGCAGAAATGGCTCCGCGGTATCACTTGGCAAGAGATCGACGAGAACCTGATCCTGAAGCACGTCACCAGCAAGAAGCAAAAGGAGGTCGTGATCGACCTCAAGCTGGCACCGATGGTGATGGAAGAGTTCTGGCTGATGACCGGAATACATCCGGCCCTGCTCACTCGCGATAAGCTGCCAGCCGCCGGACCCGTCATCACCAACGAGCTCAACGGGCTTCCCTGGTCGCATAACGAGTATCGCCGGAAGTGGCGCCTTGTCGCCAACGCAGTCGGGATCCCGAAGAACATCAAGAATATGGACAGCCGGTCGGGCGCGATTTCCGAGGGCATCATGGCCGGCGCTTCGCTCGAGATGGTGCGCCATGCGGCGACGCACAGCGACATTTCGCAGACGGCCGACTACGACCGGAACCAGGCGAAGGCAACCGCGGAAGTGATGAAGCTACGGGTTGGAAGCAGGAACAAACCGCCAACAGAGTGAGCGAGCGCATAACGAGAACAGCTTGACTGACAAATGACTGACAGTCCGAATCAGCATCAACGATTTCAATTAGTTAGAAAGCTACTCGGTGTCGTTACATCACACCTAAGCCATTGATGATGCAGGGTTCGAGTCAGTCATTGAAACCGCAGAGAGCCGCTTAGGGCGGCATAGGGAGAACCGATGGCTGAAATGAGAACTCGCGTCGCTCGGATAATTTCCCAGATGGTTGCTGACGATAGACCGTCCAATGAAATCGCGGATGCCATCTTTGACGAGCTGCGCGAGCCGACCAAATACATGCTCGACAAGGCTGTCCGTCATATGGATTCGTATTCGTCAAATCTGGAGTGGTGGAATGCGATGCTAGCTGCTGCCAAATTTGAAGAACCTAAAAGTGCTGTCGACCAAGCGACCGTCGTTCTTTACAACTGTCTAAAAAAAACTCCGAGGGATATGTTGGTACCATCGGAATTGATCAATGCTCTAGATTTTCACGGCTTAGCTATCGTCAAGAAATAATCGACACCATTGTTAAGCGAGAACCAGTGCATGGATCGTGACCGCCTCATCAGCGACCTTCGAATTCTAAAATCGATGGTCTCAAGTTCCGATGTCGCCTCGATGAACGAGCGCGTTCGGACCTACCAGAATGTGGGGGCCTTCGTTATGAGGCATGGCCGCTTGGATGCCATTATAGAGGCGCTGGAAAAGAATGACGCTGGTTAGGGTCATTGCCCCGCATTTCGTCGCCGGTTTTGAGACGGACGGAATTGTGCGCCGTGCAGCCCCCATCATCAAATATATGATCGGCTGGACGGATGCCTATGCTCGGCATTACATCAAGCAAAAGGGCTGGACCGCTGCCATAATCGGTGCTGGGCAAGCAATGGGTAAAGGCTAGCAGAATCCCAATAACCGCGCTAGACCAGCCTCACCCAGAATAACGGAGAGGTAACATGCCGAGCTTTAATCAACTGAAGGCTGAAGCAGAACAGCAGGGTTTCGTTGCCTTTCGAAACTATTTTCCCGATTTGGCGAAGCAGGCACATGACGAGCTCGACGCATGGTTTGAGATCGATCTTGAAAGCCGCAGGGCCAGCGGCAAAAATAGCTATCACAATGGTGCCGCAGGCCAGTCTACGCTGTCGCCGTCGATGCACATCCTCCAGGACGTATTCGGCAAGAGCCCGGCCCTGGATCAGATGTTCGAGAAAATACTTACCGACCGGGACTCAGGCAGTCTGATGCACCACTTGGCCGGCCAGAACCTGAAGTTATGCGGCTACAACGTCCGGAGAATGACCGGAGTAGCGAGCAATTCCGGCATGGAATGGCATCGCGACAGCCCCGATGGCATCGGCTGGTCGATGCTGCTGACCGATACCGACCCCGGCGTCGATGCTTCCACATGCGTTGTCCAAGGTTCGCATCTCTATCCCTATTGCGTAAGGAAAAACCTGCTTCTCCCATGGTCCTATTACCCAGGGTTCAAGATCTTCCAGCGGCTGAATCTGTTTTCGCGCTTGGCGAGGCAGCGCTATATCGATGGCAAATCCGTCAGCGTCAGCGGCAAGGCCGGCGACTTTACCGTGTTCGTCAACGATATCTGGCATGGCCGAGAGAACAATCTCCACGGCAAGAACACTATGGTTTTCCTCGCCATCGTATTTCCAACTGAAATTCCCTTCCCTCACGAAGTCCCGATGCCGTCCGACGAAGTGCTGGAAACGCTACCGCCCACCTTGCGCAAGATCGTGGATTATCGGCATACCCCCAGCAATACAGACAAATCGGCCTACATCTACAAGATGCTCGAGCAGCGGCAAAAAGTCGGCGTGTTCACTCTATGGAGATTGTGCCAGATCGAGCGGCGTATTGTCGATGCCCTGTCGTTTCCGAAAATCTGGCTATTCAATAGTGTGATGATGCCTCTCTATCGAAGGCTGAGAGAGTTTTCAATTTTAGGGCCAATGCTGAGACAGGTCGCCAGCAGATTCAGGTGATCATCCCGGCCACCATTCGAAGGACGGGCCGAACCTAGTCCAGTAGAGCGCAACGATCAGGGTCGCAATACAAACACAAGCCGCAATCAAACCACCCTGACTGCCGCTTTCCGGGGTCAACGAATCCCCCTCAGTTTGATCAGCCCGGTCAGGGTTTCCGAGGCATGGCGCAATAGATCGGTTGCGTTCCATAGTTTTTGCTGGACCTCTCGCAGCTTCTCTTCCTGTTCGGAAAAATCCTTATCCTCTCTGCCGTCATCTGAGAAAATGCGGCGGAACTGGTTGGCGACCTGCATCATCTTTGGGCTCGAATCTCGTTTACGAGTGCGGTTAATGCGGTGGCATTCCCATGGATGGCCTCTGCGATACGATCAGCCGCCATGATCCGCTCGTCATAGCTTTCTGTCAGAAGATTTTCTAACATCTGGATTCGAACGTCTTTCTTTTCTTCCCGTTTTTCCGACTTAAGAAGCATGATCCAAAGTAAAATTGCAATGAGGGCCGGCGGCCCCCATGCCTTCAACAGTTCCTGCACCACGTCCATTCACGATTGGGTCAGTTGCCGAAATTGAAGTGCTTGTTGATTTCGATCATCACCAACTGGTCGGCCGGCAAGCCTTGCTGAGCTGGCGAGTTGAGATAGCTGAAGTCGGCAGTCCAACCTGACGCGATCACAGCTTCGACACCCGCACCGCAAGCCCCGGCACTGATGCCGCGCCGTTGCAGGCCGCCGCACTTAACGTAAGGCGTCGACGCTGCGAGCAGGTTGGCTGGTGTCAGGAACGCGATAGGAGACTGCGACGGTGCCGGGGCTACCGACTGGGACGACGGAAAGAAATTGTAGCCTAGCTTAATCATTTCCGAGCCGAACAGCTTGGAGCGGCCCTTTTCCCTCGGTACGACAGGAACGGCTGAGTTGGTCGCGGTAGTGAACTCGCCACCAAAACTCAGGTCGATTGCAGCAAGCCAGTTGCCGTTCCAGAGCTGGTATCCGCCCTGGACTTTCACGGTGCCGCCGGCCGAAAACACAGATCCGCCGTTGAGAAGGTCAAGATTGGCGCCCGTACCAGCAAAGCCAAAGCCGCCATACAGACCGCTACAATTGCCCGGCGTGCAGTATGGAACGGGAGCGGCGACGGAAGTCTTGACGGGAAGGTCAGCCGCAAACGCAGCGGTCGAGATCAGCGCGGCTATCGCCGCAAGTAGAAGCTTTTTCATTTCATGTCCCCTTTGTTGCAACAACGGCTGCCGCTTCGGCAGATTTTGGATCGGTCTTTTCGACGGCAGCGACCTTGGCGGCTGCGCTGTTGTGATCGACAAAGACAACTCCCAAATTCGCCACGATGCTCCAGGCCCACGGAATCGCGATCGGGCCGAGCGTCGTGAACAGGGTCAGATAGAGGCCAGCCGCTTCCGGCGTGAACCAGTGTGCGCCGCCGCCGTAAGCGAGCACGGCAACGAGCGCCAATCGAATCTGAGAAAAAAGGAAGTCCGGTGTGATGGTTTGCATTTTATGCTTACCCCTCCATAGCTTCGCCCTGCGCCTCGATTTCCTCGCTGCGCCTGATCCAGTCCTTGCCGAAGAATTTGAACGTCGTCAGTGAGTGGTAGAAGCGCTCGCGCTCGCTGCAGAATCCTTTGATCACCGCGTCAACGTCGCACACCTCGAGGCGATGCATAGTGATCGGGCCGAATTGCCCGTCATCGCCAACGCCAAGCGCGCGTTGCAATGTAACTACGGCGCGATGCTGCTTGCCGTTCACGCAGAGATCGAAAAACTCGAGATCGAGACCGGGCGGGAGGTCCGGGCAATACGGCAGCCAATAATCCGTGTAGTAGATGGTCCGCATTTCATCGGCAGAAATCTTCTTGACCCATTGCGTCGGCAGGCCCCACTGGCGCCGCTTGGCGTCGTATTCCCGCTGAATGATGCCCTCCATCGTCATGCCGCCGGGATCGTGGGCATCGTTGGAATAGCCGCCTTCCTGGGTCAGCGTGTCGGGTAGGCATTTCTCGAATTTGGCGTCGGTCCCCAACGGATAGGGGACAAAGACCCGATCATGCGCTGATGGCATAGACACGGCCAAATCTTCCGTTTTGCTGCCATATCAGCAGCTTGTAGGTATCCCCTCACAAATCACTTGAAGATTTATAGGAAAGATCAGGCCAAAAGTCTATTAAATGGCCGGTCATAGACAGCCGATCAGGCGTCGGGTGTGGCGCAACAGCAACTATCCGCGTCTTATGCAATCGGTGAAAAGGGTTTCGACTATACCGTTACAGAGAGGCGGGTTATGGCGCGGCATCCAGACGATCATAGACGTGACGATAAGGCAAAGAAAAATGCAGACGATGATCTCGCAGCTAAAGGTTTTCATGGATGGACTACCCAGCGATGAGAGCCGAAGCATTCACCGTAAAGAAAGTGTCCGGCGATGTCCCGATGAAACTGCCGGTAGCCTGCCATTTATAGGTCCAGGTTCCGGACTTCGACGGTGTAATGACGTAATGATAGTGACCCTGGGAATCCCTAGTGATCGGGCTCGCGGGAACGCCGGTATACTGGAACGATGTTTGAAAACCTGACGGGTCCAGAATGAACAGGAACACCCCGCTTGGATCGACATAGATGTCATCGATCGCATTGAGAAAATCGCCGTTGATCTGGATCGATGTGTCGATTTCATATTTTGCCATGTAGCCGGCCCCTTTCCATCCCTGCCCGCTGGGACTGTCGGAAGCATAGACCGATACCGCCCCCTGATCGAGAGAGTACACCAGACATGGGAATCCGGGAAACGTGATGATCGGAAGCGGAGTCGGATTGGTGAAGGTGATAAGCGTGGACAGCGGCCGAGGACGTTGCGGATTCGGGAAGTCGAAATTTGGGAAACCGCCAAGACCTCGGGTTGGCGTGGAGAACAGCAAAGCCGGGCCGAAATTGGTAAATGTCAGACCGTCGATCGGCTGCCGGTAACCCCGAGGATTAGGATAGTCGTAAGTCGGACCTCCCAATCCAAAGAAGCTATCTTGCCCGAGAAGGTTGAGCTTGGTCGACTGCAGCCATGTCTTGTTGTCGATCGGCTGGACATAGCCTCGAGGATTGGGCCAGTCGAAAGCGGGACTAACTTCGCCAAAGAACTGATCTTTGCCGATCAGATTGAGCGGAGTTGATTGTGTCCACGTCCGAAGAGCGATCGACGCTCTCGGACCTTGCGGATTTGGGAAGTCGATCGGCGGCAGGGTCTGGAAAGATGGAGGAGTGCCCGTAGCATCTGGTGCGGCAACAGCAACAACGATGAGGCCGAGGCCGAGCATTAGGAAATAACTCCAATCGATGCCGCGGCTGCTTGGATCATAGGATAAAGTTGCGAATAGGCGGCTGCGGAAGGATGGACACCATCACCGACGCTATACTGTGGCAATAATTGCCCGTTCGGAGCAAGGACCGATTTGGCATCCACAATCGCGAACCCGGGCCGATTGCCGAACACCGCCTGCATATGCGTGTTAACCGCGTCAATATCGGCATTTTTAACGCTGGAATAAAGCGCTTCATTAACCGGCAAAATCTTAATGATGATCCATTTTCCGGTCATCCATCCGGAGATTTCATCGATCAGGAAGGGCGGGTTTTGCGGCGATCCGTGCTGGTATTCGTATTGCGTATCATTAAGGCCGAGCGCGAAAATAGCGCCTGCGGCATGGTGAACAATTGGCGTGCCGTTCGCTGGTTTTCGGTTCACGCGCCCAAGAAAATCCCGCATTGTCGAACCATTGATACCCATATTGACGACATTGGGTCCGATCTGGCTGACATCCATGCCTTCGGTGATGCTGTCGCCGTACATGGGAACTGATGTACTTCGAAGCTGTGCCTGCAGCCGGTCGAATGTGACCTCGCGGCCGTTGAGATAGTTGAGGTCTTGTTCCGCAGAGATCGTGACCGAGCTAGCAGGAGTGCCGGCAAGATTGTCTTGCGTCGTCATCCCATGAACTCCCACACTTCCAATATCGAGCCGGTGGCCCCGCCTTGAGTAGTAGGATATTGGAGCGTTCCAGAGGTTGTTTTGCCCTGGAAACCATACGTTGTGCTAGAGATCGTATTGGGTAAGTCATACGTCATTAATGTAACCGACCACTCATTGGCATTACCGGTGCTGTAAACCGCGCTCAGTGGATTTCCGATCAAGCCGGCTCCTCTGGCAAGTTGCAAAAACATAGTTGGTCCGGTTACGGTTGGCGCCATCGTTCCGGTGGCGAAGATACGGATGGGATTTGCCGCCGAGGTGGGTATGATGGCTTGCGTTTGCCCGGTAGCTAGTGCCGCGAACGTCGCACTTGCCGTTGTACCTTGCGTCGTTGTTGAATTTGAGACTACTTGAACAATCGCGCCCGGCTTATTGATTCCAGGTCCGAACAACTGGATGAAATTAGGCGCACTGGCATAGGTTCCCGCGGTTGCGAGCCCAGTGGAGTTGTATTCGACATAACCAATAATGCGGAATGATTTGTTGGTAAGCGCCGTACCGTTCGGGGTATAGAAAACGCCTGTCGAGGTCGAGCTGGCGGTAATACCGGTAGTCGTTGCCACCAGGCCTTCATTTAGTGGGGAAATCGAGAAGGTCGTGGGATTGGTGCAGTTTATCAGGGCAAGAACTACTGTTCCGGCATTATCGAAGGCGCAAACCCAGAAGCGAAACGCGGTATTGCTGATTGAACCTAGCGTCGCACCCGCAGCGTTGGTATTGATATTTAGCGCCGCTGTGACTATGCGCCATACCGGATCGCCGCCTGTCGCTGTCGAATCACGGAACGGGATATAAACAGGATTGGTTGGCGACGGATCGGCTCCGTTGTTGCCCTTGATTGCGACGGTAAGAAGCGTGCCGTTTGATGTCGCATTGAGCTGCAGGTTGACCGGGGTATCAAACCCGCGCATGGGATTGGTACTGCCGCCCAAAACATCGTTGCCATCGGACGACAGCGCGCAGATGAAAACCTGCGCGTTTCCCGAAAGACTTATCGCCGTATTCGAGTTGTTGGAATACTTGACGACTCTAGTTAGAGTCGGACCAGAAGCCGTATAGGTTCCGGTGCCTACTTCCCAATTTCCGTTGATGTCCAGTATCAAATACTGGACGATCTCCTGATCAACTACGCCCGCATTCGCGAAGCTTTGAAACGACGCGACGTTGATCGCAACTGGCCCCAGCGCACCGCTCAGGGTCATTGTGCCCTGACCGGACGTGCCAGTGCTCATCCCGGCTCGGTTGTGGAGATTGGACATTCAAAGTCTCAGAACGGCTCATAGATCAAGTGAACGCCCATGGCCCCAGGCGTGCCGCCGGTGAATGCTGACAGGCTGACTTCCCCAAGCGAGGCCGTGTTGCCAATGACGCTGATTTCCTCGCCTGGTGCCGCTACCCAGCGCACGATGCCGCCGAAGGCATTGAACGAAAGGTTGAGCAGTTTCAGCGTCGTGGATCGCTGCGGCGCCGTGCCGCTGTTGGTGTTGCCGGTCAGCGGTGGAGCTGCCAAGGCAGCAGTGGAAGCGTCCAGCGAAGCATCCGTCTGTCCGGTGCCGAACGAGTTGGTTACCCCAACCGTGGAATCTCGCGCCAGGATCATGAAGCTGGGCGCCGATGCGCCGGCCTGTCCTCCCATATAGATTTCTAGGACGTTGATGCGCTGGGTGGCGCTGCCCCCCTGCACCAAGCATGGGAATGTGCCGCTCGCCAAAGGTGTGGCCGCGTCCGCCGTGGCGGTAGGGGTTAGAGTCGTGACTGCAACTATCCTTTTAGCCATTTGACTTCTCCTGTTGTTCGGTCAGCCACATGGCTGGATTGGAGGGGCCCATTTGTCCCGTTCCCTGGTACAGAGACCGTTCGTTGACATCCAAAAACCAATCGTACGCAACATCGCGGGGATCGCAGATCGGAGCATTCGGGCCAGCACCGCGGGGAACGACGCGACGCACGCCGCACGCACACACCCATTCCTCTATTGGGCCTCGGTAGCCCTTGACGGCGTTGAAGCGAGCGAGTGGCCGAGAACCCCAATCGTGCTCATGGGGCTTTGCCACCATCATCCCGTATTCGGTCTTAACCAGCTCGGCCATGGATCACCTTGGATTCGTATTCGTCCATCACCTGCTTGTAGGACTTGTGGCTGCCGGTGACTTTGAACGACAGAGCGCAGTCGTCGCACATATACCGATCATGGGCCCGGCAATAGGACCGCTCGCGCTCGCGCTTGGGATTGCGAATGATGCCCCGCTGACAGCCGCAGCAAGTGTAAATCGCATATTCGACCATCGGCTGCATATCTCCGATGCCGTCACCGGCCCGATGATCCCGCATCAGATAACCTTCGATACTGCGTTTCGAGAACATCAGTGACACGTCAGAATGTTGACCGCCACGGTATCGGTTGTATCGATGTTGGCGGCATCCAGGATTTGCAGAGAAGAATTTGGCTCCAGCGCCATCTCGACCGGAATAGGAAAGGTCTGCTGTAGCGGCGTGGTAACGGAGGTTGAAGGCGTGCCGGATCCCAGCATCAGCCTTGGCACTTGGCTTACTGTGACGGCGGTTGCGAACACTGCTGACCAAAGCACGTTGCCGGCCGCGTTGAGCACGCGCACCGTGGGCACGCGGCTACCTGCCGTTCCGCTCGCGGTGTAGACGATCGAAACCGCAATCAGGTTCTGCGCTGATTGATCAAGCGCTATATTAACCCCGGTGGAAGCCCCGAGCGCTACCGCGGCATTGATCTGTGATTTTGGATTGCCGGATCGGGTGCTCATCCTCGCCTCCAGTAAAGGGCCACCTGGGGGATCACGAACACCACCGAGAAGGCCACCGCGGCATAAAGCCGGTCCCTCGCCGGGTCCAAAACTGTGAAAACCCAGATCGATGATCCCGTTAGAACGGTGATCAGTAGCAGGACTCGCGTGGCACAGATCGAAGCGATGGCGCGGGCAGTCTCGACAAAGGACGGTCCGATTTGATCCTCAGCGGGGCCGGGCTGGTACGGGGCGAACAGTGGGGTAGGTTCGGTCATTTGCCAAAAAATCCTTTATCGTCATCGCCCCCAGTGACCTTGTGCCTGACCTGGGCAAGCCTCACGCCGGCATTGATGGCGGACAGTTTGTCGGCCTTGCTCGACTTCCGGTTGGTGATGATCTTGCGAATGGCCTGCTCCAGATCGCCTAGGAAATCATCCCCACTGCCGTTTCCGTTCTTAACATCGGACATTAAGGTTCCTTGATAACCTATTGCGTTGGTTGGGACAATGCAGAACCGGCACCAGGGGCTAAAACGCTGGACAATTGCTCCACTGCAGCGCCGGCCGGGGCCAACCGATTGACGCTCTGAGGGCCAGTGAACCGACCCGTAAGCCGTTGACCTAGTTCGGAGGTCTGTTCGATCGGGGTTTGAAACAGGATGCGGGCTATCTGCTCATTGAGTCTTGGATTTCCCCTTGCGTCCTGCCGGTCGCGCCACATGCGCACCGCGGTTTTGATCGCCGACAGCCATTTGGCTGTACCAACCTGCTCGGCTAAGTGCATGCCGTGGGCTGCCATGGTGTTTTCGGTCGACGTATCTTCGGCGATGCGCTTGGCTGTCTGGGGTCCGCCTAGCGTCTCTGCCCTGGTCCCGAACATGCGGCCCTCATTTGCCACTCCGGACACGAATGCGTCGAAATCCGCCTGACTTCGGAAGATCGGTTGCAATTGCGCCCGCATCCACGGGTTTTTGATGATGGCGGCGGCGTCATTGCCGGAAAATCCGGTTTTCATGAGCCTTTCCCGTACCATGTCGGCGACGCCGAGCCGGTAGAACTCCTGATTTGCCGGGCTCATCGCCGCAAATTCGTGGGCGATCTCATCGGGTGAGGACGTGAATATGCCGCGGCCGGCGCGCATGGCATCCATGCTCGCCGATGGTCCCTCCCACAGCGCACGCGCGTTGCGGTAAGTGCCCTGCCGATCAAGGCTGTCGATTTCCTGGAGGTAGGCCCGCCGAACGCGATCGAGAGCCACGCCTCGCTGCGACAGGCGGCCGGTGATCTCGTTCCGCTCGTCGGCAATCATCGCGTCTAGGCCCATTTTCCCCATGTGCAACACGCGCATGTTCGGCGCCCGGACCATTTGGATGTTACCCTGCGCATCGAGGTCGACCCCCATCTGCGTCGGATCGAACGGGCGGCGTTCGGCGAGCGATTCCAGCCGTTCAATCTCGTAACCGCGGGCCATGCCGGCGCGCAGAGACGGATCCTCGATAAACTCCTGCAGTCTAGGGCTCCAGACGCCATCCATCTCGCGCACGGCATTCCATGCGGGGCGCCCGGTCTCACTCCGGGCCTCCAGCATCGCCTGCGTGGTGCGCTGCATACTCTCGCCGCCGTGCACATAATTAGTGATGTCGGCGTTCAAGCGCTGGCCTGCGCCCGCGTCCCGCTCGTTTAGGAATTGCGTTGCAACATTGCGGCTTTCGCCCGGCTGCCGTGACACGTTGCCGGCCAGCGCGCGGACGTTCTCGCCGCCAACGTCGGACAGCGTCATTGGTTTGCCGGCGCGGTCAGCTTCATTGATCAGGTCCAGCGCATGTTGCGCGGTCGGGCCGCCCGCCTTCTCGTCCTGCCCCATGCGCTTGAGGATCTTCTGCACGGCCTGCGTCATGACGTTTTCGGGATACTCGCGCGCAAGATATGATCCGAACGCACGGACGCCCGCACCTGCCGCCTTGAA
>Ga0210406_10005224_pt1 | contig 13663 bp, 15 predicted proteins | sample IncBWC30MmetaG_FD_155454 | JGI IMG/M metagenome (GOLD analysis project Ga0210406, IMG submission 155454) | Forest soil microbial communities from Barre Woods Harvard Forest LTER site, Petersham, Massachusetts, United States - Inc-BW-C-30-M | ecosystem: Environmental > Terrestrial > Soil >... | reverse complement strand
TCGGCGATCCACGAAGCGAGTGTGGAGCGCTTTCGGCCGATCATGATGACGACACTCGCGGCGTTGATGGGCGCAATTCCGCTGGCGCTCGGCTTTGGTCAGGACGCTGCGTCGCGACGTCCCCTTGGCCTGGTTATCGTTGGCGGTCTGATCTTTTCGCAGATGGTTACGCTGTTCGTGACTCCGGTCATCTATCTCTGGCTTGAGTGGTTCCAGGAACACGTTCTCGACAAGGTTCCATTCCTCCGCAGCGCGCACTTTCATCCACACGACAAACCTACGCACGGCGAAGCGCCGGAACCGGTCGCCGCGCAGTAATCGCTTTCGCTGAAATCAGTGTGGCCGTGGACTCTGAGGAGCCTGCAAATGCGCGTCGATCGTTTCGCCGCCGTGTTTGAATTTCACCAGGCCGTCCTGAATCGAAATCACCCGAACGCTCGCTTCGCCTACCGGAGTTTTCAGGACGAGCCAATCCTCTTCGGCCAACCGCTTTCCATTCACGATCGTCAAACGCGGATTTCCGAGCGCGATCGAAGTCACATGCAACATATCCGGACTCACCGGGACGAGCGGACCTTGTTTTCCAAGCGGATCTGGGTGCGCAGGTCGGTCCGGCGGAGTGATCGCGACCACCACTGGAAAATGCCGCGCTTGATACCAATAGATCCCTCCGGCGGCAAAAACGGCAAACCCCAGAAGAAGAATCAGGATAACCAGCAGATTCCGGCCGGTCGAGGACTCATCATCGACAACTTCGCTGGAAGTTTGCAGCTCTGCCCGGACCGAATCCGAGTAGATATTCCTGGAACGCGGTTCAGACCGTTGAACCACGTTCATATCCTGATCCTCAGGAGTGGGCGTTTCGGTCGAGATAGTTGACGCTCCGCCCAACCCACGAATTTGCAACCGCAAATTAGGGCCGATCGAATTGCCACGTGGCGGCAGGCTGCGTAATTAAATCGACATGCGCGCGATGGTTCTCGAACGAGCTAAGACGAAGCTGGTGTTGCGTAAAGTGCCAAAACCGAAACCGGCGCCCGGCCAACTTCTTATTCGGGTGATCGCGTGCGCGGTCTGTCGCACTGATCTTCACATTGTCGATGGCGAGCTGACGGAGCCGAAATTGCCGCTGATTCTCGGACATCAAATCGCCGGCCGCGTCGAGAAGTTGGGCGAAAATGTGACGGGTTTCGCGATTGGCGATCGCGTTGGTGTTCCCTGGCTCGGCTGGACCGACGGCAATTGTGTTTATTGTCGATCTTCGCGAGAAAATTTGTGCGATCGGGCGGAGTTCACCGGTTACACAATCGATGGCGGTTACGCCGAGCTCACCGTCGCTGACGCGCGGTTTTGTTTTCATTTGCCAGACAGTTACGATGATGTCGACGTCGCGCCGCTGCTGTGTGCCGGGTTGATCGGTTACCGATCATACCGCAAAACCGGTGGCGGGCACCGACTCGGCCTTTACGGTTTTGGAAACGCGGCACATTTGATTTCCCAGATCGCGCTTTATGAAGGGCGCGAGCTTTTCGCCTTCACTCGGCCGGGCGACAAAAAAACCCAGGACGACGCGCGCGCGATAGGAGCAAAGTGGGCTGGCGGTTCGGATGAAATGCCACCGGAAAAGCTCGATGCCGCGATAATCTTTGCCTCAGCCGGTCGCCTGGTTCCGGCCGCGTTGCACGCGCTCGCTAAAGGCGGTGTGGTTGTCTGTGGCGGAATTCACATGAGCGACATCCCATCGTTTCCATACGTCGATCTTTGGAACGAACGCGTGATAACGTCGGTGGCGAACCTGACGCGGCGCGATGGCGACGAATTTTTCAAGATCGCGCCGCGCGTTCCGGTGAAAACGAAGGTGGAAGTCTTTGCGCTCGAAGGAGCCAACACTGCGCTCGAGAAATTTCGCGCCGGTGCACTTTCCGGCACTGCGGTTCTCAAGATTTCGTAATACTGTTTCCACTTCATGTCGTCATCGCATCTCTCGTCCGAAAAAACACCATCCGGCGAATTTCAACGCCAGGAAGACGCGTTTCGTGATTGGGTTTCGAATGACGGATCGACGCCGTATCCGGCCGCGGCCGGCCGTTATCATCTTTATGTCTCGCTCGCTTGTCCGTGGGCCAGCCGGACAGTGATCTTTCGAAAACTCAAAGGACTGGTCCAGGCGGTCGGCATGACGATTGTCGATCCGTTCCGCGATGAGAAAGGCTGGGCGTTCCGCGATCCGGAAAGAAGCAAGCCTGGAAATCCGCTGATCGATCTCGATGAGTTTGAATCGACCGACCCGGTCAATCGCTTTCGTTATTTGAGCGAAGCTTATCTTGCCACCGATCCGAATTTTAACGGACGCATCACCGTTCCGGCCTTGTGGGATAAGGAAACGAAACGAATCGTCAACAATTGCGAGGACGACATTTGTCCGATCTTCAATAGCGCATTCAACGAATTCGTGGCGAACAAGGATGTCGATTTTTTCCCGAAAGACATTCAAGCCGAGCACGCCAAGCTCTCCGATTTTCTTTACGAAAATATCAACAATGGCGTTTACCGCGCCGGCTTCGCGACCCGTCAGCGACCATACGAACGGGCATGCCAAAGATTATTCGACGCGCTCGACGAAATGGACAAACGGCTCGCGAGCAGTCGTTATTTGTTTGGGAACCGAATCGTCGAAGCCGATTGGCGATTATTTTGCACGCTGATTCGGTTCGACGTGGTGTATCACGGGCATTTCAAATGCAACCTGCTGCGCATCAGCGATTACCCAAACCTGCACGGCTATATGCTCGACTTGTATCAGCAGCCCGGTGTCGCGGAAACGGTCAGCATCGACCACATCAAGCGTCATTACTACATGACGCACGAAGAAATTAACCCGACGCGAATCGTTCCGCTCGGCCCGATCATTAATCTCAACGCGCCGCATCATCGCGAACGCGTCGGCTGACAGGTCGCTCACAATTCATCGAGCGCATCGCCGAGCCGGGCAATTCCGGTGGTGAAGTTCTCCGGCTCGCAGCAGAGTCCGATTCGGATGTGTTGCGGTGATTCAAAAAATCGGCCAGGCACAACCGCGGTCTCGTACTTCTCTAGCAGAACCGCGGACAAAGATTCCACATCGACTTTGAGCAACCGCGGAAACGAGGTCGTCCCGAAGTCTGTGGAGATGACTTCGACATCGTCGCGTTTTCGCAAAAAGTTGTTTAGCGTGCGGCGGTTTGTTTCCAAAATTAATTTCGCCCGGGCGGCAATCTTCGGGAGCTGAGTGATCGCCGTCACACTGAGCTGTTCCATCACCAGCGGTGCGCTGGCGGCAAAAATATCGTCGAGTCGCCGGATTTTTTCCGCAAGCTCGGGTTCCGCAAAGATCCAGCCGCATCGAAGCCCGCTCAATCCATATCCTTTGGTGAGACTGCTGGTGACAACAAACTGGGCGCCAAGCGAAACCGCGGGTGGCGGCGCGTGTTCAAATATCGCTTCGAGATAAACTTCGTCGACCAGGACGCGCGCGCCAACGTTTCGCGCGAGATCGCCGATTCTTCGCAGCGTCTCTTGTTCGACCAACGCGCTGCTGGGGTTGTGCAAATTGGTCAATACGATCAATCGCGTGTTCTTAGAAATTTGTTTTTCCAACGCGGCGAGATCGATTCTGAATCCATCTTCGAACGAGCGCGGGAATCGTTTGATCTCGGCGCCAAGATAGTGGGCGACGGCAAGGAGCGGATCGTAAGTCGGTTGTTCGATCAAAACTTCGTCGCCGTGGTCGATTAACGCAGCAATGGCGAGATGGTTTGCCATCGAGGTGCCGCCTGAAACCGTCACGACATTTTCCGGCGCGATGTGACGGTGGAAAGCGAGTACCTCGACCAGTGGCGTGTAACCATACGCGTTCTGGCCATGCAGCTCTAATTGCTTTGGATTGAACGCGAGTTCCGCAATTGGAAGATTCAGGATTCCGCTGAGCGCGAGGTCGTACTTCACACGCGGGCGAGTCTTCGCCCAATGCATGAACGCTGATTGCTTGGCGTGATTCACTTGCGTGCTTTCCAAAAGAAATAAACCGGAATTCCAGTGAGCATAATTCCCAATCCGATCGCGCTGTGGTGCGGATAACGGTAGAGTGTGCTGAACGCGACGCCGCAACAAGCGGCGATGAAAAACAACGTTGTAAACGGATGCCCTGGCACTCTGAAGATGTTCCTCCCTTTGGCTGGACTCCGTTTTCGAAAGACGAACACAGCTGCTGCCGTCAGCGCGAAGAAAATCACGTCGACCGAAATCACGTAGTTGAGGATCTGCTCGTAACGGCCGGACAACGTGATCACGATCGCGAGGGCGCCTTGGAGCGCGATCGCGAATGCCGGTACGCGTGCGCGATTCAATTTCGCGAGACTGGAGAAAAACAATCCGTCCTCGGCCATTGCGAAATAGACGCGGGGCGCGGTCAGCATGCTTTGACTGAGAAAGCCAACAGTGGAAACAGCGATGCCCGCAGCGATGATGCGCGCGCCGTTTTCGCCGAGTGCCAATTGCATTACCGCCGAAGCCGGAGTCCGCGTTTCGGCGAGACCGTGTGGACCGAGCGCTCGGACACAAACAAAGTTGACTGAGAGGTAAACCGCGATCACGCCGACAACGCCCAGTAGCAAACCGCGCGGCAGATTTCTCCTCGGATCGCGCACCTCGCCGGCAACAAAACAGGAGGTTTGCCAGCCGCCGTAGGCAAACTGCACCGGAATTAACGCGGCGCCGAACGCAGTCAACGAAGTCCAGAGCGTCGGCGGTGAAGAGACCGGTGCTGCGACATTGTGGTGATGCGCGCTGCTGACGGTAAGTCCGAACGCGACAAGCGCTGCGATTGCCAGCAGTTTCAAAATCATGAAGAGATTCTGCGTGGTGCTTCCAGCGCGGACGCCAAGACAGTTAATGACGGTCAATAGCACAAGGGCGATCGTGGCGAGAACGGCAGCGACGTTGTCGTTCGCTTCAAAGTGACCGAGCGCGCAAATATATTTGGCGAATGTGACCGCAACCGCGGCCATTCCACCGCTCTGGGTGACGAGTAACAGCGCCCACCCGTAAACAAATGCCAGTGCGGGATGAAAGGCATCGCGCAAATAAACGTACTGGCCGCCGCTGGCGGACATTTGTGACGACAGCTCCGAGTAAATGAATGCGCCGGCGAGCGCGATCAAACCGCCGAATGCCCATGCTGCGAGAATCAAAACTGTCGACGGCACTTGTTGGGCGACGACGTAGGGATTGATAAAAATGCCGGAACCGATGATCCCCCCCATCACGAGCATCGTCGTATCGAACAATCCGAGACGCCGCGCGAGATTTGCTTCCGAGGACGTGCTCTTGGTCACGTTTGATTCGGAGAGTTCGTTTTTTGATTCTCGCGGCCGGTCGCGATCGTCGAAACGGCAATTGTGGTGGTGAGGACAGCAACGACAATGGCGAGTGAAATCGGCGTTGGGATCGTAACGATATCGCGCAGAACCATCTTCGTCCCGACAAAGGCGAGGACGATCGCCAGCCCGGCTTTGAGGTAAATGAAGCGGTCTATTAATTTGGCCAAGAGGAAATAAAGCGAGCGCAATCCGAGAATGGCGCAGATATTGGAGGTATAAACGATGAATGTGTCGCGAGTGATCGCGAACACGGCGGGAATGGAATCGAACGCGAAGACAAGATCCATCACGTCGATAACGATGAGGGCCAGAGCGAGTGGCGTCAGCATCCAGCGGCCATTGATCTTGGCCTTGAAATGTTCGCCATGAAATTCAGGTGTGACCGGGAACGCCCATGTGCAACACCGCATCACCCAGCTTTCACCGAAATCGCTCGGCTCTTGTTTGACGAAAAACATCCGCCAGGCGCTTACCAGCAGAAACGCGCCGAAGAAGTAGAGAATGAAATCGAAGCGGTCCACTAATTCGATCCCGACCCAGATCATGAGGCCGCGCATAATGAGCGCGCCGACGATTCCCCACACCAACGCGCGATGTTGGGCCATCGGGGGAACGCGGAAATAGGCGAAGATCAGTACGAAGACGAAGATGTTGTCAACACTGAGCGAATACTCGATCACGTATCCGGTGAGAAACTCGAGCGCTTTTTCCGGTCCGCGGATTTTCCAGACCAGTAAGTTAAAGAGGAGCGAGAGGACGATCCAGATGATGGTGCGATGAGCGGCTGCGCGCACGCTGAGCTCGCGTCCACGGTGCTTGAATTGGACCAAATCAAGAGCGAGGGCGACGAAGACGCCAGCGTTGAAAGCGATCCAGAACCAGATACTTGTATGCGACACCGCGCGTAGGGTTTCATGCGGCACGCGCCGCGGCAATGGCAAACATTCGTGTCGTTTGCTTGCCAGCGCCGACCTTCATCGTAGCTTGTTCGACTCTCATGGACGCGGAGCTAGAGAAACTTGTCGAATCCGGAAAACTCACATCGAAAGCGGCCGAGCAATTAAACGCGCTTAAGCCGGGTACGTTCTGCCTTCATAAGAGCTGGGGATTCGGGCGCGTGGCGGAATGGAACCTTCTGCTCAATCAAATCGTGATCGATTTCACTGGCAAAAAAGGCCATCCGATGCAGCTCCAATACGCGGCGGAAAATCTGATAGTGATTCCGCCGGAACATTTTCTCGCCCGCAAAGCCAGCGATCTCGCCGGGACGAAAAAGCTCGCCAAGGACGATCCGGTCGCGGTGGTCCGAAATATTTTGGAGAGCCTGGACGGCAAAGCGACCGCGCAGCAGATCAGTGAATGGATGGTCCCGGATCTCTTCGGCGAGGCGGAATGGAAACGATGGTGGGAATCAGCGCGCAAACAGATGAAAACGAGCGGCGCGTTTTCCCTCCCGGCGAAGAAAACGGAACCGCTCCAGATTCGAGCCGAAGGCGTGTCGCACGCGGACGAGTTGATCGACAGTTTCAACAGCGCGCGGCAGCCGAAGCAACAGCTGGCCGCGCTCGAGCAAATAGTAAAGGCTCTTCAACAATTCAAGGAACCGGAGAAGCAATTACAGCCGGTTATCGCGACGATCGAGAATGTCGCCACTCGCAATCAGAAGCTGCATGCCGAATTGACCTTCGACCTCGTGCTCGGCCGCGACGAACTATTCGAACGGTTTCCGCAACTCAAAACGACACACATCGGCCTGACGCTGGCGAAGTTGATCCAGGATGAAGAGAAGAGACTGGTGTTGATCCTGCCGAAGTTACCGGCCGCGAAGGAAAAGAGAATTTTGCAAACACTGCCCTCCGCGCTCGGTGAGCGCTGGAGCGCGCGCGCGTTGCAATTAATGCAAACGACCCACGGCCGAATGGTTGCTCAGATTCCGCACGTGTTTCGCGATGCCGGTCAGCACGCCGAACTCCAGGCAATGCTCGAACGCTCCCTTCGGGAGCACTCGGCTACGAGTGAGATGCTGGTCTGGCTAATTTCCGAGCGGGAGAGCTGGCGCGAATTGATCAATCCCGAGCTGCTCGCGGCGATATTGTCTGCGCTCGAACGCGAGCAACATTCGGCCCCCGGGCGTGCCAGCAAGTTACAGCGCTTGCTGATGGATGATCGGCTATTGTTCCAGGACATGTTTGGTGAAGCGGACGTGGCGCTGGCGCGAGATGCGCTGCGGCGACTGCAATTGAGCCCATTGTTCGACGAATTGACGAAGCGGTCGCTGCTTGCGCGCGTCGTGAAAGTTTTCCCCGACCTCGAGAGTATGATCGTCGGGGCCCAGGCGCAGGAAAAGGCCGCGCAGCTGGTGGTTTCGTGGAGCAGCCTGGAAAAACGAAAGGCTGAGTACGAAGAGTTGGTGAAGAAGAAGATTCCTGAGAACACGAAGGAAATTCAGGTCGCGCGCTCGTATGGCGATCTGAGCGAGAATTTCGAGTACAAGGCGGCCAAACAAATGCAGGCCGTTCTGGTGCGTCGCAGATCGGAGCTTGAACGCGATTTGCAAAACGCGCGCGGGACGTCTTTTGAAAATCCTGATACGTCCCGTGTCTCGATCGGCACCGTCGTTTCTGTGCGCGACAAAATCTCCAGGAAGACTGAGACCTATACCATTCTCGGCGCCTGGGACGGCGATCCGGACCGGCACATCATTTCCTATCAGACGGCGATCGGTCAGGCCTTGCTTGGGAAAAAACCCGGCGAAGTCGCTACCTTGCCGAGCGGCGAAGTTGAGGTCGCTTCAATCGAGCCGGCGCCAGTCGATCAAGTGGCGCACTCCGAATCGCCCGCCCAAGCCGAAGCCGCGCCGGTCTAAATCCGCTTGCATTGGAAATCGCAGCGCGCGGATAATCCTCTCGCGCCATGAACACTCGAATCAATCATCTCGCGGTTTGGATTCTCATCGTAATTTATTTTCTAATCGGCTGGGGCTGGTACGCCATTTTCGGCGAGACTTGGCTGAATCTTCACGCTAAAGCCGCGACCGATATCGAGCGGACCCACAACGTCGGTGCGTATGTCCTCGCGTTTGTTACTTCCATCGCCGTCAATTACACGCTGGCGATCCTGATCTCAAAGTTGAACCCCGAGAGCGCGTTTTGCGGTTTGAAGATCGCGCTCGCCTGTTGGTTCGCGTTCGTTTTTCTTGAATACGCGACCATTTCCGTTTTCTCAGCGTTCGAAACAAATCCGTGGCCGCTCATTTGCATCGACATGGGACGGCCGTTGATCGGATTTGCGATCAGCGGCTTCGCGCTCGCGCGCTGGCGAAACAAATCAGCCTGACAACCATTATGGCTGATCCAATTCTGATCGCGAAAAGCGACAAGACAGACATTTAACTCCTGCCGACGCTCGCCAACCGGCACGGCCTGATTGCCGTGGTGCGTGCGGCCAGCAGTCAGATTGGCCGTCAGGTTGTCCGCGGACTCCTGGGAGGAATTCTCGGAGGTGGCGGGCGCCGATGATCTCGACGCCCGCGCATTTCCGTTAAGATCGACAACGGCTGTCGAAATTATTTCTTCGGGCTGGCTTCTTTCTTCGCGCCCTTTTCCGCTTTCACTTCGATATTGGTGGCCGTCATTGAGTAATGAACGGTCACTTTATCGCCGACCTTTGGCTCGGCGCTGGCCTTGGTGTTCGAATCACGCGCGAGCTCCCACCGGTCCTTGCCTTTTTGGACCGCAATCATCGAACTAGTCACCTCGAGCACCGGCCCGGTGACTTGATAATCTTTGGCGTCCGCCGCGAAAGCCACGTTGCTAAACGCGAAAAGAACTGCTGCTGCCAGACTGCATAGGGTGATTTTCATAGTGCACGATTAGACCGCCCCAATGGCGTTCTATTCAAGCAACTTTTAAGACGATGTTGTGGCGGCGCTTTATTCTTTCTTCTGCGCGGTACCCGGTATCTTCTGGGCATCAGCTGACAAGCACTGTACGGTCACCATATTTCCAACGCTCAACGTTCCGCTCGTCACGCTCGTTGTCGCGTCTCTTTTGATGTTCCATGTGTCCGGTCCGCATTGAAGGCTGATCTGAGCATCGGTCAATGTGGTCACAGTCCCTATGACCGTCACCGTTTGTCCGAATGCGGCATTTGCAGCCAGCAATGCCGCGGCAATCACGGCTGCTAAGTTTTTGATCTTCATGGGGCCAATTGAACGCCAGACCCTATCCTACGGGCAAGCCTTTTTGTTAGGCTGTCAGAACTGGGGGACTTACGACTTTGGTTTGATTCCGACCCGTAAGGCCAAGGGCCAGACAATCCGTTTTGTTTTTTGAGGGTCACGCCATGCTTTTTCGAGATCTCTTACAATTTCATCGAGTGGATTGCGATTCGTGGCCGCGACGAATCGCTGCGTGGATGACCACGACCACAAATAACCCATCAGCTGCTCGAGATTCCATTCTGCCTCGATTTCGAACCTCGGGGTCTTGTGCTCGGGAAAAGGAAAGGGGATTTGCGGAAACCGTTCGATCAATGCCCGCTCCGGCGGCCAGTACGGCCCAACGATCTCGTAGTAGTAGCGTTTGATCATTTCCTTAATCGGCCGCTCGATTCGCAACAGATTGTAAGCCGACGCGGCGAAAACCCCGTTGTCCTTTAGGACCCGTCGAACCTCCGAGTAAAATCGATCGTGATTCAGCCAGTGTAACGCTTGAGCAACCATTACTAGATCGAAGGTGCCGGGCTGTAGGCTACTTTGCTCAGCCGGCGCGACGCGATATTCCACGCGCGAGCGCGGCTCCGCGTTGGCGATTTGGCTCTCGCTAGCGTCGGTCGCAACCACCTGTTGGAAGACGTTCGCGAGTCCAACCGCGGCCTGGCCGTTACCGGTCGCGCAATCCCACGCCAGCTCGCGGCTCGGTGTAATTGTTCCGAGAAACTCAAACATTTCGCGAGGATAACGCGGACGAAACTTCGCGTAATCAGCTGCTTGCCTGGAGAAGTGGTCTTTGAATTGCACTTAAGTAGTGCAAATAGAATCAGCTCAACGCCTCAACTCCTCAACGACTCAACTATTCTTTGGGTGGTTCGGACATCGTCCTGATGCCTACCCGCGCCAGATATTCGTCCGCTTGCAAGAGATCTGTTCCCGCACGCTCGATAATCTTGAGCAAATTGTCCATCGACGAAACTTCCTCGAGCTGCTCGGTTAGGAACCACTGCAGAAAATTGATCGTGATGTGGTCGTTCTTCTTCTTCGCAAGATCGACCAGTGCGTTGATCTGCTTCGTGACATGCACTTCCTGATCGAGCGACAGCTTCACCGCGTCCCGCGGCGTCTTGAATTTCGATTTCGGCGCATCAATGGCCGGGATTTCCACCCGTCCGCCGGCATCGACTACGTACTTGATAAAGCGCAGCGCGTGACCTTTTTCTTCCTCGGCCTGATTGAAAAAATGCCGTGACAACTGCGGCAGTGCTTCGGCTGCGAAATATGCCGCGATCGCGTAATATTGCAGCTCCGCACTGAATTCGTAGCCAATCTGCTCGTTGATGGCATCGATGACTTTTTGACTCGTTAACATGACGCCAGCTTACGCTAGTTTACTCAGATGCAAACAAATCCGACGCCGGCTTTAGTCTTGGCCGCTTCTGTCACCAAATCGGAACTTTTGGGAAGCGTTTGTGCAGGAATGCGTCCAGGCCGAACACCCGTCCTGCGTCACTCAGGAGAATGATGACGGCGAGAATAATATCGGATTGATCGATGCCTGGTCCCCACGGGACGGCACCCTTTGCGCAGAGGTAATTGATCAGCAAAAAAAGCGCAAGGCAGGTCGCGAGACGCGTGGTCAGGCCAAGGACAAGCGCAATCGCGACATAAATTTCAGCGACGATGACTAACGTGCCGAACGTGGCGGTGTGCGGAACGACGACTGCGTTCAGAATGCGTGCATACCAGGAATAACCATGCGCCATGGCGTACTTAAGAAATCCCACGACTTCATCCGGCCGCGCATTTCCGTGATCACTAAAGAAGAAACTGATTCCCAAATAAATTCGGGCGAGCACAAACAGCCATTGACGCATGCCGATAGGTTGGTCGCCGTTCATATTAGCAGTATAACATTGCGCTCGATACCTTAACGCTTTTCGCTTTTTCAACTCTGTCCTAATCTGCTGCCATGCTTGACCTGGGTTTACTCGTTCTGCGTGCCGCGGGATTTCTTCTCGCGTTCACATTCGGCATTCAAAAGGTCGGATGGTATATGGCTGCTTTCCATTCGGATAAAGCATTCTCTTCGATGGGGCTCGCGCCGTTGATCGCAAAGATGGGATTTCGGGCGGCGGTGCTTCTCGCGTTGTGGATCACTTTCAATGAATCAATTGGCGCGTTTTTGATCGGATGCGGTCTTTTCACCCGGATTCTAACGTGCAGCGCGGCGCTCGGAATGGCCGGCGCGCTTTATACTAGCGTACGGCTCGACGAGGACTGGTTGAGAGCGGCACTTTACCGGATTGCCTTTGCCGCTTTGTCGTTGACCGGTCCGGGTAGGTTCTCGATCGATCAATTTTTGCAGACTCGAAAGACGAATCGATCGAACGGCACGTCTTCTTCGTCCAATTCCTAGTCCTTCGCGGTCTCTTGGGAATTGTTCGGCCAGTCACCATGCAAAAATACTTCTATCTCGTGAAGTAAATTCGCGGGTTGATCGATGAAGGTGGCATGGCCGCGGATGGCACGTCGCACATTTCCTTCCAATCGCGTTCGTGGCCATCCGGGCCTGCAAAAGATTGGCCGGAAGGCGCAGCGGTTGCTTTTACTGGCGGGGTCAATCCCGATCCTCATGGCCAAAAAGACTAAGAAAACACGAATCCTGACAGTGGACGACGAACCGGTGATCGGCGAATCAATCGCCTACAATCTGGACGCCCCGCATCGTAAAATATCGGTGGCGACGAATGGCCGGGAGGCGCTGAACATGGCTGCGCGCCAGAAGTTTGACGTGGTGATTACCGATCACCGAATGCCAGAAGCAGGTGGGTTGGAGCTGGTTCGTAAGCTTCGGCAACGAAAATATAAAGGGAAGATTGTTGTATTTTCCGGTTACCTTTCGCCGGACAATATCGGCATCTACGAAGAGCTCGAGATCGACGAAGTGATCAGCAAGCCGTGCATCATGGAGGAGTTGCGCGAGATCGTGGCCGATCTGGAAGAAGACTTGTAAGGAAACAAATCGGCTTTTTGCCGACACAGTGATTTCGGTGGGCTGCCAGTCAAGCCCGGATTTTATCCGACGCCGGATGAACCCGATATCGATCGCGAAATTCGCATCGAAAAGATGAAGCGCGAACTGGAGGAGCTGTCCGGCCGCTCGATGATCAGCAGCGGTTTCGAAGAAGTACCACTAATTCTGGAGGAAACTTTCCTCGATTGCGCGGTCCGATGGGTGATCTCTTTTGGCGACGTCCTACTGACTCGCGTGGTCCCGCGACGCTCGCCCTTCGGGCTTTCCCGTCCACCTCGCCGCTGCCGTGCGGCGATGTTCTCTTCCGGCAGGCGGCGTTCCGCCGCGCCGTGCTTCAAGCGGGACGTTTCACGGGAAAATAAAAACCCCACCGGAAGACCAGTGAGGTTTTTAGTTCTGGCGACGTCCTACTCTCGCACGGCCTATCGCCGTACTACCATCGGGGCTGCAGCGTTTCACTGCCGTGTTCGGAATGGGAACGGGTGGGACCACTGCGCTATTGTCACCAGAGAAGAGAGTTGATGGTTGAGAGTTGATGGTTGAGAGCCATCAACGGCCGATCACCGCTCATCTCTGGCGATTCGCTTTTTCGGATTTCAAAGAACTATCAACAATCAACTAACGACTATTCACTAGTCGTGCTGATTCGTTGATATCTACATACAGAGTTTGGGAACACGCACTTTAAGGCTTCGTTTTGTTTGAGATCTTTTGGTCTCCTCTGTTTGCCATCCCGCTTTACGCGGGATGGGTTAACAGAAAAGTAAAAGATCAAGCCGAACGGGTTATTAGTATCTCTCAGCTGAACACATTACTGCGCTTACACCGGAGACCTATCAACGTGGTGGTCTACCACGACCCTTCAGGGAGAACTCATCTTGGGATAGGCTTGGCGCTTAGATGCTTTCAGCGCTTATCCTTTCCGAACATAGCTACCCAGCACTGCCGTTGACACGACAACTGGAACACCAGCGGTTCGTCAGACCCGGTCCTCTC
>Ga0210406_10005223_pt1 | contig 13663 bp, 14 predicted proteins | sample IncBWC30MmetaG_FD_155454 | JGI IMG/M metagenome (GOLD analysis project Ga0210406, IMG submission 155454) | Forest soil microbial communities from Barre Woods Harvard Forest LTER site, Petersham, Massachusetts, United States - Inc-BW-C-30-M | ecosystem: Environmental > Terrestrial > Soil >... | reverse complement strand
GCCTGATCGGCGAGGGCTATGACGTCGGGATCCGCGAGCACCGTGCGTCGCTGAAAGATTCCACGCTGCTTCAGCGGGTCGTCGCCAGGACGCCATGGAGTCTCGCGGCCGCTCCCGCCTATCTGCAAGCTCAGGCCGCACCCAACGAACCGTCGGAGCTTGCGAACTACGATGTGCTCTATTTCGGGGATCCGAAGGAGGAGCACACCTGGGATTTGCAGCGCGGGAACTGCGCGCTCAAGGTCGAGCTCAAACCCTCGATCTGTTGCAACGACATGGGCGCACTCAGCATTGCGGCTATCAACGGCGCAGGAATCGTCGGATTGCCGGCCTACATCATCGAGCCGTCACTCAAGCGAGGACAGCTCGTTCCGGTTTTGCCGGAGTGGAGGCCAATCGGGTCGTGCATCAGCATCATCACTCCGCCCAGGCGGCAGAGTTCGCGGCTGATTAAGTGCTTCACCGATTTTGTCGTAGCCGAGCTTCCCATCGCGACCGATTGTGTCGGCGGGCTAACCAATTCCGAGCGCAACTAGGGAGGAAGTAAAGCCCCTCCGTCGCCGCTCCGTTCGGGCTCAAAGTGCGGAAAGGACAGCACCATGTCGGACTTACCCCGTTTCCCCAGCGGGTCGGAACGACGCCGCGATCGCTGGAACGACGATGAGCAGATGAAGGCGCGGGTTTGGCCGAGCTGTCCGAATCCGGCTCTAGGTTGGCTTGCCAACGCGACGTGCGGTGAACGCTACCTTGACAATATTTTTTTCGAGCTCTGCAGGAGACTGCGGGCCCAGAAGGTGCCGATCACGTGGGCCTCCGTGTTCCTTCAGATCGACCATCCTCAATGGAGCGCTCTTCAGGTTCTCTGGCGCCATGGAATGAACGAGCCGAAGCTGGTGTTGTCCAGCCCCGGCGAAAAGAGCACCGATCTCTTTTATGAACGCTCAATGGCGGCCATCGGCGCCGGAGTTGATGAATTCCGGATTCGGCCCGAAGGATGCTGCATGTCGGACGACGACATGAAATTGATCGAGTGCCTGCGTCGCGAATTACTCACTGACTATGTGGCTTGGCCGCTGCCATTCACCCAGGGCAAATGCAACCTGATCTATTTTGCAACCGACAGACCCTGCGGCTTTCGCGATGATGACTTGCTCAGTCTGTCAGAGCTCATCCCCGTTCTGTCCAGTGTGTTGGAGGTACGCGTCAAGAACCGCCTGGCGCATGATTTGCTCGAGACGTATGTCGGGTCGCATGCCGGGGAGGCAATTCTTGGCGGCGCGACCAAGAGGGGCGATTGCGTGACGGTGGAGGCCGCCGTCATGGTGGTGGACCTGCGTGGGTTCACATCCATCTGCGAGCAATGGCCGCGGGATGACGTGATCGACATGCTCAATGACTACTTCGACGCCGTGTCCGAACCGATAGAGCGGTATGGCGGCGAGATACTCAAGTTCATGGGCGACGGGTTGCTCGCAATCTTCCCGTGCGATGCAGCGGGGGCAAGTCGGGCTGTCGCCGACATGTGCGCAGCCATGGCGTCGCTCAATGCAATCCGCCAAGCTCGCGGAGCCGGCGCGCTCGACTTCGGCGTGGGAGTGAATTATGGCGACGTCGTGTATGGCAATATCGGATCGCGCAAGAGACTCGATTTCACGGTGATCGGTCAGGCCGTGAATGTCGCGGCACGGCTCGAGGCCCTCACAAAACGCGTCGGCCGGAATGCGGCTTTCTCCGCAGTATTTGCGGCCAAGGTGGGCACGGGTGCCAAGCTCGAACATCTTGGTGAGTTCTGTCTGCGCGGGATTTGCCGGCCGATCGCGGTGTACGGGTTCGCCGAACCTTCTCGCTAGGTCGTCGCAGGAGCGTTGACCTGATTAGCCAGCCGCGAGGTTCAGAATCAAAATCGTCGGTTGTCCCGCGGTCCAAGCCTCAGCGATCATTTTTCTGCAGACTGCTTACTTGCTCGAGCGAGAAAGTATCGCGCTGTGAAATGAAGAAGAACTGGCGCTCCGCGGCCGACGAAGATGAGGGCACTATTGCTTCGCGGTGGCGCTATGATGCGGTAGCCCGTCACGCGCTTCAGTTGGCGCAAGATCGCAGACCGTCGCAGTATCGCGCCGGGGCGCAGCGCGAACTAGCAGCGCTGCTCCCGCTCTGGCTCGGCTTCCTTGCTGGAACCGCACTCGGCGCTATCGCCTACGTCACCTTTGGGGTGTCCTGCGTGTTACTTGCCATCGTGCCCGTCGGAGGTTTGGCGCTGTGGTACGCCGGGTTCCCGACTCGCGAAGGCAAGCTCCCGGAAGGTGCGAGCTCTGGCGAAACCAAATGACGTGTCTGAGTTCGGCGATCGGTGTCGAGATAGCTCCGAAGTCGCTGCCGGCGAGTCCCTGCTCGCGATCTCAAAAGAAAGCCACTAGCGTCTCCGCCCAAACGTGGCGATTAAGCCGAGCGCGGGCCAAATGTGCGGTCTGCCCTGAATAGCCAACTTGCTAACACCTTCACCCGAAGCAGATCGCAACTTGCGCCGCAACTTCGGCTTTCCGGGTTGGACCGGTCACGGCTGGCGTTGGCCTCGACCACCGTTCATGACCCCACAGGGGACGTTGCAGTGTACAGATTTACCGGGCTGGGCGTACCAGACGCCTTGCGAAGCTTCATCAGATCGGAGCTCTACCATCGCCTCTCAGGCAATAGTCGCGCGGGTGTTGCAGTCGAATTTCCGATTTTACGGTCGCGCAGTGTTGTACACGGGAGCGAATCTCATATTGGCTTTGCAGGCGCGCCGCCCTAGAATTGCGGCGATCGCAGGATGGACGAAATGCAGTATGTTTGCGACGCGCCGAAGGGTAAAACCTGGTTCCGTATCGAGACGGAAGGTGAAGCGGCGCATGAGTCGCGCCTGATGAGCCACACAGTCGAGAAATATTTCTGCCGCGAGCGGGAGAAGGCAGTCCAGTCCTGGCGTCCGGAGCGGCCCAACGCGATCGAGCGCGACATCGGCCTCGAGGCCCATGTACAGCGAGAGATGCCGCTTTTCCTCACGTTGCGCGACAGCGAGGGCAATGCACTGACTACAGCGATGCTGCCACCGGGTGGCAAGGATCGCGGCGGGTTCCGGATCATCATCGTTGCCGCATCCAATGCCGATCCTTATCCTCAGCAAGAAGCGGCCATCGCTGCGATGGGAGCGCATTTCGGTCTCACACTCGATCGCAACCGCTGCTTCCCCTACGGCCGCTAAGGAGCCTGACAAGTATCGCTGCTTGATTGGAGCGATGTCGGCTCATGGCCCATCGCGACATATTGCGTCGCCACGCGATCTTGTTCGCTTTCGGGGCCGAAGCGGACATCAACTCGTAGGCTGATTTCGATGGCTCGGTCGCAAATGTGAGACATTGGCGGCGAAATTTGCTGTGCTGCAAAGTGCGCTGTTTCGCATCACGTGTGGTAGGCTGCGGCGTTGAGGGCAGCACATGAGACGGCGCGAGTTCATCACGGTTGTCGTTGGCGCAGCGGCAACTTGGCCCGTGACGACGCCCGCGCAACAGACGGGCAGGCTTCCAATTGTTGGATTTCTGGGTGCAAGTGCTTCGGGCTTTGCTCCGTGGGCGGCTGCATTCGTGGCCCGCATGCGCGAACTCGGTTGGGTCGACGGCCGTACTATCGCAATCGAGTATCGCTGGTCGGAAGGCCGCCCAGAGCGTTATGCCGAGATTGCAGCCGAGTTTGTCCGTCTCAATGTCGATGTCATTCTCACGGTCGGAAGCGCCGTCCCCATTGTAAGACAGTCGACAACGATTATTCCCATCGTATTTGCGGTGGCAATTGATCCGGTCGGCAGCGGTTTGGTCGCAAGTCTGGCGAAACCAGGCGGCAACGCCACCGGATTGTCGATCCAAGCGAACGAACTTGCAGGTAAGCGGCTAGAATTCTTGCGTGAGGCTATGCCTCAGCTCCGCCGATTGGCCATCTTGTTCAATGCTGACAACACTCAGCCCGTACTCGAGATGGGCGAGGCGCAGGCCGAAGCTCGCAGGCTTCGCCTCGAAATTGCTCCACTCGCTATCCGGCGGGCTGACGATATCGGGCCCGCGTTCCAGGACCTCAAGGCAAGAGCTGACGCGCTTTATGTTGCTGTCGATCAACTCATCGTCGCCAACCGTGCGCACATCCTCACGCTTGCACTTGGCGAGCGGCTGCCCACGGTCTTCAGCGAACGTGACTTCGTTAAAGCAGGGGCGTTCATGTCCTACGGACCAAGTTACTCGGACCTGTTCCGGCACTCGGCAGATTATGTCGATAAGATCCTCCGCGGGACTAAGCCCGGCAATATCCCTGTCGAGCAGCCGACTAAGTTCGAGCTTGTCATCAATCTCTCCACAGCCAAGGCACTCGGGCTAACCGTGCCGCAGTCGCTGCTCGCTCGTGCCGACGAGGTGATCGAATGAAGCGGCGCGAGTTCGTCACTTTGATTGGTGGCGTGGCGGCATGGCCGCTAGCGGCGCATGCTCAGCAAGCTCAACGCATGCGGCGCATCGGCGTGCTGATCGGCTTTGCGGAGACCGATCCGGATGTGAAGTCTTGGTTCGCGGCTTTCCGGGGCGCGCTCGCGAAGCTGGGGTGGACGGAAGGCAGCAATTTTCGAATCGAACTTCGCTGGGCCAGCGATGATCCGGATAAGATGAAGACATTCGCAAAAGAACTGGTCGAACTGCGGCCCGACGCAATCCTCAGTGTGACCACGCCCGTAACCGACACTCTTGTCCGCGAGACGCAGACAATTCCCATCGTGATGGCGACAGTAGCCGATCCGATTTCCAGTGGCTTCGTCACGAACCTCGGACGTCCGGGCGGCAATGTTACCGGGTTCGCGCTTTACGAGCCCTCGATGGGTGGGAAATGGCTGGAACTGCTCAAGCGAACCGCGTCGGGCGTGGCGCGAGTGGCGCTGCTTTTCAACCCGACGACAAGCGTCCCGATCAAATTCTACATGGCTTCAATTCAAGCCGCCGCGTCATCGTTTACCGTCCAGGCGAGTACTGCTCCGGTTCACGCCCAGGATGAGATCGAAGGCGCTATCGCCGCACTAGCGGGCAATCCGGGCGCCGGCCTTATCGTAATGCCGGACCTATTCAACACGATAAATCGTGACTTGATTATTGCGGTGGCAGCTCGCTTCCGCGTCCCTGCGATTTATTTCTTTCGCTCTTTCGCGGACTCAGGCGGCCTGATCTCTTATGGGCCTGATTTCGCCGAACAGTATCCACGGGCAGCAGATTACATCGACCGCATCCTCAAGGGCGAGAAGCCAGGGGACCTTCCGATCCAAATGCCAATCAAAGTACCGTTAATCATCAACCTGAGAACGGCAAATGCGCTTGGCCTCGACGTGCCACTGGGCCTACTGAACGCTGCCGACGAGATTATTGAATAGGTGCGCGCTTTTTTCCGCAATTGCTCACAGCCGGTCTGGCCCTTCGCGTCATTTCGCTGCAAGGCAGAACTTTGGTCGCTTTCGGAGGGAAGCGGACATCGACTAACGGGCGAGGACGGCCCGATCGGTCGAAAATGACCCTGAACCGACATAAGCGACATATTTCGCCGCGGCGCACTCCGGGGGGCCGATCGGGCCGTCTATCTGGTGCTTGATGAGTTCGGCCAACTCGGCCGAGCGTGGCGAGAGACGCGGGTAGTGTCTCAGTTTGAATTTATTGCCCTTGACGGGCGGTCGCGCCAGCGTAGTTACTGTGGCGTGCTTAGCGGAAAGCAGGGAGTGGACGCTGTGACGATCGAGAGTCCCAATGTCAAAGGCATCTGGACGACGATTGAAATAGACGAAGAGGGTACTGTAACAGTCCTGATAGTGGAAACCGATCTTGAGCTGAATGCTGCTCATCCCGCTTTTGATGCTGCCAAGGTGGATGCCTTGATTGAAGCCGCAACGAAGAGTTTCGCCGCGAGTGGCGGGACGTTCGATCGCATTCACTTAGTTCCAATCACGAAGCCCGCGATGAAGAAGGTCCGTAAGGCCGCAAGGAAAGTCGCCAAGAAGGCCAAGACGTCGGCGAAGAAATCCGCCAAGAAGGCTGCGAAGAAAGCGCGGTGAGAATGATGCGTGAGGCTGGCTGCACGGGCCTTTCCGCCGCGCTTACGCATCAATAAGTGGTTTAACTCAGAAGAGCTGCAACCGCCAAAGTAAGGCCGCCTCAGTTGGCGATCTTGTCAAAGTTTCTGACACAAGGAGCCGGAACTATAGACGCGTTGATGCGTCGTTTCGTGAAAGGGCCAGAGTTGTGTTTTTTTTAAAAACGAAGTTCCAGTTTGAGGACGTTCAAGCCGATATTTGCCTCGGAACGGCGATTGTCGGAATCGAAACTCTCGTCGCCATTGGGCTGTATTCGTGACACGTTGAAGGGCCGCCTCGGTTGGCGGCCTCTGCCAACTTACTGCATCGTAACACTGCTAAGTCCCCGCAGAATCCGCGTTGCGTGTGATCGGCGTTGTAGATTTAGGCGGTTCCCGGCTGGAAAATAGAAGGTCCGAGGCGCATATTCCGTAGATGGCGACAATTGTTCAATGCAATTGCGGCGCCGAGTACAGACGCACTGAAGAGAAGTTCTTGGCACCGCATACGGGTGACGCGATCTGCACGGTCTGTGGGGCTGCGCTGGAATCATGGTCGGAAAGCAGCCACGTTCCTACGTACGAGCTTGTTGAACGTCCGATAGAGAAGCGCCATCCAAAGTAAGGAAAAGCGTGTATCGAAAGTAGGGTCTTCGCCATTAGCGGCCTTACTTCGAAGCCTTGGCGATCTTGTGCTCCAAGTGGCCCGTTTCGTGATCGCGGCGGAGCTGGCTCAGCGACGTCTCGTTTAGCTGAAGCAGGACCTCGCTCAGCTTCGCGGTTTCAGGATAGCCGGCTGCGAAGCCCTGTCCGTAAATCTTACGCAACGTGCGGATGAGGGTGTTGCCGTACTTGTTGCTGATTTCGCCATCGTGGTTGCGATGACGATTGTCCAAACCTGCCTTGCTCATACTGCCCTCCATAGTGGTCGCAAGTGACAGCATCCTCCCGCTGGGCTGAGATGGCAACTAAGGCTCAGCGGTGTTAGGTCAAATTGTTATTTCCGCTTCTGGCCCTTCGCGTCATTTCGCTGCAAAGCAGCGCTTCGGTTGCTTTCGGAGGGAAGCGGACATCAGATGCCATTAACGCCGCTTGCTGTTAATCTTCGGAACCCCCGGCCAGCGCCCGCCGCCTTATGCACGAAGTTGTTCGCGCCCCCGAACGCAGCCCGCCCGTGCCATCGGCCTGGCAAATGCCGCCTATTGGGCAGATAGGGCTCTCCTGCGATTACCGCTCACCGGTATGCAGCAAAGTGCTAAACTGCCCTCCCACCGGGCGTGGTTAGCCTGGCAATTCGGAGGGCGCTGTAACCGAGCAGCGGGTTCGATCACAAACCTGAGCACTTTCGGGTTCCCATTGTTGTGGAGATCAGCGGATTGCGTGAGGCAATCGTGGCCGTCCCATGGGAGTGGAAGAAGATCGGTTATTTTGGTTCGCTACGGGAGCGAGACCGCTTTTTGTCGTGGATGCAGGGCCAGATCGCAAGCGGAATATCCGAAGAGATAGAGCCTCCACCCGATCAGCCGCGCGAGCCCGGCGACCGATGGTTTCGGCATATCCCAACCGGCTCCCTTTGGCGTGTGTTGCCAATCGACAGCGAATACGGGACGGGCTTCTGGCCTGCTCTGGACAAGCCGCGGGTTCAAAGGCGATTAGCGGCGATCTTGGCCGCCGACGTGGTTGGTTACTCTGCGTTGATGCAACGCGCTGAGGAGGCCACCTACGCCGAGTTCGAGCGGCTGAAGCGCGAAGTAATCGAGCCTAGCCTCTCCCGCCACGACGGGCGACTGATCAAGACCACGGGTGACGGCGTGTTGGCCGAGTTCGCAAGTCCATCGGCTGCGGTGCGATGCGCGGTGGAGATACAGGAAAGCATCTCATCAGGCCGAAGCTCCTTTAAACTACGCATTGGGGTCAATCTCGGGGAGGTTATCGTCGGGGCTGACGGCGATCTTTTTGGCGACGGGATCAACATCGCTGTCCGGCTTGAGGGGACCGCTGATCCGGGCGGCATCTTGATTTCCGAGAAGGTCTACGGCGAAGTTGAAGGCAAGCTGGACGTCGGCTTCGAGGATCGCGGCGAGCAGCAGCTCAAGAACATCTTCAAGCCTGTCCGCGCTTATGCCTTATGCGCGGGAGTGCATGACGCGCCGATCAAGAAGTTGAGTGCGGCCCTTCCACTCCCAGACAAACCGTCTATCGCCGTGCTGCCGTTTGAGAACCTGAGCGGCGATCCGGAGCAAGAGTATTTTGCCGACGGAATGGTTGAGGAGATCATTACTGCGCTCTCGCGGTTCAAATCGTTGTTCGTGATCGCTCGCAATTCGAGCTTTACGTTCAAAGGTAAAGCCGTCGACATAAAGGAGGTCGGGCGCAGGCTCGGCGTGCGCTACGTCCTTGAGGGGTCTGTGCGTAAGGCATCAGGAAAGGTTAGGATTACAGGGCAGTTAATTGATGCGATTACAGGCGCACACATTTGGGCCGATAGGTTCGAGCGTGACCTGACAGACGTTTTTGCTCTACAGGACGAAGTCACGGTCGCCGTTGTCTCAGCCATTCAGCCAAAACTGCTTCAAACAGAAATCGAATTGGCGACGCGGCGGCGACCGGAAAACCTCACCGCATATGATTTTTATCTTCGAGCCATCCAACAGAGTTATCTCGGGACCCGCGAGGGGGTGGGCGAAGCGCTCAGGCTGGCTCGTCGCGCTCTGGAGCTGGACCCTCGGTTCGGCTTGGTCGCAGCTCTGGCAGGTGTCTGTCACCAGCTCAACGTCAGTTTGGGCCATGCTAACGATCCTCAGTTCGAGCGGAAAGAAGCAGCTCGGCTTCTTCGCTTGGCATTGAGCCTCGACGATAATGATCCGGAAATACTAGCATGGACTTCCATAACCTCGGCGTTCATGGTCGGCGATAGCGAAAGTGAGATTGAGATGGCTGACCGGGCGGTCGCGCTCAACCCCAATTCGCACCTCGCGTGGCACGCCAGAGGCTGGGTGTACAATACTGCGGGGCTGCCGGAGGAAGCGGTCCGTAGCTTTGAACGTGCCATTCGGATGAGCCCGATAGACCCGCTGCTACACCGCGCTCTTACTGGGATGGGGATGGCCCTCATCGAGCTTCGTCGTTTTGACGAGGCAATCGTCGCAGGGAAGAGAGCCCAGCATCAGAACCCCTCCTCGTTTCCCGGAACTTACCGCTGTCTCGCGTCAGCGTTCGCCCATCTCGGACGTGATGCCGAGGCCCGCGAGGCGGCGGCGCGTGTGCTTGAGGTCGATCCCGCCTTTACAATATCGGCGTGGATCGCCCGGGGCGGGTTTTCAAACGCGAAGCTGATGACCGAGGGTCTTCGGAAAGCGGGATTGCCCGAATGAGCCAGAGCTCGCTTGCGCCGACGAGGCGATCGAATGACCGCTTTTGGCCCTTCGCGTCATTTCGCGGGCGCGCAGCAATTAGGTCGCTTTTGGAGAGAAGCGGACATCAACCGGCAGGCAGAGCCGGCTGGTTTGGTCGCGAATGACCCTGGCTGTGTAAAAACGCAAAAAATCGAAACGCGACGAGAATGACATTCTTCAGTTTCGATTTCTAAGTCGAATGTGTTTTCGAATTGGATGCCTGAAACGGTCTTTGACGAATAACTTCTTCTATTGCGATTGAGTGCCTTCGCGTTTTCACACAGCCAAGACCCGAAACGGACATGGGGCTCTATTTTTTACCCTGACGCCGAGCACCACTCTCGCCCAACGATGTGCTAGGGTGTTGTCCTCGGCCCGAGGTCAGCTCGTGAAGCGGCGCGAGTTCATCATTCTCATTAGCGGCGTGGCGACGTGGCCACTCGCAGCCCGCGCCCAGCAGGCGGGCAAGCTGCCCACCATCGGGTTCCTGGGTGCGGTCACACCTTCGGTCGCGAGCCAATGGGTCGCCGCTTTTGTTCAGCGGCTGCGCGAACTCGGTTGGATCGAGGGTCGCACCGTCGCGATTGAGTATCGCTGGGCGGAGGGCCGCCCCGAGCGCGTCGCCGAGATCGCGGCTGAGTTTGTCAGCCTCAAGGTCGATGTCATTGTCACCTGGGGAACCGCATCAGTCGTTGCCGCAATGCAGGCGACATCGGCCATCCCGATCGTGTTTGCGTCGGCGGGCGATCCGGTCGGCACCGGCCTCGTCACGAGTCTGGCGCGACCAGGCGGCAACATCACGGGTTCGTCAAACCAAGCGGCCGATGTTGTTGGCAAGCGACTCGAACTCCTGCGCGAGGTAGTCCCCGGTCGCCGGTTGGCGATCTTGGCCAATATCGGCAGCCCGATCGGGATGCTGCAGATGGGCGAGGCCCAGGCGGCGGCCCGCGCGCTTGGTTTTGAGGTTACCACGCTCGAAATCCAACGGGCGCAGGATATCGCGCCCGCCTTCGAGGCGGTGAAAGATCGGGCGGACGCGCTTTACGTGGTCAGCGAGGCGCTCGTGGAAACTCATCGGGTTCGCATTAACACCTTGGCGCTCGCCGCGCGACTGCCGACGATGCACGACTTTAGGGAGTATGTCGAAGCGGGCGGTCTGATGTCCTATGGACCCAATTTCCCAAACTCGTTCCGCCGCGCCGCCGACTTTGTCGACAAGATACTGCGCGGGAAGAAGCCCGGCGATATTCCAGTCGAGCAGCCGACCAAATTCGAGCTCGTGGTCAATCTCAAGACCGCCAAGGCGCTCGGCCTGGAAATGCCCGCAACAATGCTCGGACGCGCTGACGAGGTGATCGAATAGATTGCCCACTTCTGCGTTTGGCCCATCGCGTCATTTCGGTGCGGCATGGAATTTGGTCGCTATCGGGGCATAGCGGACTTTGGCGAGCGGTGCGCCCGGCAAATTTATGGGTTCACGCCCTAGCTAGTGGACGGCTTCACGGATCGTGGAAAAGGGAATCGGCGATTCCGTTTTCTATATGGGAGGTTGTACGCGCGAGGTTCCTATATTCCGCCGGTTTGTCTGCGCCGGCGCAGTGCCGGTAACGTCTGTTGCGATCACGACTGGTTTGGCCTCGATCAAGGCAGGAGCGTTTTGCCCTTTGGAAATGATAGCCAGGAGTTCAGTGTCCGTGGTGCGATTATGCAACAACAAGCGTTGGTTTCGATCTTACAGGAAGCCAAATTTTCGACCGACCGATTTGAGTATCCACTCAACAATCGAGATGATGACCCACCCTCCGCCCCAGAACACGACCACACTTATAGGCATTTGCCATTTCTCGCGGCGCAGGTCCCACCATGTTGGCTTTGGCACATTGAGGAGAAATTTATTGAACTTCGCCTCATCTTCCAAATCAACGTCGATTTCCTCGGCATGATTCGTAAAAGAAAGAACACGCCCTGAGTAGTAAAGGGCTAGAGAGCGGTGCACGAATTTGAGAGAGGGATGATAGAGGCCAAGGGCGCAGCCATCAGAACTGAAATCTGGAACGTAGCCCGCCTGGACCAGCGAGTGCAGCCGTTCAAATACCTTTTCTGTCCTTTTTTGGTATCGGAAGCGTATTTCAAAATCGTCGTTTGAGTTATCTATCTCTGATTCTGTGAACGTCGACACTACAAGGGCCTCCAAAATGTGAACTTGCTCGCGCGCGCGGCGAGGTTAGCCCAAATTCGCCGAATATTTATGCCGGAATTGTTCTTCGGCCAAGTCTCCTAATAGAGTGCAGGTTTCGGCAGGACGAAGGTCCTCGGTGAAACGCCTGCATTTGTTATTTCGCGCCAAGTTTTTGAGGTTTCGCGCCAAAATGAAGAAGGAATAACGCGCCTCAAACAGGACCGCGCGGCGCGGCTCACTTGCTCGATGAAAGCCTTGGGTGGCATAAGGCCGGGAAACTCGGCCTCGGAAGCAATCAACGCTGTTGGACCGTCAGGCTAGAGGTTGATCCAATAGGTGCGATATGACGGGCTGGTGGTACATTCTAAACGACGAACGTAAAGGTCCCGTCAGTTACGACGATCTGTATCAATTGCTGATCAGCGATACGCTTACGCCAAGCTCTCTTGTCTGGAAGGCGGGAATGAAGGAATGGCAGACTGCTGCAAAGGTAGACGACTTAGTCGCGATGTTTGATTCACTACCTCCGCAAGTTCCGAAGATCTCTCAGAGCAAAAGAACCTGGCCTTGGGAGGGGAGGAGACATCTAGGTTCTACCATCGCCCTAGGTATTGGTGGTTGTGGATTGGTAGGAGGACTGGCGGCCGCCGCTAAAGGGCAATTGGGCACGCTGATAGCAGCAACAGTGATGATCCTGGGAGCACTAGCATACAGGTCCGCGAAAAAACGCAAGCTTGGTGAGGTCAGATCAACCATTACTCGGCTGATCTTGGAATTCACGCTCTTGCTGCTAATCGCTTTGATCATCTTGTTGCAGAATAACCTCAAGCAACTGATCGCAACCGACCCAGTACCGAACGGCGTCATCCCCTTATGGGCAATTCTGGCTTATTTGATCATTGTCGCTCTTCCCAAGAGTTTGATGAGGGCGCAAGGGCAGTAACGAGAGCCTCAGCAGCATCGGCCACATAGTTGAGGGTACGCGGTTTATTTTGGCCCCAAAAAAATAAATAGGCGGTTTGTTCAGGGGACAACCGGCCGCTTGGATTTGGTGCGGCGTGGCCCAAACCATCCCCCGACAATCAGGCGGTGTCGGTAACGTCTGTTGCGATCACGACTGGTTTGGCCTCGATCAAGGCAGGAGTGTTTGCCCTGGAAATAATAGCCAAGAGTTCAGCGTCCGACACGTGCTCGATCGATACGTTCACCTTGGTCTCGGTGTGGTACCTATCCTGCCATTCGTCAGGATCGGCGTTTTTGAGGGCAAAGATGGCGGCCGTCACGCCAACGCCTTGCGATGTGGTGAGGAGCTTGGCCTCAAGCGCTGCAACGCGAGCCGCGCGGCCCCTGTTTATGGCGTCTCCAAAGTCTCGGTGCGCCGTCATCCACTCATACACCGCGTTCTTCGTGACCCCGAGATGACCGGCCAATGCCGTGACGGAATATCCCTGTCCCATGAACTCGATTGCCCGCTGGCAGTATTCTGGTCGGTATAGCGTCGGCCTGCCGAACACATAGCCTTCCGGCTTGGGCTTGCTGCGGAACGGCTTGCTGTAGCGGTCTTTCCTCCGGCGCCTGGGTTGCCCCGCGGCCTTGAGCCGCTTTGCCGTCCGGTCCTTGAGCAACGGCACGCTATCCTCGGTCATGTTGTCCTCGCTTCGCTGGCTCGACGTCACCCTATCGCACCGGACCTGCCTTCACGGCATGGAAATTAAATCTGCCACAACCGGGACCGGAGAATGGGTCGCAGGGCAGCTATGGGCCGCCCCCGGCGCGCCCCCAAAAAGAAATTCGACGCCGCAATGTGCGCCCCCACAAAAATAGGTCTTGATCTTGTTGGAGTTTTTGGCTCCTCGGGCCGGATTCGAACCAGCGACCATTCGATTAACAGTCACAAATCCTGGATATCTACTGCAATACTTCTCCATACTTCAGCATACAGGTAAGCACAAAATGCCTTGTTTTG
>Ga0210406_10005222_pt1 | contig 13663 bp, 16 predicted proteins | sample IncBWC30MmetaG_FD_155454 | JGI IMG/M metagenome (GOLD analysis project Ga0210406, IMG submission 155454) | Forest soil microbial communities from Barre Woods Harvard Forest LTER site, Petersham, Massachusetts, United States - Inc-BW-C-30-M | ecosystem: Environmental > Terrestrial > Soil >... | reverse complement strand
CAGGGCAGAGGCCCAACCGAAGCCATTCTTGTGGGGGTATCCCATGATTTGGTTGCTGGTAAAGTTCGAAGCGGCGGAGGCGATGGTGACCTGTGACCAGAAGCTGTGGCTCGAAGCAGCGTCGGGAAAAAAGCTGATCGAAAAAGCTCTCTGTCCATTAAACCTCAGGGTGTAGGAGCCCACGTCTCCGCCGGGACCGATCCTCACATGGGCTGGCGTGTACACAATCCTCGCCTCGGCGGGCTGCGCCAATGCCAACACGCCCACTCCTGCCGCACTCGCACCAAGGGCGTAAGCACTGAGCCGTTTATGCAGAGGCTCGGAAAGTTGGGCGGGTATTCTGGCACGCTGTTTCATGGTTTTCTCCCATTCGACACAGCGGACGCACCTTGAGCGAGCCGTCCTAGAGTCGCTTCATCCCTGCCATGAGTTTTGCCAGCGATGATTGGTTTGTTTGGGATGGTCTCGTAGGCGTAGCCGGTGAGGATAGCCGCAAATGGCCACTTAGAGACACTAACGCGGGCCCATCCGAAATGAATTTTGCCTTTGATGACGAACCTCAATCCAAGGTACCGGTTCTGAAGACCTTTGCCATTGTTTGCCCATGCACCGCTAAAGAATAACGGGGGGCCGGGGGGTACGCCATAAGCCTCTGCCATGTTACCCTCCCTTCTAAAATTGTTCGAAGGCCCGATTTTGTCCCCTGCACGCAACGCATACGCAGAATCGCTCTGGCCGACGACCCCATTCAAGCTGTTCACAGCCGTGTTGGAAGGAACGAAGACACTCGATAAAAAATATTCGTGTCCTCCCCGGGTTTGCGCCGTGAAGTGAAAATGCATTAGTGCGAAATCGACCACACTGTCATGGTTAACGTCCAAATTGTGGTTCACAGTGCTGCCTGCATGGAGCACAACGTGGGCGGGAGTGTAGATGATCTTCGCCTGTGCACCGTGTGCCAATCCCAACACCCCGACTCCCGCTGCACTTGCGGCAACTGTGTAAGCATTCAACTGGTGGATAAGAAATTCGGAAAGTTGCGAGGGAACTCGGGTAGGCCGTTTCATGGCGTCCTCCCAAACAGGCAAGCTATTATGATGCTGCGCCGGACGGCAGTCAACGGACATTTCAGCCAATGGGCGCTGTCGAAGTGTTGCTCGATGATCTGTTTTCGTCGCGAAAGTTTGTAGCGCCCGCACATGGGGAGATTATGGCAGATCGGGTGGTTCCTGCCACTCCCTCTTCAATTCGAGAAGGACAGGTCGCAGCAGATTGTAATGCCTTAAGTCGGCAAGCAACGCGGCTTCGGCCGTCGCCCGTAGAAAGCAGCTACCGTTCTCGTCCGACCATCGGAGCCAGTCGTGCAATTCTTCATCGGTGGCGGGGAAAATCATTTCGTTTGCTCCTTATGCTTTGACTATAGCGTGGAGATCATTGTTGCATGCCATCAATCTACGGATGTGTCATTGCTTGCAGAGTTGGCGGCGCAGACGAACTTTGTTTGTTTTTCAGCTTCCGAGTACCCTTTGCCTTCCACCCCGCTTTCCTTCTCAATTCTTTCAATCGACCAACTTGTCATGCTGCTTGCGCAAGGTCATGATCCTGATGCCATGCTTCCAGGAATTCTCGTGCGATTTTCTTGGCATCGGAAATCCTGTTTTCCATGACTGCTGTGGCCATACGATACGCATCTGCTAGCATAATTTCCTCGGGGGTCTGTATCTCTTCTCGTTTCGCTGGCTTCGCTGGCTTCCCATGCTTCCTAGGCTTCGGTATCTTCTTAGGCTCATCCTCCAGTAAATCAATCACAGTTTTTCCAGTTTCACTGGCGTAGAACCAACCCCGCACCGTCGAGGCATTGAGCCCGATGGATTTCAAAGTCTTGTGAAACCCTGGTTTCTTTCTCTTAGTAAGTTTTCCTAACGCAAGAATCAGGGGTAGGAGTTGTTCCCGAAGTTCTTTCTGGATATAAAGACGATGGTTCTCGATCCGGGGTACGCATGCTTTTAGAGCGGCCACCACTTGGTTGAGATTATTAAAATCGACTTTCGGCGGGTTGAAAGCGATGGAAGCTGAAGTGTTGTATCCAACACTTCGTCCCGTTTTTGCCAGATACGCCTTCACGCTCTCCGATGTCCAAACGCATTCCTCTCTCGTTTCCCGCCTTCCCATTTGTCCCACATTCACCCGCATCTGTACGGTTTTCTGCCACACTGGTGGGCCCAGGGCTTCCAGATACAAAGGCTGTGGTTGCTCACAAAGCAGCCAGTTTAGTTCGGGGTGATGCAGGAGATAATCAATGACCTCAATAGGCAGAACATCATCAGCGTTATAGACGTAGGTTTCGCAGTCGATATATGGATAATCAATTACAACGAGGTCGCGAGAATCCACCTCCTCGGCTCTCAAGCAATCCAACCAATCTAATGCAGAAAATGTTGGTTTGCGTTCCTTAATTAACTGATAGAAGCGGCGTAGATTTTTCTCTTCGGCTTCTGGCGTCCGGCGTCCGCCGCCCAAAGCGGAATAAGACCCGCCTTTGCTATAAAAACCCCCTGCATAGCAGAGCCACGGGGCCAAGACTAAGGCCCGTAAAACCTCATAACGGGAGCGGTCTCCCTGAGTAGCGAGCGATCGCTGCTTTTCAAACTCCGCTCGGGAGCGAGGGGGAACTTTAATCTTCTTCCCAATTTTGGAGAGTGGAATCCACCAATCGGGAACGGTGTTGGGATCATTAATAATCCACTGGGAAAACTTGAGGCCCATATCCCATGCGCGAATAGTGAGCGCTCCCCGGCCCGCACAAAGGTCAACAAATTTTCTTCCTGTTTTAATCGGTGCGCGGTCTAGGATGTCTTTCGCCTGATGACGCTTTCCACCCATAAAGGGCTCAGAAGGAACGGACATTAGACACCTCCCGTTCCCGTTCGATCTGGATTAATAGCGAGCGATGAATCCTGATGATTGAATGGTTTCTGCGGTAGCGGTTCCCCCGCTGATCAAGGTCAAGGAAGCCGTCTCGTCCTCTGTATTGTTCGAGGATGCGGGTAGCGTTTTTCTCGCTACAGACCCAACGCAGAGCGACGGCTGAAGCAGAATAGTAAAGGCGGGTATCTTCAGACAAAATGACTCCTTAGAAGGAGTCATTAGGGAGGAAATGGTTTCAGTGACCAGTCGTTGCCAACCTAGTGAAGCCCTTACACATCGAGAAACGGAGGTTTAAAAGGCCCAACAACAATCAGTATTAATAATCTGAGCGTCAAAAGTTCAGGAATTTGGTTTAGCTACCAAATTCTTATATTGGGTAGGGTCTTCGCCAAGAAGATTCCGGGGGCGGTTCCTTTCACCGCCCTGCTTTCTCTTTCCCAGAAAGGCGTGTTTACCCAACACGGGAGAGAGCAAAACTTAAAGCAAAGGAAACCAAGATGACCACATTTCGTGCAGAGCCCCTAATGAGGATTTGGTTCATGGCCTTCTAGCCGTGAACAATCAACAGATACTTACCACGCAAGAGACAATTAAATACATCAAAGAATGCGCCGTTGTCCTGCAAGAACTCTGGGCGGTTCTATGCCTAGATGACACCGCTCCTACCAATCGGCAAATAGCGGTATGGCTGGCTGACCATAAGTATGCGGATGTAGAGTCTGCTTTCTATGTCGCGCTCAAATGGCTAAACCGGCAGGCCGATCCGAATAGCATTACCCCAGACAATAAAATCAAATATGTTAGCGGCATACTGAAAAATAGTCAGATTGATGCCATGACCCCGGAGCAAAAAGAACAGCGGCTTAGTGATATCCGCTCTCTTGCTGGTAAGCAAGGCGCACGACAAAAATGGCAAAATGCAAAAACTGCGGTTTGCCATAATTTGTCATCAGAATGTCTGGTTTGCCATCATTTGCCATGTGTTTGCCAGTCTGGTTCTGGTTTTGATTCTGGTTCTGGTTTTGATTCTGGTTCTGATTTTGATTCTGATTTTGATTCTAGTTCTGGTTGTGATGGTGTTACTACTCCTGATTCTTCGTCGGCGGCTACGCCGCTTAGTGAACCCCCTTTAAACCAGGAAGGAAGTCAAGGTCAAGGTCAAAGTCAACACCCATTAGTGGTTTCTAATATTAACGCTATAGAGCCATGCAGGGTGGTAGAGACAGCTAAGCAGAAGAGAGAGGTTGGGGTGGTGGTAGCAGAGAGCAACCCCAACCCCAAAACCAACGGCATGGCTCATCCTCCCGTTTCGCAAGCCACCCCCTCGCTGGTCACCACCGAGGACTGCGATGATTGTTTTAGTATCTTTGGTGAACCTCATGCTGAATATTGTTGGTATGTTAAACATCTCCCATGACTCCCGTACCGGCCTATCAACTCTGCACCGATTGCAAAACTAACAAACGGGCCTTAGCCATCGGTATGCCTGGTTATGGTTGCCTGTGTGTGAAATGCTATGAGACCCGCATGGATGAGGCCCGAAACAAGAAACCACCAAAGCCTAAGCCCGCTGGTAAGGCAAAATATGACTGGGCTTTCGGGCAGGAAATGCTTCAGTTGACACCACAGCAACGTTGCGCCAGGGACTATTGCGGTGGTTGTGAGTTATGTAATTACGGCCAATTAAAAGATGAAGTGGACAATCTGGATAAGTTGTAGGTCGTTGCAACTTCCCAATGTATGGGACATCACCAACCTCCCGCCTTGGCATGGAAACTTGCTTTACCCCTGTCGGCCAGTCGCCGATCTGCGAATTCATCGTTCTAAACCAATGGAGATGATTTGCTCGCAAATCGGATTCGCTTGCAGCGGCTCGTCGCCAACGCTTTTGCTGCGAGGAAATCGGGGGCCCGCAAGTGAATCCCAGTTTTCCGAATATCGTTGCCTATTTGTGGACGGCGGTTTCTAAAGAGCTGCCCGCAATACAGAAAGGCCCACCACTATGAAAAAGAATCATTGTTGTGAAGAGGACGTGTTCGGATATGTGTGGCAAAACGCCGACGCGGACGGAATTTGGGACGGGAACGACGCCAGCGTGGCAGCGGAATTCGGTGTAGCGGAAGACGAGGCCTATTCCATGCTCAGTGAACTCTGCGACGCGAACCACATTCAGAGAATCGGAACAGAAAAATACATCGTTACGAGATGGCGGGAAAGGGACAAATTCAGTGAAGAAGAGGAACGTTGCTAGGAAATGCCTCAGAAATCAAGTGCGCGACCCCAGCCAAATCGAATCAACGCGCTGCTAATCCCAGAAGTTCGTTCCCAGCCAATAGTCTCGCCGCAGCCACAGGTCGGTGGTTTTGGAACAAATGAGTCGCTGATCTTCATTTATTGTCTTCCAACCTTCGTTTCATGAGATTCACATACTCTTCACTGATATCCATCAGCACGGAGTTCCGGCCCAACTGCCTAGCTACCAACCCCGTCGTGCCGGACCCAGCGAACGGATCGAGCACCAAGTCCCCCGGCCTGCTGCCGATCCTGATGCACCTCTCAACCAGTTCCTCGGGAAACATGGCTATATGATTTTCCTTGTGCGGCTGCGTATTGATATGCCACACATCCCTTATATTTCTGGTCGGCTTCATCACCATGCGATTACCGACCAGAGTAGCGTTGCCAAGCTGCTGGTGTTTTACATTTCCGATCGGGGGCGACAGTCTTGCGCGTTCGCCATGTGTACCGTCCTGTATTAGGGCATCCCCCTTAGGGCCGACAGCCACTGGATGCCACTTCACGCTCCCATCTTCCATTAACAAATCCCCGGTAGATAATCTCTTTTCTGTCTTACTGCTGCCACTTTTGTTACTGTGGCGCATTGTAACTTCTTTCATCTTGCCGTCTTTCTTGCTGGGTGTATGGCCGCCGCCCAGAGAGCCGTTCTGCCAGCACACAGACGGCTCCCGCGCTTCCTCCGAATTCCAGTAATATTTCTGCCGCTTAGTCAGCATAATGACATGCTCATAGCTACTGGTAGGGCGGTCGCGCACGCTTTCTGGAACCGCGTTGCCTTTTTCCCAAATTGGAATGCTTCGCACAATCCAACCGTCAGCGTCTAATGCGATTTGCACACGCTGCGGGATAAGGCACATTGATTTAGATTTTTCTTGGCCCATAAAAGGAGTGGGGTCGCATAAGGGATTCATCCTTTTTCCATTCAAACCGCGCCCGCTACCGTGATAACAATCACCGATGTTCAAAAAACAAACGCCATCATCCCGCAGTACGCGCCACACTTCCCGCATGGCCATAACCAGATGCTCCACATATTCCGCCACTGTTGTTTCCCGGCCCAGATCATTTTCGGTTCCACCTGGATACCTTCGCAGACGTAAGTACGCAGGTGAAGTGACTGTCATTTGAATAGACTTGGCGGCCAGTGGGATCGCAAATGCAGATGCTCTCAAAATTAGGGTGGCGGGACGAATTACTTTGGGGGTTGATTCAGCCAACCTTCCCCAGGTGATTTCCCCGGTATAACTTTTCTGAAAGTGCACTGCCGCAAGTTGAAATCCACTTTGAGGCCACGGTTTGTCTGGCGTCCTGCACAGTAAAACTTCTTTAATTCCGAATTTCGCTTCCTCCATGTCGGCGATCCGCGCACGCAAGCTCAAGACATGGTTCAGCGTGATCAAAAACACAATATTTTCGGCAACCTCGTAGGCGTGCTGGAGGAACCGTCGTGCCAAACTCCACGGTGGGTTAGTAATGATCCAACTGGCCCGTGCATGGAAGTCAAAGAAGTCTTTGCCTCTCGTTATCTCTAAAGCCGTGATATCAGTTAGCCCATGAGTAGCGAATGCCCTAGTAAATGCGCCACCGCCCTCACAAGGTTCGAGAACTCTCCCACTGATCTGTGGCCGGAAATGTCCGACGATCCTGTTGGCAAGGGCATCCGGCGTGTCTACAAGATCACGAGGATTTACACGATAATGTGTGCTGCTGTCAAAGTCCCTCCGCGGGTTCGGCGTCGACCACTGGTGGAAACGCATCGGGTACAAGCAAGTGGGCCTGGGCCTCGGTGATCACCCGGTAGTGGTGCTCGTGGTCAGAAAATACAACGCGCTCCCTTCCCCACTCGCCGCCAGTCCATTCCCTCACCCTCCTACGCTGCATGAAGTCCGCAACACCAACACACTTGCAGAGTGTGGTCGTTCCTGCAGTCTCGTCTCGCTTTTCGAGCCAATCCCCAACCACAATACGATGGTCACGTCCCGCGAATTCGACCGTTGCGCTCACTTCCTTTATCTGGATACGGTCGCTGGCGAACTGTTCTGCAACCCTGTGGAGATAATCGGTCAACATTTTGCTGGCGACATCCCTGTCGGGCTCATTTGCGAGGGTTTCGCGGAGTTTGTCAGCAACCGAGTCCCCCGGTACCTGCGGGAGTGCGTCGACATGCGTGACACTTGTCACGCTTTCGCCTGCCGGAGCGGGCTCGCTCGCCTCGTTTGCAGGCGCGGAATTGGGCACTTCGGTAACGGTGCTGATTGCGCCCGTGACATCTTTCTGCGTGCCTGTGCCGTTGATTTCAGTGGCTTTGTGCGCCATCACCCAGTTGAACCGCTCGCCCACGCTATTTCCCTCGGCAGCCTTCGCCAGCCGAGTCGCCTCGGGGTTCTTGTAACCCTGCTGCATCAACGTCTCGCGCAGTTCGCGTTGCTCCGCCGTGAGCTTGGCATTAGCGTTGCCATCCGGTAATCCGAGAGCCTCCTTGAGTTTTGCCATGCGGTCGCGGTATCGCTTGTTCCACTGGCGCACGAGGTCCGCCGTGTAGCCCACCGACTCAAGGTACGCGCCCACCTGCCTCTCACCGGAGAAACCGTTGATCTCGGTTCCGTCCTTGAGGCGTTTAATGCTCTCGTTGATTGCCGGAAGAACGCGATCGTATAAGTGCGCTGTGAACTTGCCGAACAGTCGCTCACCTTCCCTATAGTTGTGGAGGTTTGTGTTGTGGAGTTTCTCTGCCGTGTAAGCGCCGTAGTCGTCGATCGGGAACAGCTCTGGGGTCAGGGGCTGGGCGCTCTGATCGCTCGGATGCGTGGCACTGTCACGCTCTTTGCCCCCTGCATCGGCGCTGGGGACAGACCCGAGATCATCTTCCGGTCTAGCTGGAGCCGCATCGCTGATTGGCTTTGTCGTTGCTATCTCTGAAGCGGTATCGGGCGCTACGGACTGTGTATTGTCTGGAGATGCGGGAGAGATATGCCCCGCATCCTGTTGCGACTCGCCTGCCACGGATGGCGCATTGCCAGTCGTGGTAATATCTGCGTGCCTAGTATCAACTACGGTCTGCGTCTCGATTGGGCGGTCAGCGATTCGTGTCTTCGCGGACTGGTCGCTGATCGCTTGGGGCGCAGCCGCTACAGCTTTCTTTGCCATAGCGTTACTCCTATTTTTCAGTTAATTCAGCATCAAGTTTTCACATCCTTCGGGAGTCGGTATTTTGGTCGATAAAAGGGCATCGAGAGTCATTGCTTTAGGCTGCTGCCACCTCCTTGTGGGCTTCGCGTCTCTCTTTGTGGATTTTGTGCGGTGGGGCGTTGCTGTAATGACAGCGTTCCCCAGCCATCGCTCCCTGTTCGGGGTTGCCGTTATCGTTGTCCTTATCGGCTACCCCCTCATATTTCGTGAGCCGGTGCGCTAAGACCGCACATTTATGTGGTGGTGCTTCCGATGAAACGTGCAAGTAAATTGTGTTGAAGTCTGAAGTTCTTCGTTCGTTAATGGTTTCCATCCATGGGTCTCTTTGCCTGCCATAAGTTCTCTGGGTTAACAATGCCCGCCCCTTGCAGAGCGGGGTCTTCTCACTAAATATCTTCTCCTCCAGTGAAGCGTTCCACTTCCGCGAGAATTTCATTCACATGCTCGAACACATTATTGGGGTCAACGGTCGCCGGGTCATTGCGCATAGTCTCCACGTACTCAGCAAACCACTTATCGCCCATCGCTTCTTTGATTTTCCGAAGTAAAATACCCGCGCCGAAATAGAAACTTCCAAGTATCGGCGGCCGATTGGGAAAAGGTCGTTCTCTGATAGCCATAATTCCTCCCTTGGTAAACGTTCTTTCGCCTCTGGTGCGGATCGGGTTGCTATCCCTTGCGATTCGTAGCCCATCAGTAGTTCTTCCACATGCACTCCGTTCTGCGTCCGCCATTTTGGTGAGCGAAGCGATGCACATTGCGAGTCCAAAAGGGCTCTCCAAACATTCGGACGTAAACCGGGTGCCTGTACTCGCAAAGAAGCCAGCGGAACTTTGCATTCTTCAGCCAGATGATGAGTCGCTTGTGATCTAGATCGCTTGCGTTATATGAGCCGACGCTGGCCCCGAGGTAAGGCGGATCAATAAAGGCAAAGTCGGTTGGACTCAAACACTCGAAGACTGGCTCATAATCCCAATCGGTGACACGAGGATTTACCAAAGACATGATCCGATGCGCTTCGCGCAAGCTTCGTGCATATCCTGTTGCGCCCGGGCCGCCTCCCGAAGTGCGAGCCCCGACGACAAAATATCCGCCTCCGTTTCGCGAGAGGTAGGGATTGAGTACTTCGGCCTCGTCGCTATAACTATTCCCATACAGCCGCCGACACTCACTTTTATAAAAACAGTAGAAGCTGGCTGTGGCTGCGCGGTCAGGAACCGTCACCGTGTTCCCGATTCTGGCGACGGCGTGGAAAAACTCGCTCGTGCGAATGTCATTCAGCCACCAATGTTGATAATTCAGTAGCGATGGTGCTGGCCAAAAGACGTTTCCGAGACCGCAGAATACATCCGCGAAGACGTTTCCCGAGTTTGGCGCACGGGAGCAAATGTCTAGCGCCTGTTTTGCTTTGCCGCCCGGATATGGAAAAGTCGGATAATAAAATCGGTTCTTCATATTCAGAAATGGCGGTACGTCAAACTGATCCGTTTGCCACTCACCAGATGTTTCAGGTCTTTCGGGATTGAATGTTTCCAGACGCGGTTGAAGGCGTTTGTAAATAGGATCAAGCTGCCGGGCGCTAGTTCAACTACTCTCGATCCCGGCACTTTCGCAAGTCCATTGACCGTGATGGGAACCCCCTTAAGCTTTGCGTCGGGCGGGGTCAGCACCATGCGGCGCATCGCCCCCAAGGAAATACTGGCGACGTACAACGGCTCCCGCTTTTCATCACCGATAATCGTTGCTTTGTCATGGTGTGGGCCAATGTAGGCGTCGTGATCGACGAATTCGTTGCACGCGCACTGCGGGAAGTCCACCCCAAATTGCTTTTCCAACGTCTGTTTCAAGGCCCAAGGGAGCGGCTCCCATTCAATACTTGGCTTGGCGGTGGGGTTGTAGGTGTAGCTGAGGCCGTAATCGACGGTACGTCGCCGGATCACATTCCGCTTCGCGTACATCGTGACGATTTCGTCGCTGAACGACATCTGTTCGGCCTGTAGAAAGAGGCGGTCCGGATCATCCAGAAAATGAGGATAGTAATGCAGCTCTAACCCCTCGGATAATTTGATAATTTCAAGCTGCATGGAAGTTCCTCCTCTCTTTCTTTCTCTTTGTTATTCGCTGTGGCACAATTGGGGGCAACGAGGATGGTTGCAGCGTTCCGGTGGGCTCCGATGCGAGCTGATCACTCTGAATTGTTTGATCCACAGGTTCCGCTGGCGGTGTGAAGGGTTCACTCGCAATTTCCTGTTCACTGTTCACTGGCTCACTACCCTGACTAGTGGGGTCAGTGAACTGTTCACTGATTTTTTCTTGTTCACTGTTCACTTGTTCACCTGGCTCATCAGCCGACTCCGTGAACGGTTCGCCAGTGTTTTCGTGTTCACCGTTCAGCTGCGCTTCACCTAGAGATAGGGCAATTCGTTCGATCTCTGGACGCAAGAGCGCCCGCCACTGTTCCGTAGTCTGTTCGGGTACCAGTTTCCCGCTTTCAATTTCTTCGAGAGCGTCCATCATCTTCATCAGTGCTTTCCGTGTTTTCCGCTGTGTCTTTGCAAGCTCTTTCGCCGTTGGATCAGGTCTTGCCCAGAGGTCATCAGCAATCCTCCGTTCTTCCTGGCGGTAGCAACGGAAACACAGCCCATGCGCGGCGATCTCCCGTGTTTCACCGCAGTTCATGCACGCTTTGATTGATCTGCTCATCTTGCGCCTTTGCCATTAGCGGGTATTGTTCTGGATGTCTTATCAGCTCCAGTGACTCGCGGCAGGCGGTCTGACCCTGCTTATGTGTCCGCCTTCTGTGGGGAGATTAGATGAAGCGCTCGATACTTGTCTCAGACAAAACCAGAAATATCTCGTCACTTCTGTCTTTATTGGAATGGACTAGATATTAGCTGCTTGAAGATCGTGTGGACGCCGTGGCATCAGAAGGCTTTCGATTCGTGGTCTCAGGTTTCTTGGCGAGTTGCGAGGGGAGGGGTCGCCTCTTGCTCTCGGTCTTTTTCTAGTTCAAGCAGAAGGCTCATCAGTGTGTCTCCGCGACTTCGGTGCTCCGCGTATGCGTCACCCATATATTGGGAGACATCAAGCATAATTCCTTCCATGAACCCCGAATCCTTTTCGAACAACCGAGTTACACGTTTCAGAATAGCATCGGCGCTGAGAGGGTCCTTCTCTTCGCCTTTGTATTTGCCAGAACTTATGCGAATTGGTTCTATGTTGCGCACGTAGACGGTATCAGGCGAAACGGTACTGCGGATTGCACGCATGGCCTCCAATAGATCGCTAAGTGTATGGTGGTCGTGATGGAAAAAGTACAGCAGCCCGTAAGAATACGCTTCCACGGCACTTCTCAACACAGGCTTTGATACTGGCGCGGGCGCACATTTCTCAAGCAGCTTTTCCATACAGCGGAGAGCCTCCGGTAGACTGTCAATCAAGCGACGCACCCTGCATCTTTCACGCCTGTTGGGGAATTGTTCCCGCAGAAAGTTGTAGGGGCTCCTGTAAAACAGAGGTAGACTCAACGTTTCGATGTCCTCTGCCATCTGGCGACAATTCATACTGACACTATCCAGTCTTTCAGGAATCTCAAATGCCTCCTCAAATTTGGAAAGGTCCGCGCCAAACCAGTTTGTGCACGCTAGCATGAATTCCACAATATTCTGGGGGGGACAAGCACGTTTTTTCAAATCAAAGAGATCGTCCAGAAGCTTCGGAGGTTTAACGTGGTAGTCCGCTGATCCGCGAAGAATTCGACTAAACTCGGCTCCGTAATGGAGGATTCGAGCCCGACACTGCTCAGGAGTTTCGTTGGGCTCACATACAAAAGCGCTATGGGCAAACTGCTCAGCATAACGTTCAAAGGCAGCTTTCATCCAACCCACCAATTCATTAAACTCCGCCACGGTGATGCTCATTCCGTAATTCTACGCAACCTGTGTGTTTTCGGCTGAGACAAAACCGCGTGTTTTCACGATTTTCTGTCTTAGGTAATGCGCTAAGACAGTATTGCCTTTCGCGGCGTCCTGCAGTCCGAGACGCGGCGACTGTCTGAATGTAGTGTGATGGCGGAGGGTGATTTGTGCCAAATCAGGAAGAATTATTTGTGGATGCAGCGGTCGCGGCAGCGTACTTGCATTGCTCACGCAAGCATCTCCTGAAACTCTCGGTTCTCGGAAAAATCCCAGCCCATCCGCTGCCTGGATCAACACAGCGCCGGACGTGGCGCTACCTCCTCACCGAACTTCACGATTGGATGGTAAGCTCCGCCCCCTCCCAGCTTGGCCCAGACAACCCATCGGCCGTAAGATCACCGGCAGGCGGCTCCCGTAAAGGAGGCCAATGAGATGGCTTATCAGAGTGGGAGTTTGAAGAAAGTCTGGCGCAGGATGGACGGAAGTAGATGCCGGATGTGGCTATTACGATTCCGTGTCGCGAAGAATGGTAGGCGCGTGGAGAACGGCGTCATCATTGGCAGCATCACGGATTTTCCAACCAAGGAGTACGCTTGGAAGGAGGTAGATAGGTTGCACGTGCGTGCCCTCATCAACAAGGACGACTCACCGCGAGTAACAGTGGCGAGGATCGTCACCGAGTACATGCACAAGGTACATGGTCTTGAATACGACATGTCCGCCAAGGATTGGAAACCCGTCAAGGATTCCCGTCGAGCGAAAACCACTACGGATGGCGTGAAGTGCTATGTGAGGAACTACGTCATGCCGCAGTGGAGTGGCCACATGGCGGACAAGATCAAAAAAAGCGATCTCCGAGATTGGCTATACACGCTGCGTGATGACGAAGAGCTTGCAGGGCCAACGGTGTCCAAGATCAAATCGATCATCGGCACAATCTACAACTGGGCGGGATTCGAGAGTTTGGTGACTACCAATCCGGCAGGTGGATGGAAACTGGAGGACGTAGCATCGAACTACACGCCCGTGATCGTCAAACCTGAGCAGGCAAGAAAGATCATCACGCTGCTCTCAGACCCGCGCCACAGGATGCTGGTGCTGGTCTGCGCGTCAACAGCGGTTCGGGCATCCGAGGCGTGCGGCTTGAAATGGCGTGATGTCAACTGGGATGAAAACTGGATCATGATTGAGCGCCGTTGGACTGCCGCCTGCCTTGATAAGCCCAAAACCAAGGCGTCGAAGGCTCCGGTAGCTATGTCCCCGGCGCTGGCGTGGTTCCTGCACCAGTGGCGAAATGTCACACCGTACAGTGGAGACGATGACTGGATTTT
>Ga0210406_10005221_pt1 | contig 13667 bp, 10 predicted proteins | sample IncBWC30MmetaG_FD_155454 | JGI IMG/M metagenome (GOLD analysis project Ga0210406, IMG submission 155454) | Forest soil microbial communities from Barre Woods Harvard Forest LTER site, Petersham, Massachusetts, United States - Inc-BW-C-30-M | ecosystem: Environmental > Terrestrial > Soil >... | reverse complement strand
AGAATGACTTCGGGATGATAGCCCGCCTTCTCGGCGCGATAGGTCAGGTAATAGGGGTCGACGCCGATACAATGACCGCCAACGAGGCCCGGCTGGAAGGGCAGGAAATTCCATTTGGTCTGCGCAGCCGCCAGCACGTCGCCGGTGTCGATGCCGAGCGCCTGAAAGATCAGCGACAATTCGTTCATGAAGGCGATGTTGAGGTCACGCTGGGTGTTTTCGATCACCTTTGCTGCCTCAGCGACCTTGATGGAAGGCGCGCGGTGAATGCCGGCCGTGACGACCGATCCGTAGACGCCGGCGATGACATCGAGGGTCTCCGGATTCTGCGCCGAAACGACTTTCATGATCGATTCGAAGCGATGCTGCCTGTCGCCAGGATTGATGCGCTCCGGCGAATATCCGACATTGAAATCCGAACCGACCTTGAGGCCCGAGCATTGCTCGAGGATCGGCACGCATTCCTCTTCGACTGCGCCGGGATAGACCGTCGATTCGTAGACAACAATGTCGCCATTCTTGAGCGCGGATCCCACGATACGCGAGGCACCAAACACTGCGCCGAGATCGGGCCTTCGCGCCGCATCGATCGGGGTCGGAACTGTCACGATGAAAAAATCGGAGGACTGAACATCACCTTTATCGCAAGTAAAACTCAACGAAAGATACTTTAAATCCGAGGTTTCGACCTCGCGCGTGCGATCTTGTCCCGCCTTCAATTCCTGGACACGGGTCTCGTCGATATCAAGGCCGACGACCGGGCTGCCTGCGCGCGCAAAGGCGACTGCAACAGGCAGTCCTACATAGCCCAATCCAATAACCGCGATCTTCCGCCGGTGCGACATCAAGGAAATTCCAAGCTCTTGGGACGCTATTAACACAACTCAGTCGAGTGTTTAGCCGTACCCCTGTGAAGACCGCAAGGGGGGTAGACGGCTCAGGATGTCAGGGTTATTCCCCTGTGTGGTTTCACAGCCATATTGGTGGGGCCATATAGCCGGGTTTTGGCTCCGATGCATCAGCGAGCCGACGTTCTGGCGGTCCCAAGGTTGATGATAAGAGTTGATATCGTGGTGCGACAACCGACCATAATTGGCTGTACCCGTCAGGACGAACGAGATATATCCCCGTTGCTTCGCCATTCTGCGAAGTTTCGTCGCTTTTCATCCCTCTCGCGCAAGATTAACAAGCATGGCCGAGTCGTGATAATTAGTTGGGCTTCTTCTAAATTGCGGATTGCGTAGCACGATGTGTGGAATCGCGGGATTTATCGCTGACCCGGCGCATCGGACATCTGCGGATCAACTAAGATCCACCGCAAACGCGATGGACCTTAGCTTAAAGCATCGCGGACCTGACGATTCCGGTATCTGGATTGATGCCGACGCCGGGGTCGCGCTCGTCCACCGCCGCCTTTCGATCGTCGATCTCTCGCCCGCTGGACATCAGCCGATGCATTCCGCCGACGGCCGATTCGTCATCTCCTATAATGGCGAGGTGTATAGCCACCTCCCGATCCGGGCCGAGATCGAAGCGACCGGCCATAGATTTCGCGGACATTCTGACACCGAAGTCATGCTGGAGTCGATTGCACGGTACGGCATCCGCCCGACCGTCGACAAGTTGATCGGCATGTTCGCGATCGCGATTTGGGACAAGCGAGAGCGGACGCTGACGCTCATAAGAGATCGACTCGGCATCAAGCCGATATATTGGGCGAAGCTCGGCGGACTATTTATGTTCGGCTCGGAACTAAAAGCCCTTCGCCAGCACCAGGGGTGGACGCCGCGTATCAGACCGGAGGCGGTCGCATCCTTCATGCGGCACAATTATATCCCCGCTCCCCACACAATCTACCAGGATGTCTACAAATTGAAGCCCGGGACAATTCTAACGCTAACCGCAGGGCACGAACCTCAGCTCGAGAGATTCTGGGATGCCCGCGCGGTTGCTATCCATGGGCTTCGAAATCCGCTCGATGAAGATGATGCAGCGCTGATCGATCGCCTCCAGAATCTCCTCATCGATGCCGTCGGCAAGCGGATGATGGCGGACGTACCCCTCGGAGCCTTCCTTTCAGGGGGGATCGATTCATCGACCGTTGTTGCGCTGATGAAGGCTGCGAACGCGGGACCCGTGAAGACGTATTCTATTGGGTTCGAACAGGCAGAATTCAACGAAGCGCCTCATGCCGCCGCGATCGCGAGGCACCTTGGAACTGACCACACTGAGCTCACGGCAACCTCTCGTGAGGCGCTCGAAGTCGTGCCAAAGCTTGCCGAAATGTTCGACGAACCGTTTGCCGATTCGTCGCAAATCCCGACGTATCTAGTTTCAGCGATGACACGCAAGCACGTCACCGTCGCGCTCTCGGGTGACGGCGGCGACGAATTATTTTGCGGCTACAACCGCTATCAACTCACGCAGCGCTCGTGGCGCACGCTTGCGCTCGTACCAAGAGCCGTGCGAAAAGCTTTCGCAGCGGGACTAACCTCCTTGAGCCCAAAGCGCTGGGACGCACTTTTTCGAGGTCTCCCCCGCGGCCTTCATCATCCGCAAGCAGGCGACAAGATTCACAAGGTTGCGTCAATCCTGAGGTTGAATGATGCTGACGAACTATACAGAAGGCTTGTTAGCCACTGGGAGCCGAACCAAATCACACCCGGCGTATCCGAAACCCGCGGCATCCTGTGGGATAAATCGGTGCCGACCGATTTCCGGAATCTGCTCGGCCGAATGCAGTTCCTTGATTTGGTGACCTATCTTCCCGACGATATTCTTACGAAGGTCGATAGAGCCAGCATGGCCGTTGCCCTCGAGGCGCGGGTTCCTCTCCTCGATCATCGCGTCGTGGAACTAGCCTGGCGGCTGCCGCAATCGGCAAAGATTCGTGGCGGAACAACGAAGTGGCTGTTGCGACAAGTGCTTTATCGGCATGTTCCTAAAACCCTTGTCGAACGCCCCAAAATGGGATTTGGCGTCCCCCTTAGCGAATGGCTGCGTGGCCCGCTGCGCGAATGGGCAGAGGCTCTGCTCTCCGAGAAACGGCTGGGGGAGAATGGTTTCTTTGACGTCGCGGTTATACGCCGGTACTGGACAGAGCATCTATCCGGGCAGCGAAACTGGCAATATCTGCTTTGGGACGTCCTTATGTTCGAAGCCTGGCGCGAACGATGGGGATGATCTCCGCTCAAAATGAAGCGTCCCTATCAGCCCACGGATTTTGCGGACTGGGCCTCCATCCCCCGCGTCCGTGCTGATCGCGATACGCCCCTTCTGTGGGACGAGACGGCGGCGGATATAGAGGTGATTTAGGTCGGCATGGATCGGAATTTTTTTCCCATGGGGCCCAAATCACATTCAATCTAGCCCGTCGGGCGCGCGTTTTTTGCACGACGTCATCGTCCCGCCGGAAAGAATTTGACACGTCGGGCAAATCATCTCCATCTGTCGCGGCAACACCTTTCACTACATATCGCAGCATGACCTTTGGGGAGAGGGGAGCATTCTAGTGGGGGTCCATTCGTTCCTCCGCGAAAGCTGGTGGTTTGGCGACCTCAGAGTTCCCGGTTAGGGCCGAACAGACGACCACCTGAACGCTCCCAGCTAGAACTTCCAGAAATAAAGCGCGACAATCAGGACTGAACGACGCGCAGAATGCACACATAACGAGAGTATCCGCACAATGACCGACGTCGTTCATCCCGCACTTCACGCGAGCATTCGCCTTCGCAGACCAGCATTTGGCGGATTTCTATTCGATGCAGGGGTGCTCCTGCTCTGGGCCGCCGGATGCGCCATACCCTTCTACTTCAAGCGCAGTCAACTGTTAGTAGGGTTCGACGGCGGCTATATGCGAGATCTCGCTCAGCGCCAGTTCGATTGGCACATACCGCTTTTTTCAACAAGCCTGGATTTTTTTCAGGGACAGGGCGACGTCTTTTTTCCGGTTAATTTTACCCTGTTTCCAGCGTTCATTGCAGCGTCCCGGTTCGGCAACGAATTCACCGCGCCAATTATTATCTATGTCATTGTTCTAGCGGAAATCTCGCTTGCCATCCTGTTCTTTGCGCGATGTCTTGGGGCATCACGGGTTGTGTCGGTCGGTGCCGCTGTTGCTACCGGTCTCACGATGTTTCCCTTTGGCAACCCGACGCTGATTTATGGAATCCTATCCTTGTCGCCGGGGGCTGGAAGCACGATCGCTGCAGCACTCGCGATAGGTGGCGCCTACGTCGCCTTTGGCTACACCGACTTGGCGACAGACATTCCTCTCGCCGCGGTCATTCTGGCTCTGTTTCTGTGGTCGATCTTGGCCAGCGCAACCTCTTGCATACTTAGCGCTCCGTTTTTTCTGTTGTGCGGAATTTCCGGCATTCTGGCCGCGAGGGACACCGCCGAACGCTGGCGCAAAATCGGGCTCGTTCTAGCAGTCTTGATGATGCTGGTTGCAACCGGCCCTGCACTCTATATGGCCGGCTTGGTAGTCGAAACTGCTGCTACAGCTTTCCCGCTGGAGCTCATGAATGATCGCGCGACCTTTATGTTCGCATCTATTCTCTTTCATTGGCACTCTCATGGACCAGCCGGACCTATCCTGATGTGCCTGGCAATTGCCGGGGCCCTAGTTTCGATCTTTGATCAAAAGCATCGCACCATACGCATTTTTGCCATCACGCTTCTGACGTATCTTGGAAGCCGTTTGACTTTCGCGGTCCTGACCATCCTGTTTGACTTCTGGCGCGGCCCCTCGCCCTTGTATTTCGAATTCTTCGTCGTCCCGCTTTACGCTATCTTCGCAGCCCTATTTTTGGCACGGTCGTTAGAGTTTGTACTAAGTGTTCTCGGCCGGAAATCTCCGTCGGCCGGCACTCTCACCCTCGTTCTAGCTGCAACGGGTTTGACTTGTGCCACGGCGATGGCGCTCGCCACGCGACAAAGCGATTACGGCTTTAACTTCCCGCCGAAGCCAACGGCCTTCACCGAACTCATCGCTCAGCAGACCGCCTTAGCACCGGGAGCACAATTCCGCGGTCGCACTGCCAATATGGTCGGCCGCACGATCGATCGCAAGATAGCCTGGCCAGATCTCCATGTGCGTGATCGTGCCCTCAGTAGGGAGATCGGAAATGAAATGCGCGTGGTCGGCCTGCATGCGTTCGGTATTCCGAGCCTTTTTGAATATGTCCCGACGATTACGCCAGCTTACTACGCGATGACGTCGCGCCTCCTGGCCAGGCCGGATGACAGCCAAATGCGCAGCGTGTCGGTGCTTCGGCACATCAATTCGCGGATTCTAGCCATGTTCGGCGTAAGATTCGTGATTACCGATGCTCCGGTGACCGAAGCGGTTACCCTTCGGGCAACCATGCCGGTACAAGCCGCGACTCTATTCCTTTACGAAATCGAAAGGCCCAATCTCGGTGATTACTCGCCGACCATTGTCGTTCAGCCGACGACCGCAACTGAAGCCGTCAGGCAGCTCGCGAATGCCGATTTTGATCCTTCTCACCAGATCATTGCTGCATTTACGGGTGATGACGATCAGTTCGTGCCGGCGAGCAATGCCCGGATTACTTTTGAAGGCGCTTCTCTGCGGGTCCAGGCGGACAGTACGGGCCGGTCCATCCTGCTGCTGCCGCTTGAATTCAGCCGGTGCCTTCAAATTACCTCGTCGGAATCTGGCGATCCGGCTATTTTTCGGGCCGACTTGCTTGAAACCGGCGTGATTTTTTCAAAGCGGCTGGATATGTATCTGGCCGTCAGAACCGGGCCTTTCTTGTTGAATCCGGGATGTCGGCTGCGAGACTACTTCGACGTGACCGCGCTTGAAGTCGGCAAGGTTCCAGTAAGCGCGGGCGCTGCCAGCTCCGAGCAGTGAAAATGGCTTTCATTGACGGCAGGCATCCCACCAGCGTTCGCTCATATCGATATTTCCAAGACTGATAAACCAGCCTCATGCTAACAAGTGACCGATATCTGGGAGTTCGGAGTAAATGAGACTGATTGCAACGGGAGGTGCCGGGTTTATTGGCTCAGCGGTCGTACGCCATGCTTTGCGCAGGGGGCACGAGGTACTGACAATCGACAAGCTGACTTACGCTGGGCGGCTGGAGGCTCTTGCCGACGCCATAGACTCGCCCAGCCATCGGTTTATCCAGGCTGATATTGCAGATGGCGAGGCAATGGAGGCCGCCTTCCGAGATTTTGGTCCAGATATGGTCGTGCACCTTGCGGCCGAAAGCCATGTCGACCGGTCCATAGATACACCGGGTGATTTTCTCACGACCAATGTACAGGGCACTTTCGTCCTATTGGAATCTGCCCTGCAATACTGGTCCCAGCTTGGGGGATCACGGCGTGACGGCTTTCGCTTCATTCACGTCTCCACCGATGAAGTGTTCGGCACCCTCGCCGACAGTGGAACGTTCGATGCCAATAGCCGCTATGCGCCAAATTCGCCTTATGCAGCCAGCAAAGCGGCTTCTGACCATTTCGCGCGAGCGTGGCACGCGACCTATGGGCTTCCCGTCATCGTCACCAATTGTTCAAATAACTATGGAGCACGCCAGCACGCCGAGAAGTTGATCCCCACGGTGATAAGACACGCCCTGACCGACGCGCCGATCCCGATCTATGGAACTGGAACCAACACACGTGACTGGTTGCACGTCGAGGATCACGTCAACGGCCTTATGGCTGCGATCAGCCGGGGCGAGCCTGGAAAAACCTACTTGTTCGGCGGGCGATGCGAGGTCCGCAATATAGACCTGGTCGGCATCATATGTGCCTTGCTGGACGAGCGTCGGCCGCTCGGCGGAAGCAAGTCTTACGCGCAGCAGATTACCTTCGTTGCCGATCGGCCTGGACACGACTACCGTTATGCGGTCGACCCCTCGCACGCGGAAGCCTCACTCGGGTGGAAGCCGGCGGAGTCGCTCCAGATCGGGCTCGCCAAAACGGTGGACTGGTATTTGGCTAATCCCAACTGGCTCATTCCGGTGGCGGAATTGGGCAGACTAGGCATGAGGACGTTAGCGTGACTTGGAAGGGTCTAATTCTTGCCGGGGGCACCGGCAGCAGGCTGGCGCCGTTAACGCGCGTGCTGAACAAGCACTTGTTGCCTGTATTCGACAAGCCGATGATCTACTATCCGCTCACCACGCTGATGCTGGCCGATATTCGTGAAATCACCGTTGTCACGACGCCGGAAAGCGTCGAGCAATTTGTCGCACTACTTGGTGATGGAACGCAGTGGGGCCTTCGGCTCACATATAAAATTCAGCGACGACCTGACGGCATCGCCGGCGCGCTATTGACGGCAAGCGACCAGCTGCGTGGCCACAATTTGGCGCTGGTCCTCGGTGACAATATTTTCTTCGGCGCAGGATTCGCGCACACACTCCAGACATCGATGACGAACAACGCCGGAGCGACGATCTTCGGCTACGAAGTGGCAGACCCCAGCGCCTTCGGCGTGGTAACTGTGGATTCTCGGGGACGTCCGGTCGCGATCGAGGAGAAGCCTGCTCGCCCGACGTCGCGGATTGCCGTGACCGGGCTTTATCTGTATGGCCCCGATATTATGGGCATCACCTCCGAATTGCGGCCTTCTCCGCGCGGCGAGATTGAGATTACGGATGTCAACCGCGTTTATCTCACGCAAGGCCGGCTCAACTTCCGCAATCTCGGCCGCGGGATCGCCTGGCTCGACGGCGGTACACCGGAGGACCTGTATGAAGCCGGTCAATTCGTGAAAGTGGTCCAGGATCGTACAGGGCTGCGCGTCGCATGCCCCGAGGAGATCGCCTATCGTCGCGGGTTCATCGATCGTGCTGGATTTTCAAGACTGGTTGAAAATGCACCGCCGTCTGATTATAAAAACTACCTGCTTCGGGTTCTGGAAGACCTCTCGATCGGTTCAGACTAAACGGCCCGCGCGACCGCCAATCGACTGCCGCAGGCGGGCCACCGCAGCCCGGACAGGATCAATCGGTCTTCAACGCGCAAGATCGCGGTTTAGGAACGCATTGGTGAACGGACCAGCACGCAATGTTCGACACCTCGACCGCTTTGCGAAAATCGCGCCTTGAGACGGCTCGCGACCATCAGCGGCAACCGCACGCAGTGAACGATGACGAGAACTGGATTTCGAAACCGTTACTGTGATGCAGGAAGTCAAATGATACCAAGCTGGGCAGCCGCTGCAATACTGACTGGCCGTTTACGCAGCGCGGCCGTGATCCCTGTGCTCCAGCCTGTAAGGTGCGCAAAGTGACGCTCGAGCCCATTCCGTTTAATCGGCCTTATGCGACGGGCAACGAGTTGGTCTATGCGGCAGAAGCGCAACGTAATCATCATCTTGCCGGCGACGGCCCCTTCACGAAACGCTGCCATCGGTGGCTCGAGGAACGAACCGGCTCCGCCAAAGCACTGCTGACTCATTCCTGCACCTCCGCGCTCGATTTGGCCGCGCTGCTGCTGGACTTCAAAAGCGACGACGAAATCATCCTGCCTTCCTATACCTTTGTCTCGACGGCAAACGCCTTCGTTTTGCGCGGCGCGGTCCCGGTCTTTGTCGATATCCGGGAAGACACGCTTAATCTGGATGAACGGTTGATCGAGGCCGCCATAACGCCACGCACCCGCGCAATCGTGCCGGTGCACTACGCTGGCGTGTCCTGCGAAATGGATGCTATTGTCGCGGTCGCCCAACGCTACGATCTGCGGATTGTCGAGGATGCGGCGCAGGGAATTATGGCGGACTACAAGGGCCGCGCGCTGGGCGCTATCGGCGATCTCGGCAGCTTCAGCTTTCACGAAACCAAAAACATCATCTCGGGTGAAGGCGGCAGCCTGCTGGTGCGCGATCCCGAGCTCGTGATTCGCGCAGAGATCATGCGCGAGAAGGGCACGGATCGCGGCCGGTTTTTCCGGGGCGAGGTCGACAAATATACCTGGCAGGACGCCGGCTCTTCATTTTTGCCGAGCGATATCACCGCCGCATTCCTCTGGGCGCAATTCGAACAGGCGCAGCGAATTACCGATGAGCGGATAGCGATCTGGCAACGCTACCACGAAATGCTCGCTCCGCTGGAAGCGCGAGGCTTGCTTCGTCGCCCGATCGTGCCGGTGGACTGTCAGCACAATGGGCACCTGTATTACGCGCTTCTCTCACCCGAGTTCGATCGCCAATTCGTTCTCAACGAACTCAGAAAGAACGAAATTTACGCGGTGATTCACTATGTCCCGCTGCATTCCTCCCCGGCAGGCATTCGCTTTGGACGCGCGCATGGAAATCTGCCATTGACGACGTCATTGTCGCAGCGGTTGGTCAGGCTGCCGATGTGGCTTGGCTTGAGCGAGGCGCATCAGCAACGGGTCGCCGACGTATTGGGGGCGATCCTAAGACAATAAGTGCAGCCAACGCCGCGCACGTCAACATAACCAGAGATCGTTCGATTCACCGTTCTTCGGGGTGGACCGGAACATCCGCCTTTCGCGCTGATTGGCGTTGTCGTCGGCGAAGGCGATGCCATCGCGTTGCACACTAATCTTGCGGAATTGGAAAATCTACACCGCACGCGCGACCGCGATCCGGCTGCCGCCTGCCGGCCATCTCCATCCGGCCAGCGTCATGGCGATCTCGGCGCGCAGGATCGCAATGAAAACGGCATTGACATGACGACTCAGCTGGAACTCGCGCAAGACGTCGTCATCCCGCTGGTCGCCCATGCTCATCAAGCGACTCGTCGCCATCAGCGGCAGCAGCAAAGCGGTGAACGAGGACGAAAACAAAACCTCGAAACCATTGCGGCAAAGCTTCGCTTCCAACTCGCCGCGCCGGTAACGCCGCTGATGATGCGCGATGTCGTCGGCGTGGCTCCACAGCCATGGATGCTGTGGTACCGCCACGATTATTCCTCCGCCGGCCTGGGTAGCGGCGCGCAGCCCCCGCAATACACCCTCGTCGTCGCCGATGTGCTCGATCACGTCAAATGCGCCGGTGAGATCAAAGACGCCGATGCCGGGAATGTTGCGCGCATCCATCTGCACGAACTCCACTTCCGATGGCAGTCGTATTCGGGCGTGGGATAGCCCCGATGGATGCAGCTCGGAACCGACTAGCCGCACCCAGGGGCGCGATTTGGCGATGGCGCGAAGCACGGCACCATTGCCGCAGCCGATTTCGAGAAATCGGCGCGCGTCAGGGAAGAATTTATCGGCAAGACCGACAATGAGCTGGTTGCGAACGACGAACCAAAAGTGTTTCGTTTCGACTTTCGAAAGTGCTTCGAAATACCGCGGATCCATTCCACTGACGGTGTCGGCAAGATCCGGCGCGAACATGGGGATGCCATCGCTCTGGGCAACTACGTGCCCGCAGGCGGCACATCGCCAGCCAACTGGCCAGACAGGCTTGTTTGCATCGATCGGTTCGAGGGAATTGCAAGCAAGACATCGTCGTTGGGGCGCGTACACAACCTTCACCTGGCCAGAGCGCTGAGGGTGACGCCCGACAGCACAAGCCCGAGACCAACAAATTGCTTTATCGGAAGTGGCTCACCTAGGAAAAGATTTGCTGCAACCGGCATCAGAACGAAAGCCAATGCCATAAACGGAAATGCATACCCCAGATCGAGGCGCTGAATTGCGAGAAGCCAACAGACGCCGGCAAGGAACGTCGCGCAAGCAGCGCTTAAAACCCTCCAGTCAACTGCCATCGAAATCAAATATTGCAAGTAGTCTGCGGGCGAATTAGATGCCGAAGAATGCACAACCGCGCGAGACTTCATCGTCAATTGGCTATAGACACTGAGAACCAGAGCGGCGACAAGCAATAGGTGCGGCAACATCCCGTTTCCCAAAAGAGATCCGAACCGGTTTTGACTGTGGCGGGCGGCGCCTGTCAACCCTTCAGTTTCGAGGAATCTAGTGCGCATTTGCATCATTCAGTCCTGTTATATCCCGTGGAAGGGTTTTTTTGACTTGATCGGGCGATGCGATGAATACGTGATCTATGACAGTGCGCAATATGTGAAGCGACACTGGCACAACCGCAACCGCATCAAGACCGCCAATGGCATCGAGTGGCTGACCATTCCCGTCATCACCAAGGGACGCTTCGAGCAGCCGATCAACGAGGTCGAAATTGAGAAGCCGTGGGCGGAAAAACATTGGCGGGCACTCGAACTCGCTTACAGGCGCGCGCCGTATTTCGAGCAACTCGTACCCGCCGTGAGGGGCTGGTACGAACGCGCAGAAAAGCAGCCGCGGCTGAGTGATGTGAACGCGATCTTTCTGCACGGTATCGCCGAACTGCTCGGACTCAAGACCTCTATCGTCGGGGATTCGGCCTACCCGACGGCTGGCGCCAAGACGGAGCGCCTCCTTGCCATCTGCCGTGCCTCCGGAGCTGATCGATATCTAAGCGGCCCATCAGCGAAGGAATATTTCGACGAAAAGATGTTTGCTTCGGCCGGTATAGCGGTCGAGTGGATGAGCTATGCCGGATATCCAGAATATCCACAGCTCCACGGCGACTTTGAGCATGCCGTGACGGCGCTTGATCTGCTTTTCAATACGGGGCCCCAAGCGCCACGCTATCTGGCCAAGGCCACGAATTCGCTGGAAGCCTAGACTTGGACCTCCGCCCGGGAAGCCCGGCCGCTATATGAGATTGCCGGATCGGTCCAATTGCCGTATGAGGAATCGCCGGGCGGCTCCCGCCGGTCCTCTCCTATCCCATTGGAAAACCTACCTGTTTTCCAGAAGTCAACATTGGAGCTAGAGATAGTCGATGCACGCACGCGAACTTTTGGCAGAAGTCCTTCGGGCCGAAGTCCCGATTCCATCCGGTGACCTTCTGCTCGCCCATATCGACGGCTGGGACTCGCTCAAGGGCGTTCGGCTGGTGCTTCGGCTCGAGGAAATTGTTGGACGCGAATTGTCGGAGGACGACATCGAGAAACTGCAATCGGTCGCAGATGTCGAGCGGTTGCTAAGGGCGGCCTGAGGCATGGCCGCGCCCGACGATCGCTGGGTTGTCGTATCCGGGGCCGGCGGTTCGCTCGGCCGCGTGCTCGCCGCGCATTTTGCTGCGAAAGGCTCGCCAGTTCTTGCGCTCGATCGAAAATTCGAGGCAGCGGACGCTCTGCCAGGCGTCACTGCCCGGTCGACGGACCTTTTGATCGAAGATGAAGTGCGGCAGGCACTCGGCGAGATAATCCCTTCCGGCGCATCGATCGAACTCTTGATCAACGCAGTCGGATTAATCTGGAACGAGCCAATCCTCAGTCTGCGAGGCACCAAGTTCTCAACGCACGGCCTCACCTCCTGGCGAAACGTCATCGATGCCAACCTCAGCGCACCTTTCGTCGTCGCCTCACAAGTTGCCTCACGCATGGTGCGCCGTGGTGGTGGCTCGATTATCAACTTTTCCTCCATTGCAAGCGAGGGCAACTCCGGTCAGGCTGCATATAGCGCCGCCAAGGCCGGTGTCGAAGGTCTCACACGCACCATGGCAATCGAATTGGGGCCGCTCGGCGTACGCGTGAACGCAATCGCCCTGGGTTTCATCGACGCTGCCACGACCCGAGATGCAGTCGCCGCCGACCGGCTGCAAGCCTATGTTAAAAAGACTCCGCTGGGCCGTCTTGGCCTTGTCGAAGACGTCATCCATGCAATCGAGTTCCTTGCGGCGAATAAGTTTGCCAACGGCACCATCGTAAAATTGGATGGGGGTTTACGCCTCTGATGGCCAATCTGTGGAACGTGTTCACGGCAAACGTCAAACGCGATCCTGCGGCACCTGCGCTGATTTACGGCGACGGCGACGCAACCTGTTCATTCGGCGAGCTGAAGACGCTGTCCGAGCGTTGCGCGACAGCGCTCTCCGCTCGAGGTGTCGCGCGCGGCGATGTGGTCGCCCTGCAATTGCCCAAGCGCCGCATCGCCTATGCGCTGCTGCTCGCATGCCTTCGGCTTGGCGCTCCCTACGTGTTTCTCGATCCGAAGAACCCTCCGCATCGTACAACGCGGATTCTGTCGCAGCTTCAGCCAAAGATCCTGTTCAGCGAGATTGAGACATCAAATCCGTACGGCGAGGCGGTGATTCTTGCTGACCCTGATGATGGAACCTGGTTGGCGGATGCGGAGACCGTCGCCGAAGATGCTTCATGCTCCACGATCTTGGGAACCGACCCCGCCTACATCATGTTCACGTCAGGATCCACCGGCGAACCGAAGGGCGCGGCGATCCCGCACCAAGGCGTTCTGAGCCTGATGGAATGGGCACGAAAGATGATGGGCTCTCCCGCGCGCGAGCGCTTCACCGGAATCAATCCGCTTCATTTCGACAATTCAGTTTTCGATATCTATTGCGGGCTGCTCAATGGCGCGGCCCTGGTGCCGATCGAGACGTCCGAGATCGCAAATCCGGCGACATGGGTGAGAACGATCCGTACAGCCCAGGCGACCGTCATGTTCGCTGTGCCGACGCTTTTTCTGATCCTTGATCAGCTTGGCTTGCTGACGCCAAAGTCACTGCCCGACATCCGCTTGTTTCAGTTCGGCGGCGAAGGCTACCCCATCGGGAAACTCCGCGAATTCCATGACCGGTTTGCGGGCTCGGCGCGACTCATCAACGTCTACGGCCCCACCGAGAC
>Ga0210406_10005220_pt1 | contig 13667 bp, 18 predicted proteins | sample IncBWC30MmetaG_FD_155454 | JGI IMG/M metagenome (GOLD analysis project Ga0210406, IMG submission 155454) | Forest soil microbial communities from Barre Woods Harvard Forest LTER site, Petersham, Massachusetts, United States - Inc-BW-C-30-M | ecosystem: Environmental > Terrestrial > Soil >... | reverse complement strand
GCCTCAAGAACCGCTATCTCGGCCTGAAATTTTTCATAAACGGAAAGGTTCACTTCGGCTGGGCGAGGGTTACGGTCACGACGAGCGGTAAGTCCTTCACCGCTACTCTGACCGGCTACGCCTATGAAACCATCCCCAATAAGCCGATCATCGCAGGCAAGACTCACGGCAATGACGAAGCACAGGATGCAAGTCTCGGAGCGCTAGCTGCGGGAGCGCCGTTTCGCGGGCGGAGGCAGAAATGAAAAGGCAACGAAAGAATTTGTCTCACGCACTGGAACATCAAGCGAAAATGTATGCTTTGGCGGCGACTGCTGCAGGAGCGGGGGTGTTGGCGTTGGCGCAACCCACCGAGGCCAAGATTATTTTCACACATGTTAACCACGTCATCGAACCAAAGCAGCACTACAACCTCGATCTCAACCACGACGGCATTGTCGATTTCAGTTTTTATAACGAATCCACCCTGCTAGGCCACCACTCAGTCAGTGTGACGGTCACCCCTACTGGTCAATCGAACGAAATCCTTGGAGTAAGGGTGACGCATACCTTTCCGAACTTTGCCGCTGCCCTGCCTCCCGGTGCTCGCATCGGGCCCAAGCCACTATTTGGAAAAAGTCACAGCCAAATGATGTATTGCTCTAACCTCATCACACTCTTCTGCACCGGTCCCTGGTATGGCCCTAAGAGCGCCTATCTCGGCCTGAAGTTTACCATCAAGGGGAAGATTCACTATGGCTGGGCGCGGCTCGGTGTGAAGAAGTTAGGTCTTCATGACCAAGCCCACGTCACGCTCTTCGGCTACGCCTACGAAACGATCCCTAACAAGTCGATCATCGCAGGCAAAACTCATGGCAAGGATGAAGCGACCCTCGGACACCTAGCGACCGGAGCCTCGGCAATTCCGGCTGGGCGAGTGAAACCGACAGCAGCGACTAGTCATTAGCCCTGAGCGACTCTGTTTCTTCAAAGCCGGACGCAGAGTGTTTGGACTTCTGGGTGCAGTAGCTTAAACCATGGATAGGGGACGGAACTTCATTATCGCGGATCGAAAACGAAACCCTTGATGCCGGGAAGGTTGAGCACGGATTTTCGAATCAGATAATCTACCTTTGCCAGATAGTAGGACACGCCTGCCCAGCCGCTGCCAGCTATCTTTACGTGAGCGGTGTTCCCTTCTTGATGCCAACCCGTAACGTGCCACTGCGACTGCCCCCCGCCTGATCGCAACACAGCCTCGGCTGTGACCCCGATGATCGCGTCTTGATCGACTCGCATGACTGTAATGTGATGTGGAACAAGTTTCAGTTTCGGGTCAAACATAGAAAAGTTGGAGTTGTTCTCAGCCTCGTTCACCGCGCTTGCGAGTGCATCCGGGTTCTCAGGCTCCAGTATTGACACTGTAGACGTTGTAGTCGTCAAACGAACTGGAATCGTAATTCCGGGCAGATCAACTCCGCCGGTTTGAATCGTATAACGGCTTGGAGTCAAAACTACAGTGCCCCGCTGTGATTTCGATGGTGTAAAGATGAACGCTTGAACGTGCGAAATCCTTCCCACCGTAAAATCCTGCGTCGGTTGATCCGAATAGTCATTCGTCGACGACGCTTCCAAGATTTGCCCTGTGCTGTCCCGTATCTCCCAAGCGACTTCTATGTCGTCAGGAGAATTCACTTGCACATCAATCCTGAAGGGATTGTTAACTAAGGAATTTTTCACTGACGTAGAGACGCAGATGATTCTGCCCTCAGTACAGAGATTCTTCGAGACTGTCGCCGCACGGGTCTCATTCTTTGCCTGAGACTGTGCTTCTACTGATGGACACGTCGAAGCAAACGTCACCGTGCAAGCGATGATCAGAAAATGCGATCGCATTCGCCCTCGGCAATATCACATGCTAACACTCGAGTTCTTCGAGGGTAAGTTTACGGATACGCCGATTGCTGTCGTAAAATCGCGGTTACACTCATCGACAGGTCAAAACGTGTAATGGCCTGTGGCTGTTGAAAAACTCGCTAGGGAGAAATCCGCAGAAATTTCATCGCGCTAGGATGCCCTATAAACGACGTTCTCGATTTTGGTGGACATTTTCTATCCCTCCGCCGAGACAGCTTTTTCAAAAGAGGGGGTTTTTCCAACACCCACGCCTGTTTTCGACAGTTGACTCTGTGTCGCATAATGGTGCCGTGCCGATCTACCGTTTCCATGTTGATGTTGACGTTCCCCCCGCGGTCGCTGCCCAGCGAATCCAATCCGTCGTACAGAAGGAACCAACATTCTGGGGAGCCTTTCGTATGGCGTGGCGGCTGCGTTATCCATCGGGTCCACCCTTCATTGGAACCGTTCAGGACGACTCGTTCAAAGTGCGAAGGGCCATTCGATACCGCAATTCGTTTTTGCCAATGATTCGGGGCCGACTAATCTCTATTCCTACTGGCACCAGAGTTCGCGTGACCATGTTCCTTCATCCGCTTGTCGCGGTCTTCATGCTCGTATGGCTCGGCTTCGTAGGACATGGCGCATTGGTTGACCGCTTTGGTCCGCCTATTCTTCCTTGGGGCATGTTCGCCTTCGGCGTCGTACTCATTGCTGTCGGATTCATTCCCGAAGTCATGACCGCCAAGCGACTACTTAAGCTTGCTCTATACCCTGCAAGCGTTAATGCAATACAGCAACGTCCGGTCTGCTGATGGCTGGCGTAATATCGCGATTTCACTCACCGACCTACCCAGCCAATTCTCAAAACGTGTAATCGCCTGATTAGCGTCAGCTGACATCAGTTCTCGCCTGTAAAATGGCCGGATGAAATCCATACTGTTCCGAGCAGCGTGGGCCACAATTATGGTCGGCTGCAGTTCCTTAATGTGCTGCGCTCCTAACCCCAAGACGGTGTGGTCCATCACAGCGACCTCACCGGATGGTCAGTGGATTGCCGGAGCGCGCACGCAAGGGTGGTCTGGCCCGGGGATCGGGACTGTGGAGTCATCCGTATATCTTGAGCGAACACAAGGTAGCCGACAGGCCCGTGAGCCGCAGGACGTGGTCAGCTACCCTGAAGGTCAAGGCAATGCACGACCGCAGATTAAGTGGCTGTCGACAACAGAGCTAGTGGTTAGTATCCCTGCCCAAGCGCAAGCGCATCTGGACCTCCAAGTAGTGAAGTTTGCCGATGTCCAAATCAAGGTGCACGTTCTCCCGAGCGGGGTTTCGAGTTCGGGCTCTCGGGCTCCTACTGATCCGCTAGGTCTTTATGGACCTGGAAACAAGGACTTGAGTGATTGCCTCAATAAGGCTAACCCCGGCGATCCAGCTGGGCTGCGAGGTGAAACTCAGGCGCAAGCGGCAGCTCGGAAGGCTTGCATCGACAAGTACGCTCATTGAGAGTTCCGACAATCCACAGAGTGGGAGGGATTTTGAGCGAAATCGCCTTGATAGCATCACTTGACTTGTTTCGAGGCATACTCAAACCAAGGAGATCGGAATGGGTTCTCCGTTTGGCTGGACTGTCGCAGTGTTCGCCGTCGTTTGGATAGCTTTGGCGATCCAAGGAATTTCGCGCCAATCAAAGCGGGGAGAGCGCTTTAACTGGCTCGTTTGGATAGGCGGATTTTTTGTCGTGTTGGGCGCAGCAGCGTTCTTTGGAGCAGCATTATCTTCACTTGGGATGGTGAAGCTCCCACCTTCATTCGAGTGGCCTCCGGGGTACGTGAACGGGGTGGTTATGTTACCAAGTGGGCTTCGCATTGTGCCGCTTGAACCATCAGGCCGCGTTCAAATTTACGGCTCTCATTGGCGGTACTTACGGGGCTGGCAGGTCGCTGCGGAAGGTGGGCCGTTCAAAATCATCACTTCGCAGCCCGAGAAAATTGAAGTCTATACGTTACGCGGGAGTCATCATTTTACGTACAGTGAAGCTGGGGACCTTCTGGCAGCTGAAACGTACCTACAGCCATATGATTCCATGCTTAATGCGGGACGTTCGCAGGTAGTGCCCACATCGCCACTTCTATGGCCGTTCTCAAGTCCGTTGTTATCCGTTGGACTGGTCGTAATCGGCGGGGCGGGGCTGAGGTTATCGAAGTGGCTCCGAAATCGTCCTACCATGTGAACGAGCGGTTCAACTGTCGCAAAATCGCGTCTCTGACAAATGTCGGCCCGTGTCAAGCACTTTTCGAGCACACTGCAGCACGCACTCAATTACACCCAGGTCAATCTTGGCTCATCGCAGGACAGACTGGGAACCAACCCCCGATGCCGTCGTGGTCTTGATTGAACGGTGAAATGCCGAATCGCAAACTCGGTTCGTGAGTTCGATTGTGGCTTCTATCTGTGCTAAAGCAGCTGCGATCAGGACTGCCACGGGAAGCGACAAGGTTTTAGGTGTTTCAGGGTCCAGGAACGCATGAACCACTTTGAGGGAGGGCTCGTATGGCATTGGTCACTCCTAAAAGAATATTCGTGAGGATTCGCCTCACATGGTTCGATTCTGTGACAGGAACAGCAATCCTTCAATACGGTTGACTCCTGATTACGAACGTACAACGTCCAATCGATCCGCCACCGCCCTCCACTCGCATCGACTGTCGAGGCATGGGATAATTTTAACTGTCCGCCGTGAGGAGTTTGCATGCAACCATCGTCTCCCGATTTCGCACAACTCAAGTCCAACATGAAAGCAAGCTGGATGGCCGGGGATTTTGGCCAGATCGCGAACTTTACCGTCAAAGCAGCTGAGGAGTTTGTCGCACGAACGCCTATCTCACTCGGTACCCGCGTTCTGGACGTTGCTTGCGGCACCGGGAACACTGCGATCCCGGCTGCGCGGGCAGGCGGGTTGGTCACAGGTGTGGATATCGCACCCAATTTGCTTGAGCAGGCCAGAAAGCGTGCGGCAGCAGAACAATTGGAAATACGCTTTCAAGAGGGTGACGCGGAGAAGCTTCCGGTCGGTGATCGTGAATTCGATGTCGTGCAGACGATGTTCGGTGCTATGTTCGCGCCTCGACCGGAGCGGGTGGCTGCTGAATTGATCCGCGTGTGCAGGACGGGAGGACTCATCGCCATGGCGAATTGGACGCCTGAAGGATTTGTAGGAAAATCCTTTCAAATCACAGCGGAAATGATGCCGCCTCCAGCAGGGGTTCCCGCCCCATCGCTCTGGGGGAATGAACAACTGGTTCGCCAGCGGTTTGAAAACGGGATTTCAAAGTTGAGCCTGACTCGGCAAAAAGCTGTGTTCGACTACCCATTCAGTCCAAAGGAAGTGGTGGAATTCTTCCGCCAATACTTCGGCCCAACACAGGCAACATTCTCAAAACTGGACCCACAGGGTCAATCGGTATTGGCCTCCCGATTGGAGTCGTTGTGGGCTGAGCACAATATCGCAACTGATGGCCGGACCAAGGTTGAAGCAGAATATCTGGATGTCAGAGCAATTCGTGATTAGGGTCTGCTCGCTCCGTTCTCTTGGCGATCCGGCAAGGCAATTCTTAAGGAGGGAAAAGACTGAGGTGGCATCACAGTCTAGCTGCTGCCTCCGAACTGTTGAAGCCTTGTGATGCCCGGCTGATGCGGTGCTATCCCGTGAGCAGTCGAGTTAACCACCCTGCCAACGATGATGAGGAGTGTTCGCGTCCCGTGGAGCTTGCTGCAACTCAGAATCGCTTGTTCGGGTTACGCGGTAGTTTATTTGTGATGAGGTAGGGCTTGTCCCTCCGACCATGCCCAATCGTTTGCCCGCTTGTGACCATGATCACGGAGCCTCACAGGATCGCCGTGGCACACTACCTCATCGAGAAACGGTAGACCCCGACCCTTCTCCGGTAACAGCCTTCCCCCTAGCCCTCCCCATTTCGACATCGCGGCTCTTCCCGCCGTGGACGTACCGTTATGATCTGTGCTCCTGTGCCCCCCAACGGAGGACAATCATCTATGGCAGATCGCAGTGCACAGCGAAGAAGGCGGCTCAAACGAAAAAGCACCGGGCGGCAGGCAAGAAAGCTGCGAAGACACGGAAATTGAGAGCCGCTGGCAAAAAGGCAGCACGAACTCGGAAACTGAGAGCCGCAGGCAGGAAAGCGGCGACGACGAGAAAGCGGCGAGAGGCGGGGCGGAAGGCAGCGGCTACTCAAAAGCTGAAAAAAGAACAGAGTACAACTGTGCCTTCGAGCCCTCAAGTGCCACTGCCGGGATCGACCGACGTGCAGGAATGATCTCCAAGCACAGGTCGCTGGGCAGGAAAACGCAGCACGAATTACTTATGTTGCTCCAAGCACGCGCAGGCACTCCCTTTTTACTGTAGCTAAGTCTTTAACATCGTCGTAGCTGGAGACAAGGTTCTTTGATACGTGTGCCGCGCCATCGCGCACGTGCTTCATCGTTTTTACCACGCTGTCCTCGACGCGAGCCATGCCCGCTTTGGCCGCCAGTCTCAGCAGGTCAGAGAGGTTCAAGTAACTAACAAGACTGCGGGCAGCGTCCCCTGTGCGCTTGTACGCAGCCTCAACCTGCTCGAACCGACTCGGATCGAGGTCTCTTTTCAGCGATTCCGGGTCGTCCCTTCCTCGGATTGAATCCAGCGCCACTCTTTCAAGAGCTTCCAACATCACGTAAAATGCGAGTTTCACCAGATGATGGTTCAAGTCCGAATAGTGGACGTAGCCTTCTATTTGGCGCTGACTCAACACGAAAGAGAACTGGCGATCCTCAAGAATCTCGACAAGGTCGAGGAGACTGGTTCCATCGCTGATGAGATCGTTCAGTTCGATCTTCTTCGTGCCCCGAGAGTCGCGTTCGAAGTAACCCGTTAGTTTTCCATTCTGCCGAATGGGAATCACACTGAAGTCAGGATTGTCGTGCGAGACTCGAATTGCCGCCAGATCGTCAGCCGCAATTGTCAGGTCTGCGTCCGGAACCATGATGTCTTTCACGGTGAACGTTGTCGCCAGTCGCTTGAGCGTTTCCTCGATGGTTGGCATCCATACCATCTCTAAACGTCTCGCGGGGCAGTCCGCCAGTGCCAATTGGTGTTCAATCGGATAGGCTTGTAATTTCCCATGATTCCGGAGGCATTGCATGCAGCGGCTTGTTTTCATCGACGACGACAGAACCGAACTCGATACCTTCCGCAAGATTGTGGGGGGAATTTACGACTACACAACGGTTCACTGGCCGAACGAATCAGAGAAGCTGTTCAGCACTCCGCCGCCGGATATTTTCGTTAGCGATCTGTATCTGCCTTCCGACACGGGAGATGCTACACCCACAGCGGCACAAAGAGACGAGGCAGCGAGGGCTGCGACAAAAGTGGGGGAAATCTTCTCCGGGCTGTATTCGGACCGATCCCTCAACGACAAAGCACGCCTGCAAGAAACAATGAAAGCCATCGCAGATGCTTACGACATGCTCAGGATGCAATGGAGCGCCTTGGGACAGTCACCTGACCACGGCGTCGCGATGCTCGCCCGATTGAAAGCTAGGTACCCCGATGTGCCATTCGTATTTTACTCACGGAAGATCACGCCGGAGGATGTCATCCGTGTGTTGCGAGCGGGTGCCACTGATGCGATTCGGAAAAGTTCACTCAACGACGAGGAAGTGTTAGTTCGGCTGGCTGCCGCTCAAGAACTTCATGGCCGGAGGGACGCCCAGACCATTCGGGCACTGGGGCTGAACGTGAACGTCACTATTGTTCCGGGAGAGTCAGGCTGTTGAGAGTCAAAGCTGGACGGCGAAGTTTGCACACCCACTGGGCATCCGACCTGCGTCATAATACCGGGGAACCTGCGTCCCCTCTTGGATGACCCCGCCCTTATGTGGACGCCTGCTCGGTTCGAACCATGGAATCAGAGGCTTGGAAGGAAGCGGAACCGCCGCTTCCCTTCGTTGTTACAATCGAAATTATGAACAGGTTTTCACCGGGTCGCCGGGTTTTGGTCGGTCAGCGAAAGCGGATTGGGACGGTGAAGAGCGTTGCTGATAGTCCTGACCCCAAGACGATGGGTGCGGACATGCAGGAATCATCAACATCCTGACATTTGCCCGAGCGGAATTTCCCAACGAGCCAGTGGAGGCAATAATCGGCGGGCTGCACCTTTTCCCTGCGACGGATGAGCAACTGGATTGGACTGCGGACAAGATGAAGGACTTCAAAGTGGCGAATCTTATGGGCGCACATTGCACGGGCATTGAAGCTGTGTATCACATTCGGGAGAGACTCGCCCTGCCGCGAGCATCGGCTGTTGTGGGCAGCGTGGGATCGAGCTTTGTCCTCGGCGAAGGCATTCATCCCGGCCCGCTTGCCAAATGACAGCATTCCCTCCCGAGTCTGCCATAATCTCCAGATGTGCGGTCGTTACCGACTATCCCGGAGGAAGGAACTTATTGAGGAGTACTTCGCCACCGCTTCGGAAGAGGATGAATGGAGCCCGCGCTTCAACATCGCGCCGACCCAGCCCGTGCCCGTGATCCGCCAGAATCCCGAGGAGCCTATCCGGGAATTGTCGCTGATGCGCTGGGGACTCATTCCAAGCTGGGCGAAAGACCCCTCCGTCTCCGCCAGCATGATCAATGCACGGTCGGAAACAGCGAGTACGAAGCCCGCATTCCGTGATGCCTTGGAATCTCGCAGATGCTTGATTCCGGCAGACGGGTTTTACGAGTGGGTGCGAGCCGGAAAAACTAAGCAGCCGTACTGCTTCGAAATCAATGACGGCGAGTTGTTCGCGTTCGCTGGATTATGGGATCGGTGGAAAAACCCAAGCGGCGAATGGGTGAAGACCTGCACGATCCTGACCACGACCCCGAATGCTGTGACCTCAGCCGTGCATGACCGGATGCCTGTCATGCTCGATCCAGACAGCTACGATTTATGGCTCGACCCCGGAATGCAGAATGTGGCGGCGGTGTCCGACCTGCTGAAGCCCTCCGATGCTCGTGCGATGAGGTGCTATCCCATAAGCACTCGGATCAATTACGTGGCGAACGACGACGAGGAATGCTCGCGACCTGTGGAACTCGCCCAGAATCGGCTCTTTGCCTAGCACTTCACCGCGTGAAAAACCGCAAGTTCAATCTCGAAGATTCCAGAAAGGAGCCGTAAGTCCGACACCCGCAAGCAGTGCCTCTGCCTCTTCCAGTGTGTGCCGTCCCCATTCCGGTTTCAGCTTGTCTTTGTACCAGCCGTAAGCAAGCTGCCATCCTTGTTGGGGCGTGAGTGTCTCGCCACGTTTGATGTTACGGGTCTCGCACCAACGATCGATGTGCTCTTCTGCACGGAAGATAAGCATCGTGCTTCAGGTGAAACCAATGTTGTCCCACCAATGGTGCGCAGGAACAGCGAAGTGAATGATCCCTTCGCTGCGCTTCAGCTTCCCGCCAGCGATCTCCAGCAGCATCGGCTCGCTACAGTCGCCACAGACCGTTCGGATCACGGCGTCCGTACCCAGCGCCGCCACAATGCCGAGAGCGTCCCAGATGCAGATGCCCCAGTACGTTTTTCCACGAGCTTCGACCTGGAAGGCTGACGGCACCGCGCAGAATGGATTCGCTGCCCAGATGTTGCCGTCGTTTGGGGCAAGGATCATAACTTTGCCCGCTGCAAGCTGCCTTAAAGCCTGTTCCACCTCAGCTTGCGAGTGTCCTAAAGCAGCCGCGATCTCCGGCGGTTGCGGCACTCGTCCTGTATCGGCAGCCTCCCCGAAAACGTAAAGGCGGACATCGCGTGCGAACGCGTCAACTGCACTGGGTGGTTGAGTCATGGCGACCACCAATAAAAATGTAATCCGGTTTAGGCTACAACTCGAAGCGGAGGACAGTCCAGCGCGGATCAACCCTGTGGCGAACGACGACGAGAAATGCTCGTCACCTGTGGAACTTGCTGAGATTCAGAATCGCCTGTTCTTGTAGCAGCCGAGTTGAGAGCGCGGTACCTCTCCCGTAACGCTAGAATGTGGATTGATGTTTAAAGTCGCTAGCTGGAATTTGAATTCTGTTCGTTCTCGCCTGACCCACGTCACGACATGGCTGAAAGCTCGCGAACCGGATGTGTTGTTGCTGCAAGAATTGAAGGGGACTGAGTTCCCTTCCGAAGCCTTCAAGTCGCTCGGCTACGAGAGTGTCGCGGTGACGCAGAAAGCCTACAACGGGGTTGCCATTCTGTCGCGACATCCGATGAAGATGATTGCTAAGGCTCTCGTCGGAGATGATTCCGACAGTCATGCGCGGTTCTTGGAGGTAAACATCAAGGACATCCGCATCGTCAATATTTATCTTCCCAATGGCAATCCGGTGGGGAGCGACAGGTTTGCGTACAAGTTAGCTTGGATGGATCGACTGAATCAGCAAATGGTTAGATGGAAGCAGGACGATGTTGTGCCGACGCTAATAGGCGGCGATTTCAACGTGATTCCAGAGGACATCGACTGCCACAAGCCGTCTTCATGGCAACACGATGCTTTGTTTCAGCCGGAGCCACGAGCCCGCTATCGTGCGATGTTGGGTATTGGGTATACGGATGCGTTCCGGTCGCTGCACGTGGGCGAAATGGGACACTTCACGTTTTGGGATTACTTCCGGCAGGCGTTCCAAAACAATCGAGGTATCCGAATCGACCACTTTTTATTATCTCCAAGGCTGGCAGAGCGACTGGAAAGGTGCGAAATCGATAAGGAACCTCGCGGGCAGGAAAAGCCTTCTGACCACACACCCATAATCGTCACTCTATCCGATTTGCCATAATCCCTGTGTGCGGGCGCTATAGGCTTTCGCGACGAGAGCTGGTCATCGAGCAACACTTCGACAGCACTCATTGGCTGAAATGTGCGTTGACGGGCGCTCGGGGCGGCATCATAATGGTTTGCCCGTTTGGAGGAAGCCATGAAACCGCCTGCCAGAGCGCCCTCGCAAATCTCCGAGTCACTGCATAAACGTCTCAACAGTTACGCGCTTGCCGCGAGTGCGGCGGGGGTGGGAGTGTTGGCGCTGGCTCAACCCGCCGACGCCAGGATTGTTTACACGCCGACCCACCAAGTCATTCGATTTGGGCATCCATACTTGCTGGATGTCAACCACGATGGGACCAGCGACTTTTCCATGGCCGTACATACGTGCCAAAACTCAACGGGATGCCCATCCATGGGGCTCGATATTTTCCCGGCCAAAGGCGCAACGTTGCATAACCTCATCGCGGCTTATGGCTTCTCCACCTACGGTTTCTCCCTCGCGGAAGCTCTCAAGCGCGGCTCCAAGATTCCTGGAAAGGGTTTTTCTTTTTACGGCGGTGCCATGCTGGCGGGGTCAAGATTCCGAGTAGTTTACAAGGGCAATTGGTTCAACGTAAGCGACCATTATCTCGGACTGTCTTTCCTTATCAACGGAAAAAAACACTACGGCTGGGCACGCATGAACGTGCGGACTACCAAGCATCCCTTCACGGTGACTGGCACCCTCACCGGCTACGCCTACGAAACCATCCCAAATAAACCCATCATCGCGGGCAAGACTCACGACGGAAATGAGGCCGCCCCCGAAACTGGCACATTAGGTGCGCTTGCAAGAGGGGCGAAATAAAACCATGAAACGGCCCACCAGAGTGCCCTTGCAACTTTCCGAGTCGCTGCATAAAAGGCTCAGGGCCTATACCCTTGCTGCGAGTGCGGCGGGAGTCGGAGTGCTTGCGTTGGCGCAGCCTGCTGAGGCGAGGATCGAGTACACCCCTGCGGATGAGTGGCTTCCGATCAACCAGACTTTCTATCTCGATCTCAATCATGATGGCGTAGATGATTTCAGATTCAGGCTGGTTTCCACCTCTACCAGTATGGGGATTTATGCTCGCAACTTGGCTGTCTTGAACGCGGAATCCAATCAATTAAGGAACGGAGTTTACTCGGTTTCGAGTCAAAACACCGTCTGCGCCTCTGCCTTGCCGAAGGGAATCGGAGTTGGACGTAAGAGCCCATTCACGTCTGGCGGCTTCATGTTTGAAAAAAGCCACCTTTCCACCACGCAGAATTCGATTTGCCCTTGGTTGCGGGTAAAGAAGCACGCCTATCTCGGTCTGCGATTCACGATTAACGGACAGGTTCACTACGGATGGGCGCGGTTAGGTTACATTTCCGCAAATCACCCAGCCAAAGCCAAGCTCACTGGCTATGCATACGAAACCATCCCCAATAAACCTATCATCGCAGGCAAGACTCACGGCAGAGGTGAAGCGACCCTCGGGCACCTAGCGACCGGAGCCTCGGCAATTCCGGCTGGGCGAGTGAAACCAACAGCAGCGACCACCCATTAGTTCTTAACGACTGAAGATCGGGCGAACAGACAGCGCAACCTTGCGTTATCGCTGTTCGTCAGTTACGTCATAAAATGACAGAATGAGCATCTACCTGAAGCGGCTTCCCGGCGGCGCGGTTTTCCTCATCGCTCTAACAGCGCCCGGTATCTTCGCCCAACAGGCAGGTCGCTTCCTGCTTTCGCCCATTGCGCTGCGGGCGAGGCCCCTTGATGTTGAGGCTCAGACAGGACCGCTGCCGCCGTGTGGAAAGGAACCTATTCCGGCGTATCCGGGTGTGAATGAGCAGGCCGTCGTGAAATCATGGAGCAAATCTGATTTGGGTCGCGACTGGAAACCGCCCGTGTGCACCGGATGGGCTGAAGTGGGCTTTACGACGTTGGTCACCATAGCGGCGCGGTTTCCCCATACCTCGGAAGCTGAAGGCTTGCTTCGTCACATCGGGGCAATTTCAGAACTCGCAGGCATGCGCTACTGGTCGACTACCCACAAGCAGTGGCGAACATTAATCGTGAACGCCTACGCTCTGACCGACTCGAAACCTGGTCAACGCCGCGAAGACTTCACGTCCAATGAGATGAAGGAAGGCAGGGTGCTCTACTTCGAACAGGTCGATAACCTTTCTGGCAAAGCCATTTACCGAATGCACATTGTCGAGGCTTCGGCGAGCCGACTCGTCTTCGATGTCGAGAACGTTAGCACGATGCGCTATTACTTTATGCCTATCCTCCACTCCGGTGAGTTGCAGTCGATGTATTTTCTGGATCGCGAATCGGATAAGGTCTGGCGCTACTACAGCATCGTGCGTACGGGAAAGAACGTCAACGGGCTGATCGCGGGAAATGAATCTTCCTCGGTTAACCGGACCGTTGCATTCTATCGCTCCCTAGTCGGAATTCCAACCACCCAAGAGCCGCCGGGGGCACGATGACAACCCAGCTCGGGCACAAAGATGCCGATTTCGCCGATTCTCAATGAGTGTAAAGTGTTCTCGGAAGCTATCCGTGTAGCCGCAGAGTTCAGCGCCTGTCGGTTGTTGCGGCTGAGTTCGGCTGCCGGAGTAAATGAATGTGCGCAGGTTTGCAATTCAGTGGTAACCGACTTGCCATGGAAGCGAGTATCATCTGGTATCGGACACCTTAGTTGATTGCTGTCATCAATGAAGATTGTGCGGGTGACGTATTACCTCAACGCTAGTTGCTCATGAATCTCGGAAGAGCACTCGGGTTCGTTTGAAAGTTGGGATCGAGGCTCATGGTATCAATGAACCTCTGGCGTGCGAAGGCGAGACACTTGTCGTCAACCTCCATGGTGCCTTGATTGTGACCGCCGTTGCGCTGCGCGTAGGGATGAAAATCTCGATTCATGTCCGTCT
>Ga0210406_10005219_pt1 | contig 13667 bp, 10 predicted proteins | sample IncBWC30MmetaG_FD_155454 | JGI IMG/M metagenome (GOLD analysis project Ga0210406, IMG submission 155454) | Forest soil microbial communities from Barre Woods Harvard Forest LTER site, Petersham, Massachusetts, United States - Inc-BW-C-30-M | ecosystem: Environmental > Terrestrial > Soil >... | reverse complement strand
ACTGGTTAAGAAGCCCAATGCATCTGCGCTTTCTGCAGAATCCGGATCGGGAATACCGCTGATCACAACAACCAGGCGGTGGGCGTAGGGAGACTGGAAACGCTGCGCCAGTTCCTTGTCAACTTTTTCGGATTCTCCGCCCTTGATGTGAGCAGCTGTCTCCAGGCGACGCTCGACTTTGTAGGAAAAGGGCATTAGCGCAAGCGCCATGACAAATCCCGACATCGCCAACCAGAACCGGCGGCGAGCGGCACCACTTCCAGTCTTCAAGCCTGGCATTACCATCGAAGATCCACGTCGTCTCCTGGTCCGTCTGAAAGCAATGGAACGACTTCGGTGATCGGGCACATCCATAATATAAGATTAAACTGTATATTCACCGGGGTTCGCTCATGAGTTTACTTAACGATAGACGTGGGAGACTGCCGGTTAATTCTTGGGAGCCACCCAGAGTGACTGGAGGTTATTCTCGCGGCGACCAATTTAAGTCGTTGCGACGTTGCCTGCACGTTTTCTTTTCTGGTAGGCGGCTACCTTGAGCTTGTTGCCACAGATGTTCATGCTGCACCACCGGCGAGAGCCTTTCTTGCTGGTGTCGAAGAAATGAAGGACACAGGATTCGCATTGTCGAATGCGCGATGACTCTGTTTCGGTGAGAAACTCCGCCGTGGCTTCAATGAAAGGGGCCCAGAGGTCGGCGGGCTCACGCAGCGTAAAGACTGTTTCCCTGATGACCCGTCCGTCTCGCTTGCGAAGCGAACTATGACGGGGATACCGAAGAAGCAGCGAGTTCACTTCGGAGAGGAACGCATCGCCCGGCGATGATGCGTTCTCCATCCGCACGACGGCCTCCCGCAATCTCTCCCTGAAAGCAATCAGTTGTTGCAGGAAGGCAGCCGCCTGGGTTGAATCGCGCCAGGCTCGTACGATGGCCTTCAGCCTGGGCGATGTCACCATCCCCGAAGCGAGCAACCAGCGCTCGAGCGCGCGAAAATCGGGGAGTAACTCCGTGGGGCTGCCCGCCAGGACAGGTTTTGTATTCAAGAAATCCAGGATTGGCTTGTTCGCGACGAACAGGAAGCCGTCGATCCATTCGTTCCCCTCTTGCGCAACAGCGGGCATAACCCTCGCTACAAATACCTGAAATCAACTTGGAAGAATTCTACACCTTTATTGAAACTTTTAACGGTGTTAGATCATCTCACTTTGCGCAACCGGGACTTTGCGTCACCGGAAAGGGGATCACCATGACGACGTTTCACCACGCGACCATTCGCGGGCTCAAGCTCTTTTATCGCGAGGCGGGCTCAAGAAATTCTCCGACCATCGTGCTGCTGCACGGTTTCCCAAGTTCGTCGCACATGTTCCGCGATCTGATTCCGCAACTGGCGGCCAAATTCCACGTGATCGCTCCGGACTATGTTGGATTCGGATACAGTGACGCCCCGGATGCGAACAAATTCGATTACACCTTCGACAATCTTGCCGCCCATGTCGAGGAACTGCTTTTTGGTGTGCTCGGCCTGAAGAAGTTCAGCATCTACGTGCAGGATTACGGCGCACCTGTGGGCTATCGCATTGCCTCAAAGCATCCGGACGCGATCGAAGGCATTGTCGTGCAGAACGGGAACGCCTATGCGGAGGGCATCGGGGCGGCCTTCGGCCCAATGAAGCCGTTCTGGGCGAATCGCAATCCAGAGACCGAGAAGCCGGTGCGAGAGTTACTGAAGAAGGAAACCACCGTGTTCCAGTACACGCACGGAGCGAAGGATGTGTCGCAGATCAATCCGGACTCGTACACCGTGGACCAACTCTTCTTGGATCGGCCCGGCAATGACGCCATTCAACTGAACCTGCTTCACAACTATCAATCGAACCTTGCGCGCTATGACGGCTGGCATGAATTCTTTCGGAAGAAGCAGCCGAGGATGCTGATCGTTTGGGGAAAGAACGATCCCTTTTTCACCGTCGAGGGTGCGCAAGCTTACCTGCGAGATATTCCGAAAGCTGAGCTTCACCTGCTGGATACCGGACACTTTGCGCTAGAGGATTCGAGCGAATTCATTGCGCAACAAATCGTGAAGTTCTTTACCTGATGGGGGACGGTGGTCTCTTCGTCACTTTTCGATTGAATTGTCAGAAAGGGAGAGCAACTTGGGTTTTTCAGAGAACGCAACAGTAGTTCTGGTCCATGGAGCCTGGGCTGACGGTTCGAGTTGGCAGGCAATCGTGCGTCCGCTGGAGGAGCGCGGCCTGAATGTGATTGCCGCACCGATTCCGCTTACCTCTTTGAGCGACGATGCGGCAGCCTTGAAGCGAACGATTGCGCGGACACAAGGCCCAGTGATCGTCGCCGGACATGCCTACGCGGGCGCGGTCATTGCTACCGCAAACGATGTGCGCGTGAAGGCGTTGGTCTACGTCGCGGCGTTGGCGCCGGACGAAGGCGAGACTGTCGCTCAGGTGTTTTACAAGGATGAAACTCATCCAAAGGCGCCGAAACTTGCACCGGACGCGGACGGCTTTATCTGGATGCCGGACGAAGGGTTTGCGAACGCCTTTGCCCAGAATGCTTCGGCTGAGCAGATTGCGTTGTCCAAAGCTGTACAGCGGCCGATTTCAGTTCTGAGCATTCAGGAGCCAGCCCCGGCACCTGCCTGGAAGTCAAAGCCAACGTGGTACCTGCTCGCGGAAGAGGACCGAATGATCAATCCCAAAACACAGCGCTTCATGGCAGAACGGATGAAGGCGACGGTGAGGTCCTTCGCGGTTGATCACACTCCGTTGCTGACGGCGCCAGACAAGGTTGTGGACATCATCCTGGAAGCGGCGAAAGCTAAGCTTTCTTGAGGCGGGAAAGGACATCCTGGGCGGCGGAGAGGACTTCGGCGGGGATGGCGTCGATGTCGGCATCGGTGGTGCGGTGGTTGACGATGCAGGCGCGGAGACAGAATTTGGAGTGGAGCGTGGCGTTGGAGAGATAGACGCGGCCGCGGGCGACGATATTTTTTAGAATATCCAGATTCACCGCATTGAGTTTGTCTTCCGCAAGATCCATTTTGCCCACAAAACGAAAACAGACGGCGCTGAGTTCGACAGGGGCCAGTACCTCCAGCTCGGGGAGCTGTACGATTGCATTGGCCAGGCGCGTGGCGTGCGCGAGATCTTTTTCGATGGACTTTCGAATCGCAGCGAATCCGTGATAGCGGAGAGAGAACCAGAGTTTCAGGGCACGGAACCTGCGGGAGAGTTCGAGGGACTCTTCGAAGAGAGCCTGGCCTTCGATGGGATCGGTGGAGAGGGCGCGGACGTAATCGCCGGAGTGCGCGAAGGCGCGGTGAGCCGCGGCAGCATCGCGATACAAGAGGCAGCCGCAGTCGATGGGTTGGTAGAGCCATTTGTGAGGATCGAGAGAGAGCGAATCGGCGAGAGCCAGTCCCTGGAATTTTTCGGGCAGGGCGATGGCTCCCAAAGCGCCATAGGCGCCGTCGACGTGGAGCCAGGCGCTGTATTTCGCAGCGATATTGGAAATTTGGGGAAGTGGGTCGATGGCGCCGGTGTTGACGGTGCCCGCGGTTGCGATTACCGCGACTGGAGTGATGCCCAAATTTTTGTCGCGCCGAAGTGCGTCTTCCAGTTGATCGGGGATCATGCGATAGGCTGCATCAACCGGGATGAGGCGAAGATTTTCGCGGCCGATGCCGAGCAGGGCAACGGCTTTGGGGATGGACATGTGTACTTCGGTGGAAGCGTAGACCGCCACGGGGGCACACGCGCGAAGGCCGCGTTCATTGGCGGGAGAAATTGCCTCTCTTGCCATGGCGAGCGCCATCAGGTTTGCGGCGGAGCCACCACCCGTCAGAATCCCGCGGAAATTGTGACAACGAACAGCTTGTGCAAGCCAGCCTACAACGGTGCGTTCCAGCGTTACCGCGGCCGGGGCGGAGCGCCAGGCGGTGACATTTTGATTAAGGACGCTGCAGAGCAAATCGGCGGCTGCGGCTGCGGGCTCGCCGGAGCCCAGCACGTAGCCGAAGAATCGTCCGTTTTGCGCACGCGAGTGACTGGCAACTTCCGTCAGGCCACGGAGAGCTTCTTCAGGCAAACCTGTTTCTGGAAGTGGAGAGCGGTAGATGCGCTCGATTTCTGTGCCAGTGCCGGCGGGAGGGATGGAGCGGGCGTCCATAGTTTCAAGATAGCCGGCGGCAATTTCGAGGACGCGAGCGGAGAGTCGGCGGAATTCTTCAGGCATGATGTCGAGCGGATTCATCGATGAGGAGTTTACACCACGTTATTACTGAAGTTCTTCGAGGCGGCGGAGTTTGGGTTCGGGGCCGAAGAAGTGGACGGCGAGGATTTGGATCAGGAGGAGGGCGATCATGAGGGCGACTACGCCGGAGACGCCGCGGGAGCGGAAGAGGAAGACGACAAGGAACGGCGTGAAGATGGTGGCGGCGCGGCCGAGGGTGTTGCAGAGGCCGAGGGCGCGCATGCGGACGTCAGTGGGGAAGAGTTCGGGGATGTAGATCGCGAAGAGCAGGGCGACGAGGATGTAGATGCAGACGACGAGGAGAAAGCCGGCGAGGGGAAGCAGGCGGGGAGCGCGGATGAAGGGGTAGATGCCGCCGAACAGGATGGTGAGGAGAGAGGCAGAGATGATGGCGGGCTTGCGGCCGACGGAGTCGGCGGTGAGAGAGGCGATGGCCGCGCCGACAGGTGCGCCGATGCTCATCAGGAAGGAATATTTGAAGGAGTTGGCGATGCTTAGACCTTGCTGAACGAAGAAGGTGGGGAGCCAGGTGACGAAGCCGTAGATCAAGGTGTTGGCGACGACGAGGACGGTGGCGCCGACGAAGAGGCGAGGGAAAAGTTGCGGGCCGAACAGTGAGGAAAAATTGTTGGTGGCGGTTGAAGGTGGCGCGGTGGCGGGTTCGGGCAGCGGCGGGTCTTGATTGGCGAATTCGCTTTCGATTTCCTGCAACATTTTTTCGGCTTCTTCGGTGCGGCCGACGGATTCGAGCCAGCGCGGGGATTCGGGCATGGATTTGCGGAGGTACCAGACGATGAGGGCACCGATACCGCCGATGACGAACATGATGCGCCAGCCGAAGCGTGGAATGAGCACGGCGCTGGCGAGAGCGCTGATGGGCAGGCTGGTGACTACGACAGCGTTGAGGATGCCGCACCAGCGGCCGCGGGCTTGCGGAGGAAGAAATTCGGTCATGGCGGCGTAACCGGCTACCAATTCGGCGCCGAGGCCGATGCCCATGACTCCGCGGAGGAGGATCAGCGCGGGCATGTTGGGTGCAAACGCGGAGGCGATGGAGGCCAGGCCGAAGATGATGAGGTTGGCTTGATAGGTGAAGCGGCGGCCAAAGCGATCGCCGAGGAAGCCGGTGAGAAAAGAGCCGAGCATCATGCCCATGAAGGTGACCGAAACGAATTGCGCGTTCTGCGCGAGGGTGGAGAAGCCCGAGTGAAGCGTGGCGCCGAGAACACTGGCGGCGACGTAGACGTCGTAGCCGTCGAAGAACATGCCGATGCTGATGAGCGTGAGGATGCGGCGATGAAATTTGGAGATGGGGAGGCGGTCGAGGCGGGCGCCGGCGTTGACGCTCAAGAGTGACTCACTTTTTCCCTGCGAGCGCGGCCAGGGTGCCGGCGGTGAGGGCATCGACGGCGAGAGCGCAATTTTTTTCGAAGGAGTTGGATTGAGCGGTGAGGAAGAATTCTTTGCAGCGGCGGGTGGCGCCGGCGTCGAGTTTGAGAATGCGAGCGATGAGAGCGTCGGCTTCGCTAGAGAGATTTGCTACAGGAACAACTTGGGAGATCAGGCCGATTTCGAGCGCTTGCTGAGGTGAGAACGGCTCGCCGAAAAGGACGAGCGGGAAGGCGAAGCGCGGGAGGGCGTACTCGCCGAGGTAGGACATGATGGCGGCGGGGGCGAGTCCGTGGCTCATTTCTGGAAAACGGAGGGAGGCGGTGTCGGCAACCAGAGGGAAGTCGGTGACGATGGCCAGGCCCATGCCGAAGGCGAAGGCGTCGCCTTGAACTTCGGCTACGGAGATTAGGGAGGAAGTGCGAACGAGGCGCTTGAGTTCGACGAGGCGGGAGACTTCCGCGCGGACGGAATCGAGGTCGCGGGCGGCGCGTTCGCGGCCGGTGCAGAAAACTTTTCCGCGAGCGCGGATGCGAAGGACGCGGGCGCGGGGTTGTGGGGATTCGGAGCGGAGTTCGGCGAGCATGGCGTCAAACATTGCGCCGGTGATTTCGTTGCCGTGGTCGGGATTGTTGAGAGTGAAGGTTAGGACGTCGGCGGTGCGCTGAATTTCGACTAGTGGCGTGGATGCTTCGCTGGAGTGGCGGGAGGACGGGGTGTTGGACATGGCCGGAAGATTATACAGGAAACTTTTCATTTGATTGGCAGGCAAGATTGCCGGCGAGAGCCCGTCTGGCAAATGCGGCAGCGGAGTGTGAGAAAATGGCGGCGAATTCGGGAGGCTTTATGTACATGCACATGTTTGCGTTTCGATGGAAGCCGGGCGTGACGGAGGAGCAGAAGCGGCGAGTGGTGGCGGAAATTCGTGCGCTGCAGGGACAGATCCCGGGATTGCTGGAGACCGCGGTGGGGAGGAATATCTCTCCTCGTGGCGGCGGATATGAGTTGGGTGGCGCGATGAAATTTGCGGACAAGGCAGCGCTGGATAGTTATGGAGGGCATCCGGTGCACCAGAAGCTGGTGAGATGGTTGATGCCATTGATTGAGCCGATTGAAGTGGATTTTGAGATTGAGTAGGGGGCAAAGAGGTAACGAAGCAAAGAGGTAACGAAGCAAAGAGGCGAAGAAAAAACCGCCCTCCTGTGGCGGGCGCAAACGGCGCGCACCCTGAAAAGCGCAGGGTGCGGCACCCGGGAGTTAGGTGCGGACGGAGTGGTCGAGATGATCGTGCAAGTGGTGCTGCATGTTGCGGAGGGGGGCGGTTGAATCTTGCAGGCGGCTTAGGAGGAGAGCGCCTTCGAGAGAGCTGATGATGAGTTGGGCGAGACCTTTTGGGTTGGTGCGCGTGTTGATTTCGTGGCGGGCGACGCCTTCGGCGGTGATTTTGGTGAGGCGGGCAGTCCAGGATTGCAGGGCCTTTTTAGCGCGGGCGCGAAGGTGGGCGTTGCCGTCGTCGGATTCGACGGCAGTGTTCATGAGGGGGCAGCCGCCGGGGACGAGGCCTTCGCGTTTTTCGACAAAGTTGTCGATCATTTTTTTCAGGCGGAGAACGGAGTTGGGGACGTCGTTGACGCCTTCGAGGCGGCCGGAGACAGCTTTTTCCCAGGTGTAGTCGAAGGCTTCGCCGGCGAGCTGCTGTTTGCTGGAAAAATGACGGTAGATACCGCCTTTCTGCAGGCCGGTGGCGTGCATTAAATCGGAGAGGGAAGTGCCTTCGTAGCCCTTGCGGTTGAAGAGCGGGGCGGCTTTCTTGACGATTTCGCGGCGGGTGAGTTCCCCTTTGGACATTTCGGTGGACATGGCCTTAGCGCCTCCCATGGCTGGTACTGGGACCGAGTGGTCTCTTTTCCCGAGTATAGCATATTTTAGATGAGACCAAGTGGTCTCTTTGGCATCCAATCGTTTCGAGGACGGATGAGCGAAACGATGGCAGCGGCGATGCCGTTCAACCCGCCCCGGGAGCGGGCGGGGATCAATCCGTGGTTCATCGCGATTACGGTGACGCTAGCGACGTTTATGGAGTTGCTGGACACGGCGATTGCCAACGTGTCGCTGCCGCATATTGCGGGCGGGCTGGCGGTGAGCGCGGACGAAAGCACTTGGGTGCTGACGAGTTACCTGGTTTCGAACGCGGTGGTGCTGCCGCTTTCGGCGTGGCTGAGCCGGATTTTCGGGCGGAAGCGGTATTACATGATTTGCGTGGCGCTGTTTACGATCAGTTCGCTGCTGTGCGGATTTGCACCGAGTCTGGGGCTGCTGATTGTTTTCCGGATTTTGCAGGGCGTGGGCGGCGGAGGATTGGCGCCGGTGGAGCAGGCGATTCTGGTGGACACGTTTCCTGCGTCGAAGAGGGCGGCGGCGTTTGCGCTGTACAGCATGGCGATTGTGACGGCACCGGCGATCGGGCCGCCGCTGGGCGGGTGGATTACCGACCACTGGAGCTGGCGGTGGATTTTCTTCATCAATATTCCAATTGGGATTGTTTCGCTGATCTTGACGAACCGGCTGCTGAAGGATCCGCCGGAATTTACACGAGAGGTGGAGGCGGCGCGGAAGGACGGGCGGCTGAAGATTGACGTTTGGGGAATCGTGTCGGTGGCGATCGCGTTTGCGTGCCTGGAGGTGGTGCTGGACCGGGGGCAGACGGAAGACTGGTTCGAAAGCAATTTTATCGTGTGTTTTTTTGCGGTGGCGATGGCCGCGCTGATTTTTGCGATTGCGTGGGAGTGGCGGCATCCGGACCCGGTGGTGGAAATTCGGTTGCTGGGCGACCGGAATTTTGCGCTGGCGAATATTTTCTACTTTTTATTTGGATTTACGCTGTATGGGTCGACGGTGCTGATTCCGCAGATGCTGCAACGGCTCTATGGGTATACGGCGACGGATGCGGGGCTGGTGCTGGGGCCGGGGGCGTTTGTGATTGTGATGCTGGCGCCGGTGGTGGTGAGGATATTGCCGAAACTGGGAGTGAAGAAGTTGCTGGCGTTCGGCTATTTCGTGTTTGCGCTGGCGATGTGGCACTTCGCGAGTTTCACGCTGGCGACGGATTACCGTCATGAGGCGTGGGCGCGAGCATTGCAGGGATTGGGGATCGCGACGCTGTTTGTGCCGGTGAGCCAATTGGCGTATTCGAATTTGCCGAAGAGCAAGAATAACAAGGCCTCGAGTTTGACGAATCTTTTCCGGAACCAGGGCGGGAGCTTCGGGATTGCGTTTGTGACGACGCTGTTGGCGCGTCGGACGCAGTATCACCAAAGCGTTCTGGTGGCGCATACAACGCCGCTGGATGAGCGCTACCGGCAATTGCTGGCGAATTTGTGTGGATATTTTTCGGCGCATGGCTTTACAGCGGCGGATGCGGCGGTGCACGCGCAGGCGCAGGCGTTCGCGCTGCTGCAGAGACAGGCGGAGTTTCAGGGGTTTCTGGATTGCTTTACGGCGCTGGGGTGGATTGTGTTGATGGGGGTGCCGCTGGTGTTTTTGATTAAAAAGTTTAGGCCGGCGGCGGGGAGTTCGGAGAGTCACTAGGAAGCGGCCAGCGACCGGTGTCCAGTGAAGAGGGTGTCGTGAAAAGTCTAGGTCGAGGCCCTTCACCCGTCCCTGTCGGATGGGTGAAGGATGACAGATGATAGGTTCTTAGACGTAGGGGAAGTTTGTGTGATGAAGTTTAGTGAGTAAAAGCGGAAGCGGCGCTTCCGCACTCAAAATAAGAAAGAGGCCCCGGTTTTTTGCCGGGGCCTCTTTGTTGTGGGGATGGATTGTTGCGGGCGCTTACCAATTGAGCTTCAGGGCGAACTGGAACTGGCGGGCGTCGAAAGAGGCGCTTGGCTGACCTGCGGCGCAAACAGGGCCCGCAGTGGGATCGCAGAGTTGATTGACCGCGGCAACGTTGGTGCGGTTGAAGAGGTTGAAGGCGTCGGCGATCAGGTCGAGGCGGAAGCGTTCGCCGAAGCTGATCCCCTTGGATACGCGGAGATCGAATTGGAAGAATCCGGGCGACGTGAAAGCGTCACGTCCGAGGTTCCCGAAGCAGCCAAACGGGGCCGCGGGTGAGACGAAAGGTTGTTTGTCGTTGGTGAGGCAAACAGTGGGAAGGCCGAAACTGGCGCCATGAATAAAGGGTGAAATTGTGGCACCGCCGCGATCGGGGCGGACTCCCTCGGAGCTGAACAGCAAGCGAATATCCTGGCCGGTGATGACGTTGAACGGCCTGCCCGATGAGACTTCAACAAGCGGAGCAAACGTGAAATCGCTCAAGAACGCCTGAGCGAACGAATCACCGCCCTTGTGAGAGGACGTTTGGAAAACGCCGCTGGTGACCCAGCGATGGCGCTGGTCGTTGACGGAGTTGGCCTTTTCCAGGAAGCCGAAGCGGCTGTCCTGAGGCTCGAGGGTGGATTGGAGGTCGGTGCCGTTGTCGATGGAGTGCGACCAGGTGTAGCTGGAGAGCAAAGTGAAATGGCGCGAGAAACTCTTCTCCAAGTTGATGGTGAGGGCGTTGTACCAGGAAGCGGCGTCGGAGTTCTGGGCATCAATGCTGTTGAAGGGCACCGGCGCGCCACCGACGGGATAACCGGCCGCGGCTGCCAGGCTTTGTTGCACGGCGAAGCCGCAGCTGAAAAGAAGATTTGCGGGGACATTATGGCATGGTTGATTGAGGCCAATCAGAGCCGCGCCTACACCGGTGGCAAAGGATGGGTTCGGACCGGACTTGCGGAAATAGTTAAAGAAAGCAGGGGTGCCGATGAGACCAACCAGATTGCCACTGCAGCTTGGTCCAGTGAAACCGAGACCCAAGGCGCCAGGAGCCAGTGGTTGACCGGCAGGAGTGGCAAAAGCAATGCTGCCGGTGGAGGTGTTAACCGCTGGGATCGCGGACAACGGACCGGGACCAAAGTTGCAAGTAGTGTTCGGTGTGGACGGAACAATAACCCCAAGTGGGTTGCTGCCCGGGGAAACGAGTCCGGCGGCGACAGCGCTGGCTTCGTTGGAAGTGAGCAGCACGGGGTCGGTTGGATTGATATCGATGGGGCGATTGAGATGAATTCCGCGTGTCCATTGATAGCCAGCGCTCAGCTTCCAGGTGCCGGCAATTGCATGTTCAATCGTGAGGTTGGCTTGTTGCGCGTAGCCATATTGGAAATTTGAGGTAACGGGAAGAGTGAAGGGAAGAATGGGAAGCGGCAAACCTGCGGTCAAATAGTTTTGGTTTGCGAACAACGAGTTGGGGTTGAGAGGATCGAAGCGCTGCTGGTTCGGCAAGTAAAACATCGAGGGAAACGCATTGAGAGCGCCCTGGAAGATGGAAGAGCCGTTGAGGTTTCCAGGGGTATCCAGGTTGCCGCCACAGGTGTTGTAGCCTGCGGGAGCTTGGCCAGCCGAAACGATACCGCAGGCCGAAGCGGCACCGCCGATGGAAAGCAATTGGACGGAGCGGCCACCGTCGGCAGTGGTGGCGTCGAAGGCAATGGCTAGAAGCGGATGATCGTAAAAGAGGCCGTAGCCGGCGCGGACGACGGTCTTGCCATCGCCCTTTGGATCCCAAGCGAGTCCGATTCGAGGCGCAACATTGTTGTAGTCGCGGGGGATGCCCTCGACGACGCCGAACTGCTTTTCGGCGGCGGCGTTGATGGCGGTGGCGGGAGCGAAAAGCGGGCTGATTTCAACGTCGTAGCGGACGCCGTAGTTCACGGTTAGCTTGCGGGTGGCGCGCCAGGTGTCCTGGGCGAAGAAGCCGAAAGGAAGATTGTCGAAGGGAGTGTTGGAAGAACCGATGCCTTGAATGTACGTTTGCGGAATGCCGAGGCCGTAGGCTTGCGGAGCCGTGACGGCGGGCAGGCCGCTGCCGAAGAGGTCAATGCCGCCAAAATTGGCGTCACCGCCGAAATCGAGCTGGAAGATCTGCTGTTTCTTGGAACGCAGTTGAATGAGGTTGGCATCCGCGCCAAATTTGAAAGTGTGACGACCGCGGGTGACGGAGACGTTATCGGAGAACTGGAAGCGGCGTTCGATGCGATCAACCGGAGAGTAGGGTTCACGGCCAAAATAGCCGAAGCCCGGGATATTCACGGCGATATTGGAACCGCCCGGCAGATCAGAAAAGCCGAAATGAATGCCGCGGCGGGAATATTGGAATCGGAACTCGTTGAACGCGGTGTCGTTGAGAATGGTGTCGTGCTGGAAGGTGATGTTGAAATCGCGGGTCTGATTCAAGCCGACACGCGAACCGGCGTTCTGGCCGAGGACCTGGTTCTGGGAGGTAGACTGGATGCCGGTCACCAGAGAAGGAGAAACGCCGACGCGGATGAACGAGGAGTTGCGGTTGTTCCAGCGCTGGTCGAGGCGGGCGGACCAGAGGCTGGTTTTCTCATTGATGGGGAAGTTGCCGCGCAGGGAATCTAGCCCGACGTAAGAGGCCGGCAGAGGCACAAGCCCGACGCCGGTGCCGGGGCACTGCACGTTGCCTGTGATTGTGTTTGGCGGACAATTCACGGGACCCGGAAAAAACGGCGCTGGCGTAACGGGGTTTGCGGGAAAAGGAAAGCCCAGGAAAGTGGCAAGCGGGACAGGCGTTCCGTCCACATTCTTGTTCATGTCGCCATTGACCGAGACGTTCGTGGCGGCCCCTGTGGCGAGCGCGGCCCTCTGCAAGCCGTCAATCTGAGCCTGTATAGGCGCGGCGTTCCCGGTGCAAGAGGCACCCCCTCCACTGAGCTGACCTAAGCCGCCCTGATAAAAGTCCAGCTGCGAAGGCGTCAGGCTGAGCGGGATTGGGAGACAGGGAACAAGGCCCGTGGTAAATCCGAAATTGTTTTGACCGATGCTGGAGAAACCGGTTTCTTCGCGCTGGGTGTATTCGTAGGAGAAAAAGAAAAAGGTTTTGTCTTTTTTGAGAGCGCCGCCGAATGCCGTGCCGGTCTGGACGCGCGTGTAGGCTTGCTTGGTGGGAACGAGATCGCCGTTCGGATCGACTTCGACCGAGAAGGGATTGCGAGCCTGAAAAGCTTTGTTGCGGAGATAGCCGAAAACGTCGCCGTGGAAATCGTTGGTGCCGCTTTTGGTGACGATGTTGATGACGCCGCCAGTGGCGCGGCCGTATTCCGCGTTGTAGTTGCTGAGGACCATCTGAAATTCCTGAACGGCTTCCTGGGAAACGGTGGAGCGGATGCCGTTGACGGAGTTATCGACGGCGTCGGCACCGTCGACACTGACCATGTTGGAGCGTGCGCGCGAACCGCTGATGCTCAGGCCGCTATTCGGGGCAGGGCCGATGGCGTTGGAGTTGTCACGCAGAGTTTGCGAATTGATGAGGGTGAAATTGATGTAGTTGCGGCCGTTGATGGGGAGATTGTCAATCTGGCGCTGCTCGACGGTTTGCGAACTTTCCGAGCGAGTGACTTCGACAGGAGAAGTTTCCGTGGTGACGGTGACGGTTTGCGTCTGCGTGCCCAGTTGTAGCGTGATGTTGGCGGTGGCTTGCTCGCCGACGGTCAGTTGCACATTGGGGCGTTCGTAAGGAGCGAAATTGGTGCCGGTTTCGACGCGGAGTTTGTAAATGCCAGGGACGAGGCCGACGAGCGTGTAATGGCCGGAGTCGTCGGCGTTGACAGAGCGCTCGGAACCGGTGGCGAGAAGCGTGACGGTGACTTTTGCGCCGCGGACCGCGAGACCTTGAGGGTCAATTACGTTTCCGGAGAGAGTAGCGGTGTTGACCTGGGCCACCGCGAAACCTGCGCCCAAAAGAATTGCCACACAAAAAATCACAAACGCAAACAACGGCTGCCTGCGTTGCATACCGAGCCTCCTTGGATTTAGCGCCAGTCTCTCCGCTACCCCTAGCGGTGGCGAGCGGTGCCCGCCGCGAGATGACTGAAAAGAAATAGATGAGATAGCTTGTACGGCAATGTACGAGCCAATGCAACTGTAAACTGCCAGACGTTTGTTTGGC
>Ga0210406_10005217_pt1 | contig 13673 bp, 9 predicted proteins | sample IncBWC30MmetaG_FD_155454 | JGI IMG/M metagenome (GOLD analysis project Ga0210406, IMG submission 155454) | Forest soil microbial communities from Barre Woods Harvard Forest LTER site, Petersham, Massachusetts, United States - Inc-BW-C-30-M | ecosystem: Environmental > Terrestrial > Soil >... | reverse complement strand
AATCGCGCGGCGCGCGCAAGTTTTCCCAAAGAAGCCAGAGACAAAGCAGCGCCCAGAATGTGAAGACGCCATCGATGAGCGCGTGTTGCGACATGTGGATTTGCGTCGGCGCGAAGGCCATGAGCGCACCAATTCCAAGCGCCCATGTCGAGCCGCGCAGTCGCCAAGCAAAGATGACAGTGAGACCAAGCGTGAGCACGCTGAAGAAGGCGCCGACGGAACGCAGGGCGTCGAGCGATTCGCCACCGAAGACTGAATGCCAGACATAACCTGAAAAAATGTAGAGAAACCGAACCGGCGGAAGAATCGCGTATGGCAACTGGTTTTGCGTGGCCAAATAACTCTCGACAAGGTCTGGGTACGATGTGATTCCGTTTTTGGCGAGAGCGTTGACGTACTGGCGATAAAGGACTTCATCGACGCCGATTTGCGTAAATGCCGGTTGTGGATGGAGTGCTGCGATCGAATGCAAAGGGTTGCCGGGCGAAAACGCGTGCGGCGGTATGCGCAAGAGGATTCCGAGCGCGAGAATTATCGCGAGAGCGAAGATGTCGATCTTGCGATGGCTCGATTCTTGCGCTGGCATTGTGATTGAAGAGGTTGGGCGACTTCGGGCAACTCGATTAGCGGTCTGCATGCTGGGAGCAACTTTCAAACCCCGGCCGGCCGTTTAATGGCTGAGGGCTCAGGGCAGCGGCGATTTAAGAATGCGAAGCGCGCGCACGAGGTGGTCCGTAAATAGTTCGTAAAGCGGATACTGCACGGCGAGGATGTAATATTGTCGGAGTTCAATAGCGCAAATTAAGGCCACGGCTACGCCGAGCAGGATGTGTTGGTGACGCCGGACCGGCACGACAAGCGCGACGAGTGAACCGAAGGCGAGGAAGCGCAGCGGCATGTCCCACATGTTGGCGTAGCGCAGATTCATTCCGTACTTGATGTTGCACATCACGAGATAGCTCGCTGCAATAAAGATCGACATATAGAGCTCGGGCTTTTTCGTTCGATCGAGCCGGAAAATTGCTCCCAGCGCGAGAATTAAAATGACCGGACTGACGAGCAAGATATCGACAAGGTAGCGGTACCATGGGCCGTCGCCGGTCAGGACCGCGGAACGGAGCTGAAGGTTTTTGCCGACCGAAAGTTGGTAAGCGTGGAAAAGCGTGGCGATGCCGCCGGCCAGAAAGACAAGAACAACAACGCCGAGCAGCGGCCCCAGAACTGTGGCGATGGCAAGCTCGCGCGTAACGGTTCCGAATTGCAGCCAACGATTCGTAACGATGAGAACAACGAGCGCAACCCAGACAAAAAAGGAATTTTCTTTTGTTAAAACGAGCAGAGAGAGCGCTAGAATGTAAGCTACCAGCCAGCGCCAATCGCGCGGCGCGCGCAGATTCTCCCAGAGAAGCCAGAGGCAGAGCAACGCCCAAAAGGTGAAGAAGCCGTCCACGAGCGCGTGCTGCGACATGTGAATCTGGGTTGGCGCGAAAGCCATGAGCGCGGCGATCGCAAGTCCCCCGGTCGATCCGCGCAATCGCCACGCGAAGATTGCGGCCAGACAAAGCGTGAGCACGCTAACAAGCGCAGCAACCTGACAGAGCGCTTCGAACGCTTCGGAACCGAAGAGGCAATGCCAAAGATAAGCAGAAAAGATGTAAAGAAAGCGGACCGGCGGCGCAATTGAACCGGGCAATTTTTGTTGGGCGTCGATGTAACTGTCGACGATGTTTGGATATGACGTGATTCCCCCCTTGACGAGAGCGTTGACGTATTCCCAATACAAGCCTTCGTCGAAGCCCATTCGCATATACGCGGGGGTTGGGTGGAGCGCGGCGATCGAATGTAACGGCCCACTGCTCGAGAATGTACGCGGCGGGAGGCGTAAGAATATTCCGATGGCGAGGATCAGCGCCAGAATAACGATGCCGATCTTGCACGGACGCGATCCTTGGGCGGGCATTACCGATTTTATGGTTCGCGCAAGGTTTGCAAACTAAAGAGACAAAGGGAATGATCGGCCGCTGCTGCTTTCTTCCAAAGTAGAATCATTCCCAGAATCAACGTTGTCCACGGCCAGATCGACCACGGAGCCCAATCACCATGCCGTCCATCGGAAATAACGCCATACCACGGAAACAGGCCGGCGTTTACGTTATAAAAGAAGAACAGAAACAGCGAGCTACTCGCCGCAAGCCAGCCATAGAAAACAGGAGAAAGCACAAGCACAAACGGCGCGAGCCAGACCATGTACTGCGCAGAAATGCCCGGCGCAAAAACGAAGAACACAATCCACGCGTAAGCGAGTGAATCGAAGAGCGCGCGTTCGCCTAAGTTGCGCCGCCGCCACGCAATCATCAAGACGGCAGCAATGATGATGAGCTTTAGCACGGTGACGACGAAGCTTTCCCTCGGCGAGATATCATAAAAAAACGTTTCCATCCTGAACATCGCTAGATTGGTCAGGCGCAACCAGTAAGTGATGCCCCAAACTCCCCAGAAACCTCCGTAGGACAAAACATTCTTGAGAAAGAGCGCGGGAAATCTCAGCAGCGGTTCGGCCCACAAAACAAGGCAGACGAAGACAAATGGCAGCGAGAACGAAACGGCGCGACGCCGCGACAGCCAGAAGAAAAAGAAGATCGGCAACAAGAGGAGCGGGATAATCTTGATCTGACAACTCAAGGCCAGAAAAAGTCCACACCACACCGATTTGCCGCGCAAACAAAACAATGACGCGAGGACGAGAAACATCACCATGACTGGATCGGTGTTTCCGTGAAAGCCGGTCACCATAATCGACACCGGACTGAGCGCGAATAGCGCAAGCGCCCATGTCGGTAGCCGGAACTGCCGATCTTGTCCCGTCATCCAGCAAAGGGCGACGACGGTAATCAAGTCGGCTATGATGCCAGGCAATCGCAGCAAAAATGGAAAGGTCAATCCGTTGCCGCGAAAAAACGGCTGATGATCGAGCTGATAAATCGCTCGCAAATAGTAAGCGGTCAGTGGTGGGTGATTGAAATATATGCTGTGGCGATAAGTCCACTCGAGCCCGTATTCATTGAGCACTTTGCCAAATTGATAAAATGTGACGACGTCGTTCGTTCCAAAACTGTTGAACGCGATCACGAGCTTCAGCATGAGGGCGATTAGCGCCAACCCGATGATCCAAAGATTTGTCTGCCTGCGACTCCGGGCGACGGAGTTGAACGTCTCGCGCGAAGATCTCGCGATGGCGAAGTCGATGCTCTGAACCGGATTCACCGCCCCCGTTCCAGCAGCTTGGGTGCCCAACCATCACAATCGCCAGGCCCAGATGTTATCACGGTGACTCTGTGGTTCGCGCGCGTCGAATCTCCTCGCTCAAAGCGTGGAATTGAGGCTCTGCCGGATTGAGATCGATCGCATGGGCGATGGCAACGCTGGCGTTCTGAAGATCGTGGGCGTGGAACTGCGCTTGCGCGATCAAGTAATAGGTCTTGGCGTCGCCCGGATCCTCTTGCACAGCCTTGGCAAAAAACTTGGCCGCGCGACTCCAGTGTTTTTCTTCCAGGGCCAGGATGCCAAGATTGTTGTAGGCACCTTGGTGGTTTGAATCGAGGCGAAGGGTCGCAAAATAATAAGATTCCGCCGCTGGATTATTCCGTTGGGCGAGACGCAGATTTCCGACGGCAAAATTTACCTCCGCGTTCTCGGGTGCATAGGCATACGCGACGTTTAACTTCCTCTCAGCCAAAGGCAGATTGTTCGATTGGAGAGCCTGCCACCCGGAATTGTAAGCATCGAGCGCCCAAAGGCTGGGATCCTTTTGCGGAATTGAAACGAAGAGGGTCGCGGTGAGAAGAAGAATCAGGTAGAGAGCTGCGCGAGAATATTTCGCGCTGGCATAGCTTTGCCACAACTCCGATACGCCGAAGGATGCGCCTAGCAACAGTCCCGGGACTGCGGCGACGCGGTATCGTTCGGTGACAAAAACCGTCAGAAGAGACGCCATGTGCAGTAAAACGGCCGCCGCGACCCAGCGTGAAAGCGGATATTTTGAAAGGGCGAGGAGAAACCCTGGAATCGCCAGCGCCGCGACCAAGCCGAATTTTACGCCCGGGAGAGTCACATTTTGCTCGCGCAGAATCGTGATGATGCTGAGATCGTCGTACTGGAACGCATTCCAAAAGTTGCTCGCTTTGACGAGAAGCAATTTGAGCCAGGCCCCAAAGTTATTCTTGATGTAGGCTCTCGCCTTCTCCGACCAGTAAGCAGATACTTCCGAGCGCTTGAGCGATCGGCCAGCCGCTTTTTCGGCGGTGGTGATTGAATCCTCCAACATCGCTTTTTGGCCCGCATGCAGGCCGGGCGGAAAGCGCGGATACCCGGTGGCGAGCGGATTGTTGCCGATCCAAAAATTGACGCCGCTGTGCGCGGAAAGAAAAACGGGATCGCGCGCGACAAAGTAGTTATGAATCCAGCAAGGCGACGCGCCAATTCCGATGCCGATCAATATGAGGGCCGCGGCCGTACCTTTGGCAAGCCAAACATTGCGCGTGTCTCCCGTCCAGTTCCACTTGAAGAAGAGCGCGACGAAGAGAAGTGGCGTCAAAAACAAAATTGTAGCAATCCCCATCGCCGTGAACCCGATCAGCGTGCCCAACAGCAACGACCCAAGCGAAGTGGGCGCGTCGCGGCGGCGGACGATTTGCCAAACAACGAACCAAAAAACGAAGACCAGGCCGGCTGCCGGCATGAGAATGGCGGAATAAGCCTCTTCCGGAAGGAAAAATCCCCAGCCCAAAGCCGCCAAGAACCCAATGCATTCCCCGCGATATCGCTTGAAAAAGTTCCGCGTGCCATTTCCTGGTCCCGCAACTGCGGGGCGGCCGACTGGCGTTGGATTGCCAAAAATCTTTACCGCTAGCTTGTAAAGCAGCACGGCAGTCCCGCCATCCAAAATCGCCTGGAGGAATCCAGGAATGAATGGGCTGTAGCCAAACAGAGCGTAGAGACAGGCCAAGAGATAAGGATAAAGTGGCAAACCGTAAAAGGCGTGATGCTCTGGCACCTGTCCGTGGAGAATTCGTTGGGCCCATTCATCGTAAAAATGCATGTCCCCGGAATTCGGCAGGAGAAACGGCGAGCGTGTCAGGCGCAAGAGGACAATTAGCCGGAGCAAGAAAACAACGGCAAAGAGATAGTGACTCGGCGAGAGGGCGCGCCGCTGCCCCGGCTTGAGACTCTTCACGGGGACGCAAAGTAGCAAGAGGCGTGCGCTGTCAGGCGCCCCTGCTTAGCAGACTGCGAAAAAGCCCACCATGCGAGCACAATCGACGGGCAGCGGTGGATCGTGCGCTCCGCGCGCGATGGCAAACCAGTCGCCGAAGGCGCACTCATAGACAAGCAGGGCGCTGGTACAGACAAGCTTGCCGCTTCGCAGGTCGGCGGGCATCGTGCGCGGAGCGCGCGATCCACCTTCCGTTTCCGCGAGACTCCCGCACCATCTCGCGCACGCTCGCCTCCGATTTTTCAACAGTTTCTTAGGCAGGTTTGTCCAGGTCATTTCGAGCATTCTAGAAATTCTAAAAAGCCGGGCGAGTTGGCATTAGCGCTGCTCTACGAGATGGGCATGTCCGTGATCAGTATCGCGGATCGCAGTCAAACAAACAATAGCTAAGCCAAAGCAAACAGTATGTTAAACGAACTAAATAAAAAGCGCGGGGGCTTTACCCTCGTAGAAATCATGATCGTGGTAGCGATTATTGCGCTGCTCGCGGCGATTGCCGTGCCTGGATTCCTCCGGGCCCGTAAACGCTCGCAGGCCACCCGGATCCTGAACGATCTGCGCATGATCGACTCAGCGGTTGACCAATACGCGATCGAAACCAACCGCATCACCGGCAATACGGTGAACACCACCGATTGGACGAGCTACCTGAAAAGTGGAACAGTCCTTTACAACACCGGCAATGACATCCTCGGTAACCCCTACGGTCTACAGACCGTGGACACTTTGCCGGCGGTTCCATTGAACAGTTACAACGGGTTGTCGGACGTTGCGCCGGCAGCGTTTTGGTCGCCCTACTCCGTTCCGTAAGAATCTGGCGACGATTCATTCTCCTGTCATTCCCGCAAACGGCGGGAGTGGCAGGGAATGAGTTGTGCGAACAAGACTTGGAACTCGCCCCCCAACCTCACAGCGCCTCTCGCGCCGCGGCGGGGCAACGCTTGGCGGCTCGTCCAGGTCGTTTCGAGCGTTCTAGAAATTCTAGAAAATTGGCGAGTTGGCATCAACGCTGCTCTAAAAGGGGATGTCCGTGATGGATATCGCGGATCGCAGTCAAACAAACAAAAGATAAACAAAGATAAACGAAAGCAAACAGTATGTTAAACGAACTAAATAAAAAGCGCGGGGGCTTTACCCTCGTAGAAATCATGATCGTGGTAGCGATTATTGCGCTGCTCGCGGCGATTGCCGTGCCTGGATTCCTCCGGGCCCGTAAACGCTCGCAGGCCACCCGGATCCTGAACGATCTGCGCATGATCGACTCAGCGGTTGACCAATACGCGATCGAAACCAACCGCATCACCGGCAATACGGTGAACACCACCGATTGGACGAGCTACCTGAAAAGTGGAACAGTCCTTTACAACACCGGCAATGACATCCTCGGTAACCCCTACGGTCTACAGACCGTGGACACTTTGCCGGCGGTTCCATTGAACAGTTACAACGGGTTGTCGGACGTTGCGCCGGCAGCGTTTTGGTCGCCCTACTCCGTTCCGTAAGAATCTGGCGACGATTCATTCTCCTGTCATTCCCGCAAACGGCGGGAGTGGCAGGGAATGAGTTGTGCGAACAAGACTTGGAACTCGCCTCCCAACCTCACAGCGCCTCTCGCGCTGGCCTGACAGCCCCGCTCGTTAGGCCAAAATAAGCGAACCGCTTTCCCTGAGGATGCTCGCTATCTTCATTTCAGCCGCCAAGCCGCGCGTTTTGAAGCTGGCCATTTATCTGCGACGCGACTGGCTTCGCGCGCTTCTTCTCGTCGTCCTCGCGGTTACCGTGCACGCGCCAGCGCTCCAAGGCGAGCGCATCTGGGACGATGCCTATTTGGCGCATGATAGCCCCTTTATCAAGAGCCCGCTGCTAATTCTGGAGGCCTTTCGGCACTACCTGTTTCTGGATTCGTTCTCGTTCCATTACCGGCCAGTCCAGAATATTTCATTCATCGTCGATTACTTCTTCTGGAACACCGATACTTGGGGGTTTCACTTGACCAATGTCTTGTTGCACGCCGGCAGCGGCGTCCTGCTTTACTTTCTGCTCCGGCAATTGTTCGCTTCACTGCTCTTGCGGCGAGTTTCGATCGTAGTCCGCGAGCGGGCGCTGAGACGTTTTCCCTGGATATCAGTGGCCGCATTTCTTGTCGCGTTGATCTGGGTCGTGCACCCGGTTCACAGCGCGGCGGTGGATTACATCTCCGGACGTGCCGACAGTCTCGCGTTTGCCTTTGCCAGCGCTGGGTGGCTGCTGTTTCTGCGCGCCCAACGGACCCCGGGTACAGTTCTCCGTGGCTCGCTTTATTTGCTCGCGGCCGTCTCAGGTCTGCTCGCGTTGTTATCGCGCGAGATTGCCTGTATTTGGATCGCCCTCTTCGTTGCTCATCTGCTTTTCGTTGAAAAGAGACTTCGCCCTCGCGCTCGCATTGGGGCGCTCTTCTGCTGCGGCCTTGTCATAGCCATTTATGTTGCCTGCCGGCAGTTGCCCGAACGGCGGCCAGGTCCTCCATCCGACGACGCTATCTGGAGCGGGTCCGTTCGCGCTGCGCTTATGGTACGAGCGCTTGGCGATTACGGCCGACTATTGATTTTCCCAGCCAATCTCCACATGGAGCGCACGGTTGCTGATTCGAGCGGTTATCGAAGCCGTGTCGATTGGCGAAAGGAAATCGGCGTCGAGTACTTATCGATTTTGGGATTATCCGTTCTGGCTGCTCTTGTTTTCGGAAGCGCCAGGCGAGGACGCGGCCAACTCATGCGGATCTTCGGCGCAAGCTGGTTTCTCGCCGGCTACTTGCCGGTTTCTAATATTGTCCCGCTGAATGCGACTGTGGCCGAGCATTGGCTTTATTTGCCGAGTGTTGGCTTCCTTATCTTTTTAGCTGGGTGGGCGGTCGAACTTCCATCACGGCATTGGAAGCTTGCGATGGCTCTCGCTCTTCTCGCCGTCGGGGGCCTGAGCGTTCGCAGCCATATGCGAAGCGCAGATTGGGTGACGGCTGAAACTTTTTACCGGCGCACCATTGCCGCAGGCGGCACAAGCGCCCGAACTGGTGTTAATCTTGGCCTGATTTGTGCCAATCGCGGCGACTATGCGCAGGCCGAAAAGATATTTCGCAAGGTCCTCGAGATCGCGCCGGATTACCCAATTGCTCAAAACAATCTCGCCAGCGCCCTATCTGGCCAAGGAAAGATAAAGGAGGCCGAAGCTCTGTTCGGACTTGTCGAAAAGAGCTCGATGCAAACGCGCAAAGAATATCCGCGCACTTGGATAGGCGCGCTAAACCTCGCCCGCATGCGGCACGGCGCACACGACGACGGTTCTGCGCTCGCAATTCTCGAGGAAGCGCGAAAAGATTACCCGGACGTTTGGGAACTGATCAGCTTCGAGTCGGAAATCTTGCGTAAAACGCACGGACCCGATGCGGCCCAGCGCCTCGTCGAGAATTTCGCGCACGATAATTGGTGGCACTACGGCGCGGCTCTCGCCCTCGGTCGCTTGTACGCACAAGAAGGCGACGTAAGACGAGCCGATGCTTCGCTTTGCCACGCGAGCTGGCTGGATGTGCACGACACCGAGGCGTTGCGGCTCGTCGTCCTGATGCGATTGCGCCAAAATAGGCTTGACGAAGCCTTTCGAACACAACGCCGCGCTGTCGCGCGGCAACCGGACGAGCCGCGGCAATATATTTTGCTCTCTGACATTCTCGAAAGAATGGGTCGCGGCGCTGAAGCGCATGCCGCGCTCGCCAAAGCCTCGCAGCTGCGGGCGCTGGCCGCCGCCAATTAATCGCAAACCGACGCCGCCGGGACCGACGAAGCAACGAAGTAGGCGAGCCCGCGCATTACTCTATTACTCCAACGCTCCACCTCTTCCATCGGTTGTAAGCCACGATCCTGTAGACCGCGTGCGCGCGTCTCATAGGACGCGGCTGCAACTTTTCGCCCGCGCACGGTTTGACTTCGCACGGTGATTCGTTAGCATCGGCGGCTCGCTTGGCGTCTTATGGCGGCGCATATCTACACCGATAAAGATGCCGATCTTCGCTGGCTCAAGGGAAAAACGTGCGCGGTGATCGGTTTCGGGGCGCAAGGCCGCGCTCACGCATTAAACTTGCGTGACAGCGGACTCGCCGTCGTCGTTGGGCTTTATCGCGAAAGCAAATCACGCCTTACCGCGCGGCGCGCCGGTCTTAAAGTTGTCGATACGCCCGAGGCTGTGCGTGGCGCGGATGTCATTTTTCTCGCGCTGCCCGATACGAGGATGCCGGAGGTGTACAAAAAAGAGATCGCGCCACATTTGCGGCCGGGCCAGACGCTGGTTGTCGCGCACGGCTTCGCAATTCATTACCGGACCTTCCGCCCGCGAAAAGATGTCGATCTGGTGATGGTCGCGCCGAAAGGTCTGGGGCCGATGGTGCGCCGGGAATTTGTAAAAGGGCGCGGCGTGCCCGCGCTCATCGCGATTCATCAAAATCCGAGCCGGCAGGCAAAACGGACGGCGCTAGCCTGGGCAAAAGGGATCGGCTCCACACGCGCCGGCGTGATTGAAACAACTTTTCGGGAAGAAACAGAGACCGATCTTTTCGGCGAGCAGGCGGTGCTTTGCGGCGGAACGAGCGCGCTTATCCGCGCGGGATTTGAAACGTTAGTGCGCGCTGGGTATCCGCCCGAGCTGGCCTATTTTGAATGTCTCCACGAGCTCAAATTCATTGTCGATCTTATCCACGAGGCGGGAATTGCCGGGATGCGTGGGCTCATTTCGGAAACGGCAAAATGGGGCGAGCTGACGGTTGGCCCGAAAATTGTCGATCAAACAGTGCAAAAGCGAATGGCGACGGCGCTGCGCGAAATTCGCTCAGGAAAATTCGCGCGCGAATTCATTCGCCAAATGAAGACCGGCCGGCGGCGCTACGCCAAGTTGCTGCGCCAAGGTGATAAGCACCCCATCGAAACCGTGGGACGGAGGCTCCGCGGCCTCATGAGTTGGAAAACGAAAACAAAAAAGCAATGATCCGCGCTGCCGCACTTGGCAGCGCGCCCATTCCGCCGAATTCGTCCGGCCGGAAAATTATTGTTTCGTCGGTGCGCGCCCGAAGATAAGCATCGGGCTGGCGGTGGTCGGAATCGCGCTGAGCCGATCGCAGGGCATTGGAATGCCCGACGTTGAGTTAAACACGTAGCACACTTTCTTTACGTTCTTGGCGGCCGGCTGCTGTTTCGCCGGCACAACGACTACATTTTCACTCGGACCAGCAAAGATCGATGCACAAAAGACGAGCGAGAGCGCGACGCTTGTGCAGCGAATCCACCAACCGCACCGGCGAGAGAGCCTGGTTACAGTTGTCATGCAAAGAGTATGCGCCTTTGGCCGTGGAAAACAACAGAAAAATATCGGCCGATCGCGGATTAATGATCAATCGCCCCAAAGGAACTGCTCCAGGCGCAGGCGATTGAGACGCGCCTTTGCTTCTTCGCTCCGGCTGCCTCCGGCCGCAGCCAGCCTCTGATAAATGGCGGCAGCCGATTCCCACTTTGAGTCGTCCTCTAACAGACGCGCGGCATTGAACCCGGCTTTGTAGAACCAGAAGAGTTCGCGCCGCCGATCCGGCCGCGCCTCATTCTCCAAGACTTTGTAAAAGGTCGCGAGCGCGCCTGCCCGGTCGGTTTCTTTTTCCAGGCAAAGACCTTTCTTGAAGAGCGCCTGGTTGCGCCAGTGGATCGGCTCCTCCGGATCAGCCGCCAATTGATCGTAAACCTCGATCGCGCGCCGATAATTTACGTTCCCGCCGCTCTCGAAAAGAATGTCGCCTTTGCCGCAAAGAGCCTCTCTCTTTTCGGACGGCCGGGCGTTGCTCTTCAACACTTCGTCATATAATAAGAGCGCGTCCTGTGGCTTGCTCAGTTTGCGTTCGATGACAGCTTGTTCGTTGCGCGCGGCCCATTTTAAATCGCCATTCAGTCGCACCACCTGATCGAGAAGGACGATGGCCCGATCGAGCGAATGCGAGCCCATGCTCGACATCGCCGATTCCGCCGCGAAAAAGAGAGCCTTTTCCGTAAGCGGCCCCGCCGGATTTTGCTGCGCGAGAATTTCAAACTGCGTTTGTGCATTTGGAAAATCCTGCCGGCGATAATAAGCCTCCGCTAATTTCATGCGAACATCCGGCGCGAACGCTGATGCGGCGTGTTCTTGGAGAAAACGATTTGCCAGTTCGATTATCTTTGTGTCGTTTGCGCTTTCGGAGTCCTCAATCCAGATCATGAGATAATCGCCGTGCTCGGCGGCCGCTGCGGTCGGCTTCGAACCGGCGGCGCGAGCCAGATCTTTCCGCGCTTCATCAAGGCGCGCGGGCGTGGCTTGGAAGGCCAGCTCGGCCAGAGCGACCCATGCCTCGGCCACACGCGGGTTCCCAGGAAAATCGCGCACAAACTCCCGCAGGGATTCCGCCGCTTTCCCGTCTCCTTTTGCCGCCTGCATTAGTCCTTCTTCCAGCCGTAATTCTGCGCGCGATTGTTCATCTTCACCCCGTTTTTCGAATTCGTTGTAATCGACCAGAAAACGGGCGTGATCACCAAGTTGCAGCCAGCCCAACGACGCGTTGAACATCGACAGCTTCGCCCACGGCGACCTCGAATGCGCGATTTGCTCAAAGGTCGCGGTCGCCACGTCAAAGCGCTTGGCCAGATACTGAGCTTGCGCGGCGAGCAAATTGATCCGGTCGAGCAACGGCGCTTCCGGCCGAAGCAAACGCGCCTCTTCTAAAATTGCGATTGCGTCATCGAAGTGTCGATCCCCCAGTTCCAGTTGCGCGAACTCCAACAGACCTGCGGCCAGCGCCGGAGATTTTGCGTCGCTGCCGCGCAGTTCACCGAATAGCTGCAAAGCTCTCTCGCGATGCCCGGCGCGAAGCTCGAGACGTGCCAGATACCATCGCGCAAATGCGCGTCTTGGCTCTTCGGGATTGCGGACCCATCGCTCGAGCTCGCTCCGTGACGGCTTGGGTTCCGCGCGGTAAAGCTGGTCCAGTTTTGCGAAGATGACGGCCAGTTCGGGATCCGTCGGGTGATGCTCAATAAAGTCCTCAATAAAATCGTCACCCGACTCCGGCGTCTTCAACTGCAAATCCGCATCGGCAATGCTGAAAAGCGCCGCAATCACGACGGCATGACTTGCGCCTTCAGATCTTTTCAGAAGCGCTTGAAACGTGCCGATTGCTCTCTCCGGCCGTTGTAAGATCACCTCCAGCCGGCCGCGCAAAAAACGCCGCTCCTTTCTCTCGGCCGCTGATTTCGGCTGCAGCTCGTCCAGCACGCGCCGCGCCTTCACGGCGTCGCCCTTGTCGATGTACAACTCAGCCGATCGGAGCCGCGCTTGGGTCCCCCATTGTTTGTCGCGAAAAAGAACGAGAAATTTCTGCAACGCTGCCTCCCGTCGCTCGAGCGCCCGCAACATTTCCCCTGCACCAAAAACTGCATCACCACGAAATGGCGAGCGTTCATCAGCCGCGACCTCTTGGTAGAGCGACAGCGCCTCGGCCCATCGATGCAAGCTGGCCAGGGCCTGGGCGCGCCAGAATTTTGTCGATGAAACATCGCGCAGTCGCGCGTCACCTAACAGGGCCAACGCGTCCGCTGGCTGCCTCGCGGCTAGAAACGCTTCGGCTAGCTTTTCGGCAGTGGCGCGCCATTCATCATCGGAACGATTGTTCTTCAGCAACGTTTGTAGCCGCGCAACCGTGACCTCGGGCACGCCGGCCATAAGTGGTTTCATCGCTTCTGCGAGCTCAGGAAAATCTGCGGCGCGCGCTGCCGGCAAAAGAAAGATCGACAACGCGACGACAAGGACTCTGCGGATGCTCTTTCTCCATTGAACATTGAAAGTTAGATGGCTTGCTCGCGAAGGCTTTCGGAGTTGGGCGTTGGACGTTTTCATCATTTCTTCAACAGGGGCCGCAGAAATTTCCCCGTGAAACTATTGGCAAGATGGACAATCTCCTCCGGCGTTCCTGCCCCAACAATCTCGCCGCCTTGCTCGCCGCCTTCCGGCCCGAGATCAATGATCCAATCGGCGCATTTAATCATCTCGAGATTGTGCTCAATCACGATAACTGTGTTGCCTGCGTCGCGCAGTTTCATCAAGACTTGCAGCAATTTCTCGATATCCGCGAAGTGCAAGCCGGTCGTCGGCTCATCGAGAATGTAAATGGTCCGGCCAGTCGCTTTCTTGGCCAGCTCGGTCGCGAGTTTCACGCGTTGCGCTTCGCCGCCGGAGAGCGTTGTGCCGGCCTGACCGAGTCGCAAATAACCGAGACCGACATCGAGCAGCGCATTTAATTTATCGGCAATGCTCGGCACGTTGCGGAAGAAACGCGCTGCTTCGTCGACCGTGAGATCAAGAACGT
>Ga0210406_10005216_pt1 | contig 13675 bp, 13 predicted proteins | sample IncBWC30MmetaG_FD_155454 | JGI IMG/M metagenome (GOLD analysis project Ga0210406, IMG submission 155454) | Forest soil microbial communities from Barre Woods Harvard Forest LTER site, Petersham, Massachusetts, United States - Inc-BW-C-30-M | ecosystem: Environmental > Terrestrial > Soil >... | reverse complement strand
AATTGTGTAGGATTTCAGCCAGCACCACCACCACAATTTGCAGCAGCAAATAGCTATGCATACTATGTGTCTACTGTCAATGCATTAGGTGAAGGTAGTAAATCTACACAATTTTCTTGGTGGTTGTATCAAACTCAATCAGGTACTACTTCTGGTGGCGTTCTTGATATCGGTGGATTACATCAGGAACTTTCTTATGCTTCTACTATTACATATGGTGGTTCTATTGGTGCTAGTGGACCATGCATAGTCGTTGCCGCACAACAATTCGGTGCATGGCTAATGGCATTAGGTAATTCTGGTTGTCAATATAATCTATGGTCAGGTGCATTCAATTTCCTAAGTTTCGATGTATGGGTTACTAGCAACAATACCTTCAATTTGACTCCACATGTCCGTACTGTCGGTGGGGATACTTTGGATGATCTATTCAATGCTACTGGTGGCAATTTTTCTTATAATTTCAATGTGACACAGTTGAATCAGTGGGTAACTATTAAGATTCCGTTGTCAACATTACGTAAGGATTATCGTAATAGTACTGCACCTAATGGAGCATTTTCTAATGGTAGTTTTATAATTCAATCTTCTCTTTATAAGATGGATTTCCAGCCACAAACATCTCCTGCAACATTCGGTCTTCGTAATTATGTTCTGACTGTGACATAATAAACCGGTTATAGGTAGTATTCCTAAATAATACATTCAGTAATAGGGTGAAATTATGGCAATTGTAACTTCCAGAGCAAATCTTAAGGATTATTGTCTACGTAAACTTGGCTTTCCCGTCATTACCATTAATGTCGATGATGACCAATTGGATGATCGTATTGATGATGCTATCAGTCTATTCCAACAGTTCCACGTGGATGCTACTCAGAAAATTTACATTGCCTATCAATTAACTGCAAATGATGTTACTAATCAATATGTGACATTACCTAATACAGTTATCGGAGTTAATAATATCTATCCTATTGCCGGTGATTCTATTAACTCTACCGGTACCTCAAACTTTAATATCTTTGATATCAACTATCAAATTCGTCTGAATGAATTATATGATTTCACATCTGCGGATTACGTATATTATGAATTAGCAAATGAACATATTCAGACTCTTCAGATGTTATTCTTTGGAGAAGTACCGTTTACATATAATCGCTATACTAATATCCTGAAACCTATGTTAAATTGGGGTAATCAAGTAGTATCTGGTAGTTGGCTATTGTTTGAATCATATCAGATTCTAGGTAATTCTACTGGTTTCTGGAATGATCCATGGCTATTACGTTATACAACTGCCATGTTCAAGGAACAATGGGGAAATAATCTTAAGAAATTCAAGGGTGTAAAACTTCCTGGTGGCGTAGAATTGGATGGTCAAGGAATTTATGCCGAAGCAATTCAAGAGAAAGCAGAATTATATACAGAATTGCGCGATCATTGGGAAGCACCACCTAGCTTCATTATAGGTTAAAGAATCATGAAGACTTTCAGACAATTCTTAAAAGAAGTAATCAAGCCAATAGAGAAGATGCGCGTCCTAAAGAATAAAGGATTTGTGGCAAAAGGATTCGTTCCTACCAAGGATAATGAGAAGAAAAGTGGCAACTAATAAGTACTTCAACAATTTCAATGATAAGGCAGAACAACGACTCTATGAAGATTTACTCCATGAGTGCGTTCAGACCTATGGTATTGATGCGCTTTATCTAGTTCGTGATTCTGAATCACAGATTGATCTATTGTTTGGAGAAGACCCTACCAGCAAATTTACTCGCTCATATCCTGTAGAGGTCTATGTGCAGTCAGTGGACAATTTCGAAGGTGGAGAATTATTTTCTAAGTTTGGATTAGAAGTAAAGAAACAGGCACGATTTCTTATTATGAATCGTGCCTTTCAAAACTCTGTTGCTGCTGAATCTCCTAGTAATTATCCGCATCAAACAGATATAACAACACAATATATTAATCAGAATGCAGTTAAAATTCTATTCAGACCACGCGAGGGTGATCTATTATGGATGAAGAATTTTCATGCGCTATTTGAAATCAAATTCTGTGATGAAGAACATCTATTCTATACATTTGGTAATTCTAAGATATATGGTTATTCTATGGTATGTGAGAAGTTTCGCTATTCTAATGAACGTATTGTTACCGGCGTTGCCGATCTTGATGATACTATTAATTCCGTAATTCCTGCATTCAACTTTACTATGGTTGCCAATGGTGCAGGAGCATTTACTGAGGGCGAATTAGTATATCAACCTGGTGCGAATGCAACAGTAATCTCATGGGATTTGCCTTCACTTACTCTCACATTAAAGCATATCAATGGTATATTCCATGTGAATACGGCTATAGTAGGACAAAATTCTCGTGCATCATATGTTCTTGCATCTACTGCAATCATTGATGATGTTAATAGAAACTTAGATAACAATGCACAGCTAGAAGCCGAAGGTCAGAGTATTATTAACTTTAGTGAAGATAATCCTTTTGCAACTCCTGACATGCAGGAGTAATCATGCATAAGCATCATATTATTCCTAGACATTTGGGCGGCACAGATGCTCCGTCTAACCTAATAGAATTAACTATTGAAGAACATGCAGAAATCCATAAGCAATTGTGGCTTATGGATCGTCGTTGGCAAGATGAAATTGCTTATTTGGTTTTAAGTGGACAAATAGCACATGAAGAAGCAACTATTTTAGCAATCAAAAAAGCACAGACAGGTAGAAAAAGAACACCAGAAGAAAATATTCGAATGCATCAAGCAACTATTGGTAAAAAGAAAAGTGAACAGATGAGAGAAAAATCTAGAATAAATGGTTTCTCTAATAAATCAAGAATAATAAAATTAACAGAAGGTGGAATCAAAACTAGATTTCAACCAGGAATGATTGTGAGTGAAGAAAAAAGAAAAGCACAAAGTATACTAATGAAAGGTAAACCAAAAACTTCTGAACAAAAACTCAAAATGTCTCTGGCTGCGAAAATGCGCTGGAATAAGACAAAGGTAGGATAGTCCAGTTTTCGGGTTTAATCCATACTATTATCAGATTGTCCGTAAGAATGTTGTCGGATTCGGTAACATATTCAAAGACATTACATTAGTCAAATACAGTAATACCAACCGTTCTGAGATTGATCGTAGAACTGTGCCCCTTACCTATGCAGGTAAGGAAAACTATCTATCACGTCTACTCAATACTCCTGATCTTCCTGCATCTATTGAAATTACATTACCATCAATGTCATTCAATATTACTGATCTTGAATATGATGCAGCACGTAAATTACAGTCAGGTCTACAGAGTTTTCAACAGACTGCCACTGGTGTTGCAACGCAATATAACGGTGTTCCATATAATCTAGGATTTGAACTAAACATTTATATCAGAAATATAGATGATGGTTTACAGATTGTAGAACAGATACTTCCATTCTTCAATCCTGATTACACTATTACTATTAATTATATTGATTCGATGGGTATTACTCATAATGCGCCTATCATTATAGATTCTGTACAGATGCCTAATGAGTTCGAAGGTGGTGCCGATGAGACAGAGCGCCGTCTAGTATGGACTATTCATTTTACTATGCAGACTTCTTTCTATGGTCCTATCTCTTCTGGTAGTATCATCAGGCAAACTATTACTAATATTAATTATCTATCCGGAAGTCCTCTTGATGAAGAGGCATTGATTTTTACTACTGCCAATACACCATTAGGTAATTTTGCATTAGGAGAAATAGTCTATCAAGGTGATTCATTACAGACAGCAAATGCTATAGGTACTGTATCTAATTGGAATTATAATACTGGTCAGTTAGCAGTAACTATTACTTCTGGTCAATTCTTATCTAATGTGAATGTACATGGAGTGAACTTTGGATCTTCTGTAGAAATATTGACGGTACCTAGTTCTCTAATTCTTGCAACTATTGTTGATACAGTCGATCCTGCCAATGCATCCATATCAGATGATTTTGGATTTACTAGTTATATTACAGAATTTCCATTCACCGGTGGTTCTATATCTCCACCAGCAGGTTCGGGTGGTGGAGATAGTTCTTCTGGTGCCAATGGAAGCAATGGTTCTTCTAGTTCTAATAGTTCATGTAATGCATGTGCTGCGTTCGAACAAGCCAATGCAGCATACTTTCAGGCAAATACAGCTAATGTAATTGCATTTTTAGGATTGAATACTGCTAATTCTGCATATAGACAGGCAAACCTCGCATATGCTGCTGCCAATGCAGCACAGACCAATGCCAATTTTACTCTTGTTGCTTATTCTCAGGCAAATACAGCATATACTCAAGCTAACTCTGCCTATACACAGGCAAATTTAGCATATGCTGCTGCAAACTCTGCCGGAAGCAATGTGTTCAATCTATTAGTAGCAAATACAATCAATTCAAATGTATATAATATTGGTGTCGTATCGGCAATGACAACTATTACTGGTACAACAACATCAAATAGTATATTTGTAGTAGATAACGTACCTGCCAACCAATTTACAACTATTAAATATATCATTCAATTGGTTTCTGTTATAGGATATCAAGCAACAGAATTGCTCGTTATCCAGGATGGAGTTAGTACCTATACCACAGAATACGCTACTATTCTTTCTGCCAATGCGGTTGGCACATTCAATACGGCAATATCAGGTGTGAGCTTCAATCTCAATTTTACCCCATTCAATCCATTAGGTCAACAAATTACCTATAAGATACTAAGAACTGCTATTACATCATAAAACCTAAATAGATCGTCAACACAGGGATAAACCATGGCAACAATTAATAAAACTTTCAGCGTAAAAAATGGAGTAGATGTAGCTAACACAATAATTGTGGATAGTTCACGCAATCTATCTAATATTGCTGCTGCCAATGTTGTATCCATCAATGTGTCTGCAAATATAGCAAATGCAGGTAATTTACTAGTCACACAAAATAGCTTTACCGGTAATCTTGCAGTTACTCAGAATACTATTACCGGTAATTTATCTGTATCTACATTAGCTAATATTGCATCTTTGAATGCTGTTACGTTTACAACAGGTGCTATTACATCTACTCAGAATACCAGCACAGGTAATCTTGCGGTTACTCAGAATACTTCTACTGGTAATCTATCTGTATCTACATTAGCTAATGTTACAACATTGAATGTTGCAAGTAATATTGCAGTCGGTAATCTAACAATTACTCAGAATACTACTGGTGGAAATATCTCTGCTGCCAATCTAACTGCAACAACTCTATTAACTGCTGCTGCTGGTCAGATTAATGGACAGTTAACCGTTGCCGGTAATCTGATTGTCAATGGTACTACTATTACATTGAATGCATCTTCTGTACAAACTAACGATCAGTACATCATGCTTGCATCCAATAATTTTGCAGATTCTATCGATTCTGGTTTTGCAACACTTTCTAAGAATACTGCACAGGCAAATGTGTACTCCGGTTTGATCCGTCATGCTGCTGACGAAACATGGCATTTGTTCGAAGGCTATGCACTAATGAATGCATATCCCGCAACCATTAATACAGCACAGACAAACGTTGCGACACTTAATGCGAATGTCATCGCTCAGCAAATTACTCTAGGTGCTATTAATGTAGCATCATGGATCGGATCTTCTTATGCTGCTGCAAATGCTGCTGCCAATACGGTTGCTGTATTTGCCAATGGAACACTTACACTTGCTGCTGGTAATTTAAACTTTAATAATACTTCAACAGTCAATGTGACTGCATCAGCAAATGGTACAAATCAGACCAATGTATCTTTTGTTGTAAACACGGCAGCATTACCTTCCGGAAGTTCTGTCAATGTTTATTCTAATGCTGGATCGGTTCTTGCTGCCACACCTAACTTAGTATTCCTAAACAGTGCATCTATAGTTATCACAGTCACAGCAAATGGTACTAATGGTGTTAATGTTACACCTACTGTCAATGCAACATTGAATCTAACGAGTCTGAATGTATCTGGTAATATTTCTAATACCGGTAATATTCTCGTTTCTCAAAATGGTGTATTTGGTAATATATTTACCGGTAATGTTGGTGTTAGCGGTGCTATTAATGTTGGTGTGTTTTCTATCAATACAGTACAACAGACAGTTGCTACAGTATCTCAGACTGCGTTAGATAATTTCTCTGCTACTGCATTCGGTACTGCCGAATATCTAATTCAGGCAAATTGTAAATCATCATTCTATATTACGAAAATATTGGTTGTCAATGATGGTACAAATGTATACTTGGATGAATATTCTACTATTCTAACTAATGGTCCTGTTGGATCTTTGACGGCAGCAATTGCTGCCGGTAATGTACAGTTATTGTTTACTGCAAACAATGCAACATCCACAGTAATTAACACTACAAGATACTCATTGAATATCTAACCTAAATATTCAAATAGACTATCGGGGATAAGTGAACCGTGGGTACAACAAATAAGACATTCTCTGTCAAGAATGGCATTGATATTGCTAATACTATTATTATTGATTCTAATAGAAACCTGACTAATGTCAATGCAGTATCATTATTAGCTAATGGTGGTGTATTTGTAGCAGGCACAATTGTTGCTAATTCACCTAATATTAACTTTGTATCTGGCAATACATCCAATATTAGCATTACAGGAACATCAAATACAAATCCTGGTAATGTGACCATTACTATCGATATGCGTACTCCACCTACTCCTGGACCAAATGGAACGCCTACAACCCTATTGAGTGACAGATTTACTGCTACTGTAAATCAATCTATATTTACAGCAACATCAAATATTTCTGATCCAAATAATGTATTTGTTATTATTAACGGTGCTGTTCAAGAACCAATAGTAGATTATAATATCAGTGGTAATGTAACTGTCACGTTGACAGCAAATAGCAATCTAAATGATCTTGTTGAAATTAGAAATGTTATTGGTGGAACAGGATTAGCAACTGCATATGGTCAGGCTAATGCTGCCTATACACAAGCCAATCTTGCCTATGCAGTTGCTAATCTAGCATCGACTCAAGTATCTACTTATGCCAATGGAACAATAGTATTAGCATCTAGTAATATAAACTGGAACAATACAGCAACTATGAATGTATCTGTTGTTGCCAATGGTACAACACAATCCAATGTTTCATGGAATGCCAATGGAACAGCATTAGGTATCCCTGCTATTAATACATCATTAGGTACAATGAATGCCAACTTTGGTACTATTAATACCACATTTGGTACTACTAATACTACATTTGGTACTGTAAATTCCACATTTGCCACTATGAATACTACTGCTACGGCAGCATATAATGTCAATATATTTGTGAATGGCAGTGCTATAGGTAATTCACAGAATGTAAATATTGTGTCTGCCAATACATCCAATCTTTCTATTGTTGGTTCAACTAATACAACTCCAGGCAATACAACGATTACCTTTGATACTCAGGTTCCTGCTGGTGGAGGCGGCACACCTGGCGGTGCCAATGGTCAGATTCAATATAACAACAACGGTGCATTTGGTGGTGCCACTAATCTATCATTCAATACTGCCGCTAATTTGACTAGTATTGATTCTAATGTGCGTGTGGCAAATGGTAATCAATTACTATTCGGTGGTGGTCAGGCAAACTCTAATTCTAATTCAAGATTTTCAATATCATATAATGCTACTGCAACTGCATTAGATTTTATGGTATACGCGAACTAATATGGCAAATCCTATTACTGCTCAATATGTTATTCAGAATGGTCCTGGTGCCGTTCAGGCACATAATACTCAGGCAACATTTGTCAATACAGTAGGTGTTGGAAATACTATTATTGCATTTGCAACATTATCTGATGCTGCTGGTATACATGCAGATGTAATTATTAATGATAACAAGGCAAATAATTATCAATTGAGTGCAGAACAGAATACTAATCCTTCGGGTGGTGCTGCGACTCTATATGCAGGGTTATCTAATAATAGTCCTGGCGGTACTACTAATGTAATATGTCAATTTACCATCGGTGGTGACGTAGAAGATTTTCAGGCATGTTTAATTATAGATGTGGGTAATGCCAATGGAACTTCATTAGTAGGTTTCTCTGGTAATACACAGAATGGATTAGCATCTGGTTCTAATAATATTAATTCTGGTCCTATTGTAGTTGTTACTGCTAACCTACCATGCATTATGTATTCTCTAGCATTGAATACATCTGGTTCGGTAGAGACAGATCAACCAACTCCTGTTTCTCCATTAGTTAATATTGCGGCATGTTGGAATTTTGGTTCTGGTGGTAATCTAGCGGCATTTGCATCGCAGACTATTACTACTGCCGGAACCTATACAGCACGTTGGAATCAACAAGGCAGCGCGGCGGCAGATATTGCTGTAGTTTCTGTAATAGTACAAGGTATACCATCTTCCAATACTCCACTGATTATCGGTAGAATAAATGCAAATGGTACATTCATGACTTTGGGTATGATTGAAATAGCGAGTGTCAAAGCAAATGCAATATCATCTGGCGTATGGTATGCTAATTCTTTTATAGAAACATCTAGTATAGGTGCAACAGCACGAATAGATAGTAGTAACAATATATACGCTGCACAATTTAACGAACAAGGGAGTATCCAATAATGACACAACCAACACAATTAGAAATAGGTGGTCCACTAACAGTAGGAGGAAATACATTAATAACAGCAAATCTTAATGTTACCAATACTCTTATTGCTACGACTTTATTAACTGTCAACCCGATTGCAAATGTGCAAATATTCACATCCAATGGTGTATGGACTAAGCCTCCTGGCAGTCCTGTTTCTACAAGAATTATTATTATTGGTGCTGGTGGTGGTGGTGGTGGTGGTGCCAACGTGGCATCAGGTACTACTGCTTCTGGTGGCGGTGGCGGTGGTGGTGGATTTAAGAAAGATGTTCAGATTCCTACTGCAACATTGAATGCAACAGAAAATGCTAATGTTGGTATTGGTGGTGCCGGTGGAGCAGGTAGAAGTGCCGGTACTGGAGCAGGAACATCTGGTAGTCCAGGAACCATATCAACATTCGGAACTACTCCATGGGTAACTGCAAATGCTGGTGGTGCAGGTGGTGGTGGTGGTTCTAATACTACTTCTGGTGGCGGCGCGGGTGCAGCATATGGTGTCAATGGTGGTAATGGCAGTGCTACAGGTGGAATTGTAGGCGGTAATGGCGCGGGTGCCGGTGGTACTGGTGGTAACGGTAATAATGCCAATGGACCAAATGCAGGTTCTGGTGGTGGAGGCTGTCCTAATGGTACCGGCGCAGGTGGAACAGGTAGCGGTAATATAGGTAGTGGTGGTGGAGTCGGTGGCGGCGCGGGTGGTGCGGTCAGTGCAACTGCTGGTTTTGCCGGTGGTCCTGGTTGCGCAACATATACTTGTCTTACAACTCCTGGTGGCGGTGGTTTAGGTGCAAATCCTGGTAGTAATGGTGCTAATTCATCATTCTATGATGTTGGTTCTTCTGCTGGTGGTGGTGGTGGAAACTTTACCGGTAATGGTGGAAACGGTGGTCAGGGTGGATTAGGTTCTGGCGGTGGTGGTGGTGGAGCGTCTGCGGCTACTCAAGGTGGTAATGGTGGAAATGGCGGTGGTGGATTAATCGTGGTAATCACTACTTATTAAGGAATATTATGGCAATTTTATTAGCAAGCAATGTTGGTGGTACACTGAATGTAACAGGACAAATACTAGAAGCAAATGGAACTGTTACTGCTCCTGCATATACATTTGGTGCACAGACTAATGCCGGTCTATTCCTAATCACAACCAATGCTATTGGTATTACATCCAATGGTAATATTATATTTAATATTGCGCAAACTTCTGTAGTTGTCAATACTACAACATTCACACATAATGGTGCTGTTAATATTGCCGGTTCATTGAATGTTACTGCCAATATTGCAAATACAGGAAATCTATTAGTCACACAAAATACATTTACCGGTAATCTATCTGTTACAAAAAATATCACATGTGCAAATATCACAGTAAATAGTATTTCATTCATTCCTGTATGGACCAATGCTACACTCAATGCCTCATATGCAGCATTAACTAACTATAATCCACCTAGCTTCTGGAAAGACCCATTTGGTATTGTTCATATTCGTGGCGTATTGAAACCAGCAGCAAATCTATCTTTTTCTTCTGCTTTGAATGTGAACATTGCTAATGGTTTACCTACTCCTGCCAATGCATCTCTTTTCATTGCTCCTGCTGCAAATGATACGATTCTTGGAACGAATACGTCTGCATATGTAACCTGGAACGTTTGTGCCAATGGTGCAATGCAAATCATTGCCGATTTCCCAATTGCAACCGGTAATCTAGTGTATGCATCGCTAGATGGATTCATATACGGTACCGTTGGTGGATAAATAATACTATTATGAAAAAGTATACATCATCTAATGCCGATGCAGCGCTTGCAGAAGCCTTGGGAGCGCCAACCCCTAGCCTACCAACACCACGAGAATCAAAGCCTCTCATACCGGCTCCTATTGCGTCCAATAACCAAATAGCGACCGATGCGGATTATGCTCGTACCAATGCTATTGAAATCATCCAAAAGGGATCAGAAGCAGTAGATATGGCATTGAATCTTGCCACAGAATCTCAGCATCCTCGTGCATTCGAAGTATTAGGACAATTACTCAAGATTCAATCAGATAATGTGGATAAGCTATTAAAGATACATCAAGATAAACAGAAATTGAGTGGTAATGTTTCTTCTGGACAAATGACGGGAAATGTGTATATTGATAAAGCAGTATTTTCTGGGACTACGACACAATTATTAGAAATGATGCGATCTACTCAAAAGAATCAAACAACCGAAAGTGATGAATTAGATGATTAACGATCAGGATACAGAGGATACTCCGTTAACATTCGCCGGTAATCCTAAATTGAAGAAAGTTGGTCAGCTTATCAATATGACCAAGGATCAGATTGTAGAGTATTCTAAGTGTCTGCATGATCCGATGTATTTCATAGAAAACTATGTGAACATTGTTTCTATCGATCATGGTGTTATTCCATTTAAACTATACAAGTATCAACGTAAGATGGTACGTGCATTTCATAATAATACACGTGTGATTGTGCGTGCTGCTAGACAGAGCGGAAAGACTGCAACCTCTGCTGCATATCTATTATGGTTTGTATTGTTTAATTCTACTAAAACTCTTGCTATCCTTGCAAATAAGGAAACTATTGCTACTGAAATTCTATCGCGTGTACAAGAAATGTATATGAATGTTCCTCTATGGTTACAACAAGGCGTGATTGAGTGGAACAAACGATCATTTGAATTAGAGAATAAGTCTCGTATCATATCGGCAGCAACCAGTTCTAATGCAATCAGAGGATTCACAATCTCATTGCTATTCCTTGATGAGTTTGCTCACGTTCCTAATCATACTGCAATTGACTTCTTCACATCTGTATATCCTACATTGTCATCTGGTAAGACTGCAAAGCTAATCATATGCTCTACACCACGTGGAATGAATATGTTCTATAAGCTATTCCAGGATGCAGAGAATGCAAGAAAAGGTAGTGGTAAGTCTGAGTTTATTCCATTGACTATTACATGGGATAAGGTTCCAGGACGTAATAAGAAATGGGCAGACGATCAGAAGAATACATTGGGTGAAGAGAAGTTCCTACAGGAGCAAGAAGTAGAATTCCTTGGAAGCGCAGGCACACTCATATCATCTGCTGCATTGCGCAATCTAGTATTCACCAATGCACAGAAAGAAATCCTTGATAATAAGATGAAAATCTATGAGGAACCAATAGAAGGACACCAATATATTGTATTGGCAGATAGTAGCCATGGCAAGGAATTAGATTATTCGGCTGCATGTGTATTTGATGTATCATTATCGCCATACAAGCTGGTTGCTGTGTATAGAGATAATTCTATATCTGCACAGGCATATCCTAATGTACTTGCAGGTATTGGTAAGTATTACAATATTGCATTCATATTAGCAGAGAATAACGATATTGGTGCATTAGTATTACAAATATTGACTAGTGATCTAGATTATCCTAATATATTCTACACCGAGGATGTGAAAGGTAATCAGGGACTCACATTCAAGGGTGGAATGACTCCTGGCTTGAAGACTACAAAGAAAACAAAGCGTCAGGGATGTAATGCACTGAAAACTCTAATAGAGAGCAATCAGATGATTATTCAGGACTTTGAAGTAATCAGTGAATTGACCACATTCGTAATACGTACCAATGGCACATATGCTGCCGATGATGATTGTAATGATGATTTAGTAATGTGTCTAGTATTGGCAGCATGGTTGACTACACAGCAATCGTTCAAAGACTTGATCGATCAGGATATGCGCAAGAAACTATATGACCAACAGATGGCAGATATAGAAGAACAGATGCCACCAATGGCATTACACATAACTGCAAATCCATTAGATAATACAATCAAGATGGGCGATCAAATATGGACTGTTGTACAAAAAGATGAGGATATGATAGATGATAGGTGGAGTGGTTATCCTGATAAAAATGGATATTTTTACTAGTACTGGTATAATTAATAAAGAAATTTAATTCACATTTATATTATGTACACAGTAATCATACCTACAATGTGGCGCAGTAATGAGCTACAACATTCTCTTCCACTTTTGGATATCTGTCCATCGGTGGGAGAGATTTTTTTAATCAATAACGATGCGGCTAAAACCCCTGGCTGGTATATGAATACATCTCAATTCTTAAAGAAAGTTAAGATGTATACACCACGACAGAACATATATGTGAATCCTGCATTTAATATTGGTGTAAAACATTCACATTTCGATCATATTGTGCTATTGCAAGATGATATACTATTCGATCCAACAGTCTTAACAATTATTCATGATTATATTACACCACAAACAGGACTGATAGGTATTAATCCTTTAAATATTATGACACAAGCAGCAGAAACTCTTAAAATAATACCTGCAAAAGATATAAAATTAATATATTTTGATGCCCTTCCTAAATTAGACAAATTGTGTGAAAAAGATGATTTACCTTATGGTTGGTGTATGATGATGATATTCCATAAATCCAATTGGATACCAATTGATGAAGAACTACTAATTCATTATGGTGAAGAATGGATCAACAATGTGCATATTAAAAAGGATTACGTTCGCTCTTTATTCATAATCTTTTATTGATGACATCCAAGCCATCTGCAACTAGTGGTCATGCACAATTTGATGGGATATTCAAAAAAGAAAAAGAAAAGCGTAAAGAGATTCTATCACGAATAGATGATATATTTGCTGCAATGCAACAGAATACTTGACATTAAGGAAAGTTTCCTTTACACTCGGTGTGTCGGCTTTGATGTGGATTTTATTAAATATTCTTCTTATTTGCAGTAGCCATGTCCAAAATATGAAATACATTACAGTCCTGCCGGTATTCAGGTTTAAGCCTAAATGTCTGATGTGGGGAGTATTCTTAGATGGAGTGATCTATGAATCATTTAAAGAATCTGCTAATGCCATGAGGTTAGCCAAAGAATTG
>Ga0210406_10005215_pt1 | contig 13677 bp, 9 predicted proteins | sample IncBWC30MmetaG_FD_155454 | JGI IMG/M metagenome (GOLD analysis project Ga0210406, IMG submission 155454) | Forest soil microbial communities from Barre Woods Harvard Forest LTER site, Petersham, Massachusetts, United States - Inc-BW-C-30-M | ecosystem: Environmental > Terrestrial > Soil >... | reverse complement strand
GCTCTTCCAATGGGGGACGTTCGTACGAGCCGCAGCAGCGCTCTGGCGGAAACGCGCCGAGTTACAGCAACGGCGGCAATTCGCAGCCGCGTTCTTACCAGCCGCCGCAGCGGACCTATAGCAACACGCCTTTCAACAATAATAACCGCGGCAATTCGCAGCCGCGCTCTTACAATCCGCCGTCCTCGCCCTCGTACTCGGCGCCGCGAACTTATTCCGCGCCGAGCCGCAGCTATCCGGCGCCTTCACGTTCCTACTCTGCGCCCAGCGGCGGAGGTGGCTATGGTGGAGGTGGTGGAAGCCGCGGTGGAGGCGGAAGCCCGCACAGCAGCAGTGGAGGCGGTGGAAGTCGCGGCAGCAGCGGCGGCGGAAGCCCACACAGCGGTGGAGGTGGCGGAAGTTCGCACGGCGGCGGAGGCTCCAGCTCTCACGGCCACCATTAATCTCTGGGCCAGACACAATGGGCCCGCCCGCTAAATCCGGGCGGGCCTTTTCTTTTTCGTCACACCTCACTTTGTTTCCCATTCTTCACGGCGTGTCCCCCGCACAACTCTTCCAGCTCACGGGTGTTATATGAAGTGAAGTGTTTCGTTACCGGCATTTGCTGTTTCGACATGGGGAAAATGTATAGCAAATGTTCTCTAACGATGAAGTGCTACTTTTGAAGAAAGGCCAACCAGTTTACCCGGGAATGTGAATGACGCGGCGCAGGTGCATTGCGGCCGCTCAGGTTTCAGGAGAGATTCCGATGAGAAAACATCTGCTCAAGTTAGCGAGCCTGCTTAGCGTTGTACTGGCAGTGGCTCTCTTTGCGCCGCAACGCGCCGCAGCCCATGATGACGACGATCCCCCCAGCCGCGTGGCGCGCCTCAGCTACACACACGGCCCTGTTTCATTTAATCCAGCAGGCACCGACGATTGGGTTTCCGCGGTGGTCAACCGTCCGATTACCACAGGTGACAAGCTTTGGACTGACAACGGTTCGCGCGCCGAGCTGCACATCGGCTCCGCGGCGATCCGTCTTTCCGGCAACACCGGTTTTTCGTTCTTGAATCTCGACGACCGCATGGCGCAAATCCGCATCACCGAAGGCACCCTGAACGTGCGCGTGCGGCGCCTCGAAAACGACGAGACCTTCGAAATTGACACGCCGAATCTCGCCTTTTCCATCCTTCGCCCCGGCAACTACAAGATCGACGTCAACGAAGCCGGCGATACCACCTTCGTCATTGTTCGCGACGGTCAAGGCGAAGTCACCGGCGGCGGTTCCGCTTACACCATCCATTCCCGGGAAGCCGGCACGTTTGCCGGAATCGACCAGCTCGACGCCGACATTCAGAGATTCGGCAATGACGATGACGATTTTGACCACTGGTGCCGGGACCGTGACCGCCGCGAGGATCACTCTGAATCCTCCCGCTATGTCTCTTCCGACGTGATTGGCTATGAAGATCTCGACGAATACGGAGGCTGGCGCCAGGTGTCCGAGTACGGCACGGTTTGGTTTCCACACACGACTATCGTCGGCTGGGCGCCCTATCGCTACGGCCACTGGGTGTGGATTTCTCCCTGGGGCTGGACATGGGTAGATGATGCTCCTTGGGGCTTTGCGCCATTTCACTACGGCCGTTGGGTTGCGGTTGGCGGAGTTTGGGGCTGGGTACCTTGCGCGCCTCGCGCCGTCGTAGGCGTCGCTTATGTACGCCCGGTTTACGCTCCCGCGCTGGTCGCCTGGGTCGGCGGGCCGCATTTCAGTGTTGGCATCGGAGTGGGCGGCGGCGGTGGAGTTGGCGTTGCGTGGTTCCCGCTTGCGCCGCGTGAAGTCTACGTGCCCTCGTATCGCGTGAGCCGCACCTACGTCAACAACGTGAACGTCTCCAACACGACGGTGAACACGACAGTGGTGAACAATTACTACAACACCGTCGTCGTCAACAAAAACGTCACCAACATCCGGTACGTGAACCAGACCGCGCCGAATGGCGTAACTGCCACGTCTCAACAGAATTTCACGTCGGCGCAGCCTGTCGGACACCACATGATGACGGTGGATCGCCGGGAAGTTGAGACTGCGCAGGTCAATCCGACTACGCCAACAGTGGCGCCGCAGCAGAGAAGCGTGATTGGGGCGGGCGCTACGGTTTCGCCAAGGTCTCAGGCGCGGTTCCAGGATCGTCCTGTGGTGGCCAAGACGCCACCGCCTCCCGCTCCGGTGTCCTTCGTGAAGCAACAGCAGGAGATTCGAGAGAACGGCGGCAGGCCGCCGGCCGTCTCCGAGATGCGCCGGGCTCGCATGGAAGAGACCCAACAGCCTCGTTCCAACATCAGGATCGCTCCGCCGGTACAACCTGACACGCCGCGAAACGCTCAGACGAATCGGCCCGTCGACAACGCGCCGAACAATCCGGCCAACGGGCGGAACAACCCCGGCAATGTCCAGAACAATCCGGGCAACTCGCAAAACGACCGCCGGGACATGAAAAACGACCGGCGCGACATCCAGAATGATCGGCGTGATGTCCAGAACGACCGCCGCGACGCGCAGAACAACAACAATCGCCCGACGTCGGTGGAGAATACTCCTCCAGTGAATCCTACGAACCGGCCGCCGAATCAGCCATCGAACCAGACAGGTAACAGCGGCAACGCTCCCGGTAACGCCGGCAATGCCCCTGGCAATAGCGGCAACGGCAATACGAGGGTTTACAACGATCGTCCACCTACGTCTCGGCCGAACAACTCCAACAGGCCGGACGACGTCAATCCGCAGCTTGACCAGAGGCATCAGCAGCAAATGGAACAGCTCCGCATGAAGCAGGACCAGGAGCGCCAGAAGGTCGAGCAGAAGCAGGTCAAGGAGCAGCAGAAAATTCAGCAGAATAATCCTGATGACGCCAGAAGGCAAAGAGTCGAGCAAAACCAACCGCCGCAGCGTCAACAGGTCGAACAGAAACCTCAGCAGGAGCAGCGGCCCCCGCAGGAACAGCAGAAGGTTCAGCAGAACAATGCTGACGACGCAAGAAGGCAGAGAGTCGAACAAAACCAGCCGCCGCAACGTCAGCAGGTCGAGCAGAAGCCTCAGCAAGAACAGCAGAGAGCTGTTCAACAAAACGCTGACCAGCAACGCCAACAGCAGCGCCAACAACAGGTCGACCAGAGACAACAGCAGCAGCTCCAGCAGCTCGAGCAGAAACACGGGCAGGAGCAGCAGAAGCTGCAGCAAAGACAGCAGCAGGAAAGCCAGAAAGCGAAGCCTGCCGACAAGCCAGCGAAGGAGAAGGACAAGCCGAAGGAGGACAAGCCGCCCCACCGCGGCTAAGCATCACTCAAGGTTGAGCCTTTCCTGACGGGCGTCCCGATCTGATCGGGACGCCCGTTTTGCTTTGTCGGCCCCCATGCCGCGCTCCGCTCGAGGTTTTCGAGGGCGGATGTTTTGCAGATGAAAGCTTTCGCTGTGTCGCGTAAGATTTCTCTTCCGCGCTCATGGCCAAGCCTCCCATATCCCGCTCTTCATCGAAGAAGGCTCGCGCTGCAAGTCCTGACGTGCACCTGATTCGCTTGCCCGGATTGCGCGAGATTCACCGCGGCGACGATCTCTCCGAACAAATAACCAATGCCGCTCGCAAAGCGCGTCTGTATTTTCAGAACGGCGACATCCTTGTCGTCGCGCAAAAAGTCGTTTCGAAAGCGGAAGGTGCTGTCGTCCAGTTGGAAACTATCGAGCCTTCGACCCAAGCGCAGGCCATCGCGGAGCGACAAAGGAAAGATGCCCGGCTGGTGGAAGTGATTCTGAAAGAATCGAGCCGTCTCGTTCGCACGGATCCCGTGCTGATCGCCGAAACACGCCACGGCTACGTTTGCGCCAATGCCGGAGTCGATCATTCGAACGTTCCCGGCGGCGATGCCGTGACCCTGCTCCCCCGGGATCCCGACGGCTCGGCGAAAACTCTTGCCACCGCTCTTCGCAAGCGCACAGGCAAACGCATCGCCGTCATCATCAGCGACACGTTCGGCCGTCCCTGGCGCCTCGGTCTGACAAACGTGGCCATCGGGGCGTCGGGCGTTCCCGTCCTCCACGATTTGCGAGGCACGCGCGATCGTGACGGCAAACCTCTCACTGCCACGATTCTAGCCGTCGCGGACGAACTAGCCGCCGCTGCCGGCCTCCTGATGGCCAAATCCGAAGGCTTTCCCGTAGTCCTCATTCGCGGCTATCGTTACAAGAGTTCCACCGAACCCGCCACGCGCATCATCCGCCCCGCCGCGGAAGACCTCTTCCGCTAATCGCCTTTCCCAACGATTGCTCCGCTATCACAAACGCCGGCCGCATAGAGAGACTTTGCCTCCGCGACGATTCAATCCCAGCCATCCTAAGCCGCATACAGGAACGAGAAGGGGCGTGGGTTAAACCACTAACGTGAATTCGATGAGTTCGGGTTGGTGCGGAGACTGCAGCTCGCCTGATGAACTACGGAGACGGATACTCTGACTGTGTGAATGCAAGACCCGATTCCACGACCATTGCGATTTTGTGAGGCATATTTCGACTGCCACAAGAACCAATGGTGCAAATCCCGCACGGAACGATCTGAAACATTGGGCTGAACCTGGCCCAGCTTAGCGACCGGGGTTCTCACGTGTTAATGTGTGGCTTTCCTAAAGCCCTGACGGAAGCAAGTTTGGCGGGAGGATGCTTCGAGTGCATACCGAGCACTCAGGTGCGCGCCGTTATTCGTTTGTAGCCGGCCTCGAACTGACCGGCGTGCGGTCAGAGACCCAGATAAGTGAACGAACGAGCGACCTGAGCTTGTTCGGATGCCACGTGGACACACTGAAGTTCTTTGCGGATATCGGTAACGTAGATATCAGCACGAAGACTTAACCCTCGATTCTCAGACTGGATTTGCTTCATACAACGCCGTTCGTTGGCAGAACTAAGAATGGCGTACCGCGGGGCACCATATAGCATCTCTAATCCCTGTCCCTACTGCATAGAAGACCTTAGAAGGACGAGAAGGGCAGCTCTTATTATGAGCTGCCCTTCTGCGTTCCAGGGAGGACTGAATGCTCGATGCTTGGCCTGGACTACGGCAGGTAATAGCGGAAAGAGGTGAAGACCATGTTGTCGACGGCCTTTGGCTGGATGCCCCCTGCCCCGGACCAGCCGCTCTTCGTGATGTACGAGTATTGCAAGCCCCAACGGACTCCACCCTTGGGGCCCTGGTACATCTTATGCCAAAAGCCCAGGGTGCCTTCCTGGATGAAGCGGATGTCGCCTGCGCAGGAGCCGGACCCGGGTGCTGAAGAGCCGGCGGGCACAGCCTCGCTTCCGCAACCACTGTTACTGGCAGTCGGTCCACCATAGCCCCCCGCTCTTGTGGACCGCGTCAATGTCGTGGCGGTTATTACTGGCGCTCCCGCCCCGCTGCCTGTAACGAGGGTCGATGTGGTGTTAACGCTGGTGTATCCGGTATAGGCGGCTCGCCAGGCGTATTCTCCGCCGTAGTTGAAATAAATATCCAGCTTCGGGCTTGGATGGAACTCGAGCGTGCCGAGGCCATGTGCTGTGCGGATCAATGCTGCTGTGCCGTCTGGACGGAACGTCAGGTCCGCCAGTTGTGCGGCGCCGAAACGACCGACGCCGTCTCCGGCAAGGCCCTTTACACCGAAGTCCAGCTTCTTTGAAAACAGCGGGACTCGCATAACCGCTCCGAATCCTCCTCCTGTGCGTGAATCATTGAATGCACCTGCAACGCTGGGCGCGTCCCCAGCACTCAAGGCTGCGCAGGTAATTGGGTTACCCGCGAAGGTGGTAGTGTTACCGTTCGGGGCGGTTATCACCGTCCCATTCGCCGAGTAGCTAATTACAGCACAGGGATAAACACGGTTGCGGAAGGTGCTGAGGATTCCGAACAACTCATAATGTCCGTAGCCGGGATCCGCAGCTGCCTTGAAGACAAAATCCGGAGCTTTGTTAACTGTGTAGCCGGTGGCGTCGAACGCGTTGAACAAGCCTCCGCCCGCGCCTGGGGCGTTGATGAAGAAGTTCTGGGATGTGACAACGTTGGCCGTCGAGTTGGCGGAGAAACCGCGCCCGCCAAATGTGGACTGCGGGCCTTCCGCGGAAACGCCGACCGCGAACTTGCCACCGAAATCCTTGACAACGCGGAAGCCGTACGCTCGCGCGTAAGTGAAGCCCACCGTGTAGTTGACGTCGATGGTCATCGGCAGAACTTCCTGGCGGTTCTGGATGCCCTTGCGGGTCTCCGTTGCCAGTGTCCACATTTGCCCGCCGGTAAACTGCCAGCCGTTATCAAATGCGGCCTGTCCCCACAATTGGCGCTGGCGGAGCACGTAGCTGTTGGTCTGGCGGTTGTTGGAGGTCGTGCCCGCGCCGTAGAAGTCCGCCTCGTAGTAGGCGCTTACTTTGGCGCTTCCGACCTTCGTGTCGCCGAGCAGGCCGATTCGCGATTGACGACCCGAGAAGTTGTTTTCAGTAACTCTACTCAGCGCGTTTCCGGGGTACGGGATGGCATTCATCGGAGTGGGAATATCCCCGCTGGTGGCGCGCTGGCGGAAGACCGTTTCTGCGGCGATGAACCCGACCGGGGTGATGTTGATGCCCTTGTACTTGATCGTTGCGGGGCCGGTTTCCTCAGCCTTCTTGGCGTCGGCTTGCTCCTTGGCCACGGTGGTCTTGAGGACTTCGTTGCTGGCCTTCAAGGCACTGACCGTGGAGTTTAGGGAAACCGCGGTGGACTGCACTTCGGCGGTCGTGTTCGCGGCCTCAGTGGCTTTGGTACTCGCTTCGGCCGCGCGAGAGTTGGCCGCAGCCGCTGCTTCGCGCGCTTCGTCAATCTGGCGATCGCGCTTGGCGAGCTCTTCCTTCAGCAACTGGAGCTGCTCCTGCTGAGACTGCAGAGTCTGGCGAAGTTCTTCGAGCTGCGCCGAGATGGCCGCCTCGGACTTTTCAACCTTCTTGGCCGCTTTGGATTTCGCCGCCGCAGGCTTGGCTGGCTCTGGATTGGCATCTTTCGGTGTGTCCGTGCGCGCTTCATTTGAAGCGGCTTCGGACTTCGGTCCACGCTCGTTTCCATCCCCTGCCGACCGCGCAACGACCGGCCCTGCGAAAAGAATGAGGCCTAGAATCCACGCAACGACTATTCGCATTAATTCCTCCTTGGAATTTCTGTGAAACAGGTGGTAGTCCTCCCAAAATCTATACCCACGTGGGACCGCCCCTTGTTGGCCTGCATTCTAAACCATGCAGGCTTAAATTGGTCGCAGGCTGTTGGCGAGCAGCTAATGAACCCACGCTGGTTCTGGTTGAACTTTGTCCTGCTCTTACAACACTACCCCCAGAGCCACGCCAACCTGGCTCCCGCACCACACTTGTAGTTGCTACACCCGGGACTGGAACTTACCGAGCTCTTATAACACCGCTGTAACAGAATTGTTAATACTATGTTACAGAGCGCGGCGTATGCACTTCGAATGGTGTGGGCTGGCTTGCCGACACTTTTCACGGTTGGAAACTGCGTTTCCCCACCTTACCAGTTCCCTTAATGAGGCAAACTCGCGGCATAGCCTTCTCGAACTGTCTTGAGCTTCTTCAATCCCTCTTCGTAAGTCGTTGGAATGCCAAGCGTGGGTTGTTTCGATCCTTCCGTCCCCGTTGACCGGACATTTGCGTTTGCCCTTGCCTTCTGAGTTAAACTCTTTCTCTATCTCAGTTTTTCCGCCGATGAGCACAGTCCAACAATTCGCGCCAATCCGATACCTCCCGTCGCGAAAAGCCATTCTCCTCTTAGGTATCGAAGCCTCACTCGGATCTCTCCTCGCAACCGCCACCAATCTCCGTGCCCAAGGCAAAGGAACTGTCATCACCTTTTCGAAAAAAGTCTTCATCCCGTTGACTACCCTCTGCCGCGACTATTGCAGCTACTGCACCTTTCGCAAAGACCCCGGCCAGCCCGGCGCCCATTTCATGACTCCCGAGGAAGTCCTCGCTCTCGCTGAGCGCGGCCGCCAGGCCGGCTGCAAGGAAGCGCTCTTCAGCCTGGGCGATCAGCCCGAAAAGATATTCCCCGAAGCCCGCGAATTCCTTAGCAGGCAAGGCTATTCACGCACCCTCGACTATCTCGCCGCCATGTGCGAACTCGTCCTCGAAAAAACCGGCCTGCTCCCGCACGCCAATCCCGGCGTCATGGATCGCCCCGCCCTCGAGCGCTTGAAAGATTCGAACGCCAGCGTTGGCCTCATGCTCGAAAACGTCAGCCCGCGCCTGATGCGCGATGGTTTGTCGCATGCCAAAGCTCCGGACAAAGTCCCCGCCCTTCGCCTCCGCACCATCGAAGAAGCAGGGAAGCTCTCGATCGCGTTTACCACCGGCATTCTCATCGGCATTGGCGAAACCATGGAAGAGCGCATCGACTCGCTGCTGGCCATTCGAACGCTCCACGAGAAATACGGCCACATCCAGGAAGTCATCATCCAGAATTTCCGCGCAAAACCGGATATTCCCATGGCCGCGCATCCGGAGCCGTCACTGGAAGACATGCTGCGCACCATCGCCCTCGCCCGCTTGATTCTCGGACCGCACATGAACATTCAAGCTCCGCCAAATTTAAGCTACGACGATTTTCCCCGTTTGCTGCAAGCTGGCATCAACGATTGGGGCGGCATTTCTCCTGTCACCAAAGATTTCATCAATCCGGAAGCCGCCTGGCCCCAGATCGCCCGCCTGCAAACTGAAACGGAATCCCGTGGCTTCACCTTGCGCGAACGCCTCGCGCTCTATCCCGAGTTTGTCCGCCGGGACGAATTTCTTTCACCGCGCGTACGCGATCGCATCGCGGAGGCAGCAGATGACGATGGCTTCGCGCGTGACGCTGCCCACGCTGCCCGCGTCTGACTTCTCCATGCCCGCAAAGGCAAAACTGAAAATTACTGCTCTTGCCGGCGGCGTTGGCGCTTCAAAACTCCTGCTGGGTCTTTACGAAGTGATGGACCCCGCCCTGTTGACCATCATCGTCAACACCGGCGACGACATCGCTCTTCACCGCCTGAAAATCTCGCCAGACCTCGACATCGTCACCTATACACTCGCTGGAATTGTGGATCCATCAAAAGGCTGGGGATTTCGTCGTGAGACTTTTCACACCCTGAAGCGCCTCGCCGTCTTTGACCGCCCCGATTGGTTCAATCTCGGCGACTGCGACCTTGCTACTCACATCCATCGCACCGCCATGCTCGCCGAAGGGAAAACGCTCTCGCAAGCCGCCGACTCCATTCGAATCGCCCTTGGCGTCAAATCCCGCATCCTGCCCATGTCAGACCATTCCGTTCCCACGATCATCGATTCGAACGAGGGCCCGCTGCACTTCCAGGAATACCTCGTGAGGCGTCGCGCTGAACCTGTCGTGAAGGGAATTCGTTTTGCGGGCGCGGAGTCCGCGCTTCCGGCTCCCGGCGTCCTCGAAGCCATTCGCGAAGCCGACCGCATCCTCGTCTGTCCCAGCAATCCGCTGATCAGCATCGGCCCGATTCTTTCCGTCCGTCCGGTCCGCGATGAACTCCGCGCTTACAAAGAAAAAGTCTTCGCCGTCTGCCCCATCGTTGGCGGTAAATCCCTGAAAGGCCCCTCGGACAAAATGCTCGCCCAGCTCGGCCATGATCCCACCGCTCTCGGCGTAGCCAAACTCTACGCCGACTTCACCGGCACGTTCGTCATCGACCCTGCCGACAAATCCCAATCCGCCGCCATCTCAGCCCTGGGCATGAAAGTTGCGGTCTTGCCAACCGTCATGAAAACCCGCGCACAGAAACGCAAACTCGCCCGCGCCCTGTTGTCTTTGTCTTCGACTTAGTTTTTGCAGGAGCGTCCGCCGCGGCGGGCTGCGCCCCTAAGCGCCCATCAATTTTAATTATCTTGGCTTCCCGGGCGCGTCACTTTACCCGCAGCGGGTTCTCAAAAACGGCCTTCTCAGCAGCTTCGCCTCCACTGTCTCTTTTGAGACATTCAGCCTCTTCGGTTTCCGGCATGCTAAACGGCGAGGAGCTACCACACTCATGCGTCGAGCTTTAGCCGTCTTATTTACCTTTTGTTTCTTTCACCTCCTACCCCTCCAAGCTGCTTCGGCTCCAGCGAGCCTCTTCCCACAAGATCAGCAGCAGTATCAACAGCAGTACCAGCAGCAAGACCAGGGCCCCGCTTACGAAAACTTTTCAGCCGACCAGCTCGACAATCTTCTATCCCCCGTCGCCCTCTATCCCGACCCGCTTCTTGCACAGTTGCTGGTTGCGGCAACGTTCCCAGACCAGGTCGAAGAAGCCGCCCGCTTCGTTCGCGCAAATGGCCCGAATGGAGTGGATGACCAGTATTGGGATGTCAGCGTAAGAGCCGTCGCCCACTATCCGACGGTAATCGGAATGATGGCCGACAAGATTGATTGGACTACCTCGCTTGGCCAAGCCTACGTCAACCAGTCCACCGACGTCGCCTCCTCCGTGCAACATTTGCGGCACTTGGCGCGCACCGCAGGAAATCTGCAGTCTTCGGAGCAGCAGGAAGTCCTAGAGCACGACAGCTACATCGCCATCTCTCCCTACCAGCCGGAATATATCTACGTTCCGGTCTATGATCCGGGAATCATTTACTATCGCCGGCCGTACTACGGACCTGCCATCACCTTTGGCGTTGGATTTCCCATCGGCGCCTGGCTCAACCTGGACTTTCGCTGGGGTTACGGCGGTGGTTGGGGAGGCGTTTACTACACCGGGTGGCGCAACGAAGGCTGGGGCGGAGGTTGCTGGAATTGCGGATGGATCGGCCGCAGCCGCGGACGCGTGGACTTCCAAAACAACGTGTACGTCAACAACCGCTATAACAACATCAACGTGAACAGAAACGTGATCAATCGCAACGTAAATGAAAATAACCTCAATCGCTACAACTCCGTCCACAGAAATGTCAACTACAACAACGTCCAGGTGAACAACGATCGCGCCAACCGGATGACCAACGCCAATAACGGGCGAGCCGGCAACGGTCCGGGAAACAATGGTAATAACGGGCGATTCGGCAACGGTCCGGGAAACAATGGCAATAACGGGCGGCCCGGCAACAGTGCCGGTAACAATGGTAATAACGGCCGGGCAGACGGCAGGCCGGTAAACACTGGGTATAACGGCCGGGCTAACGACAGGCCGGCAAACACTACATACAACGCGCGACCTAACGACGCGACCAGCGGCTCCGGCCGGGCAAACAGACCTGCGGAGAGTATTGTCAATAATGGCCGGCCAAACTCGCAGCCCGCCGCCAACAATCGTCCACCTGCAACCAACCAGAACATCGATCGCAACATCGATCGCGGCAATCCCCGCATCGACCAGTACCGCGGCCGCGACAACAATGCCGGCAATGGCCGTCCTGCCGCCACCCCGCAACAGTCTATGCCCGCGCCGCCCCAGCGCGTGGATAACCGCTCTTACTCACAGCAGTCGCAGAACCGCCAGCAGGGCCAGCAAACGCAGGGTCGCCCGGCTCCTCAGTCGCAGATGACACGGCCAACTCCGCATACGTTTAGTCCCAACGAGGGACGTTTTGATCCGCGCGCTACCAGCCAGCGCGGCCAGGCCAGCCGCCAGCAAGCCCCTCAGCCGAGAGCTCAAAGCAACCAGGCACCTGCGCAGCGGGGCGGCGAAAAGAGGAAGCCATGAAAAACTTCCTTGGTAGCTCCATCAAAACGAAAGAGAGGGATCGGCAAATGATCCGCGTCAAGACTAGGTTCGCATTTTTCGCAGTATTGACCGTGGCAGTTTTCCTGAGCGCTGGTTTGCTTGTCCTGGCTCCGTCTGCCCACGCCCAATCGCCCTCACAGCGCACTTTTTCTTCCGCGGACGACGCCTTGCAGGCTCTCGTTTCTGCCGCTGTGGCCAAGGATCGCTCCGCCCTGGCAAGCCTCTTCGGTCCGGATTACGACCAACTTCTCTCCGGCGACGACGTAGAGGACGCCAAAGATCTCAACGAATTTGCCGCGGCCGTCGGCGAATCCGCTGAACTTCAGAAAGCCGGCGATTCCGAGTACACCGTCTCCGTTGGCAAAGACAATTGGCCCACGCCCATTCCCCTCGCGCGTGGCAACGGAAGGTGGTTCTTCGATACGAAAGCAGGACTCGATGAAGTCATCAATCGTCGCGTCGGTGAAAATGAATTCTCTGCCATCACCACCTGCCGCGCCTACGCGGTCGCTCAATGGGAGTATTACACCGAAGGCGACTGGGACCACGATGGCGTAGCCGAATACGCGCAGAAGCTCATCAGCACTCCCGGCGGTCATAATGGTCTCTACTGGGAAACGGCCGAGGATGACAAACCCAGCCCGCTAGGAAAGTTGATAGGAGCGGCGCAGGCAGAAGGTTACGGCCCCGAGGCGTCAAACGACGAGAATGCGGGTAAGGGCGGCTCAGACAAGGAAGCTCCCCAGATCGATCGCGCGCCTTATCACGGCTACTACTTCAAGATCCTTACTCGCCAGGGCCCGCACGCTCCCGGCGGAAAATACAGCTACATCATCAACGGCAACATGATCGCCGGCTATGCACTCATCGCCTACCCCGATAAATGGGGCAATTCCGGAGTGATGACCTTCATCATCAGCCAGCAAGGCCGCGTCTATCAGAAAGACCTCGGACCCAATACTGCCACGCTGGCCCCGGCAATGACCGAGTACAACCCCGACCCAAGCTGGAAACTAGTCGAAGTACAACCCTGATTGGTGAATTTTCCAACTTGCCGTCCGCCTAGGCTGCGTGGTTGGCCCGGTGCAAACTGGCCCGACACGCAGCACAAGAAAAACCGTCACCGCAAGGGAAGCCCCGTAAAACGAATTCCGGCGCCGTGAACTTTGTAGCGCATGTTCAAACCAATCAGCAGCGCGGTCAGAGATTCCACGATGCGCGCATTCTCCAGTTTTCCTCCATTCAGCGCACGCGCTCCTGGAATCTTGCCAACCAATTCGGAGGCCACTTGCTTTGCCTTCTCATTGTCAGTGCACACCAGCACGTCGCAATCGACTGGCTCGTCGCTCGAAAGCGTTTCCGCGCCAAGGTTCTGAAACGCTGCCGCCAAACTCACACCAGCAGGCAAGAGTTCTTGCGTCTGCTCCGCAGCTGATCCTTGCCACACTCCAAGCACCCGAGTCGCCGCGCCGCCAACCGTTGCCGCCAGTGGCACCGTAGTATCAATCACAATCGTTCCGGGCTTCCACACACTCTTCAATTGTTTGAGAAGCGCTGCGGCGCCAGAGAAGGGAACCGTCAACACTGCCACTTCACACGCGGCCGCTGCCGAAGGATTGTCCAGGCCCTCGACCTGCGCTCCACCACCAATCCGTTCGCGCAAAAGTTTCGCGGTTTCTTGCGCGCGCACCGCGTCTCGAGAGCCTATCAGGATGTGCTCACCGGCTTTCGCCAGGCGATATGCGAGCCCGGAGCCTTCGGCACCCGTTCCGCCTAGAATCGCGATTTTTCGCACCATGAATGTTCACCCCGTTTCCGATCAAGCTGCTCAAACGAATCGCCGGCAAGGCAATTCCGATGCGAACCCGACACTTCGCTTTTCCCGCAGCCAGTATGGTATCTTCAAAAACTTCCAAGATGCCAACCTCCTCA
>Ga0210406_10005214_pt1 | contig 13680 bp, 11 predicted proteins | sample IncBWC30MmetaG_FD_155454 | JGI IMG/M metagenome (GOLD analysis project Ga0210406, IMG submission 155454) | Forest soil microbial communities from Barre Woods Harvard Forest LTER site, Petersham, Massachusetts, United States - Inc-BW-C-30-M | ecosystem: Environmental > Terrestrial > Soil >... | reverse complement strand
CTTCATTGACATTGATTCTATCGAAGTTCCCATCCTCGATGGCTCGGCCGAACCGTTCCTGCAACTCTTGCATCAGGCTGGCATTCGCCGCCTCCGTCGCCGCCGCCGCTACCTTAAGGTCATCCGTCCGGTTGAAGTAATCGAACAAGATCGCCGCATCGGCATCTATCCCGCCGATGAGTTTCGTGTGCAGTGCTATGTCGATTTTCCGCATCCGCTGGTCGGCCAGCAGCAAATCGAAATCGTCGTCCTTCCGGACACGTTTCGCAACTTGCTGGCCCGCGCGCGCACTTTTTGTTTCGAGCGTGACATCGAGCCGCTCCGCTCGGTGGGCTTGATTCGCGGCGGTTCGCTCGATAACGCCATCGTCCTGACCAACGATGGCGTAATGAACGGGCCTTTGCGCTTTCCGGATGAATTTGGCCGCCACAAAGCGCTCGATCTGATCGGCGATTTAGCGCTGGTAGGCCTGCCGCTGCTCGGCCGTGTGGTTGCTCACAAAGCCGGGCATGCTCTTCACACTCAACTGGTCAGCCGCCTGCTTGCCGATTCTTCCAGCTGGATCATCACTACCGAAGAAGAAGCCTTCGTGGAACGCCGCGTTATGGCCGAAGCTCCCGCCGCGGACTGATTTCCCTGCGCAAAGATGTCGGTTTTTCAACCGGGGTTCGGTCTTACATGACCGGTTGACTGTTCACGTCCGCTCCGCCGCGCTTGCTGTATCGGATTATGCCGCTCTCGTCAGTGAAAAAATGCCTGACGCCGGAAGTCCCAGGGGTAACCGGGTCGGCGGCCAGAACATATCTCGTTATCAGACCCTCGGCGTCAACCTGTGGCCTGTAGAAGAAATGATAGCCGTACTTCACCGGGAGTGCCGTGCCCAACTGTGCGTCAACCAAATCCGCGTGCGCGCACTTGTCTGTTTCAGACAGTCCGGGGCCAAGGCTTCGCAAATCTTTGGGGTACCCGATTTTGGGGCATTCGGTGGCATAGGTAACCATCGCCGTGTTGAGGGTCCGCAACGACCCCACGGCGCTCGCTTCATTCGCCGCCATCTTCGATCGCAACAGATTCGGAATCGCGATCGCTGCGATAATCAATAGGAATGGAACGAAAGCCACGCCGATGTAGCCCAAAATCAGGCCGGCCATAGCCATTCCGTGTCCCGCAAGGCGGCCTGCGCTTCTCTTGATCTCTGACAACGCGATATGGCCCAGAACAACGGCAGCGATTGCGGTGAACGGCCAAAAAAAGAACAGAATGCCGCACACCATGCTTGCCGTGGCTTTTCCGCTGCTCTGCTGCGGTCCGCTCCATGCTGGCTGCGCGGAACCTGCCGGTGACACGGCGAGAGCCACTCCGCAGTAAGGGCATGCAGGGACATAGTCGGCGACATTTCCATGGCAGTTCGGGCACTGTCTCACGGTTGCTCCTTTCAATTTACAAGGTTAATTCTCATCTTTGATCCTGATCTTGTTCTGACGCAGGGCATCGACCGCATCGACCGGATCGCTACTCGGCCCGATGATTTGCGAATCCGCCTGCCGGATGACGCCTTCTTCGTTCAAAAAGAAAAACCGCCGTCCGGTTGAGTTCGGCTGCACCGGCCGGGCCAGCAAAGCAAAAACCCGTATTTGTTCCGAACCGTCCGCGCCAGGGGTGTACTGAAACATGTAGCCTCTGCGCACCGGTACAGGCACCGCCAGGCGAGCGTCAGTCAAATTCGCGCGCGTGCAATTTCCCGTGCCGGGTCCTAATGGCAGCAGCGTCGCTGGATAACCCTGTTGCGGGCACTTCGCTGCATACGCTTTCAGCGCTTGGTTGTAGGTTCGCATGGTTGCGATAGCGGCCGTCTCGTTTGCTGGAACGTTTCTGCTGAGAGTGGTACGAAACATGAACACCATAAAAACCATGTAGATGCTTGTGAGCGCGATTCCCAAATAGCCCATCGTGAGGCCCGCAATGGCCAGTCCGTGACCCGTCATTCGGTTGGCGCTGCGCTTGATGTCAAGCAGCGCCAGATGGCCGAGAATGATGGCTGCAATGGATGCCGGAGCGCACAAAAACAGGACGCCGCACACCAGGCTGGCAATCGCCTTGTTGCTGCTTTGCGGCGGCGCCCAGTCCTGTTGCGCCATGGACCTCTGCGGGACTGGCTGCGACACTCCGCAGTAGGGGCACAAGGGCACAAAATCAGCCAGGTTTCCGCCGCAGTTTGTGCATTGCTTCAAGGCCATTCCTCCGGTTTACTTGATAAGTCGGCCTGAATGTGTGCCGAGAATGTATAAGGAATTGGTTAGTTCGTCTATCACACAATTCGGGCCCTGCGGCGTAGGGCGGAACACAACACGGCCGGGAAAATCTTCACAAAAACGTTACCCCCGGGATTGTCAAAGATAAGAGGGCGGGAGAGAATGGCCGCACTATGCCGAATAAAGACGTAGCTATGGTCATTCTAGCCGCTGGCAAAGGCACGCGCCTGAAATCTTCTCTGGCGAAAGTGCTGCATCCGGCCGGCGGACGTCCACTCATCGAACATGTGGTGCGTTGCTGTGTGCCGTTGAAGCCGAAACGAATCGTTACCGTCGTAGGTCACCAGGCGGAGCAGGTGACCGGCGCGGTCGAAACGCTCGAAACACAAATCGTTTTGCAGCAGCCGCAAAATGGAACAGGGCACGCCATGCTTGTTGCCAGGCGCGCGCTCGGCAACGCCAAAGTCGCCATCGTGGTCCCGGGCGACGCGCCGTTGATTCGCACGGAAACTTTGAAGTCCCTGCTCGCCACGCACCGCGCCGGAAATGCCGCCGCGACAATTCTTACTGCCGTGCTGGCCGATCCAAGCGGCTATGGCCGCATCGTCCGTAAAACCGAAACGCAAGTCGGCGCTATCGTAGAAGATTCGCAACTTGCTCCGGAACAGCGCGAGTTGAACGAAATTAATTCCAGCATCTACTGTTTCACGCTGGCTAAATTGTGGCCGGTGCTTTCCCACGTAAAACCAAACAACAAGCACCGCGAGATTTATTTGACGGATGCGATCGCGAAGCTGGCGTCAAGAGGTGAAACCGTTCTTGCTCAAATCGCGCCGGATCCACGCGAAGTTCTTGGCTGCAACACCCGTGCCGACCTTGCCGAGGTGGACCGCATTTTTCGCGAACGCAAGCGCGAAGAGCTGATGGCAGGGGGAGTCAGTATCCTGTTGCCGGAGACCGTTTTGATCGATCCCGACGTAACCGCCGGAGAAGACTGTACTCTCGAACCGGGCGTTCAGCTCCTGGGCAAAACTAGACTTGGTGAACGCTGCGTCATCCAAACCGGGAGCGTTTTACTGAATGCGTCTCTTGCTGATGAGGTTACCGTCAAACCGCATTCGCTGATTGAAGAAAGCCGCCTTGAAGACGGAACTACGGTGGGGCCATTTGCGAGATTGCGAACTGGCACCCATCTGAAAGCTGGCGCGCGCGTGGGAAATTTTGTGGAAACCAAAAAAGCGCTGATCGGCGAAGGCAGCAAAGTTCCGCATCTGTCATACATCGGAGACGCCCGGCTCGGATCGAAGACCAACATCGGCGCCGGTACCATCACCTGCAACTACGACGGCGTAAATAAACATCAGACCACGATCGGCAACCGCGTTTTTGTCGGCAGCGATTCGGTGTTGATTGCTCCTGTGAAAATCGGCGATGGCGCGTACATCGCCGCAGGCTCTGCAATCACCAAAAATGTTCCGCCGGAATCGCTGGGCGTTGCGCGCAGCCACCAGCTCAACAAGAAAGGCTGGGCCGCGAAGAAACGCCGCGAACTGGCTGCAAGTGGGCACGGGAAACCTCGGAAAAGGAAATCCGGAAAAGCACGCGGCAAGCGCCGCTGAGTTTTGTTGGCCTGGAATTTTACTCTTCGCTCGTCTAGCAAGAAAGATTGAAACGCGTGCGTCGCGGTGTTATCGTGCGCTGCACTTGTCCCCTGAAGGAGTTCCCGTGGGCAACTGGGTGAACTGGCTGCTCGTGATTGTGGGTGTGCTTTGCGCCGCTGCCGAACTGGCGCTTGGCGCTTTGACTGGATTTGATCTGGCGCTGGTGGGAGCTTCGCTGGCCGCAGGCGGGATCATCGGTCTTCTGGCGCAGTCGTGGCAGGTTGGGTTGATCAGCGCGGCATTTTTTTCCGTGCTGTACTTCGCGCTGTTTCGCCGCTGGCTAAAAGCAAAATTATATGTGAAGGACCAGGCATCCAACGTAGATGCGGTGGTCGGGAAAATGGCCGTGGTCACCAAGCGCATTGGCCAGCGCGATTGCGGCATCGTCAAAGTGGGCAGCGAAGAATGGCGCGCCGAGCTTGCCCAGCCCACCGATCCTGCGCGGGAAATCGGCGCGGATGTGCACATCGTTTCCGTGGAAGGCGTAACTCTGAAAGTGAAATGAGTGAGGACGAAAATTCATGGATGCCACATTTTTCCTGCCGATATTACTGGTAGCCGTTGTGCTGGCCGGACTGCTGGTGCTGGTTCGTTCGGCGCGCATCGTCAATCAGTACGAAAAGGGCATCGTGATGCGCCTGGGAAAATTTCACGGACTGGTGCCGTCGGGCCTGGCGATCATCATGCCGCTGACAGACAGCATCATTCGCGTGGATATGCGCGAGCAGGTGATCAGCGTGCCGCCGCAAAAACTGATCACCAAGGATAACGTCACGGTCGAAGTGGATGCGGTGGTGTATTACAAAGTCGTGGATCCGGTGAAGAGCCAGTTCGAAGTGCAGGATTTTGGCTATGCGTGCACCACGCTGGCGCAAACCAATTTGCGCAATCTGATCGGCGATCGCACGCTCGACGAAACTCTGGTGGCGCGGGACATGATCAATACTAATTTGCGCCATGTGCTGGATGAAGCGACCAACGGCTGGGGCGTTAAAGTGACGCGCGTGGAAGTGCAGAAAATCGATCCGCCGCGCGATATTACGGAAGCGATGTCGCGCCAGATGAAAGCGGAACGCGACAAGCGCGCTTCGATCCTGGAGGCGGAGGGCTTCAAACAGAGCCAGATTTTGCAGGCCGAAGGCGTGAAGCAATCGGAAATTTTGAAAGCAGAAGGCGATGCGCAAGCTCGCGTAACGCGTGCGAACGCGGAAGCAGAAGCGATCCGCCTGGTTTCGACTGCCGCCGAAACTTTTTTCAAAGACCGCGCCGAAGTGATGCGCCGCCTCGAAGTCTTGAACAACACGCTTGCGCAGAATACCAAGTACATCGTGCCGTCCAATTCCGGCTTGGTGAATGTGCTTGGACTGGACAGCGCCATTGGCGCTGCCGCCGGTGCTGCAACAGGCGCGGCCATCACTCCTGTGAAACCGCCTCCTGCAAAGAGCTGAGTTCTCCAACTACCGAAACGCGGAGCCACTGGCGTGGCTTCGGACGTTTGCGTCGGATTTCCAGTGATTCCCGAAAAACTCATTCCGCTGTGCTAAAATAGGAGTTCCCCAAATGCCATCGGGAGCTACAGCACCATGAAATTTGGAGTCGTCGTCTTTCCGGGGTCGAATTGCGACCACGACGCGTTTTACGCCATCGGCAATATCCTGCACAAACCCGTTGAGTTCATTTGGCACCAGTCGGAAGACCTGGCTGGCTGCGACGCCATTATTCTGCCTGGCGGGTTTGCGCACGGAGATTACTTGCGGACAGGGGCGATTGCGCGGTTTTCTCCAGTGATGAAACCGGTAGAGAAATTTGCCAAGAGCGGCGGCACCATTCTCGGAATTTGCAATGGATTTCAGATTTTACTGGAAGCGGGCTTATTGCCGGGCGCGATGATGAGGAATAGAGGGCTGCGGTACATTTGCCGACACGTTTATGTCCGCGTGGAAGAGACGGATGCTCCGGTCACGTGCGCCGCGAAAAAAGGTCAGGTGCTCAAGGTTCCGATCGCGCACAACGAAGGAAATTACAACTGCGATGACGCGACCCTAGCCGAGTTGCAGAGAAATCGGCAGATCTTGTTTCGTTATACCAGTGCGGACGGTTCGAACGATGACGCGGGGAATCCGAATGGCTCGCTGTGCAACATTGCGGGGATTTGCAATCGCGAACGCAATGTTGCTGGCTTGATGCCGCATCCTGAGCGGGCGGTGGAGCCGGAGCTGGATTCGGCGGACGGGTTGGTGGTGTTTCAGTCGATGGTGGCGGCCTTGATCGTGGCGGCTAAGGCTACGGCGTAAGAAAAGCACAAAGCCAAAAGCACCGGCCTGAAGGGCGGCCGCTAGGAAAGCAAGGAAAGCGAGAGCCAGGCTGCAGCACTCCAAAAGGGGAATGATGGCAACGGCCAGCATGGAGATCAAGGTGACGCCGGAGATTGCGGCGGAGCATGGAGTAACGAAGGACGAGTACACGCACATACAGAAAATTCTCGGGCGCGATCCGAATATTACCGAGCTGGGAATTTTTTCGGTGATGTGGAGCGAGCACTGCTCGTATAAATCGAGCAAAGTGCATTTGAAGCGGTTGCCGACGCGCGGAAAATTGGTGGTGCAGGGCCCGGGCGAAAATGCCGGCGTAGTGGACATCGGCGACGGATTGGTCGCCGCGTTCAAAATCGAATCGCACAATCATCCCAGTTATGTGGAACCGTTTCAGGGAGCGACGACCGGCGTCGGCGGAATTTTGCGCGATATTTTTACCATGGGTGCGCGTCCGATTGCGGTGCTGGATTCGTTGCGGTTCGGGCCGATTACAAAAGAAGGATTTGCGGGAGCGAGCGGGAGTGCGTTTGGCGGCGCGACAGCCGGAGCGCAAACAGGATTGCCTGCGCTACAAGAAGCGAAGGCCAACCGGCGGATTCTGGATGGCGTGATTCGCGGCGTGGCGAATTACGGAAATTGTTTCGGAGTGCCCACGATCGGCGGAGAAGTCTGTTTCGAGCCGTGCTACTCGCAGAATCCTTTGGTGAATGCGCTGGCGCTGGGAATTGCGCGCAAGGAAGATATTTTTCTGGCCAAAGCCAAGGGCGTCGGTAATCCGGTGATTTACGTTGGAGCAAAAACAGGGCGCGACGGAATTCACGGCGCTTCGTTGCTGGCGTCGGCGGAGTTCACGGAAGAATCGCAGCAGAAACGGCCCAACGTGCAGGTCGGCGATCCGTTCGTTGAGAAACTGCTTTTGGAGGCGTGCATCGAAGCGATGCAGACCGGCGCGGTGGTGGCGATTCAGGATATGGGCGCGGCGGGGTTGACGTGCTCGACGATGGAAATGGCTTCGCGCGGCGGCACGGGAATTGAAATCGATCTGGCGAAGGTGCCGCAGCGTGAAACGGGCATGACGCCTTACGAAATCATGCTCAGCGAATCGCAGGAGCGCATGTTGCTGGTGGCGGAGCGTGGCCGCGAGCGTGAAGTGCTGGACGTGTTCAAGAAGTGGGGACTGGACGCGGTGGTGATCGGCGAAGTGAAGGAGGGCGAGCTTGCCGTCGTGAAAAATCATGGCGCGGTGGCTGCGGAAATTCCTGCCCATCCGCTGGCAGAGGAAGGTCCGGTGTATCATCGGCCGATTGCTGCGCCTGCTCCGCGCGTTGAGAGTGAAAAGGACTGGTTTCGGTTTGCGCAGGACGGAACGGACGTGACGGAGAATTTCAAGAAGTTGCTGGCGTCGCCGGCGATTGCTTCGAAACGATGGATTACCGAGCAGTACGACACCATGGTGCGGACAAATACTTTGGCTGGCCCGGGCGCGAGCGATGCTGCAGTGGTGCGGATCAAAGAATCCGAGAAAGATGGTCCGAACGGCAAGACGATGCGCGCACTGGCGCTTTCCACGGATGGGAATGGCCGGTGGTGCCAGCTGAATCCGAAAGCCGGCGCGATGCACGCAGTGGCCGAGGCGGCGCGCAATGTGGCGACGAGCGGGGCGCGTCCCATTGCCGCCACGAATTGTTTGAATTTCGGCAGTCCGGAAAAACCGGAAGTGATGTGGCAATTTTCGCAAGCGATTGATGGCATCGGCGAGGCGTGTACGGCGCTGGACACGCCGATTACCGGCGGAAACGTGAGTTTTTATAACGAGACACTGGCGAAATCCATTTATCCGACGCCGGTAATCGGTGTTTTGGGGATTTTAGAAGATGCTTCGCGCGCAGTGAAAATCGCGTTTCGCAGTAAGGGCGATGTGATTGTTCTTTTGGACGGTGCTCCTCCTGTTCAAAAATCCGAGCGTAGCGAAGGATCTCTCCATTCGTCGCCGGCCAAGGAATTTTCATCAAGTGAATATTCGAAAGCCGTTGGCGGCATCGTAGCGGGCGAACCGCCGATGATTGATCTTATTGCGGAGAAGCGGTTGATTGATTGCCTGGTGGCGTTGGCGGCCGACGGACTGGTTATATCGGCTCACGATATTTCAGACGGCGGCTTGGCGGTGACGCTTGCGGAATCTTGTTTCTCTTCTGTAGGGGTGCAGCATGCTGCGCCCCAGCTTGGCGCGATGGTTAGTGTGCAGGATAGCTTTCCTGCCGAATTTGTACTCTTCGGCGAGCGCGGGGCGCGCTGCGTGGTCAGCGTCGCTGCGACAAGGCTTGCCGCGCTGCAAGCGATTGCGCGACAATACGGCGTCGCAGCCAGCGAAATCGGCCAGGTCACCGGAAACGGTTCGCTGCGCATCGAATACAAGGGGCGCGCAATCATCGATTCCCCGGTAGAGAACTTGCGCGACGTTTGGGCCAATTCGTTGGAACGCATGCTGCAACAATCGAAATGACGCGACAGCGGTCGAAATGAGAGAAAAAATCGCCTACGCCGACGATCACTTCCACGATTATTGTGGCGTAGTGGGGGTGTACGGGCACGACGAGGCTGCGAAGCTGGTGTATCTGGGGCTGTATGCGCTGCAGCATCGCGGGCAGGAATCGGCGGGGATTGTTTCGACGGATAGAAAAGATTTGTACGCGCATCGCGCGATGGGCGAAGTGGAGGAGATTTTCAAGCCGGACGTATTGAACACGCTGCCGGGCAGCGCTTCGATCGGCCACACGCGATATTCGACGGCGGGCGATAAAGCGCTGCTGAACGCGCAGCCGATCATGATTGACTGCAACAAAGGCAAAATTTCCATCGGGCACAACGGGAATCTGACGAACGCGGCCGAGTGGCGGCGCAGGCTCGAGCACCGCGGCTCGATCTTTCAGACCAATAGCGACACAGAAGTCGTGGTGCACCTGCTGGCGAAGTCGTCGGCCCGGAATTTGTCCGGAGCGCTGGGCGATGCGCTGAATCAATGCGAAGGCGCGTACTCACTGGTGGTGCTGACACCGGACGAACTCTACGCTGTACGCGATCCGCGGGGATTCCGGCCGTTGAACCTGGCAAAATTTATCACGCCGAATGGCGAGACGGCCTGGATTGTGGCCAGCGAAACGTGCGCGTTCGACCTGCTGAACGCACAGTACGTACGCGAGATCGAACCGGGCGAGATGCTGCGTATTTCCAAGTCGGGGCTGGAATCCATCCACTTCGCGCCGGAAAAACCGAAACAATTTTGCATTTTCGAGCATGTGTATTTCGCTCGCCCGGACAGCACAATTTTTGGGCGCAGCGTGAATGAGAGCCGCGAGGCGCTGGGCCGGCAGTTGGCGCGCGAACATCCGGTGGAAGCGGATCTGGTTGTGCCAGTGCCGGATTCCGGCGTGCCTGCCGCCATAGGCTATGCGATGGAGTCGGGTATTCCGTTCCGCATGGGGCTGATCCGCAATCACTATATTGGACGCACATTTATCGAACCTTCGCAGGCAATTCGCAACTTTGGCGTTAAGCTGAAATTGAATCCGGTACGCGGACTGATCGAAAACAAGCGGGTGATTCTGGTGGATGATTCGATCGTGCGCGGAACCACCAGCCGCAAAATTGTGCGCATGGTGCGGGAAGCAGGCGCGAAACAAGTCCATGTGCGGATTTCCTGTCCGCCCACGATTTCGCCTTGTTACTACGGCGTGGATACGCCGACTCGCGAAGAGCTGATAGCTTCTTCGAACACGCCGGAAGAAATTTGTCGATTCCTGGGCGCCGATTCGCTGGGTTACATTTCGCTGGCGGGGCTGCGGCAGTCTGTAAATGACACCGCGGGCGACTTTTGTACGTCTTGCTATACGGGGAATTACCCTACCGACCTGGTGCAACTTGAGGTTCGCGAGGACTCGGGATTCGGCAAGCTGGGCGAGCCGGCGACTGTGACGGTGGAACGTGAAGGATAAGAAGCCAGCAACGCGTTCTGAAAAGAAACTCGCGGCGCAGAAAAAATCCACGCTGCAGCAAAGGGTTGGTCGTGAAATTGCCGCGTGGTTTTGGGTCGGCCTGGTTTTTCTGCTGGTGAATGGCGCCGTGGGCCAGGCCCGCGTGATTCCTTCCGGTTCGATGCAGAATACGCTGTTGGTCGGCGATCATCTGATCATGAGCCGAGTCGGTTATGATGCCGGTATCCCCTTCACAAATCTGCACGTCCCGCTGTGGCGCACTCCCAAGCGCCAACAGATCGTGATTTTCCGTCCGGTGATCCGCGGCGAGCAGTCCGACATCATCAAGCGAGTAATCGGGCTTCCCGGCGAAACCGTGGACGTTCGCGACGGCGGCGTTTGGATCAACGGATCGCGACTGCAAGAAAATTACGCTGTGGGGCGCACCGAGCCCGCGGACCCTACGCAATATCTGGCGGGGTTTGAGGGGCGATCAAAGGTGTTCCCCTACACGGTTCCCGGCGATTGTTTTTTCGTAATGGGCGATAACCGCGAGAATTCCCTCGACAGCCGTTTTACCGGCTGCATTCCGCGGGAAAATATAGTGGGAACGCCGGTGATGATCTACATGTCGATCGACGCGCCGTCCGGGCCCTGGGGCTCCGGTGAGATTAAAGAACGCGCATTGACTTATTTGCATGCGGCGATTCATCCTGGCGAGGTTCGCTGGCGCCGCCTGTTTCGTATATTCTAAAGTGACGCAGCGGGCGGTTGCCGTTGCGCTGGTGAACTGTGAAGGCAAATAAGGCTTTACCCGAAAAACCGAAAGACAACCTTACGATGGAACAGAAGGTGCGGCGCGAAATCATCGCGTGGTTTTGGGTGGGACTGGTGTTTCTGCTGATCAACGGAGCGATCGGACAGGCGCGCGTGATTCCGTCCGGCTCAATGGAAAACACGCTGCTGATTGGCGATCATCTGATTATGAGCCGCGTCGGGTACGACGCGGGAATTCCGTTCACCAACCTGCATGTGCCGTTGTGGAGAAATCCGAAGCGCCAGCAAATTATTATTTTCAAGCCGCCATTCGATCCAGCGCAACCGGACTACGTAAAGCGGGCAATCGGATTGCCCGGCGATACGGTCGACATTCATGACGGTGCAGTGTGGATTAACGGGCAAAAATTGCTGGAAGATTACACGCTGGGAAAAACGGAGCGGGTGGAGAATTCGGATATCAAGCTGCCATATACAGTGCCCGCCAATTGCTATTTCGCGATGGGCGACAACCGGCAGAATTCATACGATTCGCGTTTCTGGGGCTGTGTGCCGCGCAACGATATTATTGGGACGCCGGTGCTGATCTATATGTCGCTGAATGCGTCGCCGGAAGCATGGCAGCCCGGGCAAATTGGCGAGCGCTTTTTGGCGTACCTGAACGGAGTGATCCATCCCGGCACCGTGCGGTGGAGGCGGTTGTTCCACATTTTTTGAGGCCGCGAAACGGTTGAGAGCTTAGTGGCGAACCCTCTCTCGTCGCTCTGCAATACAATCGAATAGTGAGCGCGAGCAAACCCATGAATTATGCCGATGCCGGAGTGAACATCGCTGTCGCGGAGGACGCCAAGAATCGTATCCGCCATCTCGCCACGCGTACCTTTACCAACGGAGTGCTGGGAGGGATCGGCAGCTTTGGCGCGCTGTTTGAGCTGGACAGAAGAAAATATAAAGAACCGATTCTGGTTTCGAGCGCGGATGGCGTGGGCACCAAGCTGAAAGTCGCCATTGCAATGAATGTGCACTCGACCGTTGGCGGCGACCTGGTCAATCACTGCGTGAACGACATCCTGGTGCAGGGCGCGGAACCGCTGTTTTTTCTGGACTACCTGGCGCTGGGAAAAATGGATCCGCGCGTCGTGGAGCAGCTTGTGGATGGCATGAGCCGCGCCTGCCGCAAGGCAAATTGCGCTTTGATCGGCGGCGAGACCGCGGAAATGCCGGGATTTTATGGCGAGGGCGAATACGACCTAGCCGGATTTATCGTTGGCGCGGTGGAAAAGAAAAAGTTGCTCACCGGAAAAAGCGTGCAGCCGGGCGACACATTGCTGGCGTTGCCGTCCGCGGGCTTGCATACCAATGGATATTCGCTGGCGCGCAAACTGATTTTTGAAGTCGCGAAATTGAAACCGGATACGTACGTAGCTGAAGTCGGCAACAAAATTGGCGCGGAATTGCTGAAGCCGCACCTGTGTTACGCTCCTGCGCTGCGGACCATCCTTGCCAACGGCTGGGTTTCGGCGCTTGCGCACGTTACGGGAGGCGGAATTCCTGGCAATTTGCCGCGGGTGCTGCCCGCGGGCGTGAAAGCCGTGATCGATCTGGCGTCGTGGCCGGTGCTGCCGATGTTCAAGTACCTGGCAAAAGTCGGGAAAATGGATTCCGATGCGCTGCTGGAATCGTTCAACATGGGCGTTGGTATGATCCTGGTGGTACCGTCAGCTTACGTGAAAAAAGTGGAAGCGGACTTGAAGCGCCGGCGGGAGAAATTTTTCCAAATTGGCAGAGTCGAGCGCGGAGATACGGCGAAAGCCCGCGTGGTTTACTCCGGGGCCCTTAACCTCTAAGCGCTACGGGTTTAGTTTCCTCCCCTCCTTCCCTCTTCCCCCCTGTCTATGCATAAGATCATGAAAACAAAGGGCCGCGAATCCATGCAAAAGTAAAGAGCAGGAAAAACAAGGAAGTGATTGCTGTTGCTTTTGTAAGAGCATTAAAGAGCAGGACTTGCCGAGAGCGGCAAACCTCGCAACTTGATGAAAATACGCGACTTTAAGCGGGATTATGTACTTGACGCAAACTGAGCGTCAACATAGACTCCCTTTTAAGTTAGAGGGGAGGGGTGCGTGGAACCATACCTTAAACATTTTAACTACAGGTACGCTTCTGTGTTTGGTGTTGCCTTTTGGTTTGCTGGAGTCGGGGCAATGCTAGCCGACAAATACACAGCCGCGACCTGGTTCTATATTATCGGGGCGGTTTGGATATTGGGTTGGTGGGTTAGTGAAAATAGACCGCGAAAAAGGCATTTCGGATGGTCACACACGCACCTATGGTTGCTAACGAAGACTTGGTTAGTTCCCATACTGATATTCGGTACGACGGCTTTTTTTGTGTTCTATACCCAAAACCTGAAATTGCATCACGAACTTGAGCAACTACAGGGATTTTTGTTTCCTGCGAACGATCCCGATCCACCTACATTTTGTAACCATCCAGATACGCTAAAGATTTTCCTTGGTCCAAGCGAAGGATTTGCATATCAGTTCCCCTCCACGATTATCCGGGTTAGGGGCCGGAATATGGTTATCTTGGATAAGGACGCCGATGGGAAGTTGGTTCTTTCAGCCGACATTCTCGGAGAAGACAGTAAGGTAATAGCCACATTCGAGAATGGAATCTTCACGATAGTTCAGGGCAACATTTT
>Ga0210406_10005213_pt1 | contig 13681 bp, 15 predicted proteins | sample IncBWC30MmetaG_FD_155454 | JGI IMG/M metagenome (GOLD analysis project Ga0210406, IMG submission 155454) | Forest soil microbial communities from Barre Woods Harvard Forest LTER site, Petersham, Massachusetts, United States - Inc-BW-C-30-M | ecosystem: Environmental > Terrestrial > Soil >... | reverse complement strand
GAGCCTTATGGCCCGGTTGCCACCGGACGGCCTTTTGAGCCATGTTTCCGTGTGAGATGGGCCGCTATATAGCGGGATTCCCGCTGGAAGCAAGGAAATACGGCCGGTTTTATGGTCTTTTTGACCCGCTTTTCCGGACTTATTGGCCCGCGACGTCGGGTCTGGGCTGGCCGCGATCCCTGTCCAGCCCCGCCCTGAGGTCGGCGATTTCGCCAAAAAACGCGCTCTGGTCGTGGAAGGATACCGCGCGGAGCGACGGTGGCATCAGCTGCCAGGTCGCCACCTGCCGCCCCGAATCCGAGAAGGCCTCGGATCGTTCCAAGGTCTGTACCCCAATCGCGGTGGCGACCAGCGCCGTCACGAGGACGGCCTTCAGCCACAGCCGGGCCCGGCCGACCTCGCGCAGATGCAGAAAGCACATCACGCCCAGGATCAACCAGGCTGCTACGTATTGGTAGGTGATGACCCCGGACAAGGTCCAGGCGAAGGCCGCGACCCGAGCAACGTCAGCGTAGAGTGCAAAGGCGACGGCACCCGCCAGCGCGATCATCAGATTGCCGACAAAGCGGGAGCGGCCGGAGAAGATGCGGGACATCAACGCCCAGATCATGACCCACCCGAGCAGGATGACGGCGACGGTCAGTAGCGGCGTCACATAGCTCGAAGCGCGCGCCTCGACGGTCTGGCCGAGCCATATATCGAGCACCAGAATTCCCAATATCGCAACGCCGAGCGCCATCGTCAGAGCGATCGGCAACCTCCGCCGCTCCGGTCTGACGATGCGTTCACCTCCGACCGCATGACTGAACTCGCGAATGCGTAGATAGGTGCGGCCGATCCGGATCGGATTGCTGCCGTCGATCATGATGCGCGCGAGGCGGCTGTTGCCACCATCGAGGAAGGTGCCGTTAACGCTCCCCATGTCTTCAGCAACGAGTTGCCCGGTCTCGTCGCGAAAGATGCGCAGGTGCTGTGCCGCGACATAGGGATCGTCGACCACGACGTCGTTGTCATAGCCGCGGCCGATCCGCGCCTCCGGCCCGTCAATCCGAAAACGGCTGGCGACGTCGCGTTGGCGCGACAATATCTCGACCCACATCATTTGACTGTCTGCACCGCTTCGAGAAAGCGTTTGCCAAGCGCCATCGCGTCGTCATAGCCGACCGCCTGGAGACTCAACCGCGAAACCAGCGCCCGGCTTTCGTGATCCTGGGTCACAGCGACCAAGGCCACGTCGTAGAGTCCATCGAATTCGCGATAGGCCTGTGCGCACCAGATCGCGCGAAGTGGCGGGTGCTCGGGCGCCGGGGTCACGCTCACAAAATCCTCGTGACAACGTTCCGGGGTGTACCATTTCCGGAATGGACCACCGCCGACGAGACGCGGCTGACTGAGCCTCGTCAGAAATGCTGCAAATTGAAACTGATTGAGGTCCACGGTTTTGACGTAGGACTGGTTGATCTCGATGGCGCCGGTATTCAGATCGGACGCCACGAACACGCTGGTGTCGCTCGAACAGCTCGTCGAATTGATATTGGCGCGGGGCTTTGGCGTCACCTCGGCGTTGGTGTAGGCCCAGCAATCGAACCATGACGCCGCCGCCTCAGGCGCCCCATAGGGACCGAGCCTGGTCGAGCGAAAACCCGCTTCGCCGAACGATTTGTACAGCGCCGACCGCCACGCGACGAGCTGCCGCGAAACCTCCGGACGCAGATCGGCCGGTACTTCAAGCCCGCGGACGCGCTCAAGCAATGCTGCGGCAAAATGTGCCGGCACCAGAAAGCTCACGAGTTGGCTGCCCCTGCGCGTCGCGACGTTGATCCCCACAACGAGGCCCCCCGCGGTAACAGCCGGGCCTCCGCTCATACCGGGGTTGAGCGCGCCGGCGAAGTGGATACGCTCGTTATAGCTGTGTTCGACCAGACCGTTATAGGTGCCCTCGATGATCGTGAAGCCGAGATCGAGCGGATTGCCCATCGAATAAAGGCGTTCGCCTTTGGGCAAGCTGCCCTGCATGGCGGTTTTGTCGAAGCTGAAGAACGGAGCATCGTGCTTGTCGAGCCGAACGACCGCCAGATCGTTCGGCAGGTCTATTCCCAACAGGCTGACATCGCCGCGACTGCCATCCGCGGCGACATATTCGAGGCGATAGGTCTTCGGCGCGAGCGCGACCTGGGAAACGACGTGATAATTGGTGATCGCCAGCCCGTCGGCCGAAACAAGAAATCCCGAACCGAGCGATATTTGCCGGCCTGCGCCGGCGACTACGGTACGAATCTGCAGCAGCCGCGGCGGCGCCGCTGCATAAATGGCCTCCGCCGCCGAAGACGGAAGCTCCACCGCCCGCGCCGCGCCGCGCCCGATCGCGACGATTATAAACAGGAATCGAAGCGCACGCGCGACGACAGTAGCTGAGACGGTCAAGAGGTCCCCCACCCGCTGCTACAGCGTCTGCACATCGACCACGCCCGAGACCGCCTTGATCGCGCCGGCGATCTGCGGCGACACCCGGAAGCGGCCCGGAAGCTTCATTTCCACTTCGGTTTCAAGGTCGAGCATCATGACCAGCGAGACGTCACCATTGGCAGCTGCCGGGACCGCAGGCGCGCCTGCGGCCTCGGGCATCTGCAGGCGCTTGGCAATCGACTCCAGCGGCTTGGTGTCGCGAACGAAGATTCGCAACCCCTTCTGGGTTTTTGCCGCGGCGGCATCCAGCGGTTCGGCGTGCAGCACCCGGGCGCGCACGTCCTCGCCCTGCAGCTCGGCGCCGAGTTGCAGCAGCACGGCCGCTCCTGGCTCCAGCACCTCGCGATATTGCGCGAGGCCTTCGGAAAACAGCACGGCTTCGAAATGGCCGGTCGGATCCGACAGCCCCATGATGCCCATCTTGTTACCGGTCTTGGTCCGCCGCTCCATCCGCGACACCACGGTCGCGGCCACCTTGCCCGCGGTCGCGCCGGTTTTGACGGCGCGCGAAAACTCCGCCCAGGATTGCACCCGCAGGCGCTTCAGCACGGCGGTGTAGTCGTCGAGCGGATGGCCCGACAGGAAAAATCCGATCGCGTCGTATTCGCGCCGCAGCCGTTCGGCCGGCAGCCACGGTTCGATCTGCGGCAGCATGATGGTCGGCGCGTCGGCGGCGCCGCCGAACATGTCGTTCTGCCCCATGGTCGCGGCCTCGTGGCTGCGCTGGCACGCCGCCAGGATCGCCTCGGCGCCCGCGAATACCCGCGCGCGATTGGAATCGAGCGAATCGAACGCACCGGCGGCGGCGAGGCTCTCGATCACGCGCTTGTTGATCGCGCGCGGATTCACCCGCGAGGCAAAATCCGCCAGCGAGGTGAACGCCCCGTCCTTTCGGGCCTCGACGATCAGTTCGACCGCCTGATGGCCAACGCCCTTCAGCCCGGCCAGCGCGTAATAGATGGTGTTGTCGCTGACCTCGAAGGTGGCGCCGGAGCGGATCACCGAGGGGGCCTCGACCTTGATCTTGAGCCGCTGCGCCTCGGCGCGAAACTCGCTGAGCTTGTCGGTGTTGGAAAGATCCAGCGTCATCGACGCCGCCAGAAACTCGACCGGGTAATGCGCCTTCATGTAGGCGGTGTGGTAGGACACCAGCGCGTACGCCGCGGCGTGACTCTTGTTGAAGCCGTAGTCGGCGAACTTGGCCAGCAATTCGAAGATCGTATCGGCCTGTCCTTTCGGCACGCCGTTCTTGACCGAGCCCGCGACGAAGATCGCGCGCTGCTTTTCCATCTCGGCGCGGATCTTCTTGCCCATCGCGCGCCGCAGCAGGTCGGCGTCGCCGAGCGAATAGCCGGCCATCACCTGTGCGATCTGCATCACCTGTTCCTGGTAGATGATGACGCCAAAGGTTTCCTTCAGGATCGGCTCCAGCATCGGATGCAGATATTCCGGCTCCTCGTCGCCATGCTTGCGGGCGCAATAGGTCGGAATGTTCGCCATCGGGCCGGGGCGATACAGCGCCACCAGCGCGATGATGTCCTCGAAACGGTCGGGCCGCATGTCGACCAGCGCGCGGCGCATACCCTGGCTTTCAACCTGGAACACCCCGACCACGTCGCCCTTGGCCAGCATCTGGTAACTCTTGGCGTCATCGAGCGGCAGGGTGGCAAGATCGATATGGACGTCGCGCTGCTTGAGCAATTTAACCGCGACATCGAGCACGGTCAGTGTTTTCAGGCCGAGGAAGTCGAATTTGACCAGACCGGCGGGCTCAACCCATTTCATGTTGAACTGGGTGACCGGCATGTCGGACTTGGGATCGCGATAGAGCGGCACCAGTTCGCTCAAGGGCCGGTCGCCAATCACGATACCCGCCGCGTGGGTCGAGGCGTGCCGGGTCAACCCTTCGAGGCGTTGCGCGACGTCGAAGGCGCGCGCCACCACCGGATCCTCGTCACGAAACGCCTGCAGCTTCGGCTCGCTCTCGATCGCCGCCGCCAGCGTCACCGGCGCGGCCGGATTTTGCGGCACCAGTTTGGTCAGCTTGTCGACCTGGCCATAGGGCATCTGCAGCACGCGACCGACGTCGCGCAACACGCCGCGCGCCTGCAGCGTTCCGAAGGTGATGATCTGCGCCACCTGATCGCGGCCGTAACGTTGCTGCACGTAGTCGATGACCTCGCCGCGGCGGTCCTGGCAGAAGTCGATGTCGAAGTCGGGCATCGATACGCGTTCCGGATTGAGGAAGCGCTCGAACAGCAGGCCAAAACGGATCGGATCGAGGTCGGTGATGGTCAGCGCGTAGGCGACCAGCGAACCTGCGCCGGAGCCGCGGCCCGGGCCGACCGGAATACCTTGCGACTTCGCCCATTTGATGAAGTCGGAAACGATCAGGAAGTAGCCGGAATAATTCATTCGGGTGATGACGTCGATCTCGAACGCCAATCGCGCGCGATAGTCTTCCTCGGTCGTGCCTGGCGACAGCCCATGCACCTTGAGCCGGTTGCCGAGCCCCTGCTCGGCCTGACGGCGCAATTCCTCGGTTTCTTCGCTCTGCGCGTCGACCGCGTTGGCGCCGGCCCCGACCGTGAATCGCGGCAGGATCGGCTTGCGTGTCCTCGGCCGGAACGAGCAGCGCTCGGCGATCTCGACCGTGGACGCCAGCGCCTCCGGGATGTCGGCAAACAGCACCGCCATTTCGGCCCGCGTCTTGAAGCGGTGATCCGGGGTGAGTTGCTCGCGATCGGTCTCCGCGATCAGCCGGCCGCCGGCGATGCACAACAGCGCGTCATGGGCCTCGTAATCGTCGGCGGCTGCAAAATACGGCTCGTTGGTCGCCACCAAAGGGATGCCCTTGGCGTAAGCCAGATCAATCAGGCCGGCCTCGACGCGGCGCTCCTTGTCGATGCCGTGGCGCTGCAATTCGATGTAGAGCCGGTCGCCGAACAGGCTTGCCAGCCGGTCGCAGCGGGTCGCCGCCAAGGCGGCCTGATCGGCCGCGAGCGCCAGCGAAATCGGCCCCTCGGGCCCGCCGGTCAGCGCGATCACGTCTTCGGCGTCGTCCACCAACCATTCGAACTTGATATGCGGGGTCTGGTTAACCGGCGTTTCCAGGAACGCCCGCGAATTGAGCCGCATCAGGCTGCGATAGCCACGCTCGCGCGACGCCAGCAGCACGATCCGCGCCGGGGCCGCGGCCAGCGCATTACGTGCGTTCGGGTCCTGGTCGCCGAAATCGACCGCGAGTTCGCAGCCGACGATCGGCTGGATGCCGTAGCCGGCGAGCTTGTCGGAGAATTCCAGCGCCCCGAACATGTTGTCGGTGTCGGTCAGCGCCAGCGCCGGCTGGCGGTCCGCCTTGGCGAGTTCCGCGAGCTTGGCGATCTTGATCGAGCCCTTCAGCAGCGAATAGGCGGAATGGACGTGGAGATGAACAAATCCGGCATTGGGCATGGTCGCGACAGGCTTCTCGGTCAGGCTTCAGGGTGCGCAAGCGGGCGCCGAAGAGCCGACTCGCCGCTCAATGGTGAAGCGTAGGGCCCACGCTGTCCACGCGGAACGCGTGATTTGAGCCAGCCGTCCCGCTTTTCCCCAACGCGCCTGCCGGTCCGCAAACCGATCTAGAGTTGCGGAATCAGCTGCGCCCAGACCGCAATCATCCCGACAAACAGCACGATTGACGCCAGTGCCGCAGCCTCTTCCACGAATACCTTCAACATATCCGCCTCCCTTGAGAAGAACATAATAGGAACATTGTTCCTTTTTTGTTCCAGGAGTCAAGCGGCGCTAGTTGGGCAGTTTGAAAAATGACCGCCGAATTTTCCGCTTGGTTAATTTGGGGACGGTTGAACGGCTCATCTCGCGCCGACTGGGAACCCACCTTCAAGATCATCCCCCAGTTTGATTGGATGATTCGGATGATCGATTTTTTCAAAGCTATGGCAAAAATATTACCTTGAGCGTGCTGCTCAATTACTTGTTGCTGCCATTGGTTAGGTCAATGGCGCTCGGCGGGGTAATCCGGTTTGCCTTCGGGCGGATTTTCCTGCCAGCCCCTTGAGTGCTCAGCAATCCACTTGGCCGCGTCATGTTCGGTAACGAAGCCCTTGATTGCTTCGGTTTCGCCATCGGGCCAAAGGATATCGACACCCCAGCCAAACCCGGGGTTTTTCCTCGCCACGAAAGTTGGTCGCTGCTCGGACATCCTTCGAATATGCGCTTATGGCTTCCGGATTCAAGCCAGCTATCCTGCCACAATCAAACTGACCCGCTTACCCAAGCGGCGGTCGTGGGTCAGTTTGAAAATAGCCCCTGTGGTTCATTCTTGACCGGCCTTCTGCTCCCCCGGAACTCGAAGCAGGAACATTGGTATGAGAATAGCCGCATCGAGACGCGGTAGCGCGCGGGCTGCGAATTGCGAGGGGCTTCGTCGCAATGGTCCCGAGATTTGCGATCTTGATCAGCGACGGCGCTTCGGTAATTTCGGCAGCTTGCCCGGGTTGAACGTTCGCATGGGCTCGTTCGCGCTCGGCGTGCGCAGCTGTTGTTCGTGGAAAATAAGCGTTCCCTCATGGAGCATTCCGGGGAACTGTTTCGCGGCCCCAACATAGGTAGCTATCTTGCCGAGGCACGTTCCATTGAGTTCAAGCTCAAGTTCGGAATCATCGCCGAACACTGTTGGCTGCCCTTCGGTATGCCTTTTGGTCTTGACGACTGCGGTAAACCGGTCGCCGTCGACCTCGCATGAGCCGTCGTATGTCATGACGTTGTCGCGCCCCCAGATTTTGCCATCTGCGACGTGGACGATGCCGGTGCCTTGACCTACCGGCGTCTTGAACCACGCCGCATAGGTGCCGTCCTTGAGCACGGAATCTCTCCCTCCGGATTTGCCAGAGGCCAGATGATCCACACAACTGGGCTAAGACTTTGTTAATCTCCGCGCCCGTGCAATCCCGGGCCCGCTCGCATGACCCTCGGTAGTCGCCGGTTTGTCGGGCGAAGTTATCGCCGACGGGTGAAGAGCACGCCGATCAGGAACGCCGCCGCCAGTGCCTGCAACGGCGCCTGCCGCGTGAGACGAGCGACCTGTTCGAGAGGCATGCCGGGTTCTTTAAGTGCTTCTATGGTCTCATTCACTCGTTGGCCGGCCGATCGGAACGCCTGCGCAACCTGATCAAGCGGGTCGACAGGTTTGAGCCCCGGTCGGTTATCATCCAACGCGTTCAGCGCATCCAGCAGTTCGCCCATCGTCCCGCGCCTCCAGAGTTCTGGTGAACCAATGGAGGACGCAAGCAAACGTTCCTTCCAGCGAGTCGTTTCGCACGCTACACGGCTCTCAGTGCTGATCGGAGCGATGACAGACGCGGCTCCGACTGGCCCTTGCTCCACATCCGTAGCGGACCTGCTTCGCGAAGAATGATCTCAGTGGCTGATGCCCTGAAAGGTCCTCTCCGGCTGTACCGTGAGGCGAATGGCGACCTCGGTCGTGCCATCGAACACCTCCAGCACGTGATCGCACAACAGACAGCGAAACTCGCCGGTCGTCCGCGCGCCGCTCGCGAGTTCGACGCGCCGGTAACCGGCACCGCAACTCGGACAAATGATATCGGATTTCTTCATGGGGCGAACACGCGATCGAGCCGTCGTCTGTCTTGCATAGTGGACGGCTGTGACAACTCAGCGACCTACTGACGGTTACGCCCGCGCGTTGGCGGGAATATGGCGGTGCAGGTGGGGTTGCCTCCTACAGCAATCACTAGAGCGGTTTTCGGTTGATGTGAATCGGAACAGTAAGGGGGTTCCCAAAAGCGCGCAAATCAGATTCGGGTTGCTTTGACAGCAACAGCGAGGTCGCGCGATGGCGAAGGGATACTCGAAGGACCTCAGGGCGCGGGCGGTCGCACTTGTCGAAGACGGCGAGAGCAGACGGGAGGCGGCGCGGGTGCTCGGTCTCGGCGCCTCGACCGCAATCCGCTGGATCGAGCGCTGGGCGACAACGGGCAGTGTAGCGGCATTGCCCGGCACGGGCCACAGTCGCTCGCCGCTCGAGGCGCATCGCCAGTGGCTGCTTGATCTGGTCGCAGCGGAGCCGGATTTGACGCTCGAAGAGATTCGCGCTCGGCTCAAGTCCGAGAGGCGGCTGAAAACCGGTACGACCTCGGTCTGGCGTTTCTACGAACGCCATGACATCACGTTCAAAAAAAACTCTGCACGCCGCCGAACAGGATCGTCCTGATGTCGCTGCAGCGCGTGCCGAACTGAAGCTCGAGCAATCCAGGCTTGACGCGCCGCGCCTCGTCTTCATCGACGAGACGGCGGTTACGACCAAGATGGTCCGGCACCGCGGCCGCTCACCACGTGGTGAGCGTCTCGTTGCGAGCGTGCCGCACGGCCACTGGAAGACGCTGACGCTCGTTGCCGCGCTACGCATTAATGGCCTGACAGCGCCTTATGTCATTGACGGCGCCATGGATGGGCCATCGTTCCTCGCTTATGTTGAGCAGATCCTCGCGCCGACGCTGCGCAAAGGCGATATCGTCTTCATGGATAACCTGCGCACCCACAAGATCGACGGCGTTCGCCATGCGGTCGAAGCGGTCGGCGCCAAAGTGCGCTATTTGCCGGCCTACTCGCCGGATCTCAATCCGATCGAAATGGCATTCTCGAAGCTGAAGACGGCGCTTCGCAAGGGTGCCGCTCGCACCGTGACAACGCTGATGAAGCTGATCGGCAAGCTCATCAAGACATTTGCACCCGAGCAATGCGCGAACTACTTTCGACATGCCGGATACGAGTAGTGACCCATATCAAGTGGAAACCGCTCTAGACGGCGATATCGCAGCGCGGGCATCGGCGACTGCGTCGCTGGCGCGTGAACGTGAATTGACGCAAGCCAGGCAGAACGCTCTGCTTGCAACTTGCGGCATCGGTCGAACCCTTTCAGCAAGGAGGACGCAATGCGGTGGTCTTTGTCAGCTCTGATGGCAATCGGCGTGTTGGCGGTACTTGACACGGCACCGGCAATCGCCGCGCCCGCGGGAAATTTCCCGTTTTGCATCAGGGGCTGCGACTACGGCGGCGGCGGCGGTGTTGGCGATTGCAGCTTTACGAGCTACGCACAGTGCCAGGCTACGGCCTCCGGGCAAACCGCGAGCTGCTATAGCAATCCCTATTACAGCAACGCCGAAACGCCGCCGGCTCGCGGCCGCTACTCGCGACGGAGATTTTGATGCGCGTTACGGCTCTGGCAAGCCTGGTAATTCCGGTGATCGGAATAATGGCGACGGCCGGCCCGGTTCAGGCTCAGACGTATGATCCGAACTTTCCGGTTTGCCTGCACGTGTACGGCCCGATCAATTATTACGAATGTGGGTATTGGTCGCTGCCGCAGTGCGCAATCTCTGCATCCGGCCGCGCGGCGCAATGCGTCGTCAATCCCTATTTTGCCAACGGCTATCGGGAGCCCTCGGTACGACGTCACCGGCGTGATCGGCACGTTTATTGAGCGACGGGCACACAGCCTGTAGCCCAAGGCTATCTACTCAATAAGCCCGCCTATTCGAGTTCGATGACCTTGCCGCCCTCGAGCGACACCCGGCGGTCCATGCGGCCAGCCAGTTCCATGTTGTGGGTCGCGATCAGCATCGCTACTCGGGTTGCCTTGACGAGCTGCATCAGCGCCCGGAACACATGATCGGCGGTAACCGGATCGAGATTTCCGGTCGGCTCGTCGGCGAACAGAACCCGCGGCGCATTGGCAACGGCGCGAGCTATCGCAACCCGCTGCTGTTCGCCGCCCGACAGCTCGGCCGGCCGATGCTTGATGCGATCGCCGAGGCCGAGATAGGCCAGGATCTCGGTGGCGCGCTTGACGGTCTCGGAGCGCTTCAGGCCGCGGATCATCTGCGGCAGCATGACATTTTCGAGCGCGGTGAATTCCGGCAGCAGCCGGTGCGATTGGTAGACAAAACCGATATCGGTGCGCCGGATCTGGGTTCGGTCGACGTCCGACAGGCCCGAGGTCGCGGTGCCCCCGACATAGACTTCGCCGTCATCGGGGCTTTCGAGCAGGCCCGCGATGTGCAGCAGCGTCGATTTGCCCGAACCCGACGGCGCCACCAGCGCCACCGACTGCCCTGCCCACAGCGCCAGCTTGGCGCCATCGAGAATCGTCAGGGTGGTCTCGCCCTGCTTGTACTGGCGTTTTATCTCGTGGAGATAAACGACCGGTACATCTTCCGCCGCTTCCGCCATCTGCCCCTCACTCGTACCGCAGCGCGTCGACGGGATCGAGGCGCGCGGCACGCCACGACGGATAAAGCGTGGCGAGGAAGGACAGCGTCAGCGCCATGATCACCACCGCGCTGGTCTCGCCGAAATCGATCTCGGCCGGCAGCTTGGAGAGAAAATACAGCTCCGGCGAGAACAGTTCGGTGTTGGTCAGCCAGGACAGGAACTGGCGGATCGATTCGATGTTCAGGCAGACCAGCAGGCCGACCAGGAAGCCGGTCATGGTGCCGACCACCCCGATCGAGGCGCCGGTGATCAGGAATATCCGCATGATCGAACCTTGCGAGGCGCCCATGGTGCGCAGGATCGCGATATCCTGGCCCTTGTCCTTGACCAGCATGATCAGGCCCGAGACGATATTGAGCGCTGCGACCAGTACGATCATGGTGAGGATCAGGAACATGACGTTGCGCTCGACCTGCAGCGCATTGAAGAACGTCGAATTGCGCTGCCGCCAATCCACCAGAAATACCGGCCGTCCCGCGGCTTCGGTCACGGATTTCCGAAACGCGTCGATCTTGTCGGGATTGTCGGTGAATACCTCGATCGCGGTGACGTCACTGTTGCGATTGAAATAGGCCTGCGCCTCCGACAGCGGCATGAACACGAAGCTCGAATCATATTCGGACATCCCGATCTCGAACACCGCGCTGACCTTGTAGGGCTTGATGCGCGGTGTCGTGCCCATCGGGGTCACCGCTCCCTTTGGCGAGACCAGCGTGATGCTGTCGCCGGCATGCAGCGACAATTGATCGGCGAGCCGGCGGCCGATCGCGACGCCCTGCCCATCGTCGAAGCCTTCCAGCGTGCCCTGCTTGATGTTCTTGGCGATCGAGGTGAGGTTGTTGAGGTCATCGGCGCGAATGCCGCGAATGAACACGCCGGCCGCGTTGAACGGCGATGATCCGAGCCCCTGGCCGTCCACCACGGGTGCGGCAAGCCGGATGCCCTGAACCTGGCTGATCCGGTCGGCGACGTCTTTCCAGTCGGTCAGCGGCGATTCCAGCGGCTGCACCAGGAGGTGCCCGTTGAGGCCGAGGATCTTGTCGAGCAGTTCCTTGCGGAAGCCGTTCATGACCGCCATCACGATGATCAGCGTGGCGACGCCGAGCATGATGCCAAGGAACGAGAAGCCGGCGATGACGGAAATGAAGCCTTCCTTGCGGCGCGCCCGCAAATACCGTCCCGACAGCAGCCATTCGAAGGCGGCGAAAGGTGCGGTGCGAACTTGCTCGGTCATGGTTTCATCCATAGGTCGATTTTCACACGATTCGGGCCAATTGTGGCCGTCGTCGCTGAGACGTCGTCAGCACCGGTGGATAATTATTCACGCGGTCAGCTTTGCCAGCGCATCCGCCGGGCTCAGATTCTCGCGCGTGCCGTCGCCGCGCCGCTTGATCTCGACCTTGCCCTCGGCGAGCCCCTTCGGACCGACCAGGATCTGCCAGGGAATACCGATCAGGTCGGCGGCAGCGAACTTGGCGCCGGCGCGCTGGTCGGTGTCGTCATAGAGCACGTCGACGCCCTCAGCGGTAAATTCGCGGTACAGCTTTTCGCAGGCCGCATCGGTGTCCTCGGCGCCCTGCTTGAGATTGAGGATCGCGACCTTGAACGGCGCCACGGCTTCCGGCCATTTGATGCCGGCATCATCGTGGCAGGCCTCGATGATCGCACCGACCAGGCGCGAGACGCCGACGCCGTAGGAGCCGCCATGGATCGGAACGTCGGCGCCATCGGGCCCTGCGACCATCGCCTTCATGGTGTCGGAATATTTGGTGCCGAAATAGAAGATCTGCCCGACCTCGATACCTCGCGTGTGCACCCGCTTGTCGGCCGGCACCTCACGATCGAACCGCGCGGCGTCGTGCACGTCTTCGGTCGCGGCATAGACCGAGGTCCACTGCTTGATGATGTCAGTCAGATCGCCGTCATAGTCGATATCATCGCCGGGCACCGGCAGATTGAGGACATCGCTGTCGCAATACACGCCGGACTCGCCGGTCTCCGCGAGCACGATGAACTCATGGCTGAGATCGCCGCCGATCGGGCCGGTTTCGGCGCGCATCGGGATCGCCTTCAATCCCATCCGCGCGAAGGTGCGCAGATAGGCCACGAACATCCGGTTGTAGGAGCGCCGCGCCGCGGCTTCGTCGGTGTCGAACGAATAGGCGTCCTTCATCAGGAATTCACGGCCGCGCATCACACCGAAGCGCGGGCGCTGCTCGTCACGGAACTTCCACTGGATGTGGTAGAGATTGAGCGGCAGGCTCTTGTAGGATTTCACATACGACCGGAAGATCTCGGTGATCATTTCCTCGTTGGTCGGCCCGTACAGCAATTCGCGCTTGTGGCGGTCGGTGATGCGCAGCATCTCGGGACCATAGGCATCGTAGCGTCCGCTCTCGCGCCAGAGGTCCGCCAGTTGCAGGGTCGGCATCAATAGCTCAAGCGCGCCGGCGCGGTCCTGCTCCTCGCGCACGATCTGCTCGATCTTCTTCAACACTCGCAAGCCCAGCGGCAGCCAGGCATAGATACCCGCCGCCTCCTGCCGCATCATACCCGCGCGCAGCATCAGGCGATGCGACACGATCTCGGCCTCCTTCGGGTTTTCCTTAAGGATGGGCAGAAAAAACCGCGACAGTCGCATGGGGACACTCAAAGAATCGGTGGAACACGGAAGGCCCGCAGTGAAACCGGATCGGATGGGAAAACACAAGGGTTGAGGCTGCGAAAGCAGCTTGAGGCAACCAATCAGGACAGCGGACTGATCACCGCCTTGCCTGTCTATTGAGCGCGCGATCAAGGCGCGAATACGTCACAAACCGGCTTTAGAAAGAAAAGCTTAACGGAAGCTCCTAATACAAAGGGATATCAAGTTCATCTTCCAGCGTAACCTTGCTGAAATCGGTCACCAGGGCCTTGATCC
>Ga0210406_10005212_pt1 | contig 13682 bp, 10 predicted proteins | sample IncBWC30MmetaG_FD_155454 | JGI IMG/M metagenome (GOLD analysis project Ga0210406, IMG submission 155454) | Forest soil microbial communities from Barre Woods Harvard Forest LTER site, Petersham, Massachusetts, United States - Inc-BW-C-30-M | ecosystem: Environmental > Terrestrial > Soil >... | reverse complement strand
CGGCTCTCTTTTCCTCTTTCATACGCCACATACCCGCGAGAACGCATTGTCGACCAAAGCCGAGGTATCTCACAGGTATCCAGAGTGCCGGGTAGCCGTACACGAACTGCCCGTCTCCGATCCCAAGGACTATTCGGGGCTGATGGGACGCCTGTCACGTCTGGTGCGCAAACTTATGCGACTGCCTCGTACTGGAGATAACTACGTTTGTGTTTCCAGCGGCACAGCCGAGATGAGGGCAGTATGGATCCTGCTGACCGGCCTCGGCGTCTTGCCAGCGAAGCTAATTCAAGTCGGATCTCCAACCCGGTCACTCTTCGGCGCGCCAAATGTCAAAGACGTTCAAATCGACACAAGTGATTGGCCATCAATCCGCGACCTTGCGCTGCCGTCAGAATATTTCGCCGAGCATGCGGGGGATATCGCCTCCTCCCTTGTCCGCGAAGAATCCAAGGCTGGCGTGGACTTCTTCACCTTTGACAGAGCGTATTTGGAACGCTTGCGGGATGGGGACCCAGCAACAGGGCTCCACTTTGCCACGTATTTTGAGCAGCTGCTGCGCATCAAGCTCAGGTCCAGGATATTGGCTCCGGATAAGGTAGAGGATTTGCGGCGGGAGACCTTGACAAGCGTCATCGCTACTCTCCGCGACGAGGGTGTGGTCCGTCAGCCGGAGCGCTTCGGAGCACTTGTCATCTCTATTTGTAACAAGGTTTTACTGGATCATTACCGATCTTCCGCCAAGACCCAGCCAATGGACGGTTCTCAGGGACAAACATCAGAAACGGGAGAACCGAGGCTCACGCGAAAACAGTTGGAGACTCTCCGGCCAGCGAAAGAGCCTTTGCGAGACGAAGCGGCAAGGAAGAAGCCAGCAGAAGCAGCCAAGGAAGTGGCCGGCGAAGCGACAGAAGAAGCGTCAGCAGCGGAGGAAGAAGACGAAGTGTTCTATATGGGCGAGCTCCCGGAGCTGAAAGGCCCTACGGTTAGCAAACCAAGCCTACGACTTGCGCGTGAAACAGTGGCAGTTCCGGGTCTCGACGATGCCCTCCTGGAGTTGGGGATTTATGTGGGCTCTGCGGCTCTTCGGCATGCCGCAGAACAGGCGAGCATCGCCGCGGAGAGTCATCTACCCGTTCTTCTCTTGGGCGAAACAGGGACCGGGAAAGAGCGATTCGCTCACCTGATTCACCGGCTGAGTCCGCGGTTTCAACGCAGTCTGGTGCCGGTCAACTGCGCTGCTATTCCAGCGTCGCTCGCTGAAAGCTATCTTTTGGGCCATGTAAAGGGATCGTTCACCGGCGCGACAAGTGAAGGGAAAGGGATCTTTGAGGCTGCCGACCAGAGCACGCTTTTTCTCGACGAAATCGGCGAACTGACGCTTGATGTGCAAGCAAAGCTGCTGCGCGTTATTCAGGATGGCGTAGTCCAGCGGCTCGGAAGTGCGGCGTCCCGGAAAGTCGATGTGCGGATCCTCGCAGCGAGCAATCGCGACCTGAGAAAGGAAGTGTCCGCTGGGCGATTCCGAGAGGACCTCTACTTCCGGCTGGAAGTTGTGCAGATTAGATTGCCGCCGTTGCGCGATCGCCGAGGCGAAATTCCTGAGCTGGCGCTTATGCTGCTCAGACAAATCAATCAACGAAGGCGCAAGCCCCGTCAGCTCACGACGGGGGCTCTGGAGCGTCTCGAGCGTCAACCTTGGCCTGGGAATGTTCGCGACCTCTTGAATGTACTGGAGAGGTCTGTGCTCTATTCGCCCGCCGACGTTATCGACGCGGAGGACCTAATCATTACCGCCGATCTACCAGCGAAGGATCCCTTCGCAGCGTTGCCAGAACCGTCTAATGGATTCAAGGTCGACGAGTATCTAGCGCAAGTACGGAACCAGCTTTTTGCGCGGGCACTTGAGGCGTGCAAAGGCAACCAAACCGCAGCCGCGGAGCTACTTGGCGTTTCCAAACAGGCGGTAAGCAAGTTCGTGTTGGGGCAAAATGACAACGAGAATTGACGGCGCGTCAACCACGGTTGTCGCGAGCGGTTTTTTGTCACCGCAAGTAGTTGATTCTGCGGTAGTGTAAGTTGGTCCGATGCGTGCCTTTACTCCCCGAGAGGCACAGACAACATGCGGACCCTTCAAGAGGAATTCTCGGGTATCGATATCGGTCGATCTTCTGAGTTCCGGGATCTCATCCTGTTTCCATTAACGCGTCGAAGCGCACCCGTCCAACAGTTGGACTATCTCCTCTTGGAAGATGGGATCTCCCAAGGAAAAGTCCGCGTGACCGAGCTTCAGGCAGGCGGATCTGTCCTGGAGCTACGACTTGAAAATAACGCGGACCTCCCGGTTCTGCTCGTGGACGGAGAGGAACTCGTCGGGGCGAAGCAGAACCGTGTCCTGAACCTGACGATCCTCGCTCCCGCGAAGCGCACCACGACAATCCCGGTCTCCTGTGTCGAAGCGGGACGTTGGAACATGGCGTCTCCGGATTTGAAGACGGCCGATCACTTCATGTATTCGCTGGGGCGCGGAGAACGAGTGACCCATGTCACGGCGTCCATGCGTTCCAATGGCACGCGCAGGTCTGACCAGGGAGCGGTCTGGAAAAATATCGCCGCCAAAGCGGCGCGCCTCGAGGCATCGTCGCCAACCGGTGCCATGTCCGCCATCTTTGAGCGCCACGCTAATTCGGTGGAGGAATTCGCTCGCGCCTTCACCTGGCAGGAGGGTCAGTGCGGAGTAGGTTTCGGCATCGGTGGCCGAATTCTTGGGTTGGAAATCTTCGATCACCCGGAAGTCATGCGCAGGTTCTTCCAAAAGCTAATCCGGAGCTATGCCCTGGATGCTCTGGATGCCCTGGATGCCCCGGCGGAGAACGAAACCGCAAGTGTGGAAGCGGTCTGCGCGCTGGTAACTCAGATAGGCGCAGCTCAGAGTTTTTCGGAGCAGGCTCTCGGGCTGGGAAAAGACGTTCGGTTTAATGGTTCCGAGATTTCTGGCGCGGCTCTCTGGGCCCAAGAGCGTTTTGTTCACATTTGCACCTTCGCGAAGAATGGCAAGAGTTCCGACGCCGCTAGTTTTTGGACGCGGATAACTCGTCCGAGCCACCGCCGGACGTTTTGAATAAAGCACAAAAGAGCGAAATGAACCGAACACCGCAAGTAGGGCAGAAGCCGATGTTTCGAAAATCGGCCGCTCCAATAAGAAAGGCTTCGATCTAAATGTCAACCACTGACAGCAGACAAATGAAAACGGATGCTCGGTCGATGCTTGGTCCGGACACAGACTGTCTGGACTCCTGGAAAGAAATCGCGGTTTATCTGGGTCGAGAGGTACGCACTGCTCAGCGCTGGGAGAAGCGTGAAGGCTTGCCCATCCACAGACACATTCACGAGAAAGCGAGCTCGGTGTGTGCATTCAAACATGAGATTGATGTTTGGCTGCATAGCCGTAATCGGGCCACAAGCGAACCTGCTCCGAAGGAGGATTGCTCGGAGCCAGCGGCTGAATCGTTGAACCCAACGCTGTTCGCAGCAGTGCGAATGCCAGCGAAATCGCGGTTATTGTTGCAAGACTCTGCTGCCGGAGTAGGGTCGCTGGACCTATTGCAAGGAGAGAATCGAATCCGGCTGTACTTCTACATACAGTTGCGAGCGGAACGGGATGCCGACGCTTCACTCAAGAATTTAGCAACTCAACGCAGGAGCGTGAACTGAACTCACTAAGAACGTCGTATACATGTGAATGACGTGCTGAGCTGCGACTGAACAGAGAAAACTGTTGTGAACTCGATGACCTGTAGCTCCAGTGCTTGCGCGTCGGTGAGTTCCCGCACGGTTGCCGGGATGCTCTCACGTTTTGCGAGCTTTGAGGCACGGTAGCGGCGCGTTCCGGCCACAAGCTCATACGTGCCCGCTTCCCCTTCGGGAAGCGGAGGCAAGAGAATGGGTTGTAGGACACCGTGCTGTTTGATGTTGTCTGCGAGTTCCCCCAGCTTCACTTCATCAAAGAAGCGTCGTGGGTTGGTTTTGGATTCGCGAATTTTCGCTAACGGAATGTCCTGAATGGATGAAACCACAGGCGGTACTGCTTTCGTTCCACTTGCTACCATCGTTGTATTCATTTCGTTTAGTCTCCTTTTTCTAAGAAATCTTGTTCGGGCCTAATACTCTTCAGGTAGCAAAAGCGGGCGCGTCCAGCCCAGCTCACTGGCGCGAGATGATCCGCGACCTGTCGTTCGGCAATCCTTTGATCGCAGGTTTGACGAACGATGATGACAGTCTGCACGCGGTCGTGGTTACGGCTTGGCAATTTAGAACGGCCATTCCGACGCGTGAGGTAGGCGTGTGCGTCGCGGACTTGCCGCGGGGAACGAAGGTAGGAGCACAGGCTTACGATCGCGAAAAGCTCCTTGGGCGACCAGTCCGGGAGCGACAAAGGACGACAATTCGGACCCTTGAGCCCCTTGTCGCTTCCTGTCGCTTGCGGCGCTGTACGGCGTCTCGTACGATGGCCGCAGCTGACGGCAACCGCAACTCTCAGCCGAATTAGGATCCACTCCAGGTCGTGGCTTCTAACTGGCCTAACCGAGCCGCAGCTCCAAAGGAGCGACAATGAAAGTGTTTAAGAAGCTGACGGCCAAAGGTTTAGTTTCGATCATCCCTTTAATTTTGCTGCCTTTGTTCTGCCCGACCGGCGTGCAAGCGCAGCAGTTCCTGATCGTCGACTGCACGGGAGCAAATCTGTTTGCCTACCCGAGCATCAACGCAGCGCTGCCGAACGCAACGCCCGGAAGTTTCATCCTGGTAACGGGGCCTTGCAACGAGAATGTTTCCCTGTACGGACAGAATGCGTTAAATCTGGGTGCTTATTATGGACAGACCGCAGCCATCAACGGCTCGATCACCATCAACAATTCACAAAATGTGTTTCTCTACGGGCTCAACGTGACCAACACAGCGGGGGACGGTATTACGGTTTCCAATAGCAGCAGAGGTATCTCGCTGAACGTTTGCTCGAGCAACGGAAATGCCGGACTTGGCTTGCGCGTAAATGGAGGGTCCAATGTGATCATCGGAGCCAGCGGTGCGTTTAGCCACAACGCTGGTGGGGGCATGAATATCGACGGCCAGTCGCAGGTCGGGCTAGTTGCCTGGGCCGGACCCGTCGACATCAGCAACAATACTGGACCCGGCGTTTGGGAATCCGGAAGCAGCTTGTTTGAAACCCTTGGCGCGACGAACATAACGAACAATGTTTCCGGACCGGGAACGAATCCGGGATTCGGAATCGAACTCGTTGGCGGGGCGAGGGCGCAAGTTGGTGGCTTGTTTGGCCCAAATACCGTCGCTGGCAACCAAGCAGGCGGAGCCTTTCTCCAAGAGAACTCGGAGATTTCCTTCTGGAGCATCGGCCAGCCAAACCTGATTCAAGGCAACGGGCCGGTAGGAGTTTTAGCCGGCCTCGGCAGCCAAGTCACCTTCTATGACATCAGCGGGCCCTTGGGTGCGCAAATCACAGACCACACAAGCGCCGGCGTCGATATATACGCCAACAGCCAGGTTTTCTTCCACGGCACGAACCAAGTTCTGAGGAATGGGACGGTTGCGGATCCGCGCAGCGCCGGCATTCGCATAGACGGGAACTCGGAGGCTTTCCTTCGAGGCGGCCAGGTGACTCAGAACAACGGACCAGGAATACTCGCGCTCGTCAATTCCAGCGCGGATTTTACGGGAGTAACTTTTGCTGGAAACGCGGGAGGCGAGATTATTGCCTGCGACTCCAGCTCGTGGATGGTGAGTGACCTGACACGTCCGAGCAGTGCGCTTGCTGCGGCGGGTGTGGCTTGCAGAACTCCTCATGCTCTCGGCAATCGCGATGTGTTCAAATCGGTGCCGACAGCGCCTGACTGGAGCGGGCACAAGGCGCAGTTCGATAAGTACGCCAAGGCGGCGGTGAAGCACTAAAATCTGAAAGAGACCTATCGCGTGATGAGATGGGGAGCCGCAAGTGGAAGCGGCTCCGCTTTCTCACCGCTCGGGAGCCGCAATTTGTGCGGAGTATTTCCATTGCGCTTGGGCGGCGATGATGTTGGGGTCGAGGAAGAGGAGGATGGTTTGGCCGGGGCGGTAGCGGGGCTGGTCGACGGTGGGGAGATGGAGTTGCCACCAGTGGGAGAGCGGCAGGTAGGGCGAATTGCTGAGCGTGACGCCTTCGCATACGATGGAGATCTGCGGCGGTCATTTTTTGTACGACGCCCGTCGCAATCTTCTCGTAGTCCACGGTTTCAGCGCCCCATGAGGCCTTGCTCTTCTTTTCTTCCCACACGTAGAGCTTGAAGAGACGGCGGTGATTGTCGTGACCCAAACGGCGGAAATAGTCGAGTGCTACCAAGAAACTGGACGCCAAAGTAGATTTCTCCAATTCTTAATTGGTCAGGTGCCACGGGTTCGGCGTAGGGCTTAAGTTCTCGTCCTGCGAAATGCATCCTATTCTCCATGCCGGGCGAACCTCCCACTCCTCAATCAGCGGGTTTGGCGGCTGGTGTGGCCGCGGGTGCGGGCGTAGGCTCCGGTGGACGTGCGGGCGTACCGTCGTCTTTGACGTAGTGGGCGTACCAGGCGAGGTTGCGCTCAAGGCGATCTTTGAGGTGCGAGGGCGTGGTGAGGCCGTGATACTCGCCCGGGTAAACCACAAGCTCGGTTGTGCGACCCAGCGCTTTCATCGCTTCATACATCTGCTCGCTGCCGAGAATGGGCACGTTCCAGTCAATTTCGCCGCCCATGAAAAGTGTCGGTGTGGTGATGCTGGCGACACGGTAGAAGGGCGAAATTCTCTCCCATACTTCTTTCTTTTCCCACGGATAGCCGAGCTCGATGTCGTATTCGAGGCGGTAATGGTCGTGTCCGTAGAAGCTGGAGATGAGCGCGACGCCGGCGCCGGAGATGGCGGCTTTGAAGCGCTGGGTCTGCGTGATGATGAAGTCGGTCGAAATGCCGCCGTAAGACCAGCCGCCTACGCCCATTTTATCGTGGTCGGCAATACCCTGCGCGACGGCGTAATCCACGATGGCCATGTCGTCCTGAAAATCCTTGTTACCCCAGTCCGCATAGATCGCGGAGGTGAATTTTTGGCCATAGCCGGAGGAGCCGCGCGGATTGGGAAGAAGGACGGCGTAGCCATTGGCGGCATAAAGATGGAACAGGTGGTTGAAGCCGGCGTTGTACTGGCTGACGGGCCCGCCGTGCGGCGAGAGGATGGTCGGGAATTTTTTGCCCGCAACGTAGTCCAAAGGTTTGTAGATGTATCCAGCGACCGGCGTACCGTCCTTGCTCTTGAAATGAACGTATTCGGCGGAGGCCAGGCGCAATTGCGAAAGGAGCGCGTCGTTAGTTTTGGTGAGACGCACGGGATCTTTGGCACCGGCAGCAAGGTGAAAGATTTCTTCGGGACGATCCACCGAACTGATTTGCGCGGAGATGGAGCCATCCTTGCCGAGTGAATAGTAAGAAACATTGATTCGGCCCGTGAGGGGACGAATGACTTCTCCGCCAGCAGCAGGGATGCGATCGAGCGTTTGCAGGCCGTCATCTTCAACGATGAAGTAGATGGCGGAGCCGTCGGGAGAAAAGCGAAGCTGGCGGACGCTGCGTTCGAGCGAAAGAGTGAGGACTTTGGGCGCGCCGCCGGAAGAAGGAACGACCGCGAGATGGCGTGTGTTGTAGTAGTAGAGATGAGGATCGAGTTCGGTTTCGTAAGCGATCCATTTGCCGTCGGGTGACCACGCAGGAGAACTGTGCCGTCCGGGAGTGCTGGTGATTTTTGTGGGGTGCCCTCCCTTGTCGGTGTTCGAAGCGGAGACGACCCAAATGTCGGACGAGTAGGCGGCATCGGGGTCGGGCATGGCGCGGTTGCTGGCGAAAGCGAGCGAAGTGCCATCAGGAGACCACGCGGGATTTTCATCATCAAAGTCGCCAGAAGTAACCTGCGCGCTGGTCTTCGCCGCGACGTTGAACACGTAAAGGTGAGTGCGGCGACGGTCGAGATAACCAACGGTGTCGCGCTTGAACTGCAAGCGGTCGACAACAAAAGGCGGAGGAGTTTTCGGTTTTGCGGGGGCGGGCTTATCCTTGTCTTTGGCTGCTTCGACGTCCTCCGGTTTGGGATCTTGAAGAATGAGAACAAGACGCGTGCTATCAGGCGACCAATCGAAATCACCAACGCCTTGCGCGACGTCGGTGAGCTTTTGCCCTTCGCCGCCGCGGCGATCGAGGAGCCAGACCTGATTTTTGCCGCCGTTGCGCGCGGAGCTGAAGGCGAGATATTTGCCGTCGGGGCTCCAGCGCGGATGCGCGGAGGTGACGCCCTCCGCGGTTAAGGGAATAGCGTCGCCGCCGTGTGTCGAAATCATCCAGAGGCGCTGCTCATTCTTGTCCTCTTTCAGCATTCTTGTTCGAACCGCGTAGGCGATCCATTGGCCGTCCGGGCTGATTTCCGGCTGCGACACATCTCGAATCTGGAAGAAGTCGTCAATGGTGATCGCACGCGGAGCCTTTGGCGCAGATTCCTGAGCGACCGAAGGAAGTGCAAAACCAAGACCGACGATGGACAGGCGCAGTGCAAGTTTCATGCGTACACTCCTGAATCAAGGATTGTGGTTAGACGGGCGTGTAGTGTAGCAGACGGAATGATGAGGGTCGCTTTGAAAAATCCGTGCGCCGCTCGCAGGGGTAAAGTCAGCTACTCATAGTGCAAGGCCTTCAGAGGATCCAGCTAGGAGGCACGATAGGCAGGTAAGAAACTCGCGAGCGCCGCCACGCCGGGTAAATCCGATGAACCAGTCAAAGCTCCTCTGGTTGGCGCGACACTAGACGCTATTGCATCGCCCTTCGGCGCTTGATTTAGACCGTACGGCTAGGTATCGAGGAAGGCAACTCCCGCAAATCCAGACTCGTCATCCACCGCCGACGTGCTGGAGAATGGGCAAATGGTAGCTGTCATCCAATGTACGATTTTCATGAATAAGAGAACAAAGCAATACAGGTGGCCGAGTTGGGAAAGCTCAGACGGTACGAACCGCTAACTCTATGAATCAAGAACTGATACTGCAGAGCCACCTTCACAAAGGCCCTTGGATGGTGATGAAAAGAGTCCGGCATCCCTCAATGACTATGAAAGCGCTAAGGAGCGCATCTGTGGTGCAGGCTACGACATAGTCACACAGCGATAAGGGCAAGCCAACGCTTGGGATGTGGTGCTGATCAAATGGAAGGGGCCGCGCTAAACGCGCGGCCCCTCGCAGTTGTAGTGGCGTATTTGCTCACCGTTTACGCTTCGAGTCTGTGGACTCTTGCTAGTCCGTCCTTGTCTTTCTGCTGGTTGCGCTTGCCTTCCGATTTCACCTTTCGGCTTCGACAATTCCGCTCTCACAGCTGTGGCTATCCTTGCGGAATCGACCTTATACCTAAAAGCTGTACGTGCGAGGCTTGAGTCTTTCGCGAGCGATTGCCTTGGGTTGTATCCGGGGCAATACAGGTCGGACCCGAGAGCGCAGACAACGAGGAAGCGGTTAAGGTCGGCGGCTTTCATTCATTGCACAGCAGCCGCCGCGTTTTTCGACTCTGGGTTTGCAAGTACAAACCCTGAAACCCGCTTCTCGAAGTCCACGGTTTCGGCACCGCACGAGGCTTTGCTCTTCTTCTCTTCCCATGCGTAGACCTTGGAAAGACGACGGTGATTGTCGTGGCCCAAACGCCGGAAGTAGTCGAGGGCTTCCATCTCCAGGTCTGGCCGGCAGAGAACGTCCGGCAGCTTCTTGCGGATGGCTTCGAGGACTCGCACCCGTGACAGTTTCTCGACGCGCTCGGCAAGGGCTTCCTTGATTTTTCAGGGTTTGCAAGTACAAACCCTGAAACCGGCTTCCGTTGGGCTTGCTCCTGCGGCGTCGGCTGGTAGCCGCGGCGACATTCGAAAGGCGGTCGATCTGGCCGCTGGGCCAGCGGATCTCGATGGCGTCAGCTTTGTCATTGCGGGCAAGGCCGAAGGTTAAGACGAGTCCAAAGGCCGCTATGCCGAGCTGAAGCGCGCCGCCGCTGACCGCTGCCAGCGCACCCTCGGCACCATCGTGAAGGCCCAGGAAGTCCAGTTCCGCCACGAGGTCTACAACCAGTTCCTCTGGAACCAGTTCTAGAAAGGTTCAAGAAATCACAGCGAAGGCGCCCCCGGGGACGTTCCGGGGGCGTTTTTTTTGCAGCGCAAAGGAGAGCAACCGTACTGGAACTAAAATGGGTTGGAATTCGTACGGTATGGTAAGACGACGGTTGGGGTCCGTTCGTCAGTACAGATAAATGGTGGGGGGCTTTCCTTTGCTCAGAAGGAGACAGACAAACATGAAATACATGAAAAATTCCGTTGAAAAGTGGATAACGGGAACGATTTGTCTCGCAATGGTCTCAGTGCTGGGCGCTGCCCCCGCATGGGCTCAGAGCGAGAAGCGGACGGTTTATACCGAGCACGATTTTCGCTGGCAGGGACACTTGAAGGCCGGGCAAACGCTCGAGGTAATCAATCAAAATGGGCAGATTGAGGCGACGAGCGCCACGGGCGATGAAGCGCGGACCGAAGGGATGTGGAGAGGGGACGCCGAACGCGACTTGTTCATCGAAGTTGTCGAATATTCGGACGGCGTGACGATTTGTGCCGTGCATGCGAAGGACAAAGCACCCGGACGCTGCCATCGCGGCGGAGTTTCGTCCGAGTCCTGGCCCTGGGGATGGCGTGGGAACCAGGCGAAGATTAACTTCGACGTGCAAGTGCCACGGGGCGTGAACTTCCATGCGCTGACGACCAACGGAAGCGTAGTGGGCCGGAACCTGGCAAGTGTGGTTGAAGCAGCAACGACCAACGGCAACGTGGAAGTTTCGACGAGCGAGTGGGCCTCCGCAACAACCACGAACGGGGGAATCCGCGTGTCCATGGGCGGCGCGAAATGGAGTGGCGAGCTGAAGGTGAGAACCACGAACGGCAGCGTGGAGGTGACCATGCCTGCCTCGGCAGAATTCAGAGTCGATGCGGCCACGACGAATGGGGGGATTCAAACCGATTTTCCGGTTACCGTACAAGGAAGCTTCAGCTCGAAGGAGCTTTCCGGGACCGTGGGAGGCGGCGGACGCGAATTAAAAGTCGCAACGACGAACGGCACGATTCGGCTGATGAAGAGCTAAGGAGAAAAGAACTGCGCGAACTGCAGAAAGGAAGACGCCAGCTCGGCGGCGGACCGCTCCCCGCGAACGCTTGGCACCATCGTCAAGGCCCAGGAGGTCCAGTTCCACCACGAGGTGTACAACCAGTTCCTGTGGAACCAGTTCTGGCGGGATTTCGTCAACGCAGAATGGAACACCCCGGTTTCTCCGGTGGCGTTTTTTTTGTGCCGAATTCGCTGTGAAACTGTCTGACTCGTAGACTTTCTGCCGTACGTTCACGGCGAGGTTTGAAGCGATTGACATCCTTTCCGACAGTGTCGGAACCTTCGGTCGCTGCGCTTAGGATGACAGGGCGTGGTTGCGCAAGCTGAAAGGACGTGACGATGGCCGCTGCTTCCAAAGCGAGCGGGTGCTTTATGGCAGGGACCTGTGCTGTTCTGTGGCTTGAGGCATTGCTTGGCCGCATTTGAAACATCGTTTGGCCGCTCATCGCCGTAAGCCCTTTAGATCCGCACTCCGTCGTCAAACCCTGGCTTTGAATGCATCGTTCGGCCGAGAGTACAAAATCGGAAAATTTCTCCGCCTCGGGGGTACGGGTAGTGAGGCGCTTTGCACGCGACAGACTCTGGCGCTGTCATTCCGAGGCCCGCCGTGGCGGACTCCTCGGAATGACTCGGTCAGGTTTGCAACAAGTGCTAAGTGTTGTGATCGGTTGCCCGCATCGAACCGGGCCAGGGTTTTCCTCCGTCTTGGCGGAGCCATCTATTCGAATGACTATCTAATTCCGAAGAATTCTCTTGACACGAAAATGCGATCCTGCTAGTTTTCTAGCATAGCTGCTGGGAAAATAGCACATGACGCGAAAACCCAAGCCAAACGCCCTCTCCCGCCGCGAGCGCCAGATCATGGACATTCTTTATAAGCTCGAGAGCGCCTCCGTCGGCCAGGTTCTCGCCAAGCTCGCGGACAAACCCAGCTACTCCACAGTCCGCGCCCAGCTTCGCGTGCTCGAAGAAAAGGGTCACGTTCGCCACGAGGAGCACGGCCTGCGCTACGTCTACGTTCCCGCAGTGCCGCGCGACGTGGCACGCCGCTCCGCTCTCCGCCATCTTGTCGAAACGTTTTTCGAGGGCTCCACGGAAAAAGTCGTGGCCGCACTTCTCGGCGGTGAAGTCGCCCGTATCTCTCCCGAAGAACTCGATCGCCTCGCCCGCCTCATTGCGAAAGGCCGAAAGGAGAGCTGACCATGAGCACGCTCGCCAACTCCGAACTCGCGCTCACGTTTTTAATCGCGTGTTGCGCCAAGGCCACCATTCTTCTCGCGTGTGCCTGGATAACTGTAATCGCACTGCGCCGGCGTTCCTCCGCCCTACGCCATCACGTTTGGGCAGCTGCTATTCTCGCCTTATTCGTGCTTCCTTTCCTCGCGCTGGTGCTTCCCGCGTGGCACCCCTCCGCACTCGGCAGCGCCGCCGTCCTGTGGAGCCCCGCGCACGCTAACACAGCGAGCTCAAACTCTTACGCGATTCCTTCTATCATTATTGAGGCCGTAGTCGCCTCTCCAGTCTTCAACAAACTTGTCATCGCCGTTCTTTTCGTCTGGGCGCTCGGCTTTTCTTTCGTCTTCCTAAGGCTTGCAGCAGGTCTTGCGCGCCTCGCTTGGGTCTCAGCGCATGCGAAGCCCATCTTCGACGAGGATTGGATGCGCACTGTCTTCGAACTTTCCCAGTTCCGCAGACTCGCTCGCTCCGTCCGCCTTCTCCAATGCGGCAGCTCTCTCGCCATGCCCCTCACGTGGGGAATTTTCCGTCCCGTCATCGTGCTGCCCTCAGACGCTACCGATTGGCCCGAAGACCGCCGCCGCATCGTCCTCTCCCACGAACTCGCGCACATCGCCCGCAACGACTGGCTCTTGCAAATTTGCGCCGAACTCGCCCGCGCCATCTACTGGTTCCATCCCCTAGTCTGGCTGGCCGCCGCACAGCTCCGCCAGGAAAGCGAACGCGCGTGCGATGACGCCGTTCTGCTCTCCGGAATCGCGCCTTCCCACTACGCCAGTCAACTTCTCGATCTCGCGCGGACGCTTAGGAACTCACATCACGGTTGGTCCACCGCACTCGCCATTGCCCGCCCAACGAATCTGGAAAGGAGATTTATCGCCATGCTGAATCCAAATTTAGACCGCGGGGGAATCTCGCGAAGAACGGGGCTGCTCCTGAAAGTCGCTGCCGTGTGCTTGCTCCTTCCGCTCGCCGCCCTGCGCCTGCCGGGTCAGAATTTGGCCGGGAAATTTACGGGTACCATCCTTGATCCCAGCGGCGGCGCTGTTCCGAACGCAACCATCGTCATGACCAACCACAAAGCAAACACATGCGCGCCGAGTCTAGCACTCCCGCCATGTACCGTTGACATGACCACTTCGGACGCGGATGGCAATTTTGTTTTCAAAGCTTTGCCTGCCGGCGAGTATGAAATGAAAGTGC
>Ga0210406_10005211_pt1 | contig 13684 bp, 11 predicted proteins | sample IncBWC30MmetaG_FD_155454 | JGI IMG/M metagenome (GOLD analysis project Ga0210406, IMG submission 155454) | Forest soil microbial communities from Barre Woods Harvard Forest LTER site, Petersham, Massachusetts, United States - Inc-BW-C-30-M | ecosystem: Environmental > Terrestrial > Soil >... | reverse complement strand
GCCTCGGCGAGCGCATCTTCCATGGCTTGATGCTCTTCCAGCGTGATGTTGCGGGCCACTCTGCGGGCATCGAGGTCGACCGCTGGGTCCTTCAAACTAACAAACCACTCGTCGCCATCCCCGCCGGTGAACATGCACGGTGAGGGCGCACTTTTTTGTCTTTGCCATTGCATACTTCTCCCCCCAGTTGTCACTGGGCCAACATATAATACGTGCCTGAAGTGTCGAAAAGTGCGGAATAGCTTAACAAAGAGGAAGTCTTGCTCATCAATCGGATTACCGAGGCGGCCGAGCGCCCGAACCGGATTGCTAACGCAGACGCGGCTTATCCGCTTGCTTCCACACGCCAATATGCCGTCATTGCGTGCCAAGGCGGTGAGGTCGAATGTGTTGAACGCAGCTCATGAACCGGCGACAGCCGCGCCTTCAGCGCACCCGAATGGCACGGGGCCAACATCCTCTGCCGTCGTCCGCTTCCGCCTTTCCCCTACCTACCCACCCTGATGACAGGGCCTGTAGAATATTAGGCGATTGAGGGAACCCTTGAGCGCCAATTTCCCGCAGATGCCCCTTTTTCCCCGGTGGGCCAAATCCGTCTACCATACCGAAACCCACCAGGATGGGCTTGGGTATAGTGCGTGGGCCTTGCGGCCAACGCTGTGGCGCTTCTTCGGCTTTGCGCGCTTCACAGCGGACACGATGCCGACGGCATCTACTTTGGCAACTGGAGGGTTCGGGCTTTACGCTCAATCGGCTTGAAAGCCGGGCTTTTTGCCTATATCGCTCTTCGCAAGCATTAGACGCTCGGTTGCCATAGTCGGCGTCCAGTGAGCCGGGGGGCGTGGGTACGCTGCCCCGGCATTTCTTTATAGCGACTTTCCGCGCCCCTGCCAAACAATAACATGGGCAACAAACTTGCCATGCGTAGGCCAACAATTGTTGCCGTTGGTCCAACAAGGATGGCCCAGGAACATCTCCATTTAGTTTTAACTGCAACCTTCGTTTGTCCAAGCCGTAAATGCGGTGCGAATACATGCGCAAAAGGAGCGACCCTCAGCGGCGCTGCCCTCCTTCGTCAGCTTGCTACAGCTAGTTGACAAAAATCCCTCCTCCACTTACATGCTGACAAGGTGACAGGAGGACCGAATTGGCGGTTTACGGGTATTGCAGAGTGTCAACGCTGAAGCAGGCGAACGAAGGCGAGAGCCTCGACGTTCAGCGCCGTCAGCTCAGGGGCTATGCCGAGATGCACGCGCTGGTCCTCGACGACATTGTCGTCGAGGAAGGCGTCTCCGGCTCAACTCCCGTCTCCGAGCGAGCCAAGGGCGGCCCCCTGTTCGCCAAGCTCCGCAAGGGGGACGTGCTGATCGCGCCGAAGCTCGACCGCCTGTTCCGCTCGGCCCTCGATGCGCTGACGGTGGTCGAGGACATGCGCAAGCGCGGTGTCGCGCTCCACCTCCTCGATCTCGGCGGCGACATTTCCGGTAACGGGCTGTCGAAGCTATTCCTGACGATTGCTGCCGCCTTCGCGGAAGCCGAGCGCGACCGCATCCGTGAGCGCATCGGACAGGTGAAGGCCGACCAGAAGGCCCGTGGGCGTTACCTCGGTGGCATCCTGCCTTTCGGCTACAGGCGCGGCGAAAGCGGGGAACTGGTCCCCCACGAGGCGGAGCAGGCGGCGATCCGGGAGATGATCGCGTTGCGGGCGCGGGGAACGCCGCTGAGGGCGATTTCAGACGCGATGCGGGCGAGGGGCTTCAAGATCAGCCATGAGGGCGTGGCAGGCATCTTGAGGGCGGCGGGCGCGCCAGCCTCCTAGCGATCACTCAAACTCGTCTGTCCTCAATTGGCTCGGCCAATCGCGCGAGAAGCTGCTTAAACTTGGCTTCGGCGGGCTTGATGATCTCGTCGTCCATCGTCTCGATCAATCGGTCGAGCGATGAATATCGAATGGTCTTGAAGACCCAGTCATGTTTCCGCTGCAAGTCCCCCAGCATGGCGAAAGGTTCACCTCGGCTTTGTGCGCTCTTCCGCGAATGCCGAGAACTCGGCGAACGCCTGCTCGACCTCGCCTGCTTGGCAGCGAGTTGGGCGATCTGCTTCACACCCTCGCCAACTGCCCGGAGGCGCGCGCTCGGCCAGTCTCCATGATCGTTGCAAGGCAGTCTACGGGCAGCCGCTTCCTGGAAGCGCCACTTGGCGCGCGAAAGCATAAGAATGGCCCTCAAACACAAATGCCCGGCGTGCTTTGTCGGCTAATGTCCCTCTAAGTTCGAGGCGAATGGCGGGTTTGCGCTGCGTGTCGCCTCACCCCAGCGGCCGCCGTTTGTCCTCCCAAGGCGGCCGCTGTTCCCATCCATGAGGGCCAACCGGGGCAAGCCCAGTGCTTGTGGAGGGTGCCACGCCGCCGCTCATGGCTAGCCGCCGCCGCCAGAGGAGAGCGGCGGCGGCGCCCATCTTGGCTGAGCCCACCAGCCGCCGCCACCATGGCTTAGCGCGCTCTTCCGCTAGCACCGCTCGGCCCCCCAACTAAGACGATGGCGGACGCTGCTGTCCCCCTCAACGGCGGCCCGCTAGGCGCGCCCGGCATTATCTGTCCCTGCTGCTGGTGCGCGTTCCGCAAGCGCCGTCTTGCTCATGCGCGCCAAATTGTTGCTAACGCGCGTCATCCCTGCAAACGTCGCGTCTAGCGGATGGCCTTCCTGCGCGCGCTCATGCGGAACGAGATCGGCTCCGACGCCCAGCTAGATTTAGAGTGTGGGGTAGAGTGTGGGGCTGGTAATTCGCCCGCTTCTTAAGTCATTGAAAAGACAGAATGCTTTGGTGCCCCTAGCCGGAATCGAACCAGCACTCCTTGCGGAATCCGATTTTGAGTCGGACGCGTCTACCAGTTCCGCCATAGGGGCCCGCGCCAAGCGGACGGGGCCGATATAAAACGCGGGACGGCGCAGGGTCAATGCGTTCAGCTTCGCGGCGAGCCGTGCGCGTGGACGGTGGCGCCGCAAATGCGTAAAAGGCCGCGGCACTGCGAAGGACCTGCATGTTCAATTCGCTCTACCCCCGCGTCCGATCCCTGGCCGAAGGCCCTTACGCCGAGCGCGCGCTGGCCATGGTCGCCTTCGCGGAGAGCTCGTTCTTTCCCATTCCGCCCGACGTGCTGCTCGCCCCGATGGCGCTCGCCAATCCGAAGCGGGCTTGGCGCTACGCCCTGATCGCGACCATCGCCTCAGTGATTGGCGGCATGCTCGGCTACGCGATCGGCGCCCTGCTCTACGAGACGATCGGGCAGTGGCTCATCAACCTCTATGGCTATGGCGCGAAGATGGACGCGCTGAAACAGACCTACGCCCAATGGGGCTGGCTGGTGATTCTCGTCAAGGGGGTAACCCCGATCCCCTACAAGCTGGTGACGATCACGAGCGGTCTGCTCGGCTATAATTTTCCTATGTTCGTCGCCTTGTCGGTCGTCACGCGCGGCGCGCGATTCTTTCTCGTCGCAGGCGCGTTGCATTGGTTCGGCGAACCTTTGCGCACGGCAATGGAGCGCAATTTCGCCGCAGTTCTGGGCGCATTCGTCGCGATGGTCGTCGCCGGCTTTGTGATTGCGATCAAGGTATTCTGATGACGCTTGCCGAGACCGCGCTGCCGCCCTCGCAAGAGGTAAGGGCGCTTTTGATCGCCGCAGCGTCAATCGCCATCCTCGCCGCGGTCTGGATATTTCAGGGGTTCGGCTACGCGCCCTGCGAGCTCTGCCTCACGCAGCGCTACGCCTTCTACGCCGCCATTCCACTCGCGCTCCTGACTTCGCTTGCCGCCGGCCGTTCGGCGCATGGTCTGGCGCGAGCGGGTTTCGCGCTTCTCGCTTTGGTATTCGTCGCCAGCGCCGTGCTTGCCGCCTACCACGCCGGCGTCGAGTATCATTGGTGGCAGGGACCGACCGCATGCACTGGCGGTGTCGGTTCCCTCGGTGTCAACGACCTGGTGAACGCGCTGGATTCCGTGAAAGTCGTGCGCTGCGACGAAGTCCAGTTGCGCATCGCCGGACTGTCGCTTGCCGGCTGGAATGTCGTCGCCAGCGCCGTGCTCGCGGCCTACGCGGCGCTCGCCGCGCGGCTTTAGGGGCGCCTCCAGACACCGCGACGACTGGGCCGGCGGCAAGCGTCGGCACGAGTGGGCCGACAGAAAATATCTGCATTTGTTTTTCGAAAAGCCGGATCTGTGTTACCTTTGCCCAGTCGACGAATCCGACATCAGGTGCGTGGGCCGTTTTGCATTTAGTCTGAGCGAGGAAAAGATTTTTTTATTTGGATTCGCTGTTAACCCACTGAAAAGCCCCGATTCGGCCAAAGGAATCCAAGGAAATCCAAGCTATTTTGCTTGGTTTATTTGGTTTTGCTTGGATTTATTTGGCCGACCTAGCGCATATTCCCAGTATGGCCGAGGGAATACCGCCCGGGCTGCGGCCAGACGGTGAGCCCATGCGGCATGCCGCCGACAGGGATCGACTTCACCGAGCCGTCGTCGGTGTTGAAGGCATAGATGGCGCCGTCATAGCGGCCGGATAGCCACAGCCATTTGCCGTCGGCGGAGAGGTTCCCCATGTCCGGGCTGCCGCCGCCGGGGACGGTCCAAGTGGCGACGACCTTGCGGGTCGCGAAGTCGATCACCGAGACGCTGCCAGGGCCCTTTCGCGCGCCGCCCAAACTATGAGTGCCGCGGTTCGACACATAGAGCTTCGTTCCGTCGCGACTGGGATAAAGCCCATGCGCGCCGACGCCGGTCTTGATGAAATCGAGCTGCCCGAACGAATCGCCGTCGATCACCATGACGCCGTCGCCCATGAGGTCGGCGATGAAAAAGATCTTGCCATCCGGCGCGACCCTGATGTCTTGCGGCATATGGCCGGGCGTGAGCGGCAGCGTCTCCACCAGTGTGTGATGGACGAGATCGATCTTAGCGAGCGAGTCGTTGAACTCGCAGGTGAAGATCGCATACGAGCCGTCGGGCGAAAAATCGGCGTGGTTGATCCCCGCGCATTGGGGCGTCGCGATGTAGCCCTGCAGCGCCATCGTGTGGGGCTCACGGAACTCGAGCCGCCGCATCGCCTCCGCGACGACGATCGCCGATTTTCCGTCGGGCGTGAAATAGATGTTGTAGGAGTCAGGCACGTCGACCACTTTGCCGACCTTGCCTGTCTTCGGATCGATGGGCGCGACGCCGCCGTGTCCGCCGCGCGCGCTCACATCCGCCGAAACCCAAAGCGTCTGCAGATCCCAGGACGGAACGATGTGCTCCGGGCTCGGCATAGCAGCCAGGCTGTCGATGACCTTAAAGGTGTCCGGATCGATCACGTCGACCTTGCCGGTCGCGAGGTTCGGCGAATAGACCCGCGGCGGCTGCCCGGCGACCGTGGGACTGAACATGCCGACGCCGGCCCCGGCATAGACATTGTGCGGGTCGACCGGCGCGGGCATCGACAGGTTGGCCGGCGGCATCAGAATCGGCCGCTCGGGACCGAGCTGGTAGGCGGCGAGCGCAACAAAGTCGCCGGGCGCGCGGCGCTGATCGTCGAGGCCACGGCAAACATCCGCGCAATCCGCTGCGCCCAACACGCAGGCGTCCGGGACGGTGAACGACTGCGCACTGCGCAGTTCGAAACCGGCGCCAACCGCAATCGCGATCGCCGCGACGGCGGCCAAGCCGTTGCGAAAAGCCATTCCCTGCCCTTTTCCATCGAGCCCGCCGGCCAAACGGCGACTCGGCGCAACCAGAGGAGCGAAACTGCAACCGGAACAATGACTGTTCGATGAACGAAGGCGCCAATGCGGGTCTCGATGAGATCGACGTGCCCCAACGAATCGCCGTCGACGACATGACGCAGTCGCTTATGAGGTCGGTGATGAAGACGATCGCGCCATTGGGGCCTATTTCGCGGGGCGAGCGGGTCTCTCGCCTTTGAGGCGAACCATGATGATTTTCGGATTTTCACCGATGCGCTCGACCTCGGCAATGCCCGAAGCTTCCACCAGATTGGAGAGGCGCGGAAAGCCGTAGTTGCGCGGGTCGAAGTCTGGCGACTGTTTCGCCAGATGCGCGCCAACGCGGGCGAGATTAGCGCGGCCGTCTTCGTCGGCCGAGGCCGTCACAGCCTTTGAGAGCATATCGAGCGCCGCGCGATCCAGAGCCGTTTTCGTCGGCGCGGGTTTAACCGCCGCTAGCTTTGGCGCGGCGGCGGATTCCGATTCCTTCTGTTCGCCGGCCGCATTGAGCACGTCGAAATAAACGAACTTGTCGCAAGCGGTGATGAAGGGGCGGGGCGTCTTGCGTTCCCCAAAACCATAGACGGTGACGCCGTGCTCACGGATGCGGGCGGCGAGGCGAGCAAAGTCACTGTCGCTCGAGACAATGCAGAAGCCGGAGAAGCGGCCGGTATAGAGCAGGTCCATGGCGTCGATGATCATTGCGCCATCAGTCGCGTTCTTGCCGGTCGTGTAGGCGAATTGCTGGACCGGCTGAATCGAATGTTCGAGCAGGCATTCCTTCCAGCCCTTCAGGTTCGGGCCGGTCCAGTCGCCATAGATGCGCTTGACGCTCGCCAGGCCGTAATTGGCGATCTCGGCCAGGAGGCCATCAACGATTTTAGGTGAGGCGTTATCGCCATCGATCAATAGCGCCAGTGTTCCAGAATTATCCGTCGCCATTGCCATCGCCTCCGTTTCTGTTTGCTATCCAGTGAATTTCGCCATTCACGCGCCGCCTCTTCGGCGCCACGATGGCGCTTGCAGGCCGCTTCGCTTATGTGATGGCCATGACCCAGCCCCACCGCCCGGTCGGCCGCGGCGACCACGTTTTTCTCATCGACGGCTCGTCGTTCGTCTTTCGCGCCTATTATCAGTCGATCCGCCAGGATCAGAAGTACAATTATCGGATGGACCGCCTGCCGACCGGCGCGGTGCGGCTGTTCGCCACCAAAGTACTGCAGTTCATCCGCGACGGGGCTGGAGGTTTCAAGCCGACCCATCTCGCCATGATCTTCGACAAGACGGAGAATTCGTTCCGGCGCGACATCTACCCGGCCTACAAGGCGCACCGGAAGGATCCTCCGGACGAACTGGTGCCGCAGTTCCCGCTGATGCGCGCCACCGTTTCGGCCTTCGGCATGGTCCCGATCGAGCAGGGTCGCTACGAGGCCGACGACATCATCGCCACCTATGCTCGACAGGCGCGCCAGGCCGGCGCCGACGTTCTCATCGTCTCGGCCGACAAGGACCTCATGCAGCTCATCGAGCCGGGCGTGTCGATGTACGACCCGGCTTCGGGCCAAGCGGGGGCCGCCGGCTCTCGCGAGGAGCGGCGTTTCGGGCCGGACGAGGTCAAGGAATATTTCGGAGTCGGCCCGCACAGGGTGGTCGACGTCCAAGCGCTCGCTGGTGATTCGACCGACAATGTGCCGGGCGCGCCCGGCATCGGGCTCAAGACCGCCGCTCAGCTCATCACCGAATATGGGGATCTCGAGACGCTTCTTGCGCGCGCGGGCGAGATCAAGCAGCCGAAGCGTCGCAACGTGCTGACCAATCCCGAAACAGTCAAGCTCATCCGCGTGTCGAAGCAGCTCGTCACCTTGGATCGGGACGTGCCGGTCGAGACGCCGCTCGAGGTCCTTGCGACGCCGGAGCTCGACGGCAAACGGCTCGTCGCGTTTTGCAAGGCGATGGAGCTCACGACCCTCACCCGCCGCGTTGCTGAGATCTGCGGCGTCGACATGGCGTCAATTGAGCCGGACCCCCGCTTCGTCGGCCCCGCGGCTTGGCCGGGCGGCCAGGGCGTGGCGTTGTTGGAACGAAAAGGAGATGCGTCGACAGAGGGCGCGTCCCCCGCCCTGGCTGTCCCTGCTCCCGCGCCGCGCGAGCCCAAGGCCGCCCCGCACGGGACTGCGCCCGCTGACCTTGCGACCGCGCGGGCAAAAGAGGCGCGCGCGCCGATCGACCGCGCGGCGTATAAGACCGTCCGTACCGTAGCGGAGCTCAGCGCATGGATCGCTCGCGCGGAGGATGAGGGCGTTGTCGCGATCGACGCCGAAACGAACTCGGCCGAGCCGCTGCAAGGCGACCTCATTGGCCTCTCGCTGGCGGTCAAGCCGGGGGAGGCTTGCTACATCCCCGTCGGCCATCGGACCGGCGCAGACGATCTCTTCAACGGTGCGGGCCTCGCGCCCGATCAGATCGCGGAAGCGGAAGCGCTCGCGCTTCTGAAGCCCTTGCTCGAGCAGCCGGGCGTCCTCAAAGTCGGCCACGACATCAAGTTCGACATGCATGTGTTGGCAATGCGCGGCATTCGCGTCGCGCCGATCGACGACGCCATGCTCCTCTCGTACACGCTCGACGCCGGCGCGACCGGCGACGATCACAGCGTCGTTACGCTCTCCGAACGCTTTCTCGGCCACAAACCCATTCCCTTAAGCGAAGTCGCGGGCTCGGGCCGCAATCTCGTCGGGCTGGCGCGGGCGCCAATCGAAAAGGCGTGCGAATACGGAGCGGAGAAAGCGGACATCGCCCTGCGTCTCAGGCGTGTTTTGCAGCCGCGCCTTGTCGCTGAGAAGATGGCAACGGTCTACGAGCGGCTCGAGCGTCCGCTGGTCGAGGTTCTGGCGCGCATGGAGCGGCGCGGGATCGCGATCGACCGCAACATCTTGTCACGCATGACGGGCGAGTTTTCCCAGCGCATGGGCGCGCTCGAGGACGAGATCAATCGGATCGTGGGCGCCCCCTTCAACCCCGGCTCGCCGAAACAGCTTGGCGACATTCTGTTCGGCCAGATGGGCTTGCCAGGGGGCAAGAAAACGGCGACCGGCGCATGGTCCACGACCGCGAGCGTGCTTGAGGATCTCGCCGCCGAAGGCCATCAATTGCCGGCGCGCGTGCTCGAGTGGCGGCAGATCTCGAAGCTCAAGTCGACCTACACCGACGCGCTGCCGGGCTTCGTCAATCCCTCGACCGGGCGCGTCCACACGGCCTATGCGCTCGCCTCGACGACCACTGGGCGCCTGTCGTCGTCTGAACCCAATCTGCAGAACATTCCGATCCGCACCGAAGAAGGGCGTAAGATCCGGCGCGCCTTCGTCGCGCCCGAAGGACGCAAGCTTATCTCAGCCGACTACAGCCAGATCGAGCTCAGGCTTCTCGCCCATCTCGCCGACATCCCGGCGCTCAAGCGAGCCTTCGCCGACGACCTCGACATTCATGCCATGACCGCCTCGGAGATGTTCGGCGTGCCGATCGAGGGCATGCCGAGCGAGGTGCGCCGGCGGGCGAAAGCGATCAATTTCGGCATCATCTACGGCATTTCGGCTTTCGGCCTCGCCAATCAGCTGAGTATCCCACGCGACGAGGCGGGCGCGTACATCAGGAAATATTTCGAGCGCTTCCCTGGCATTCGCGATTACATGGAGGCGACGAAGAAAATTGCGCGCGCCAACGGATATGTGACCACTTTGTTCGGCCGCAAGTGCCACTATCCGCGCATCAACGCCTCCAATCCCTCGGAGCGCGCCTTCAACGAGCGCGCCGCCATCAACGCGCCGCTGCAGGGCTCGGCGGCCGACATCATCCGCCGTGCAATGGTCCGCATGGACGATGCTCTCTTGAAGGCCGGATTGAGCGCGCGGATGCTGCTCACGGTTCATGACGAACTGGTGTTCGAGGCGCCGGACGATGAAGTCGAGGCGACCTTGCCCATTGTCGCCAAAGTGATGGTCGACGCGCCGGAGCCAGCGATTCAGCTGCATGTGCCGCTCAGGGTTGACGCGCGCGCGGCGCAAAACTGGGAAGAGGCGCATTAGCCTCCCGAGTTCAGGCTCGGATGGCGCATCGCTAGCGCTGGGCCGCTCCCCTCTCCCTAGGGGAGAGGGGTTGGGGGTGACGGCCCAGCGTCAGTGCGAAGTCCCTCATCCGACCGGCTTCGCCGGCCACCTTCTCCCTCGGGGAGAAGGGGCGCGCGCGTGACCAGCATCGCCGATCGCTACCACGCGCTCGTCTCCCAGTGCCGGTTCGAATCCGACCCAGCCCAGGCGAAGCTTGTCGGCAAGCTCGACGCGCTCGCCGTCAAACTGAAAGCCTACAAAGCGGAAGGAAAGCCGAGCGGTTTCTCAAGACTCTTCGCAGTGAAGCCCGCTGAGCCGCCGCGCGGCCTTTACATCCATGGGCCAGTCGGCCGCGGCAAGACGATGCTGATGGATATGTTCTTCGACGCAATCGAGGGGCCACGCAAGGGCCGGGCGCATTTTCACGCCTTCATGGCTGATGTGCACGCTCGCCTCAATCAATGGCGCCAAGCGCGTAAGCGCGGCGAGGTCACAGGTGAAGACCCGATCGCGCCTGTTGCGGCGGATCTGGCGCGCGAAGCTTCGCTTCTTTGCTTCGACGAGTTTTCCGTGCGCGACATCGCCGACGCGATGATCCTGAGCCGGCTGTTCTCGGCCCTCTTTGCCGCGGGCGTGGTCGTGGTTGCGACGTCGAATGTCGCTCCCGACGAGCTTTACAAGGACGGGCTCAATCGCGCCCTGTTCCTGCCATTCATCACGCTAATCAAAGAGCGGCTCGAGGTGATCGAGCTCGACGCCCGGACCGACTACAGGCTCGAGAAGCTCCAGCGCGCGCCCGTCTACCATGCGCCGCTTAGCCCGAAGGCGGACGCCGCGCTCGACGCGGCGTTCCTGACGCTGACCGGCCACGACCGCGGCGAGCCAGCCCACATCGAGCTTCTTGGCCGCCATCTCGACGTGCCGCAGACGATCGACGGCGTCGCGCGTTTCGATTTCGACGCGCTTTGTCGCCGCCCGCTCGGCGCGGCCGACTATCTCAAGCTCGCGCAGCGCTTTCACACCCTCATTCTCGACCACATCCCCGTAATCGCCGCCGGCGAGCGGAACGAGGCGAAGCGCTTCGTCATCCTGATCGACGCCCTCTACGACATGCGCGTCAAGCTGATCGCCTCGGCGGCGGGCGAACCGGAGACGCTCTATTCCGGCGCCGAAGGCGCGGAGGCGTTCGAATTCGCGCGCGCCGCCTCCCGACTGCATGAAATGCGTTCGGCCGAGTACCTTGCGCTGCCGCACGGGCGCGAGAGCGGAGCGCAGGCGGGCGATCTCGGCGGCATCGCGGAGACGTGAGCGCGCGTGGGGCCTGGACAAACCGCTCGACCTGTCATGCCCGCGGAAACGGGCATCCAGAATGATGCCTGAGCTATCGAGCGTTACGGCAGCTGGCGGGAAGCTGTGGACCCCCGCTTTCGCGGGGGTGACAAACTCGGCGCGCGGAAGCGGGTTAGAGAGGATGGCGCCTACACGAGACCTGCGTAGCCTGCCACTCTTGCATCGCGCTCGATCTCCATCACCCGATCATAATCGGCTGGCGTCGCGGCCCGAGCGCCCGTGAGCCCGAGCGCAGTACGCGTCTCGGCGAGGTCCGGGTCGGCCAGCGCTGCAATCAGCGCCTTGCGCACCGTCTCGATCGTCGGCGCCGGAAGGCTGGCGGCGGCGATGAACGGCAGGCAAGGCAAGAGCGGGCTCTCGGCGACGATGGCGACCTGCTCTATGAACTCGGGGCGGCCGCGTCCGAGAAGCGCGAAGCTCACGCAGTCGATCGACGCGAGATCGGCTTGGCCGTTGTCGACTGCGGCCACGCTCGCCTCGTGCGAGCCCGTCACGACAATCGAGGAGAAAAACGCCGCCCCGCCTGCGATCGGAGCGATCATTGCGCGGAACAGATTCATGCCGGTATTGCTGTCGTGAGCATTGAGCGCAGCGACCGCGCCTCGAAATTCTTTGAGCACGCAGCGTGGATCGCTCGCGCGGCGGATGATGAAGCTTCGGTGCAACGCGTCTGTGCAGCCGGGAAACGAATATTCCGGCGCCGCGATCAGCGTTACGGCGTCTTTGAGACCAGACGCGTAAGGATAGCCGCAGGTCTGGCCGAAGATGAGGGCAGAATGTCGCCAGAGCACGGCGAGTTCACCGCCTCGAGTGAGCCTCGTCGGTGATTGAACGCCGGCTTCCGCAAGTCGGGCGGAAATCGCCGCCCATAGCGCGTCATTGGCCGCGGCGGTCCACGGAAAATCGTACATGGGCAGGATAGCGATCAGCGTTTCGCCGCTCACGCCGCCCGTTGGTCCCAACCTGGGTGAATCGGGCGGTGGTGGGATGTCAGGAGATAGCGTCGCGCCACGTCAAAATAGCTGTTGTAGACAAGGCCGCCGTTGCGCTCGATCAGGGCTGCGCGATTGAGGCGATAGAATTTCGGGATTTGATACCAGGGCAGCCTGCCGCGCAGGTGATGCGCAGCATGCAGGTTGTTGAACAGGAACAGCAGCCCGAGAATTCGAGCGTTCTCGACAATCGCTGTTCGCTTGCCCACCTCCTGCTCGGCGCGATGCTCGGCGAAGGAGCGAACCACGGCGAGGCTCAAGCCGGGATAGACAAAGCACGCGACATAGACCCAGAACGGCATGCCGCAGACGCCGAACACCCAGGTGAGAATGACGGCGCATTCGAGGAGGTGCCGCGCGACGATCACGCGCGTGTTGCCCTTGCCCCGCCAGACGTCGCGAGCCAGGCCGCGAACGAAACGCGAGATCGTCCATGCCGGGCCGAGGATCATGCGCCCGAGAAGCGTCGACTGCGCGGCAACAAGGGCGCGTCCGAGCGGCCCGAGCGCGCGCCACTGTCCGTCCGCCCAGTAATAGCTCTCGGGATCATCGAGCGGATCGGTCAAATTCTCGTCCCGATGATGAGCAAGATGGGTGGAGCGGTAGATCGAATAGGGAAGCCATAGCGACAAGGGCCAGCGGCCGATCATTTCGTTGACGCGGCGATTCCGGGTCGGATGGCCGTGAATTGTTTCGTGCTGCAGGTTCAACTGCCAGGCAATGATCCAAGCGCCGAGCGGCGTCAGAACCCACCACGGCAGATCACGATAGAAAAAGGTGGTCAGCAACCACAGACCGTGAATGGTGAAAGCAAGTAGGGCCGTCGGCCATTCCAGGCCGCGCTTGAGCGGTTTAAGCTCCACGAGTTCCACGAGCAATTGCCCCTCAACTGACGCGCACCGAATCACCTGCCTGAAGTGATGATAGCTTAAACGTCGCGTCCATAACTAGTTTTCTATTATATACTAAATCCATAGATATTATTAGTCAAGCCGTTGTGGTGCGCTCCCGGTCCGTTCGGCCGGGCTGCGGAGTTCTCCTAGGCCCGCTGGAGGAGAGCGGGATCGATCACCCAAACGGATCCGCTTCGGCCCGAGCCGCAAAAGCCACCAAGCCAGCGCAATAAGAGCTACTAAACGCGAATAAACGCTAGTAAAATAGCTAGCGTTTACTGGCGTTTATTTTTTTGAATCCTGACTTTTCAATGGGTTACGAGCGATTCAAATAAAAAATCTCTTTCTGTCTTAGGCCCTCGGCGACCTATCCGACGCGCATCGCCTTTTTCTCCCCTGCGGATGAGACTTGCGCCTGATCCAGCGATGCAGAAACATATACCACAAGTTTCGGTTTCTATCAAGCTCTGGTCGACCAAGTGTCGGTAGCAGACGATATGTCCGGTTTAGGTAGCGCACGATCTGTCCGGTAGGTCCGGCCCTTTTTGGAGGGTCTGGATGCGCGGACGGAGGCCCTTCAGGGGGTGCGC